>SR_TP_S13solDRAFT_1000132_pt1 | contig 39297 bp, 42 predicted proteins | sample SodReaTP_S13sol_FD_11159 | JGI IMG/M metagenome (IMG submission 11159) | reverse complement strand
CTTCGAGATACGCTTCCCCTGGCGCTTCGCCGCGATGATGGGGCTGTTGCGCCTGCTGCCCAATGGTCTTTATCTGCGCCTGGCACGACGCATGGTGGAGCACTCATGAGCGCCGTTGACCTGAACGGGGCGCTGCGGGCCTACGGGGCCTTTTTTCAGGAGCTGAGCCCCGAGTCTCTGGACCGGCTGGACGGCCTGTTTGCCCCCGGGGCCCGTTTTCGAGACCCCTTCAACGACGTGACCGGGGTCCCCGCCATCCGTGCCGTGTTCGAACACATGTACCGGGTCTGCCCGGCTCCTCGGTTCGAGGTCCTGGAGTCGGCGCTGGCGGGAGACACCGCTTTCCTGCGCTGGCGCTTCATCGATGGCCCCGCCGAGGGCCGCTCCCTGGCCCTGGATGTGGATGGCATAAGCCGGGTGGTGTTCAATGCCCAGGGCAGGGTGGTGGAGCACGTGGACTACTGGGATCCCTCGGCGCAGCTCTATGAACGCATTCCGCTGTTGGGGGTTGTGCTGCGGGCCCTGCGCAGGCGCCTGTCCGCCCACTGAGGCATATCCGCGGGAACAAGTACCGCGCGTGGCGCGTCTGTTTACTCATAGGGCGGCCCATGGCCGCCTGCTGACCTCGAATCTGCGGCTGACGGCGGGCACGGCCCGCCCTATGTCTGTACATATATGCTGATGGCGGGCACGGCCCGCCCTATGTCTGTACATATATAAACCATGGTCCCAAGCCCGGGTCCATCCTGAGTGTTACTCATAGGGCGGCCCGTGGCCGCCTGCTGACCTCGAACTTGCGGCTGACGGCGGGCACGGCCCGCCCTATGTCTGTATAAAGATCGCGGCTGATGGCGGGCACGGCCCGCCCTATGCCTGTATAAACATAAGAAATGGTCCCGGCCAGGGTCCATCATCAGACACTTCCGGAGGCGTCTCATGTTCCGTACCCCCCGTCCCCTGTGGATCGCAGCCCTTGCCCTGTGTCTCTGCCTTCCCGCTGCCCAGGCCGTGGCGGAGCAGGACATCGGCATGAGCAACAACATGGCCCACAGCCCGTCGCCCTATCTGCGTCTGCACTCGGACGATCCCGTGCGCTGGCAGGCCTGGGAGGACGACACCCTGGCACTGGCCCGGGACAACGATCGTCTGCTGTTCGTTTCAGTGGGGTATTTCTCCTGTCACTGGTGTCACGTGATGCAGCGGGAGAGTTTCAAGAACGAAGAGATCGCGGTGCAGATGAACACCGGTTTTGTCCCGGTGAAGGTGGACCGGGAGCTGGACGCCGCCCTGGATGCCCGGCTGATGAACTTCGTGCAGGTGACGCGGGGCTTCGGCGGCTGGCCCCTGAACGTGGTCCTCACCCCCCAGGGCCACCCCCTGGTGGGCATCGTCTACATGCCCCCCGATGAGTTCAGCGGCTTCCTGGAACGGGTCCATGCGCACTGGCGCGCCGATGCGGACAACCTAAGGGAGGTCACCCGCCAGGCAGCCATGGAACTGGCAGCACTGGAGCAGGCCCGCCAGGCACCCATCGAGGGTACCAACGTGGACGAGGTACTGGATGGTCTGCTCAATGGTAGCCGGGAGCTGGCCGACAAGATGAGCGGCGGTTTTGGTAACCAGAGCAAGTTTCCCCAGGCGGCACAGCTGATGGCGCTGCTGGAGGCCCGCGGGCTTCGGGATGAGCCCTGGCTGGACGAGTTCCTGATCGTGACACTGGACGCCATGGCCAGCCAGGGACTGCGGGATCACCTGGGTGGAGGCTTCTACCGCTACACCGAGGACCCGGGTTGGCAGGTGCCCCATTTCGAGAAGATGCTCTACGACAACGCCTTGCTGGCCCAGGTCTACCTGCGTGCCGCCGATGCCTACAACCGGCCCGACTACCGGGCGGTGGCCCTGGACACCCTGCGTTTCACCCTCAAGGACATGGCCACCGGGCGCGGGGATTTCGTCGCCAGCCTCTCCGCCGTGGACGATCAGGACGTGGAGGGCGGTTACTACCTGTGGTCCCCGGAGGAGGTGCGTGAACTGATCGGCGATGATGCCTGGTCCGTGGTGGAACAGGCCTGGGGCTTTGACACCACCCCCATCCTGGAACACGGCCATCTGCCCATCCAGGCCCGCACAGCGGCGCAGGTCGCTCAGCGCCTGGAGATCGACCAGACCCGGGTGAACGAACTGCTGGACCAGGCCACCCAGGCGCTGCTGGCAGCCCGCGCCTCCCGTGTCCTGCCCGTGGATGACAAGGTGGTGGTGGCCTGGAACGGGCTCATGCTCTCTGCCCTGGCCGAGGCCGCCCCCCATGACCGGCAGCTTGCCGCCGCCGCCGCCGCCCTGCAGCGTCGTATCCTCTCGGCCATGTGGCGTGACAACGATCTGCCCCGGGCCCTGGATGCCGGGGGCAGTCCCGTGGGCGAGGGGGAACTGGAAGACTATGCCTTTGTGGCCCAGGGCCTGGCGGACTGGGCCCAGTTCAGTGGCAGGAGAGAGGCCTGGACCCAGGCGGCCCGGGTGTCCGACCGGGCCTGGGAGCTGTTTCATAACGAAAACGGCTGGCGCCCCAGCCGTCAGCCGGTGCTGCCCGGTTCCCCCCGCCTGACCCACCTGGAAGACACTCCGCTACCCTCCACCAGCGCCAGCCTGCAGCGCACCACGGCCCGCATCCTGGCCCAGGCGAACCACGAGGGCCTCAAGATCCGCTCGGAACAGGCCCAGCGTCACCTGACCCGCAACCTGGTGGACACCCCCTTCGTCCATGCCACGCAGATCCTGCATCTGCATGGCATGGGGGACTGACCCTCCGGCTGAATCTGCAATCGCGGGTCCATGTCCAGGCCCTGCCGGGAGTCATCCCGGCAGGGCCTTTTCGTTCCAACAACCTGCTGATCCTCAGCCGCTCCAAAAAAGAACCCCGCCATCGGCGGGGTTCTTTTTTGGAGCTCAGGGAGCTGCCCCGGGCCTAGAAGGCGTCCAGGGTCTCGTGAACGATCTCTTCCAGCAGTTCCTCAACCGCTGCCAGGGATTCCTTGGAGGCATCGTCACCCACGGGGATGGGGCGACGGTAGGAGACATACACAGTGCCCGGTTCGTCTGCGGTCACGTAGACCGCCACGATGTAGGGGCAGAACACGATGTTGTGGATGTCCGCAACCATCATGTTCCGGGAGATGACGGCACTGCAGAATTCCAGGGCCTCGCCTTCCTCGTACAGGGGCTTACCACCCACGTCCGCGGCGGTGCGCTTGAGCATGTTGCCGATGTAGGCCACGTTGTTGATGACGATGCCCCGGTTGGTGATGGCCATCTCCAGGGCCTCACGGTAGGTCTCGAATTTGCCCTCGGTGCTGTATACGCGCATGTGCTCCGTCTCGATCACGGGCTCGAAGGCCGCTATGGATTGCTGGGAAAACACCAGCAGTGAGGCGAGCAGGGCGATGAGCAGGTGGGGTTTCATGGGGTGATCTCCGTTGTGTTGCTTTTTATCCAGTGGATAAACCATTGGAACGCGGGATGACCCGGGGGTTCCGGGCGGATAATGGATCTATTGTAACCGTTGCCGGAGCGGGGTCAGTCGGGGAAGTAATGGCCGGTGTGCAGCAGGCGCGGCGCCCAGTAAGGATTGTCCAGGGACTCGATACTGACGTGGCCGCCGGAGGAGGGTGCATGGACGAAGCGGCCGTCGCCCAGATAGATGCTTACATGGGAAGGCTTGTCATCGTTGATGCGAAAGAACAGCAGGTCGCCGGGGCGCAGGTCGTGGCGGGATACCTGACGGGCAGCGGCGGCCTGGGAGCCCGTCTGGCGCGGCACCTGGATGTGTGCGGACTGATGGGCGTATTGCACCAGGCCGCTGCAGTCAAAGCCCCGGGGGCTGTCACCGCCGTAGCGGTAGGGTGTGCCCAGCTGGGAGAGCGCCGCAGACACCACCCGTTTGCGATCGGGATGCAGCTCCTTGTCCATGACCGAGACCGACGGCGGAGCGTCCCGGCCCACGGTGGGCGGCGCCGGCGAGGCGCAGGCACCCAGCAGTCCCGCCAGCAGGAGCAGCGTCGTCCAGCGCAATGTCGAGGGCATACGGATCGGGTCTGGGTTCAGCATGTCAGAAGGGGTCCACCTGTCGGTAACCGGAAGGCACCCGGAAGATCTCCACCGGGAGGGTTTCGATGGAGGTGGATTCCAGGGTCACCACGGTGTTGTCCATGAGGTTGTGCACCCGCACCGGGACCCCGTCCACCAACGGCAGCATCTCGGCACTGATCGCGGCAGCATCAGGTCCACCCATGGACAGGGCGATGTCGGAGAGTCGCTGCATGAACTCGAACAGATCCCTCAGGGTGCGGTAGTCCTCGTCGTCCATGTCCATGGCGCGGGGGCTGGCCACGCACATCTCGTTGGTACGCTCGCCGTCCAGCAGCACGTCCAGGCGTTCGCAGGCAATTCCACTGATCTCGCCGTGTTCACCGGTCTTGCGGGTTTCGATCGCGGAGGAGTCGCGTACCGGTGGCGCATCGCCGGAAAGCATGGCCGGATCGATGCCCATCTGGGCCATCTGCTGTTCCATCATCTGACGCTGTTCCGGCGGCATCTGGGCCATCTGCTGGCGCATCTGCTGCAGGAATTCCTGCTGCATGGCGCGCATCTCGCCCGCCTGGGCCTTGAGCCCCTCCTCGGTCAGTTCGCTGTAGCTGCGCTCTTCGTCCATGACCATGGTCAGGGTGCGCCGCTTGCTGTCGTAGAGGCTGTAGATGACCGCACCGTCTTCCAGGCGCTCTTCCAGGCGGACGATCTCGTCTTTGATCATGACGCGACTTCCGGAGGTGCCGTTGCCGTCACTGTATTGCAGGGTGATATCCGCCAGCAGGGCGGGGGATGCAGTGGCCAGTGCCACAGCAAACAGGGGAGCGGGGAGGTGGCGGAAAAAGGGCATTGAAAAACCTCGAAGTGAGAAGATCCTGGTAAATCATAGCCCAGGGCCCTGCCGCCCGGCCAACCGGCAGTCTGATCGTGATGCCGCTGGTCAGAGTGGCGAGAAGGGTTTTACGTGATCACGGATCTCGGCCCGGCGGATCTTGATGAAGCCTTCCAGGGACATGTGCCCCTGTTCGATGTCAGACAGTCGCGGGTCGGCAGTGTCCGAAAATCCGATGCGTCTGCCGGCCTCGTTGCTTTGCTTGAGCCACTGTTCGATGCCGGTGTCGTAATCCTGCATCTGGAAGTGCTGCCGGACCCAGTCGATGCGGGTCGTGACGTTGCGCAGCCCTGCCTCGATCCTGTCCTTGTCCTGTTCCAGATCGCCGATGGCCTCCTTGAGCTGGTCCCGGATCTCCGGGGTGGTCGCGGTGTTGTTCATGGCACTCAAGTTGCGGTGAAGTTCGTTGCCGATGCGATGTTCGTTGAGCTGTCGGCGCAGGTCGTCGTTGATCATGAAGCGGCAGATGAACCCCTGGGTGAGCCAGCTGCGCAGCACGAACAGGATGGGCCAGACGATGTAGGTGATCGCGCCCACGGCGAGCGCCTTGAGAAGAAAATCCCAGGAAAGAGACAGGGTGGTGGTGTCAGACATGGGCGGATCCTCGCCGGAGACCCGGCGCACTGCCGGGCCAGGGGATCCATGCCTTATAGACCGCTCTGGGGGACCTGCAAGCGGGTGTTTGCCAATATGCTCAGGCGTCCGGCTTCTTGCGCAATGCGTCGATGTTGATCGGGACCACCGCATCGCTCTTTCTGGGTTCGTCGATGAAGCGGGGACGCATGTTCATCTGCTCTCCCAGGGCCTCGGCCAGTTCCTGCTGTCGGGCAACGATCAGGCCCAGGCAGTCACGGATGCCCTGGATGGTCCTGTCCGTCAGGGGGTGTTTCATCCCCGGCGGGGTGTTGGTGTCCCGGGCCACGTCGGTGAGCACGGTCTGCATGATGCGCAGGATCTGCTGTTCCTTGGTGAGTTCGGTGTCGCTGGATTGATGGTCGGTCATGGACTTGTCCCGGAAGAAATCAGTGTTACGGCCCAGTATGAACCCATCCGGGTGCCAGTTTGATACCCGAAATGGGGTAGTGGTCCGCAAGGATGTTTAGTGAGCATGAAGCATTCATGGGATTTATACTGCCTCCTTAAACACCAATATCACCGAGAGACGAAGCAGGATGCATGACCACCACGGCGAGGCCGGCTGGCTGATCCAGGGACTCACCCGGGCCTACTATAGGCTGCTCCTGGGGATCTTCGCCCTGATGCCGCTGGTGGCCATTGCCTATCTGCATGGCTTCCAGGACCCGCAGTTACGATTCGAGCACCATGGCATCCATGAGCTGGCGATCGGGCTCGCCATCGCCCTGAGCGCATTCGCCACCTATGTCACCTGGCGTTGTTATCGCGCTTCCGGCGAGGTATTCCTGCGCTGGCTGACCCTGGGCTTCCTGGGTTTTACCCTGATCTATCTGCCACACGGGCTGCTCACGCGCCATGTGCATGAGGGGCTCGTCCTGTTTCTGATCTTCGGCCCGGCTTCCCGTCTGGTCATGGCGGCATGTTTTCTTACCGCGCTGCTGCGTTACGGCGCACCACCGGATGCCCCACCTGTGCGGGGGCGGGCGCGACCCTGGCTTGTGGCTGTCGCGGTGTTTCTGGCCATCACCCTGGTGGCTGGCGTCATTGGCCAGCTCCCCTGGCAGCAGGCCCGCCCCGTGTTGCTGGGGCTGGAAATGGGCGCCATGGGCCTGTCCCTGGCGGGCATACTGCTCATGGCCCTGCGGCGTATCCGTTCGCCGCTGATGACCGTGTACATGCTCTCCCTGGCGTTCTTTGCCCAGTCCTCCCTGTCGTTTCTGCTCGCGAGCCCCTGGAATCACCAGTGGTGGCTGGGCCATGGCATCTTTGCCGCCGGCTTCTTTCTGCTCAGCTACGGAATCGTGCAGGCCTTCTTTACCACCCGATCGTTCTCCACGGTGTACAGCCAGGTGGACATGATGGCCCAGCTTCGGGAGCAGCAGGCCTGGACCCAGGAGGCCCTGCTCCAGGTCCAGGTGGCCAACCGCAAGCTGGCCGAGCAGGCATCAACGGACGCGCTCACCGGCGTGGCCAATCGTCGTCAGTTGTTGGAGCGCTCAGACATCGAGGTGCCCCGGGCCGAACGCAGCGGCACCCCCTTGTCTCTGTTGTGCCTGGACCTGGATCATTTCAAGCGTATCAACGATGAATATGGTCACCAGGCCGGAGACGATGTCCTCAAGCGTGTGGCCACCGACATCCAGGGGAGCCTGAGGCCCACGGACCTGCTGGCCCGGGTGGGGGGCGAGGAGTTTCACATCCTGCTGCCCGACACGGACCTGCTCGGTGCCAGCGAGGCGGCCGAGCGCATCCGCGCGGGTATCGAAGGCCTTGAGATCCCGGCACAGGGGGCGATTCTGCGCGTCACCGCCAGTGTCGGCTGTGCACAGTTGGGGCCTGATGGCGCGGACATGAAGTCGCTGACGCACACGGCGGACGAGCGGCTTTACGAGGCCAAGGCCCGGGGCAGGAATCGGGTGGTGATTGCGTAGGCGGGCGCAGGGTGGGGCGCGAAGCAGAAGGCGTCAGTTTGATATCGGGCAGACACACCCCGTAGGAGGCCCGACCCCGGGCCGAAAGGGGGGTTAACCGGATGCCCCGGCGATCGCGGCGAAGTCGCCGCTCCTACGGCCATTCAGGTTCCCTCAGCCGATGAGCCGACCGATGGCCTCAACCGGCACATCTGTCTGCGTATCGATCACCACCACGGCTTCATCCGCGCCCAGGGCCTCTGCACTGGCCAGTTGATGCTCCAGTACCTCGATCCCCGCATCGGAGGCATCCCGGTCCGCCGCCTGTCGGGCACGGATACGTTCCCGCAGCATGGACTCCGGCGCCCGGTAGTCGAGCACATGGAACGGCGCGCCCGACTGTTTTGCCAACGCCGCAAAACTATCCCGCTGACCACGCTTGAGGAAGGTGGCATCCACGATCACTGAAAACCCCGCGTCAAGGACCAGGCTGGCAAGCTCGGAGAGTCGCCGGTAGGTGCGCACGCTCATGTCCCCTGAGTAAATCCCGCTGCCCACATCGCCCCGATCACGTTCACGGCTGTCCATGCCCGCCAGGCGTTTGCGCTCCACGTCCGAGCGGATGCGAATCATGCTCAGTTGTTCCACCAGGGGCTGGCTGGCGGTGGTCTTTCCGGAACCGGAGAAACCGTGGTTGATGAACAGCGCCGGGCGGGCGGTGCGGGTCAGGCGATCGGCCAGGTCCAGGTAACCATGACAGCGGGTCTCGGCCTCGCGGCGTTCGGTCTCGCTGATGCTTGCCTGCCCCAGGCGGATGCCGGTGACCTTGGCGCGCACCATGGCCCGGTACACCTGGTAGAAGCGCAGCAGCGACAGGCCTTCGTAGTCACCCCCATGCTCCAGCCAGGCATTGAGGAAACGATTGGCATGGGTGCTCGCACCCCGGTCCATGAGGTCCATGGTGACGAAGGCCACTTCGCTGATGATGTCGATCCAGCGCAGGTCTTCGCTGAACTCGATACTGTCGAAGATGAGCATCTGTCCGTCGATGTGGGCCATGTTGCCCAGGTGCATGTCGCCGTGGCATTCCCGGATGAAACCCTGGCGGTGACGGCTATCCAACGTAGAAGAGAGCGCCTGGTAGCTGTCACGGGTCCAGGCCTCCAGGCGATTCAGCTGCTCGACCCGATCGGGCGCGCTGAGCAGACTGCGCAACTGCCGGAAGTTCTCCACCATGGGTGCGAGCACCGCCGCGGGCGTGCCGTGCTCGTCATCGGGCGCGGCGCCGGGCAGGCGTGCGTGGAAGTCCGCCACCCGGGTGGCCAGTTCGTCCATCCATTCAAGGGGCAGGGCATCCCGGGCGAGCAGGGCGTCCAGTTGCCGATCCCGGTCGAAGCGGGCCATGCGCACCGCATAGTCAAAGGCCTCGCCCCCACCATCGAACCGGGGGGCATCCGGACTGCCCGAGAAGGCCACCACCGCCTGGTAGAGGTCCGGGGCCAGGCGACGGTTGATGCGCAGTTCCTCTTCGCAAAAAAAACGCCGCCGATCCAGGGTGGAGAAATCCAGAAAGCCCAGGTCCAGGGGTTTTTTGAATTTATAGGCGTAATCACCTGCCAGCAGTACCCAGGAGATGTGGGTCTCGATGCATTCCACCGCGTCCGCCGGATGGGGATAGCGGGCCGGGTCCTTGAGTGCTTCGATGAGGCGGCGCTGGGTGTCTTGCTGCTTGGTCATGGGGTCTCTTCAATCTCGAAAGCCTGACCGCTAAGGGTATGAAGGTTCAGGTGAGGGACGCGAAGGAAAACATTATGCAAACTAAAGCTTCGCGTCCTTCGCGCAAACCTTTGCGCACTTGGCGGTTTGCTTTGGCTATTCAGCAGTATTCATGGTAACGCATCACTCCGGCGCGACGGGTGCACGGATCAAACAGCGGAAAAAACTGTAGAATCCGCATCCCATGGCACGCCGCATATCCACCAGCAAGTCCGCCCCCCGCCGCAAGACCCGGTCCCGACGCCGTACTTCGGCCAGAAGGCCCCTGCGCCTGTGGCGCGGGCTGTTCATTGCCCTGCTCATTGGCCTGCTGGGTCTTGGGGGCTATACCGCCTACCTGGATTACCAGATCCGCAGCCAGTTCGAGGGCAAGCGCTGGTCCCTGCCGGCACGGGTGTTTGCCCGCCCCCTGGAGTTTTATCCGGGCCGGGAGCTGGATCGTGCCCAGCTCACCCGGGAGCTGGAACTGCTGCACTATCGCCGCGGCGATGCCATTCGCAGTGGCGAATTCCGGGAGCAGGGCGGACGCCTGCTCATCAGCACCCGGGGCTTTCCCTTCGCCGACGGGGCCGAGCCGCCACGCCGCCTGAGTGTGGAGATTCGCGACGGCCGGGTGGCCGCCATCACGGAACTGGAGACCGGCCGTCCCGCTGCCCTGGCACGTCTTGAGCCGGCGCTGATCGCCAACATCTATCCCCGCCACGGTGAGGACCGGGTGCTGGTGCGCCTGGACGAGGTACCCCGGGTGCTGGTGGATGCCCTCATCGCCGTGGAGGATCGCAAGTTCTACGAACACCACGGCCTGGATTTTTCCGCCATTGCCCGGGCCGCCTGGGCCAACCTGCGGGCAGGGCGCACGGTGCAGGGGGGCAGCACCCTCACCCAGCAGCTGGTGAAGAATTACTTCCTCACCCAGGATCGCACCCTGTGGCGCAAGGTCAACGAGGCCATCATGGCCGTGCTGCTGGAGTTGCGTTACGAGAAGCCGGAGATCCTCGAGGCCTATCTCAACGAGGTGTATCTGGGCCAGGACGGTGACCGGGCCATTCATGGCTTCGGCCTGGCCAGCCAGTTCTACTTCCAGCGCAGCCTCAACGAACTGACACCAGAACAGCTGGCCCTGCTGGTGGCCGTGGTGCGCGGGCCTTCCTTCTACGATCCGCGCCGCCGGGCGGAGCGGGCCAGGGCCCGGCGCGACCTGGTGCTGGATATCCTCGAATCCCAGGGCGGACTGGATGGGGATGTGGCCGCCCGGGCCAGGGCCCGGCCCCTGGGCGTGGGCCCCCGTCCGCCCTCTGGCGTGACACCGTTTCCGGCCTTCCTGGACCTGGTGCGCGAGCAGCTGCGCCGGGACTACCGGGAACAGGACCTGCAGACCGAGGGCCTGCTCATCTTCACGACCCTGGACCCGGGCATCCAGCTGGCCACCGAGGCCGCCGTGTCCCGGCGCCTGGCCAGCCTGGAACGGGGCCGGGGCATCGAGTCGGGCAGCCTGCAGGCGGGGGCGGTGGTCAGCGCCGTGGATAACGGCGAGGTGCTGGCGGTGGTGGGTGACCGCAACCCGCGCAACGCCGGTTTCAACCGGGCCCTGAATGCCCGCCGGCCTGTGGGTTCGCTGGTCAAACCGGCGGTGTACCTGGCGGCCCTGTCCCAACCTTCCCGCTATACCCTGGCCACCCTGCTGGACGACGGACCGCTTACCCTTACCCTGGACGATGGGTCCGAGTGGAGCCCCCGCAATTACGACCGGGAGTATCACGGCCAGGTGCCGGTCCTTGAGGCCCTGGTCCAGTCCTACAACATCGCCACGGCGCGTCTGGGCCTCGACGTGGGCCTGGACGTCGTCATCCGGCAGATGCAAGGCCTGGGGGTGAGCCGCACCCTGCGTCCCTATCCCTCCCTGCTGCTGGGGACCGTGGAGCTCACGCCCCTGGAAATCACCCACATGTACCAGTCCCTGGCCGCCGGTGGCTTCGAGACCCCGCCCCGGGCCATCCGCGAGGTCATGGACGCCAATGGCCAGCTGCTCAGCCGCTATGCCATGGACCTGCGCCAGGCTGCCGACCCCGCCGCCGTGTACCTGGTCACCGCCGCCCTGCACGAGGTCACCCGGCGGGGCACCGGTGCGGCGCTGAGCGGTCTGTTGCCGCAGGACCTGCCCGTGGCGGGCAAGACCGGCACCACCGATGACAACCGGGACGCCTGGTTCGCTGGTTATGCCGGGGATTACCTGTCCGTGGTCTGGGTCGGGCGGGACGACAACACCCCCATGGGCCTGACCGGCTCCAGCGGCGCGCTGCCGGTGTGGGCGGATCTCATGAAGGACATCTCGCGGCGGGGTTTGGAGCCCATCCGGCCCGATGGCGTAGAATGGCTGCTGATCGACCCCGCCAACGGCCAGCGTGCCGTGGAAGGCTGCGAGGGCGCGTTGTGGATGCCGTTCATCGAGGGTTCGGCGCCCGCCAGCGTGTCCCCCTGTGCCGCCGGGGTCCCCGCTGCGGTGCAGCGTCCCTTCCAATGGTTTAGAGGCTTGTTCGAGTAATGCAACGACTGCTTCCCGTCCTGGTCCTGCTGGCCATGGTCCTCAGTGCCTGTGCGCCGCCCCAGGCCACCCGGCCCGATGGGCCGCCGCCTCCCGTGATCACAGAGCAGAGCGCCGAACCGGCGCCCTTGCCGGCCCCCCAGGTTCGGCCCTCCATCTCCCGAGACCCTGCACCTTCCGACAGCCGCAGCAGCGGCGCCGATGCCGTGCTGGCCCTCATGGGCGATGCGGATCGCCAGCTGGTTTCCGGCGATGCAGACGGTGCGGCGGCCACCCTGGAACGGGCCCTGCGCATCGACTCCCGGGATGCTCGCCTGTGGCAGCGCCTGGCCGTGGTGCGCCTGCAGCAGGGACAGCCCGCCCAGGCCGAGGCCATGGCGGCACGTTCCAATGGCCTGGCCCAGGGTGACCGGGCGATGATGGCCCGCAACTGGCGCATCATCGCCGAGGCCCGGCGCATGGCCGGCAACGCCGCCGGTGCCCGGGATGCAGACGCCCGGGCCAATGCGCTGTCCGGCGAACCCGGATGAGCCCGGGCGCCTCCAGGGTCCTGGGTCCCCACGGCCCCCTGGCCGAAACCCTCAAGAATTTCCGCCCCCGCGCCGCCCAGCAGGACATGGCCGGGGCCGTGGAGCGCGCCCTGGAGCAGGCATCCACCCTGGTGGTGGAGGCGGGCACCGGGGTGGGCAAGACCTTCGGCTACCTGGTACCGGTGCTCATGGACGGCCGGCGCACCATCCTGTCCACCGGCACCCGCAACCTCCAGGACCAGCTGTTCCAGAAGGACCTGCCCTTCGTGCGCGACGCCCTGGTGGGCGCGGGCCTGGGCCGGGTGCCCCGGGTGGCCCTGCTCAAGGGTCGCTCCAATTATCTCTGTCGTCATCGTCTCGAGCTGGCCCGGGAGGACGGACGCATGGGGGACCTGCTCACCGACCAGCTGGTGCGCATCGAACGCTGGGCGTCGCGCACCATGCGCGGTGACATCGGCGAGCTGTCCGGCATCCCCGAGGATTCACCCCTCTGGCCCCAGGTCACCTCCACCACCGACAACTGCCTGGGCCAGGAATGTCCCGAGTACGAGGAGTGCTTCGTGGTGCGCGCCCGGCGCGATGCCCAGGAGGCGGACCTGGTGGTCATCAACCACCACCTGCTCATGGCGGACCTGAGCCTCAAGGAGGAGGGGTTCGGCGAGATCCTGCCCTCCGCCGATGCCTTCGTCCTGGATGAGGCCCACCAGTTGCCGGACGTGGCCTCCGCCTTCTTCGGCCGTTCCGTGGGCAGCCGCCAGTTGCTGGACCTGGTCCGGGACGCGGTGGCCGAACAGCTGCGCGAGGCCTCGGACATGGGGGATCTGCGCGACGCCGCCGATGCCCTGGCCAGTGCCGTGTCCGCCCTGCGCAGTGTGCTGGGCATGGGCGCCGGTCGAAGCCCCTGGGCCCGCTACCAGCAGGACCGCCAGGTCACCGAGGCCGTGGACACCCTCATGGCGCGCCTGGAGACCCTGGTCATGTGGCTGGACACCGCCGCCGACCGGGGCAAGGGCCTGGAGCAGTGCGCTCGCCGGGCCAATGTCCTGAAAGATCGCCTCAAGGCCTTCCTGACGCCGGAGCCGGATACCGTGCGCTGGGTGGAGACCTTCACCCGCGCCTTCGCCCTGCACGCCACGCCGCTCAACGTGGCCGAGCGCTTCGGCGAGCGCATGCGCGCCTACCCCAGCGCCTGGATCTTCGCCTCGGCCACGCTCTCGGTGGGCGGGCGCTTTGAGCACTTCACCGGCCGCCTGGGTCTGGAACAGGCCGAGACCCTGTTGCTGGACAGCCCCTTCGACTACACCCGCAACGCGCGCCTGTATCTGCCCCCCAACATGCCCCAGCCCAATGCCCCGAACCACACCGCCGCTGTGGTGGACGCGGCGCTGCCGGTGATCGAGGCCAACCCCGGCGGCAGCTTCATGCTGTTCACCAGCCACCGGGCCCTGCGCGAGGCGGCGGAACTGCTCAAGGGCCGGGTACAGCGGGAACTGCTGGTGCAGGGCACCGCCCCCCGGGACGAACTCCTGGAGCGTTTCCGGGCGGCGGGGGATGCGGTGCTGCTGGGTGCCCACAGTTTCTGGGAGGGCGTGGACGTGCGCGGCAAAGCGCTGTCCTGCGTGATCATCGACAAGCTGCCCTTCGCCGCCCCCGACGACCCGCTGCTGGAGGCCCGTCTGCAGGCCATCCGCGACGCTGGCGGCAACCCCTTCATGGACTATCAGCTGCCCCAGGCGGTGCTCAGTCTCAAGCAGGGGGTGGGGCGCCTGATCCGCGATGTGACCGACCGGGGCGTGCTCATGCTCTGCGACCCGCGCATTCGCACCAAGGCCTACGGCAGGCTGTTTCTCAACAGCCTGCCCCCCATCCCCAGACTGGACAGCCTGGCCGAAGTGGCCGGTTTCCTGATGAGTGAGGAGCAAGCGCTCGATGAAGCTGCTGGCAATTGAAACCGCCACCGAGGCCTGCTCCGCGGCCCTGTGGATCGACGGCGCACTCACCAGCCGTTATGAAGTGGCGCCACGGGAACACACCCGCCTGATCCTGCCCATGATGGATGATCTGCTGGCCGAGGCCGGCGTGCGTCTGGCGGATCTGGACGCACTGGCCTTCGGCCGGGGCCCGGGTGCCTTCACCGGCGTACGCATCGCCGCCGCCGTCATCCAGGGCGCCGCCTTCGGCGCCGAGATCCCGGTAGTGCCCGTCTCGACCCTTGCCGCACTGGCCCAGCATGGTCTGGACGCGGGCGCGCCCCGGGTACTCGCCGCCCTGGACGCCCGCATGGGCGAGGTCTACTGGGGTGCCTTTGAGGCCGACGCCGAGGGCCTTGCCGTCGCCGTCGGTCCCGAACAGGTCGTCGCGCCAGACGCCGTGCCCGCACCCGAAGGACAGGGCTGGTGTGGCGTGGGTTCCGGCTGGGGGACCTATGAACAGATACTGCGCGAGCGCCTGGGGGCCTGCGTGGGTGAGGTCGATCCCGCACCGTATCCCGGCGCCGTCGAAGTGGCCCGCCTGGCCGTGCGCGACTTCGCCGCCGGCCTGGCCGTCCCCGCCGAGCAGGCCTTGCCGGTTTACCTGCGCGACAAGGTGGCGGAGAAGCCAAAGGACCGGTGACATTACAGATCTGGTGTGTTTGACGCGGAGGGCGCCAAGACGCAGAGAGCGCTAAGCAATTCTTGATTGGAATCTTCAGCACCTCAGGCGAATCCCGAGAGAGGCTGCTGGTCGGATCATGCACAGAGTTGGCACGTATCTGACTGCAGTTTACTTTGCGCCCTCTGCGTCTTGGCGTCCTCCGCGTTACAACACCAAACTCAATAGAATGATGATGAATACACCCACCACAGCACCGCCACTCTTCCAGGCCCGTATCCGCACCCGCCCCGAGGACTTCGTGGTGGAGGAGATCCAGGCCACGGAGCCGGATGGGCAGGGTGAGCATGTCTGGGTGCTTCTGGAGAAGACCGGCTGCAACACCGAGCACGCGGCGCACTGTCTCGCCCGGGCTGCCGGCGTGTCGCGCAACGCCGTGGGTTACGCCGGGCGCAAGGATCGCCACGCCGTCACCAGCCAGTGGTTCAGCGTCCAGTTACCCGGCAAGGCCGATCCGGACTGGTCCGGGCTGCCTGCCGAAGAGATGCGCGTGCTGCGCAGCCAACGCCACAGCCGCAAGCTCAAGACCGGCCACCTCAAGGGCAACCGGTTTCGCCTCACCCTGCGGGAATGCCGTGGCGATCCCGCAGGCCTGGAGGCGCGTCTGGCCCTGATCCGTGACCGGGGCGTGCCCAACTATTTCGGCCCCCAGCGTTTCGGCCGTGACGGTGCCAATCTCCACAAGGCCCAGGCCCTGTTCGAGGGCAAGATGCGGGTACGGGATCGCAAGCTGCGCGGCATCTATCTCTCCGCCGCCCGTTCCGCCCTGTTCAACCAGGTGCTTGCCAGGCGGGTGGAACAGGGTAGCTGGTGTCGTGCCCTACCCGGTGATGTGATGAACCTGGACGGCAGCCGCAGTCACTTCCTGGCCGAGACCGTGGATGTGGCGTTGGATGAGCGGGTGCGTATCCAGGACGTGCACCCCACCGGCCCCCTGTGGGGCAAGGGTGAACTGGAAACCCGTGACCAGGTGGCGGCCTTGGAGCAGGCGGTGGCCGACGGGGAGTCGGTGTTTGCCCAGGGTCTGGTGGAGGCCGGGTTGAAACAGGAGCGTCGGGCGCTGCGCATGCCGGTGAAGGGGCTCTCCCACGAGTGGGTCGATGCACAGACCCTGGTGCTGGAGTTCGAACTGCCCGCCGGTGGCTACGCGACCATGGTGTTGGCGGAGCTCGCGCAGATCGAAGACGCTGGGACTGGAGGAATGGAAGAGTAGGCGGAAAGTTGCAGGATAGATGGCTAGACTTGGCTCGCGAAAGAAAGGCGCTTAAGCGCATCGAGCCACTGGAGTGAAGATCATGATTCCTAAACTGATCAAGGCCAGGTACGACGGTGACTATCGTGTCTGGCTTGAGTTTCAGGATGCCGTTCAGGGCATCGTGGATCTTGAGAGTGAACTCTGGGGCGAGATGTTTGAGCCCTTGAGGGATAAGGCCTACTTCTCCCAGATTCGATTTGACCATGAACTCGGAACCATTGTCTGGCCAAATGGTGCAGATTTTGCACCCGAGTTTCTCCATGAACGGCTCCGGGATACTGAACGACGGAGTGCGGTTGCCAGGTAGCCAGCCAAGTGCCATTGGACGTGGTGAGACTGCGGCAAGCGACCGAACCAAGACTCATCACAGAAGTCACTATTGATTGCCACGGCCCCCCCTGGTGTTTGCCGAGGTGTCACTGTTCCCCATGGCCTAGATCAGGCCGATAACCCTACAGGTTTCGCAAGGCCTCGTATCCTCTTTGGCTCCCCTGATGTCCTGGATCCAGGGACAGCGCCCGTTCGTAGGCGGACTTCGCCTCCCGCAGCAAGCCCATGTCCCGCTGCTGGTCCCCCGTCTTGTGATGGATCAGGCCTCGCAGGTAGTGGGCGTAGGCGTTGCTTGGGTTGTGGGCCAGTGATTTTTCCAGCACTTCCAGGCTTCGGACGTCATTACCCTCCTGGTGCAAGCGCAAGGCCCAGCGGTTGTAGTGCTGGGTGGCGGCGGCCTCGATGCGCTCGGCGAATACCGCGAGGGATTCCTCCCTGCCGCCCCGAAAGGGGCTGAGCCTGACCGGGGTTTCGCCACTGGCGGGCACCAGCACGTAGAACGAGGGGTAGGCGCTGCCGCCGTATTGCCTGAACAGGGCCCGCTCCTGGTTGCCCCGTTCCGGGTTGATCTCCACCTTTTGAATTCCGGAGAGCGTACTGCGCACAGCGCCGTTGCGCAGGTAACGATCGTTGAGCTGGCGGCACCAGGGGCACCAGTCGGTATGGAAGTACACCACCAGGGGTTGTTCGGACCGGCGCGCGTCGGACAGGGCGAGGGTGTGTCCGGCGGCGCCATGACGCCAGTCGGACCAGCTGGACGGCTGAGCATGGGCGAGCGCGGGGGTGACGAGGGCCAGAATCAGGAGCAAAGAGCGGATTTTTCGTGTGGTCATGTAAATCCCTTTATGGTGAGACGTGCGTCCTTGTGGGTGCACTTGAGTCGTACGCCTGGAAATATAATGGGTTTTGCCATGATTTCAATGGCAGCCTCAATCGTGCGATGGCTTAGAGCGAGAAGGATTGGGATACCCATGCCTCCTTTCTGCACACGACTGCTAGACTGCAGCTAGGTTGCATCGAAGAGGTGAGCGATGAACGAGACCTCCAGGGATACCACCGAGGTCGAGCACAGGGATCTGCTGTACAAGGAATACGTCCGCCTGGCTGAATGTTGCAACGGCTACGTCAAGGATTCCCTCTCGGATATCAAACTGCTGGGCGCCATCGGCGCCGTGCTGGCCTGGGATCCTGTTGCCCGGATGCTGGAGCTGGATGCCCGGATGAACCAGCCGGTCACGCCGGTGGGTTTCACGACGCTGCTGCTGGTGGTCATGTTCATCCTGTTCTACAACCTGCTCAAGCAGTCGATCTTGTTCTTCCACCAGGCGCGTATGCGTCGCTTCGAAACCCGGCTCAATGCCCTGTGTCCCGGTGATGAGCCTGTGTTTGCCCTGGCGATCAGTTGGCCGGACTGGCAACGGCGGGTGCATGATCGAATCGCCATTCCAACCTTCATCATTTTCTACATGATCCTGATCCTGTTCCCCGTGTCGCTGATGGTGCTGCAGGGTTTTGGCCTTTGGGCGGTCTTCTATGCAGGGCTCGCTGTGGTCCTGGCGCTATGCCACCTCGCCAGTGTCCTTTACCTGGTGCGGTGTCTGGAGCGGGATATGCGCGATGCGTCTATGGTCAGCCCGGATATTGCATCAGGGCGGCTGGGGGAGGGGGCTGGATGATGTCGGCCCGCAACGGGGACGGCGGGTCGATGGGTCTGCTACATCAGTGCGGTGCTGGGGCAGTCAGGAGATCCTGGGGCGCATTGAAGAACTGGTAGTTGTTGCGACCCTTCGCCTTGACCTTGAACATCGCCGTATCGGCTTTCTGTATGACGGTGTCTGCGTCGCTACCGTCATCCGGGTAGATGCTGATACCGATGCTCGGGGTCACACGGACCTCCTTTCCCCGAATGAGGTACGGTGCGGAAAGCGCGCTCCGGCATTTTTGTGCCACATGGGCGGCATCATGGAGGCTTTCGATTTCGTTGAGCAATATGACGAACTCGTCTCCTCCCTGGCGGCATACGGTGTCCGTGTCACGCACACATGACAGCAGGCGGTCGGCAACCGATCGTAGCAATTGATCTCCGGTCGCATGTCCCAGCGAGTCATTAACGGGTTTGAAGTGATCCAGGTCCATGTACAACAGCCCCACCTTCTTGCGGTGCCGACGAGCCAGGCCGATGGCCTGGGAGAGGCGCTCGGAGAGGAGCACACGGTTCGGCAGGCCGGTGAGCGAATCGTGCTGGGCGAGATGGGCCATTCTGAGGATGACGGCGCGGGACTGGCTCAGGTGGTGGAATATGATCACAGCGCCCGACACCGCGCCCGAGCGGTCATGGATGGGCTCGACGGAGTCCTCGATGGGGGTCTCTTTACCGTCCCTGCCAACGAGAATGCAGTCTGCCGAGAGCGCCTTGGGACGGTCCTCAAGGATGGCTTGGCGTACCGAGTCTCCCGCCGGGGCTCCCGTGCTGGAATCGATGGTCCTGAAGACTTCGTGAAATGCTTTGCCCATGGCCTCGTCCAGTGACCAGCCGGTCATCTCCTGGGCCATCAGGTTCATGTAGGTCACGGCGCCCTGCAGATCGGTGGACAGAACGGCATCGCCGATGGAGTCCAGGGCTACCTGGGTGCGCTTCTTGTGATCAAACAGGGCCTCCTGGGCTGCACGCAAACCGGACTCGATGGTCTTTCTGTCGGTGATGTTCTCAGCGGTCAGTACATGACCATGGGTGGCGGGACCATCACGCATGGCCGCGCTTTTAAAGCTTACCCACACGACACTTTCATCCCCGCGCTTCAATCGACATTCCATGCGGAAGGGCTCGCCATTGCTGGTGGCGGTGCGCCAGGCGGAAAGCACCTCGTCGCGATCATCCGGGTGAATGGAAGCGGCCCAGCTCGTGCCGAGCACCTGCTCGAATTCTGGTTCGGGTTCCTGCTTGCCCGTCCCGTTGTGCCGGCCACCTCCAGCTTCGGCCACGAAGATGCCGAGCGGGGATGCTTCGCTCATGGCGCGGATACGGGCCTCGCTCCTGCGTAGCGCTGAAGCGGTTTCGGCCTGTTTCATGATTAGGGGCAGGACCTGCGGCAGGTACTGCATGTCCAGCTGATCCGTGATGATTCGATCCTGCGCGCCCAGGGACAGGGCCTTGCGCGCCGGTCGCTCATCAGTCGCCATGGCCGGGACCAGGATCAGCGCAGAGGGCGCGGCCACAGAAATTGGACCCAGCGCGTTCGCCCTGTCTGCATCGTCAAGGGTATTTCCGATCAGGACTGCGCCAAAATCCGCTCTGCTCAGGAGTTCAAGGGCAACGGGAAGGTCTGTGGCCCATTTGACATTGAACCGACCGGTTCCTGAATCCGTGAATGTCCGCAGGATCCGGCTTGCGGTGCCCGGGTCGCGCTCCAGGAGCAGCATGTTGATCGGAGCCTGTGTCATGACATCCTCTTTGTCTGGACAGCGCGCATCGCGGTCCTTACATGGAATCGTCCGCGTCTGCAGTTGTTGCAGGTGCGCGGACGGGTTATCAGTAAGCGGATTCGTCATAGGGAGAGGTGTCGCGGTTCGAGATTCCTGCATCCTGATCCGCAAGGCACGTCAATCTAGCGGATGCGCATGTCGTTCTTGACATCTTTCACGCCTGCAACCCCTCGGGCGATCTGGACTGCCTTGTTGGCCTGGGCCTGCGTGCTGACAAAGCCGCTGAGCTGGACGACGCCTTCGTAGGTTTCTACGCTCACTTCCAGAGCACTCACATCTGGGTCATTGAGCATGGCGGCCTTCACCTTCGTGGTGATCACGCTGTCGTCGAAGTATTCACCCACTGATTGACGCTCACGGGTATCCGTGGACGCACAGCCCACAACGGAGACCAGTGCAAACGCCACGAACAGCAGGGACAGGATTCGAATAGTATTTTTCATGACTTACTACTCCGTATTGAAGTTGTTTGTTTGGTCGATAAACCTTCGTTTCCAGAAACTGCTTGTCCTGGCATGGCCCTTACCTGGGCAGGGGCCTGTCTGTGGGACGCAGCGAAAGGGGCTTGCCCAGGCTGCCGCCCTCATCTTCCCAGCCATCCAGCGCCTCTTTTCTACTGGTGCTTACCTGTGTGTGATCAGGTTTCACAGCAGTGGCGGGGGTATTCTTCCTCAGGTGGTGAAGCCCTGGGGGCTTGGTCCTGACAAGGCTCAATCCGGGTGTGCTCATGGTGTTTCTACCTTCTGTTCCTGGAGGCCAGGATCACTCGATCATTTGAAATCCGGTCGGGAAAATATGCCCTCTGGTCGTATTGAAAGAAGGATCCCGATAGCAGCAGGATCGTCGATAATCCCTGGATGGTCTGTACGGTTCCGCACGCGAAGGGCGCCATGTTCTTTTCGGGCCAATGTGACAGGGCAAGATTTTGCAGAGAGATCCGTGCGTGTATGTTCGGTAGCGAACAGACTGACCTGGCTCAGTGGGTAACATCGGGAAATCTGGAGTGGGTAGTTGAAGACAGCAGCCAGATGGATCCATCCGGCCGGGCATGCCATGCACGTCCGAGTCCGGTGTGGCAATCAATTCAGAAAGGAGTCCTGAAATGACATTATCTACGGTTTTACTGATCGTTCTGATCCTGCTGTTGATCGGTGCCATACCCAGCTGGCCCCACAGCAGGAGCTGGGGTTATGCCCCAAGCGGTGTGCTGGGTATCGTGCTCGTGATCGTCATCATTCTGTTGCTCCTGGGCAAGATCTGAGCTTGCGCGGCGCATGATTATGTGCGCGGGTTCCCGAGTCATGGTTTGTTTCTGACCTGGCCCCGGCCCAGGCTCTGGTTGCACACCTTGCCTGGAGACGCGTATATGGGCGCCGAGGGCAGTTACAAAAAAACAGCGCCCTGCCATGGCAGGGCGCTGTTTTTTTCCTTCACCAGAAAGCCGATGGATTATCGGGCAGCCCGGGTGCCGTCTACCTGGACATCGACGCGGCGATCGGGCTGAAGACATTCAATGAGACGATCGCTTCTGGGTCCACTGCAATCACTGGCCTTGGTCGTCGGTTGCGTGTCACCTCGGCCCATGGTCTGAATGCGATTCGCAGTCATGCCCTGGCTGACCAGGTAGGCCTTGACCGCATCTGCGCGCTGCTCGGAAAGGCGCATGTTGTAGGCCGAGGTACCCAGGCGGTCCGTATGACCCACCACGGTGACCGTTTCCGGATTCATGTCCAGGATCTCCCGGGCAAAGCGATCCATCTCGAGCCTGCCGGCGGGACGTATGGTCGCGCTGTTGAGGTCAAAGAGTGCATCGGCATGCAGAACCATGGGCACAGGTGCCGGTGCGATCACGCGCTCCGGGGTCGCCTGGGCTACTTCTACAGGTCTCGGTGCCGGCTCGACCGCCTGGGCGCTCGGGGCAGTGGGCTCGCACTGTGTTTTGGACGCGTGGGTGGGTCCGGAGCCTGTTCTCCAGCAATCACCGGCTGCGTTCGTCCATACGGCCCCATCGGTATTGACCAGGTAACCCGGGGCATCGGCTGCGTTTTGCGCCATGGCGGCCCCTGAGATGAGCCCCAATGCCAGTATAGAGACCATAGCCATGGTCGAGCGTGGTTGTTTGTGTGTGTACTTCATGGTTGAAAACTCCGTCACTTCATTCATGGGGCGCCTTGCCTTACACGTACTTGCAGAAGTTGTCTTCAAAGGCGTCCGGATGACGACAGTCACTGAAATGCAAGGCAACCCGGTCGCATGCTTTGCAACAGCCATCCCGGATGCCGGGCCCAGTCGTCTGACGAGGGTCCGGCCTGCCGGATGGGTGTCGCGCTGCGGCGGGTCACAGACTGATCATCCCCATGATCGCCCCGGCCCTCTGTACGCCAGCGCGCTTAGGGATCAGATAATGGCGCCGCTTGAGGATTGTTCGGTACCGCAAAGGACCACATTGGATATAATTACACCCTGCCCAGACCCGAAGGGATGGCCCGTCCATAGTCAAACCCGTCCTTACTATGCTCATAGGGGGCAATGGCTCAGTCAGCTACGGCTGAGTGATCACCCTTAACCGCCTGTTAAGTCTTTCCACTTCCTGAGATCGTGCTTCGAACACCATGACTACCGACGGACTGACACCAATGAACGAGCCCATTGATCCAACGCACAATCACCTGCTTGCAGTCCTGCCGAAAGATGAGCAGGCGCGCATCTTCGCTAACCTCGAGCCTGTGCGTATTGAACTGGGGGAGGTGCTCCAGGAGTCCGGACAAACCACGCGCTACGTCTATTTCCCCACCAATTCCATCGTCTCGCTCCTCAATGTCATGGAGGACGGGTCATCGGCAGAGATCGCCGTGGTCGGCAACGAGGGGATCGTTGGCATCTCCCTTTTCATGGGTGGGGAAACCACGCCCAGCCGGGCCGTGGTACAAAGCTCCGGTCGCGCCTATCGGCTCAAGGGCCAGTTTCTCAAGGACGAATTCTATCTCGCAGGCCCCATGCAACGACTCCTGTTGCGCTATACCCAGGCCTTGCTCACACAGATGGCACAGACGGCGGTTTGCAACCGGCACCACAGCCTGGATCAGCAACTCTGCCGCTGGCTGCTCCTCAGCCGGGATCGCCTGAGATCCAATGACCTGATCATGACCCAGGAATTGATCGCCAACATGCTGGGTGTGCGGCGCGAGGGTGTCACGGAGGCCGCCGGAAAACTGCAGAAGGCGGGACTGATCAACTATCATCGCGGCCATATCACCATTCTGGACCGGCCAGGCCTGGAGGCGCGCTCATGCGAGTGTTATGCCGTGGTCAAGAAAGAGTACGAACGACTGATACCCTGGCAGGCTGTTGAATAAAGGGCTGTCCTGCCTTTTTAACGCGCCGCACCCGGCGCATGTCCATGTGCAGCTTCGACGATTCCATGCCGCGCCCTGGCATGGCCGGGCCTGGCGCCCGTCTGGAATTCCGGGTTCAGTTGAACCTCGATGTATTGTGGACACACCTAACCCATGATTTGTGCGCTAGCGTCCAGACTCACCTTGACGCTCACCGCATCCTGCATCCACTGCATGCAGGGGACACCCTGTCCCATCGCCCCGCAGGTGAAATACTGATCGCCTCAGTCTCTCCTGGTCGGATTTAGTCCTGCATGCCAACAGGAGTGTCACGTGTCCACAAGCAGCCAGATCCCTGCGGTTAATCGTCTCATTGAAGCACTGCCACGCCAGGATCGAGCTCGTTTCATCTCGGGCTGTACGCCCGTTGACCTGGTCTTCTCCACTGTCCTCGCCGAACCCGGCGAAGGTATCGCACAGGTCTATTTTCCGACCGAAAGCTTTATTTCTCTGGTGGCGCCGATGAACGGCCACCCTGCACTGGAGGTGGCCCTGGTGGGCAACGAGGGCATGGCGGGAACGCCACTGATCCTCAGGGTGAATGAGACCGCGCTTCAAGCGCTGGTGCAGGGGGAAGGCGCGGCGCTGAGCATGACCAGGGCGCGTTTCTTTCGAGAGCTGGATCAAAGCCCCGCATTACAAATGCTGCTCAACCGCTACCTGTATGTGCTGATGGCGCAGTTTGCCCAGACAGCGGCCTGCAACCGCTTCCATGAGATCGAGGCGCGCCTTGCGCGCTGGTTACTGATGTCCCAGGATCGGGCCCACTGCGACCAGATTCATCTCACCCAGGAGTTCATGGCGTACATGTTGGGGGTGCGCCGCGTCGGCGTCACCGCTGCCGCCAGATCTCTGCAGGCTCACAATCTGATCGAGTATCACCGTGGACATATCACGATCAAAGACCGCGAGGGTCTGGAAGCCGCAGCCTGCGAATGCTACAAGGCGGATATCGCATCCTACAATCACATCATGGGCTTGGCAGAACCCCAGCCAGCACGGGACCTGGACACGGCGACTGGCTGATTAGGAGCCTGCTACGGTTCTTGACCCTGACAGACCCCCGACGGATGCCGGAGTCATGACGCCGTCGGCGGCTGTACTTGTCTCCGCGCTCAGCTATAGATCATGGGACAGGGTCACGCACTGATCAGGGCCGCCCCATGACACACACCGAAGAGAATACAGAACAGGTGGCTGAGGCCATTCGCCGCCTTGGTTTCGTTCGCTGGCATGAGCGCACCCTGATTGTGGCCCATCTGCACCTGGTGACCTGTCTGCTGGGGCTCTTGCTTATCCCCCTCGCCATGGAGGCCTTCAGCGACCCGGCCAACGGGTGGCAGTGGGTACAACGCTACGGTTTGATGATCGGTGGGGCCCTGTTGGGCTTCTTTGGCCTGAATCGATACCTGATCAACATGGTGAGGGCCTGGCGACGCTCGGAGCGGGCCAGGTGTCCTGACTGCAATGCCTACGGCGCCTTTGACGTGCAGGCTCATGGCAGTACACCGGTCGGTCAGGAGGGGGGTGACGGGGCCCCGGTGGACGAAGGGGGCGGCTGGATTCGCGTCCAGTGCCGCAAGTGTGGGAAACAGTGGAACATTTAGCATCCCCAGGACATCCCTGTCCTGGAGCCCGCTAGCTGCCGTTACTGGTGCATGATCTCCCCTTTCAGGGAGTAGGCGATGGCCAGGACGTCTTTTTTCGTCTGCTCATCTATCTTGTGCTTGTCCAGGATGCTCAGGATGTCATCAATGGTAGCCATGTACTCGGCTTCGTTGATGTTCATGCCGCGATGGGTGTCGGGCATGCTGCGCCCCGTGTATTGCTCGGGGCCACCACTGCCCATGCCCAGAAAGCTGCACAGGTGTGCCTTGACCTCATCGAGGTATCCCTGTCGCTCCAGGTAGGGCAGAAAGCGGGTCTTGATCACAGGATTGTGCATATGCGCCTCGACAATATCGTCCACCAGGACGGAGATGCCGGATGCGGCGCCCAGTCGTTCGTACAGTGTGCTCATGGCTCGATCCTCCTCAGGAGGGAGATGCTGGGTTGCACTCGAGGGTGCAAGACTAAGCTAGTCCGGTGTCAGATCGCTGACTAGTACAGGATCTGTACTGGCCCCGCAATGACCGGGCTGTACTAGACTGGATCCATGAGCAAGGGCTACGGTCAGTTTTGTCCATTGGCAAAGGCAGCCGAACTGCTTTGCGAGCGCTGGACCATGATCCTTGTTCGGGAGCTTGTCGCCGGCTCCCGGCGCTTCAACGACCTTCGGCGCGGTCTCCCCCGGATTTCCCCCTCATTGCTGTCCCGTCGGCTGCATCAGTTGGCCCAGGCCGGGGTTGTGCAAAGGCTTGTGGAGGACGATGGGACGCAATCCTATGAGCTGACCCGAGCGGGGAGGGAGCTGGTCCCCATGGTGCAGTTCATGGGCACCTGGGGTCACCGCTGGGTGGGTAGCCACCTGGAGGAACAGGACCTGGACATGGGCTTGCTCATGTGGGACATCCGGCGGGGGGTGGATGCCGGGAAGTTTCCCCTGCAGCGGGTGGTGGTGCAGTTCGAGCTCGTGGAGGCTCCCACGGGCTGGGCCCACTGGTGGCTGGTCTCGGAGAGCGGGGAAATCGATTTGTGTCTCGAGGATCCGGGTTACGAGGTTGACCTGCTGGTCCGCTGTAGCCCGCGCACCTTGACGACGGTCTGGCTTTGCCAGCGCAGCGTTGCGGATGCCGAGGCTGCGGGTGAACTCCAGATCCTGGGGAACAGCGCCCTGCGCAAGCGGTTTCCTGAATGGCTGCAGGGCAGTCCTCTGGCCCGGCTCGGGGAGGCCTCACTTCGCGCCGACCCGATTACCCAGGAATCGGCCCACCCATGATTCAAACCGTGGACCCTTGTCCAGGCCCGACAGCCCGGTCTTAGCCGAACAGCGCACGGGCGATGCCCGCCACGGACAGCACCATCAGGGTCATCAGTACAAAGCGACGATAGGTGACCTGGGCACTGGCCACGAAGGTGCGGTGTCCGACGGCCACCCCGGCGAACATGGGCAGGGTGAGCACGGCTGCCACGGCCAGGGTCTGCAGATTCATCAGTCCATAGGCGCCGGCCACCCCGGCCATGTAACTGCTCTGGAACATGACGTAGGCCACCAGGGTGGCGCGGACCACGGCCATCTCGGCACTGATGGACAAAAACATCACGGCCACGATCAATCCACCGGATCCTGCGGCCCCGGTCATGACCCCGGAGGCCAGTCCGGTGCCAAAGGAGAGCCGCTTGCGGCCTTTCATGGGGAAACGGTAGCCCCGCCACAGCAGGATGGTTGTGCTCAGCACCATGGCCGAGATGACCAGACGCAACTGCGCATCGGGAAGGTTGGCCAGCAGATAGGCGCCCATGGGCACGCTGATCAGTGAACCTGCCATGAGCAGGGTGAGGGTGCTGCGGTCCACGTCGCGCCACACCCTCGGCAGCATGTGAATGCTGGCGACCACCTCCATGAGCATCATCACGGGCACCACCACGGCCGGCGGCAGAAACAGGGCGAGGCTCAAGGTCACCAGGGCACTGAAACCGAAACCGGAATAGCCGCGCACGATCCCCGCCAGAAATACGACGATGACGGTGTAGGCCATCAGGCCGGTACTGAGCTGGGACAGATCCATGCCCCGTTTAGCCCCCGAACATCCCGCGGCGAATCAGGTTCAGCCCCAGCAGGATCAGGATGACCAGCAGGATTTTGCGAAACAGTATCGGGTCGATGCGATGGCGTATGCGTTCGCCGAGCCACATGCCCAGGAAAATCGGTACCAGGGCCAGAATGGACAGCCACAGTTCCCGCCAGCCCAGGATGCCCACGGCGGTGTAGGAGATCGCCAGGGGGATGGCGCCGCACAGGGCGATGAGCCCATAGCTCGCCACGAAGGCCTCCTTGCTCAGGCGCAGGGACATGAGATACATCACCAGGGGTGGACCGTTGATGGTGGAGATGCCGTTCAGCAGCCCGGCGAACAGACCGACGCTGGGACCCATCCAGACTTCATGGCGCGGTGGCAGGTGCCAACTGGGATTGGCCAGACTCAGGGCGCAGAACACGACCACGATGCACCCCAATACCCCGAGCAGCATGCCGGTGCTGATCTGCACCAACAGGTAGGCCCCGCCCCAGGTGGCGATGATGAACAACAGGATCAGGGGCCAGAAGCGTTGCATCTCCTCCCGGGGCAGGCCGGCGGCGAAGGACTGGCGCAGGTTGGTGGCGATGATGGGCACGACCAGCATGGCCAGCACCAGCCGGGGGTCCAGCACCAGGGCCAGCAGGGAGATGACCACCAGGGGCATGCCCACACCCACGACCCCCTTGATCAGACCGCCCAGGGCAAAGGTCAGGAATGCGAAGCCGAACAGGGGCAATAGCGCCAGGGACATGGTGGAACTCGCTTTGTGGAACAGCGCTCAAGAATACATGTGGGTCATGTATATGTCTCGTTTCGGCGCCACGGATCGTCACCGGGTGCGGCTGTTACGCTGTCAGACATCACCGCCCTGGAGCCTCGCCATGTTGATGTATACCCGCCTCGCCCTCCCTGTGGCCCCTGATCTCACCCCGGAGGATTACACGGAGGAGGCGGCGTTTTATCGAGACCTGTTTCACGCACATGGTGAAGGTGAGATGCACAGTCTGCTCGAACTGGGGTGCCGCCCGTGATGGGCATGACGGGGACGATGGGGGGCTGCGTTACCTGAAGGGCACCTCTAAATATTCATGAGCGCGCATCTTGGACACTCAAATCCGCGTTCTCGGCGTTGCAAATCTTCGCAATAGCGCGCTATTACGTGCGATTTGCGCCTTGATAGCACGAATTTGAGTGTCCAATCTGACGCACTCAGAATAATTAGAGGTGCCCTGAAGTGGATCTGGGGCTGGCTCAGGGTCAACTGGGTGCTAAAGCCGAAGCCGGAATAGTCAGTGCAGTTAGATGGACAGTTCCTCGATACCCACGCCGTATTCGCCATTGGCGAGGGTCTTGACGATGCGCACCGGGTTGCCGTCCTTGCTGTAGTCATCCAGGTTGGCAAGGGTGTAGGTGCCGTAGGGCTGTTTGTCCTTGCCCAGTAACAGGATCACGTCCGGTCGCAGATGGTGGCCGGATTTCTGTGCCTTGACGATGGCTACTTCTCCGGAACTCAGTTCCACGAGGGATCCGGTGGGATAGGCGGTGAGGGTCTGGATGAAGTATTCCACCAGCATCTCGTCGAACAGGACGCCCCGCTGTTTGTAGAGCATTTCCTCGGCCCTGGAGGGCGAGATGGGTGCTGCAAAAGGGCGTGCGCTGGTGACGGCCACGTACTGGTCCACGATGCCAGCGATCTGGGCGAACAGGGGGATGTGGTCGCCCTCGAGTCCGGCCGGGTAGCCGCATCCATCGAGCCTTTCGTGATGACTGCGCACGATGTTCAGCACGGCGTCCGGGTAGCCGCCGGTTTCCTCCAGCAGGGCGATACCGAGTTCCACGTGGGTCTTCATCAGGTCCCACTCATCATGGTCGAGGCGCTCGGTCTTGTTCAGCAGTGCCGCGGGCAGTCGCAGTTTGCCGATATCCATGAGCAGGCAGCCGATGGCAAGATCATGCAGCCCCTGCTCGGCGATGCCGAGCCGCCTGCCCAGGGCCACGGCCCAGACGGCCGATTCCAGGGAGTCCTTGTAGAGAAAGGAGTCATACCGCTTGAGGCGGGTCAGCCAGATGTAGGCATCCGGGTTCCGGGTGACGCTGCCCACCAGGCTTTTCACCGGCTCGTCGAACAAGGCCATGGGCAATGGCTTGTCAGCCCGGACCAGGGACTCGATCTCGGTAAAAAGCCTGGTGAAGGCCTGATGGGCGGGTTGTGCCTTTTTGATTTCCTGATGGGCGGGTGTGCTCTGGGGCTGATCGGTGCTCCCGTTTATGCGGGTGCCGGCCGCGGCTTGCGCCCGCTGCTCCGGCACCAGTGACAGCTCGATTTCCTCGTCGGGTATGATGACGTAGACGTGCCGTGTCAGGCGCTTGAGTTCGTCGATCTCTTCCTGGTCCTGAAGCTCGAAACCCTGGAACATGAACGGTGTCTCCACCCAGGGTCGGTCCAGGCTGGAGACATACATGCCGAGTTGCAGGCTGTCGGAAGGGATCTTCTTGATGGGCATGGGCGGTCTGAAACTGTCAGATGGAAATGGGGTGGCGGGCATGGGCCGGGCCACGGTGATTTTGAGTGTACCTGCCGACGGGGGCAAATCCCAATGCTCGGGAGGCCTATCGGCTCCGGGGCAAGGGCAGTCAAGGTCAACGCCGTGTCGCAGATGCCAGGTTCCGTGGCGTGCCGTGTAACTCAATGGGGTGCGATGTGCGTGTGAAGGGAAGGATCAGTCGCTGGCAGGATGATCGGGGTTACGGATTCATTACGCCCGCTGCCGGTGGCAAGGAGGTGTTCGTCCATGTCCGCTCCTTTTCCAATCGACGCAGAAGGCCGGTGGGCAAAGAGGTCGTGACCTATGAGTTGCATCGCGATGAACGGGGGCGGCCCAGGGCGGAGAAGGTCGCATTCGCCGGCGATCGTGTTCCCCCTGCCAGACGTCATGGGCGTGTTACAGTCCCTCAGGTGTTTGCGGGCGTGTTTGCCTGCCTGGTGGCAGGTGGTGTCGTGGCAGGAAAATTACCCTGGATCCTGTTGGCCTGGTACCTGGCCGTCTGCGTGGTCACCTTTTTCGCTTACGCCCTGGACAAGTCTGCCGCAAGGGACGGCAAGTGGCGTACCCAGGAGAGCAGCCTGCACCTGCTTTCCCTGGCAGGGGGCTGGCCTGGCGCCCTGTTGGCCCAGCAGTGGCTGCGTCACAAATCCAAAAAGCAGTCCTTCCAGAGCGTTTTCTGGGTCACTGTCCTGCTCAATTGCGCGGCCCTGGGCTGGTTAGTCTCTCCCCATGGCGCTGCTATCCTTGAACTTGTGGCCACGTGGGTCTGACCTCCCGAGGGCAGCGGCCAGTCTTCGGCTGTCAGGCACTGACCTGTGTCGCGCCCATCCTGCTCACAGTCAAACGACCCCATTCACGGTGAAATTCTCATGATTGAATCCATTCTGTTGACCTCGGCACGCATCTCCACCTTTCATGGTCAGCAGCTACTGACCAATGCCAGCGGATTTTTCTTTGCCCGTGATCAGCGGCTGTTCCTGGTTACGAGCCGGCACGTGATGTACGACGAGCCCAGCAAGCACTTCCCCAACCGAATCGAGATCGAGCTGCATATCGATGGGGACAACATGGCCCGCTCCACGGGCTTTTCGATGCTGCTCTACCGAGACGGCAAGAGCATGTGGCGCCAGGGTGTGGACGAGTCCGGGGAGATCGACGTGGCCGCCCTCGAGATCGATCGGGCTGCATTGCCGGATACGACCATCTACAACGCCTTCACGCCGGACCATCTGCTGGGGGAGTTCGACCAGGTGGAGGTGGGTAGTTCCTTGCTGGTGATCGGCTTTCCCCTGGGTTTTCACGACACCCTGCACCACATGCCGGTGGTGCGTCAGGCAGCCGTCGCCTCTTCCTTTGGATTGAGGTTCAAGGGGGAAGGGTATTTCCTTACCGATGCCCGGACTCACCGGGGTACCAGCGGGGCTTGCGTGGTGATGCGTATTCAGGAACCCCTGGCGTCCCAGGAGGTGCTCCCCTGGCGCCTGCTTGGGGTCCATTCGGCCCGGCTCGATGTGGGCACCCGTGACCTGGTGCTTGACGAGGCCCTGGGCCTCAACTGCGCCTGGTACGCCGATATCCTGATGACCCTGACACAGAACTGATCTCGGACTTCGTGCGCTGGTGGAGCATAGGCTCCATCGTGCGGACACGTCCCTCCAGGAGAACATACAGATGGCCATTAACGCGATTCCCGTGGATCAGCGGGTCATCGATATCGACTCGCGGCGCTTTGCCTCTGTCGAGAAGGCCCTGGTGGAACTGATCACCAACAGCGATGACAGCTATGCCCGGCTGGAGAGGAAGGGTGTCGAGGTCAGCGGGCGGATTCTGGTCCAGTACGAGCGCCACAAACGGGGTGCCCTGTTGACAGTGGCGGACCAGGCGGAGGGCATGTCCTTCGAAAGGGCCTGCTTCATCCTGAGCTATGGCGGCGCCCACAGTCCCCTGGCAAATGGCCTGGTCGGCGGGCGCGGCTATTTCGGCCGGGGCCTTAAGCAGGCGATCTTCGGCTTGGGCTACGGATGGCTGGAAACGATTCACAACGGGCGCCTGTCGCGCATCGAGCTGTTCCGTGCCGAGAACGGCGGCTATCTGTACGATGACGCTGGCCAGGACCGTCCCGCCACGGACAGGGACTATCAGCGCCTGGGTATTGCCGGGAACGGGACCCGGGTGGCCATGGTCATCGACAATCCCCAGGTGAGCATCCCCCACTTCGGATCCGTGGTCCATTCCCTGGCCAACAACATCTACCTGCGTGATGTGCTGAGCCGAAGGCACGTGGAGGTGGCGCATCTGAAGAACGGCAAGGTGATCGAAACCAGCGCTCGGGTGCAGTTCGAGGAGCCGCCGTCGGTGTTGTTGATTGGCCCTGACATGCAAGGCCAGTTTGTCCATGAAAATCAGACCTATTCCTTCTCCCTGACGCTCAAGCGTGCCCTCGATGTGGAACTCACGCCCCGGGGGGATGAGCGCACCAACGGGCTGGTGGTGCTTTCCGGCATGGCGGTGCTGGACTGTCAGCTGTTCGATTACGAGAACCAGGTGGGCACCGAATACCTGTTCGGTACGGTCTGTTGCCCGGCACTGGTCGAGAAGCTGGGGCAGGGGGTTGCCGTGATCAGCGATGAGCGGGCGGGGCTGAACCCAAAGGAGCCGTTTGTGGCGGCCTTCTACAAGGCGGTCAGCAAAATGCTCGCCCCCTGTGTGATGGCGGAGCAGGAGAAACTGAAACACCTGGAGCGGGCCAACACCTCCGGGCGCACCACCCACATGATCGAACATCTCCTGCAGCGCATGAATCGTGCCGCGATCCACGACCTCGGGATCACGCTGCCGCCAACCGCCGGCCAGCAGACGCCCGTCGTCGAGGACCCCGAACACCCGGCGGCGCTGAGATTCAGCACCCCCTTCTATTACCGTAAACCGGGTCACCCGTTCCACGTGAGCCTGCTGGTGGACCCGGAGCAGCTTCCCGGTGACGGGACGCTCAGCATCGAGACTGCACTGTCCGCAGGGCTGACCATGGACCCGTTGCCTGGAGGAATCCCGGTCAGCGAGTTGCGGGACAAGCCACGGCTTGAGTGGTCCGCGAGCGGCGCGTCGCCCGGTGATCATGGCGAGATCGTGGTGCGTGCGGGCAATTACCTGGCCTGGTGCGAGATCGTCATCGCCGAACACGCATCCGCACACAGCCATCATGCCAGGGGACATGTGCCCAAACGCCGCTTGTCCAGGGATCATGGTGAGGTCATGTTTACGGGCTATGAGTTCCGCTACCTGGGCAAGGACATGGACCGGGCCGTGTACAGCCCGCAGGAACGCAAGATCCTTATCAACACGGCGGCACCCACGGTGCAGCTGTACGTGGATGGCCGGGGTAACTTCCGGGATTCCGCCAGGCTGTTGCTGGCGGAGCTGTTCATGGACGTGATTTCCGACGAGCTGGCCCGTTACCGGATTGCCAGGTCAGGCCACGACAACGACGCCGACGCCTTACACGTCGCCAAGCGAGAGATCATTCGCCGCTACGGCAGTGATATTCATCTATCGTTTCAGAACGGGTGAGGGTGGGGCAGGGTGTCGTCCAGGGAAAGTTGTGCCCGGTCTGGGATGGGTCGTGCTGAGGGCTCTGTGACCTGGCGTCCCATTTGCTGAACTGCAGGACCAACCTGGGCTCGTCTCAGCTTGTCAGCTGATAGGGTGATCTCGTCTGCTCCGGCTTATGCATTTCACACCGGTTTGTGTTCACATCAACAGATCTTGTTTGCCCGCCTGGCACCCTGAACAACCGTGAGGATATCCCATGAAGGCCCTGCTGATTACACCCGAGAACCAGTCCATCGAAGAGGTCCAGATCACTGGCCGCGAGGACATCGTCCGACTAGTGGGTTATGACACCCTGGAGTCCGACGAGGTGGGCGACCAGGGCGACCGCCTGTTCTTCGACGAGGAATGCTTTCTGCGGGCCACGCCGGGCCGCTTCCAGATCGGCAGTCTGATCCCGGTGTCCGGTCAGGGTGTGGTGGTGGGCATGGCCGATGACGGGGTAAGCCTCAAGGATGTCTCCATGGACAGCGATGACTTGCGCAGCCGCCTGAAGTTTCTCTAGTGCCCGGTTCCACGGCCCCTCTGATACCAGGTCGATCACCATGACAAACCAGTCCAGCCAAGACATGGATGCTGACAGCGAGATCTACCGGACTCTGCTGGAATCCACCCGGGCGATCCCCTGGAAGATCGACTGGCAGACCATGGAGTTTGCCTACATCGGACCCCAGATCGAGGCCCTGCTCGGCTGGAGCCAGGACAGCTGGGTGAACGTCGAGGACTGGGCGCAGCGCATGCACCCCGAGGATCGCGAGAAGGTGGTCAATTTCTGTGTGAGCCAGTCCCAGGCGGGTACGGATCACGAGGCGGATTACCGCGCACTCACCGCCGACGGTCGTTATGTATGGATCCGCGACGTGGTGCACGTGGTGCGCAATGAAGACGGCGAAGTGGAGGCCCTGGTGGGCTTCATGTTCGACATCAGCGAGCGCAAGAAGACCGAGCAGGAACTGGCCCGTCTGCACAAGGAACTGGAGGAACTCTCCTTCAAGGACGGCCTGACTGGCGTGGCCAACCGGCGCATGTTCGATTCGGTGCTGTCACTGGAATGGAGCAATGCCCGGCGCAATCATCAATCGCTGTCCCTGATCCTGCTGGATATCGATTATTTCAAGCAGTACAACGACCATTATGGACATCTTCAGGGCGACGACTGCCTGGTGCGCGTGGCCCGTATTCTCGAGTCTGCCGCCACCCGTGCCAGGGATTTCATTGCCCGCTTCGGTGGCGAGGAGTTTGTGCTGGTGCTGCCCGAGACCGATGCCCCCGCCGCGGAGAAGGTGGCCCAGCGCTGCCGCGCCATGATCCTGGACGCCCGCATCCCCCATGAGAATTCCGGATCCGTGCCCTTTCTGACCGTGAGTCTCGGGGTCGGCACCATCATTCCATGCCATGGAGATGAGCCCGGTGAGTTCGTGGAAGCGGTGGACAGGTTGCTGTACAAGGCCAAGCAGATGGGGCGTAATTGTGTCGAGTCCAGGGCTTAAGATGCGTTGTGGTTCAGGGCATGAACACGGATTGAACCGGGGGTAGACATGGATCAAGCGGCCGATGACAGATCTCTCGAACGCAAGGCCTACCTGGTCTGCCTCAGCGGCGGGACTCTGCTCTGGCTGCTTACTGCTGCATTGACCGGACGCAGCGAGGCCTGGGATTCCCCATATTACTGGTCGCTGGCTTACCCTTTATCCATCCTGCTGGCAGGCGTCGTCGCCTATCACGCGCCACGCCGGGCCTGGCGCTGGGGCCTTGCGGTCATGCTGGTGCAGGCGCTGGTGATGGTACTGACCTCGGGCGGCTCGTTCGGCTTGCTGCCTCTCGGATTGTTGCTGTTCGGCGTCCTGTCCCTCCCAGCCATGGCGCTGGCCGTGCTGGTGGCCAAGTGGCGCACGGGTTGGGCGCGCGGCTGATGGCACTGTTTCAGGGCTTATTCTTCCTGGTGCTGGGTCTCGGGCTGGTGCTGATAGCCTGGAACAGCCGCGGGACCGGCTGGTTGCCCTATGGTCCACGGCGATTCGGCCGGGATATCGCCGTCTGGCGTCACGAGAGTCCCGCTTTCTACTGGGTCCTGTTCGCCGGCTACAACATGGCGGGCCTGTGGATGGTGGTTTTTGCCCTGCGCGTGTTGGCCGGCGTCGCGGAGCCCTTACCGCTACAGTAGTAGGCCCGACAAGCCATTTCCGTCCTGACCCCGTCTGGTCCCAGATGGGTGCAGTTTATCGCCGAAATTGTGACGTGCGTCACATAATTCTTGGGTCCGTCTCCGGATCCCAGCATACTGCGGATGCTGACCTGGCATCCGGCCGGGAGGCGGCGTGAGCCTGGACGCTCCGTGGCACAAACTTTGAGTCGGGAAGCCGTCTGCGCCGGTTGCAAGGCGGCCGGTCATGGAGCCCAGGTCATACAGATGGAGTTCGGTCGTTCCCCTCGGGATATCGAACACAGCCGCCGGACATTCCTGGTGGCTCTGTTCGCCATGTCCGGTTCCGCCTTCCTGGTCCCCCTGGGCCTGTATTCCCTGTTCGACGGGCGCATGGCCCTGGGCCTGATCCTGTTGGGCAATGCACTATTCTGCCTGAGTCTCATGTACTACAGCCGTGTGACCGGCCGGGTCACCGTGGTGAGCTACGCGTTTGCTATACAGGCCGGCATCCTGGCACTGTTCCTTGCCCTGCAGGGAGGGATTGGGGGTTCCGGCGTGTACTTCTCCTTCGCCCTGGCCATGATGATGGTCATGGCGGGTTTCACCGGCATGGCCTCGGGGCTGTTGATCTGCCTGGGCTTCCTGGGGGTCCTGGTGGCGGGCCTGTATGGTCCCTGGCCCGGGGTCTACGCGTACCCCGACCACCATCCCAGTCGTATTGTGATGGGCTTCGTCGCCCTGTTTATCATGTCCCTGATCGCCGAGTGGATCCGTACCCGGTCCTACTCGGCCATCAGTCACGCCACGGAACGACTCAGTGTGGATGCCTATCACGATCCCCTGACGGGTCTGCTCAACCGTCGTGGCCTGGAGGAGGCCCTGATGTCACTGGATGAGGCGGAGTTGCCGGCGGCCTTGGCCATCATGGATATCGATCACTTCAAGCGCATCAATGACGCCCATGGCCACGAGGCCGGGGATGTAGTGCTCAAGGACCTGTCCGGGATCCTCATGAACAACGTCAAGGGCAAGGACCTGGTGTGCCGCTGGGGCGGCGAGGAATTCCTGCTGTTGTTCACCCAGACAGCACTGCACGGTGCCGGTAGCGTGATGGACAAGCTGCGCGAGGAGGTGGCTGCCCGGTCGGTGCAACACGCTGCACAGGCGTTTCGCATCACCTTCAGCGCGGGTCTGGTGGACCTGCCCACCAAGGGGGTGTTCCTCACGGCGCTGGGCCGGGCGGACGAGCTGCTCTACCAGGCCAAGCAGGAAGGTCGCAACAGGGTCCTGAGCGGGCGGGTCACCACGTCCCGACCGGCATCGGTGCCGTCAGCGGTGCTTGCTGGCCACCAGCATGGCCTCGGGCACCCGCACCTTCAGGGCGGCGGGCAGCTCCAGGCAGATGCCCGGTATCGGCCGCACCGTCACCCACAGAATATTCAGGCGCAGGTTCATGTCGGCAAACACCACCGCGTGGCGGTAGTCCTGCAACACGGCGTCGATGTCCGCCAGGGTCCGGCGGATGATCAGGCCCGGTCGTTTGCCCAGCCTGGGGATGAGCATCATGAAGTCGGGCAGGGGGCGGCCGTTTTCATCCCGGGCCGGGGCCCGTTTCCACAGGGGTTCGGCCGGGTGCAGGTCAACGGCGGGTCGCAGCGGGGAGAAATCAGAGGAAGTGGGGATGCCCATGCTCTCTGAGCTTAGTCGGCTCGAGGGGGAATGCCATGGGTGGGGGTGTCGCGCCAGGGGCTGGCGCGTGGGTCAGGAACCGGACTTGCGCAGTTTTTCCAGCTCGCGCAGGGCTTCATCCCGCTGCTGTTCGGCCACCACCCGGTCGGTGACGTCCTTCTGGATGCCAATGTAGTAGGTGAGCTGGTCCTGCTCGTTGTAAACGGGGGTGATGCTCAGTTCATTCCAGAACAGGGTGCCGTCCCGCTTGTAGTTGCGCACCACGGTGCGGCAGGGCTTGCCGTCCTGGATGGCCGCGCGGATCTCCTTGAGCCCTTCCTGGTCCCGATCGCCTTTCTGCAGGAATCGGCAGTCCTGGTAGAGGATGTCATCGGCGTTGTAGCCGGTGAGGCGCTCGAAGGCGGGATTCACGTAGATGAGGATGTTGTCGTCGCCTTCCTGCTCGGCAATGGTGATGCCGTCGTTGGAGGCGTCGATGGCCAGTTCCAGCAGTGCGGCGTCGATGAGCCGTTTCTTGTTCATGGAATTCCTGGTGCTGCAGTGACATGGGTACCGGGCGATGCCGGGATGCAGGCAATTTACCATGATCCCGGTTTCTCACCAACGGCATCCCGCCCATGGGCTCGCTGCTGATTTTCCCTGGCATAAAAAAAGCCGCCGGAAGACCGGCGGCTCAGCGGACAGCTTGCCTTGTGGCGGTCCGCTTACATGGGCTGGCGTACTACGAAGGCGCCGCGGATGTCACCCATGGAGTAGCCCCGGGCGGCATCGTTGGGGTAGAGGCGCTTGAGGGCCTGTTCGACGGGGGCCTGGACCTGGGTGCCGTGGCAGGTGAGGCACACTTCACCGGTGGGGATGGCCTTCATGAAGCGAAATTCCTGCTCATCACCGCGCACATAGTAGGTGTGCTGTTCGATCTGCATGGGCTGTTCGCCGCCGGCACGCCGGGCGTCGAAGCTTTCCAGTACCTCGCGCTCCCAGCCGCCGGGGCGGTTGCCGGGGTTGCGGATCTTGAGACTGGTGCGGCTCAATTCCACGCCCCGCTCCCGGGAGACCTGGCGGGCAATCTCGGGGGCGCGGGTATGGCACACCTCGATGGCCTGCACGGCGCCGCCTGCCTGCATGGCAGCCTGGAGTTCTCCCTGCAGGCTCTGGGCGAACTGCTGGATGGCGGCGCGGCTGGCATCCACGCGGCTGACGACGTCGTTGGCGGCTGCCGGGCCGGCGGCCAGGACCGAGATCAGGCCGATCAATGCGATTCGTTTCATGGTGTGGCTCCTTGTGTGTCCCTGTGAGGGTGCTCTGAGAACATCAGATTAGGCACGGGCGCCAGGGCTGTGCTCAGTGACATGGTCACAGTAGCCACGGGATTTGTGGGTGCTTGGCCTGGCCCCGGGATTGTGAATCCCGCTCATCTCGATGTCTGGCGGGAATGACAACCTCCAGTTCCGAGCATAGACAGGTCAGCGCCAGGCTGCCGGCTGTCTCAGTCGCGGCGGCGCAGCAGCACATAAACGGCGCCGGTGCCGCCGTCGGCCGGTCTGGCGGAGCTGAAGGCCAGGACCTCGTCGCGCTGGGTGAGCCAGTGGGCCACATGGCCCTTGAGTACCGGGCCGCGATTGCTGGAGCGCAGCCCCTTGCCATGGATGACCCGCACACAGCGCCAGCGGGCGTCCCGGGCCTCGGCCAGGAACACGGCCAGGGCCTGGCGGGCCTCGGCGGTGGTCATGCCGTGCAGGTCCAGCTCGGCGTCCAGGCGGAACTGGCCCCGGCGCAGTTTGCGATACACGGTGCGTTGCAGGCCGGGGCGGGCGAACTGGAGTTCGTCTCCGGGCTGGATGTCACTGCCGCCAAAGGGGTCGGACATGAGGTCCTGGATTACTTCCCGCTCGGCGGCCTCGGAGTGGTGCGGGCGGGGTTTGGGCCGGCGCCCACGGGCCGTGTGCCTGTCCTGGCGCAGGAGGCGTACCTCGCCCACGGCGGCGCGAAACAGGGCGGCATCCTCGTCGGGCGGCTTGTCGTGATCCATGGCGATCTCCCAGGGCCGGATCCCCCGGCCGGCAGTGTGTACCCGATGGACAGGCCTGCGTTTGGCACGGGCTTTCAAGTATATTACCCGTCATGCCCGAAGACCGCCGCCCCATGCGCA
>SR_TP_S13solDRAFT_1000131_pt1 | contig 39692 bp, 36 predicted proteins | sample SodReaTP_S13sol_FD_11159 | JGI IMG/M metagenome (IMG submission 11159) | reverse complement strand
CGGTCCCGGTCCCACCAGTGCGGGTTGGTCGGGTTGTGGCGCAGGTAATCGTTCCACAGCACTTCGGCAATGTCGGCCATGCCCATGGGCGCGCCCGGGTGGCCGGACTTCGCGCGCTGCACCGCGTCCATGGACAGGGCTCGGATGGCATTGGCCAGCTCTCGGCGTGTGGGCATGGGGAATCTCCCTGGGCTGGTACCCGGGCGCGGTCCAGTGGATGCGCCCGGGCGATTGTGGGGCGACGCGCGGCCGGCTGGCCGCAGCGTCTGGTGTAAGAAACCGGCGGGCTGTCCCCAGTCCGCCGGAAGGGGCTTCACGAGGGAAAGAAGCCCGTCACCCGACTCGGTGAGCGCCCGGCTTCTGTGACGGTGCCCGGTGTCGGACCCGGCGCGGGCGTTGACTTTGCAGATGGCGCGCGTGGCGGAACAGCCACTGCTGCGCCATGAAAGATTGTGGGCATGCGGTGGTTTTCATGCCGGTTCTCCTCCTGGCTGTTCGTTATGCCCGGCGGCCCTCTTCGGGGCTTTGCCGGTGGTCTTATCGTTGTCTACGAATCCATGCTGGCAAAAGGCGGCCCGGGATGGAATTCAGGGCTTTTTATGGCTCCCATAAGGCCGCCTTTTGCCGTGCGGGTTCGGGTCAGCCGGTGCGCATCATGGCCACGGCGGTATCGAGCATGCGGTTGGAAAAGCCCCACTCGTTGTCGTACCAGGCGGTGACTTTCACCAGGTTGCCGGTCACCTTGGTGAGGCTGGCATCGTAGGTGCTGGAGGCCGGGTCGTGGTTGAAGTCGATGGAGACCAGCGGGGCGTCGTTGTAGGCCAGGATGCCGCGCAGCGGCCCTTCGGCGGCCTCGCGCACCACCTGGTTGATCTCCTCCACGCTGGTCTCGCGCTGGGCGGTAAAGGTGAGATCGACAATGGAGACGTTCACGGTGGGCACCCGGATGGCGTAGCCGTCCAGCCGGCCGTTCAGTTCCGGCAAGACCAGCCCCACTGCGGCAGCGGCCCCGGTTTTGGTGGGGATCTGGCTCATGGTGGCCGAGCGGGCCCGGCGGATGTCCTTGTGGTGGACGTCGGTGAGGACCTGGTCGTTGGTGTAGGCGTGAATGGTGGTCATCAGCCCGCGGTCCAGGCCGATGGCCCGGTGCAGCGGCAGCACCAGCGGTGCCAGGCAGTTGGTGGTGCAGGAGGCGTTGGACACCACGGTGTGCTCGTCTTTCAGGGTGTCGTGGTTGACCCCGTAGACCACGGTGTTGTCCACATCGCCGCCGCCGGGGGCGGAAATGAGCACCTTGCGGGCGCCGGCCTCGAGGTGGGCGGATGCCTTCTCGCGGCTGTTGAACAGGCCGGTGCACTCCATGACCAGGTCCACCCCCAGTTCGCTCCAGGGCAGTCGTGCCGGGTCGCGCTCCGAGAGCACCCGGACCCGGTCGCCGTTGACCACCATGGCGTCACCCTCGACCTGCACCTTGCCGTTGAAACGGCCGTGGACGCTGTCGAAGCGGGTCAGGTGGGCGTTGGTCTCGGCATCACCCAGGTCGTTGATGGCCACCACCTGGATTTCATCGGTGCGGCCCGATTCGTACAGGGCGCGGAGCACGTTGCGCCCGATGCGGCCGTAGCCATTGATCGCTATTTTGATCGCCATTGTGTACTTCCCCCTGGCTTTCTGTTTCCTTATGTCCGTGGCAGCGGGGCTGCCCGGGGTTTATGTCTGGTGAACATGCTGGCAAACAGGACATGGCCCTGGGAATTAAGGGTTCCTGATGAAAGCATAAGCCCTGGCAGGGGTTCGGGCCGGCACAGGCAGCCCGGTGCTGTTGGCCGCCCGTGAAAGCGATAAAAGGAGGCAGGAAAATGGTGACAGCGATTATTCTGATGCAGGTGGACCCGAAGCGGCTAAACGAGCTGGCCGACCAGCTGGCAGGGCTAGAGGGGGTGTCGGAGTGCTATTCGGTGGGCGGCAGCTACGACCTGGTGGCGATTATCCGGGTGGCGCGCAACGAGGACCTCGCCGGCCTGGTGACGGAACGGATTGCCCCGCTGGAGGGGATCGAGCACACCGAGACCCTGCTCGCCTTCAAGGCCCATTCGCGCCACGACCTGGAGAGCATGTTCTCCCTGGGCATGTGAGCGTGGGTCTGGGTCTGGACCTGGGCCGGGATCAGCGGGTCAGGCTGGCGAACAGCGCAGGCAGCTTTTCGGGTAGCCGTTGGGGGTGGTCAAGCACCGTGTAGCCGCGCGGGCCGAACAGGTGCTGCACGTACTGGTCGGCCGCCGGGTCCAGGGTGAGGCAGTGGGCGTGCACCCCACGGGCGTGCAGCGCCTCCACCGCCTTGCGGGTGTCCTGTCGCAGGTACTGCGGGTCGGGGGCGTCGATATCGGAGGGCGCGCCGTCGGAGAGCAGCAGCACCAGCCGGTGGCGCTCCGGGCGCCGGGACAGGTAGTGCCCGGCGTGGCGCAGCGCGGCACCCATGCGGGTGGATAGCCCGGCGCTCAGCCCGGCCACCCGGGCCCGGGCGGCGTCGTCCCAGGGCTGGTCGAAGTCCTTGAAGCGGTGGTAATGGACGTCGTGCCGGGTCTCGGAGGCGAAACCGTGCACGGCGAAGGGGTCGCCGATGCCTTGCGCGGCCCAGGCCAGCAGGGTGGTGGCCTCGCGGGTCAGCTGGATGAGGGGGCGGTCGGCGCCGGGCAGCACGTCGTTGGCCGATTCGGACAGGTCGAGTAACAGCAGCACGGCCAGGTCCCGCTCCTGGCGGTGGTAGCGGATGCTGACCCGCTGGTCGGGCGTGTGGCCGGTGCGCAGGTCGATGCGGGCGCGGATGGCGGCATCCAGATCGATCTCGTCACCGTCCTCCTGGCGGCGCTGGCGGACCAGCCCCTGCGGGATCAGGCTGTCGATGACCCTCTGCAGCCTGCGCGCCACCGGGCGGTATTCCGCCATGATCGCCGCCAGGTCGTCCGGGTTGCCCGCGGGCTGGCGCCGCTCCACCAGAGTGACCCAGTCGGGCCGGTGCAGTTGCGCCTGGTAGTCCCACTCCGGGTAGTGGAAGGGCGGGCTGGCGGCCGGGCGCCCCTCCAGTTCGTTCACGCTGACCCCTTCCGGGTCGCCGTCTCGGAAATACTCCGTGTCCAGGATCCATATCTCCTGGGCGTCGTCCCCCGCCAGTTCGCAGTCCAGCTCGTTGACCATCTCGATCAGGCCGGGACGGCGCTGTACCGGGGCGTTGGACCGGGCGGCCTGCAGGGCGGTCTCTGCAGGCTCCGGCTCGGCCCAGAGGAAGCGGTTGTCGTCCCGGTAGACCAGCGGTAGCGCCTCCAGGCGGCTCAGCGGGGGCAGCGGCCCGGCCGACTGCAGGTGGCCGATGAGGTCCAGCCCCAGCTCGGCGGCGAGGGCCGGGCCCGGGTCGACGGCGCGCACGCCCTGGTGGAAGCGGTGGGCCAGCTCGCTGACCACCGGGTGCTCGTCGCCGTGATCCGGATCGAGCAGCGCCAGGGCCAGGCGCTGGAGCATGGCCAGGGTGGGTTCCTCGCTGCGGGGCGCCGCCTGAAGCAGGTTGCGCCAGAGCGGGAACAGGCCGGGGAAGGCGGCGGTGGCCAGTGCCTCCACCCGGGCATCTTCCACCAGGCCGACCAGGTAGCGTTGGGCGGGGCTCAGGGCCTCCGCGGGCATGGGCGGCCCGTCGCCAAAGGCGATGTGGGCGGCGGCATGCGCGCATTGGGCGCGGTAGACGTTGAGGCCGCTCACGGGGCCGGCGTCATCCAGGGCGTCGGGCAGGTGCAGGGCGCCCTGGGCGATGAAGGGGCGGGCCTCCGGGCTGCCGGGTTCGGCCGCGTTGGGGCGCAGCAGGAAGTCGCGGCCCCAGAGTGCCCGCAGGTAGAAGCCGAGCCGCCGTTGCACGTCCACGAACAGCACGCCGCGCCGCTCCTGTTGCAGGATTTGCTGGCTGTCCGGCGATGCCAGCGCGAAGTAGGCGGTCAGCCGTTCGTAGTCGCGGGCGTAGGCCTGGATGCCCCACTGGGCCCAGCGGCGCAGGCCGCTGAGGGTGAGCACCGAGAGCAGCTCGTCCAGGTGGGTGAACAGCGGCCGTAGGGCGCGGGGTGCGCGGCCGGAGAGCTGGTGGACGAGGGCGAGGTACTGGCGTAGCAGTTCGGCATCGCCCAGGCGGCGGGCGGCGGTAGGCAGGCTGTCGAACAGCAGGCCGACCACCTGGCCGCTGACCATGGAGGCGAGCTTGAGTGCGGCGCTGGCGGTGTCGGGGATGATGGCCTCGCCGGCCTCACGGGCGACGGGGGGCATGGCTTCCAGCCAGGTGACGACCAGTTCGTGGCCGCGGCCCAGGCGGTGCAGCGCGAGCGCCGCCTCCAGGTACCGGACCTGGCTGTCGCTGGACATCACCCGGCTGGCATCCGCGAGGCAGGCGTCCAGGACGTCGGCCACCTCGTGGTGCGTGCCGCGCAATTCATCCGCCAGCGTGTGGATTTCACTCGTCATGACTCGCTCCTCGTCGCCGCCTGTGCCCCCGCGCCCGCATCAGTCCGGGAAGTGCGTGTCCACCGCCGCTTCGAGGGTGTCGCGCAGGTCCGGGTCGTCGGTGATGGGGTGAACCAGGGCCATGCGGCAGGCCGCACCGGGGGCGATGCCGCGGGCGATGAGCTGTCCGGCGTAGACCAGCAGGCGGGTGGAGATGCCCTCGTCCAGGCCGTGGCCCTTGAGGTTGCGCCCCCGCTGGCCCACCTGCACCAGCCGCTCCGCCGTGGTGGTGTCCACCCCGGCCTCGTGCATCAGGATCTCTGCCTCTGCCTCCGCCTCGGGAAAGTCGAAGTGCAGCGCCCCGAAGCGCTGTTTGGTGGAGGGTTTCAGATCCTTCATCAGGTTCTGGTAACCGGGGTTGTAGGAGATCACCAGGTGGAAGCCGGGATGGGCCTCCACCAGTTCGCCCTTTTTCTCCAGTGGCAGCACCCGCCGATGATCGGTGAGCGGGTGGATCACTACCGTGGTGTCCTGGCGCGCCTCCACCACCTCGTCGAGGTAACAGATCGCCCCGATGCGGGCGGCGAGGGTCAACGGGCCGTCCTGCCAGCGGGTGCCCTCGGCATCCAGCAGGTAGCGGCCGACCAGGTCGGCGGCGGTCATGTCCTCGTTGCAGGCCACCGTGATCAGCGGGCGCTGCAGTCGCCAGGCCATCCAGGAGACGAAGCGGGATTTGCCGCAGCCGGTGGGGCCCTTGAGCATCACCGGCATGCGTGCGGCGTGCGCGGCCTCAAAGAGTTCGGTCTCGTTGCCCACCGGACGGTAATAGGGTTCCTGGGCGATGGTGTATTGCTCGGTGTCGGTCATGGTGCTTCACCCTGCCGGGTTGTCCGTATGACAGCGCCAACCCGGCGGCCGGCCCGCCCTGCAACGCGGGGCAGGGGAGCCCACACCGCCCCCGTGGGGCGGCGTGACCGGATTGGTTGGTAACGCCCCCGCGGAGGTCAGCGCGGCGTGGCGCGGTAGACGGTCATGGCCGCCCCCTGGCTCTGGGCGTAGTTGTCGTAACCGATCAGCCGGACGTGATGCTCCGGGTGGGCGCGGTGGCAGGCCTCGGCCTCGGCCAGCACCCGCTCCACGTCGGTCTCGCCGAACATCGGCAGCTTCCACATGTACCAGTAGTACATGTGCGCGTTCTCCGGCTCGCTGTGCTCGATGGCCGGGTTCCAGCCCTTGCTGATGATGTACTCCACCTGCCGCCGGACCTCGTCATCGGTCATTGGTGGCAGGTAACTGAATGTCCCCAGCTTGCGGCTGGCCGGATCGGAAAGGCTGGACGGGTAGTCTTGCACCTGGCTCATGGGGGTCTCCTCCAGATTCGGTCTTTATGGCTTTGATGTGCTGTGCTGACTTAGCGGTGGGCCGTGTCCAGCTTGTCCACCGTCTCGAACTCGAACTTGATCTCTTTCCAGGTCTCCATCGCAATCTTCAGCTCCGGGCTGTGCTGCGCGGCGGCGACCAGGATGTCCTTGCCCTCGCGCTCCAGGCTGCGGCCCTCATTGCGCGCCTTGACGCAGGCCTCCAGCGCCACCCGGTTGGCCGCGGCGCCGGCGGCGTTGCCCCAGGGGTGGCCCAGCGTGCCGCCCCCGAACTGCAGGACGGCGTCGTCACCGAAGATCGAGACCAGGGCCGGCATGTGCCAGACGTGGATGCCGCCGGAGGCCACCGCGAAGACCCCGGGCATGGCGCCCCAGTCCTGATCGAAGAAGATGCCGCGGGCGCGGTCCTCGGGGATGAAACGGTCGCGTAGCAGGTCGATCCAGCCCTCGGTGGCCTCGCGGTCGCCCTCCAGCTTGCCCACCACGGTGCCGGTGTGCAGGTGGTCGCCACCGGACAGGCGCAGCGCCTTGGCCAGCACGCGGAAGTGGATGCCGTGGCGCGGGTTGCGGTCCATCACCGCGTGCATGGCGCGGTGGATGTGCAGCAGCATCCCGTTCTTGCGGCACCAGCGGGCCAGGCCGGTGTTGGCGCAGAAGCCGCCGGTCAGGTAGTCGTGCATGATGATCGGCGCGCCGATCTCCTTGGCGAACTCCGCCCGCTCGTACATCTCCTCGGGGGAGGGGGCGGTGACGTTCAGGTAGTGGCCCTTGCGCTCGCCGGTCTCCTGCTGGGCCTTCTCGGTGGCCTCCTGCACGAAGAGGAAGCGGTCGCGCCAGCGCATGAAGGGCTGCGAGTTGACGTTCTCGTCGTCCTTGGTGAAGTCCAACCCGCCGCGCAAGCACTCGTAGACGGCGCGGCCGTAGTTCTTGGCGGACAGCCCCAGCTTGGGCTTGATGGTGCAGCCAAGCAGCGGCCGGCCATACTTGTCCATCTTGTCGCGCTCCACATGGATGCCGTGGGGCGGGCCGTTGCAGGTCATGACGTAGGCCAGCGGCACGCGCACATCCTCCAGGCGCAGGCTGCGCACGGCCTTGAAGCCGAAGACGTTCCCCACCAGCGAGGTGAAGACGTTGACTACCGAGCCCTCCTCGAACAGGTCCATGGGGTAGGCGATGAAGGCGTAGAAGGCCTCGTCGTCGCCAGGGACGTCCTCAATGCGGTAGGCACGGCCCTTGTAGTACTCCAGGTCGGTCAGCAGGTCGGTCCAGACGGTGGTCCAGGTGCCGGTGGAGGATTCGGCAGCCACGGCCGCGGCTGCCTCCTCGCGGGGGACGCCCGGTTGCGGGACGACCTTGAAGCAGGCCAGGAAATCGCTGTCCTTGATCGCGTAATCGGGCTCCCAGTAAGTCTCGCGATAATCCTTCACACCTGCGGAATAGGTTTTGCTCGACATCGCCGGTTCTCCTCCAGTTATTCTCTATTTCGGGGTTGGCCGATTCCGTGGCCGTTGCTTCTTTGGCAGCTTACCGGCGGTGAACCAAAAGAAAACTCAATCCTTCTGATTGAGGGCATAAGTAAAGTCTTATAAATTGATCGCCATGAACGTCACACTTCGACAGCTGCGCGTCTTTGAATCGGTGGCCCGCCACCTGAGCTTCACCCGGGCCAGCGAGGAGCTTTTCCTGACCCAGCCCGCCGTCTCCATGCAGATCAAACAGCTGGAGGGGCAGGTGGGGCTGCCGCTGTTCGAGCAGCTGGGCAAGCGCATCTACCTCACCGAGGCCGGGCGGGAGCTGGTGGGCTACGCGCGCCGGATTATGCGCGAGCTGCGCGAGGCGCAGCTGGTGATGGAGGAGTTGCAGGGGCTGAACCGGGGACGCCTGGGCGTGGCCGTGGCTACCACCGCCAACTACTTCGCCACCCACCTGCTGGCCGCCTTCTCCCGACGCAATCCGGGGGTGAGCTTCAGCCTGGACGTGACCAACCGCGAGGGCCTGCTCCGGCTGCTTATGGAAAACGAGCGGGACGTGGTGATCATGGGCCAGCCGCCGGAGGGCCAGGAGCTGGTGGCCGACGCCTTCATGGCCAACCCGCTGGTGGTCATTGCCAGCCCCGACCACCCGCTGACCCGGGAGCGCGACATCCCCCCGGAGCGGCTGCAAAACGAGCTGTTCGTGGTCCGCGAGCGGGGCTCCGGCACCCGCGTGGCCATGGAGCGCTTCTTTGCCCGCAAAGGGGTGCAGTTGCAGTCCGAGATGGAGATGAGCAGTAACGAGGCGCTGAAGCAGGCGGTGCAGGCCGGGCTGGGCCTGGGGCTGGTCTCCCAGCACACCCTGGCCATGGAGTTCAGCCTGGGGTGTCTGGCCATCCTGGACGTGCAGGGCTTTCCCATCCAGCGCCAGTGGTACGTGGTGCACCGGGCCGGCAAGCGGCTCTCGCCGGTGGCGGCGGAGTTCCGCCGCTTCGTGCTGGAGGAGGCGGAGGCGCACTGGCAGCTGCCCGCACCCCAGGACGCCCCCGACACCTGATAGCCCGCCTGATCCCGCCCCCGGTTGCTGGCGCGCGGTCATCGCGTTGCCCGGACCGGGCGGGTTACCTGGGGCAGATTGTCGCGGCCAGTGGTCTTGGGGTTTGCCCCTGACGGCTGCGCCGGGGCGCCTGGTGCCGGGGCCTGGCGCCGTTCAACCCCGCGTAGGCCGCGCTTTTCCCGCTCCCCTTTATCGTTATGATAACCAATCCTTAATTGAACCCCTGCGCGCTGCCGTCTCCATAATCGGGCTATCGATTCCGGCGGCGCGCCAGCCGATGCGACCCGGAAGTACGAGGAGAAGACCATGACCGATTACAAGATTGCACCGTCTATTCTTTCCGCCGATTTCGCCCGTCTGGGCGAGGAGGTGGATGCCGTGCTCGCCGCCGGTGCGGACATGGTGCACTTCGACGTCATGGATAATCATTACGTCCCCAACCTCACCATCGGCCCCCTGGTCTGCGAGGCCCTGCGCAAGCACGGGGTGACCGCGCCCATCGACGTGCACCTGATGGTCAAGCCGGTGGACCGGATCATCCCGGACTTCGCCGAGGCGGGGGCCGACTACATCACCTTCCACCCGGAGGCCAGTGAGCACATCGACCGTAGCCTGCAGCTGGTGCGTGACTGCGGCTGCAAGGCGGGCCTGGTGTTCAATCCGGCCACGCCGCTGGATGTGCTCCGCTACGTGATGGACAAGATCGACATGGTGTTGCTGATGTCGGTGAACCCCGGTTTCGGCGGGCAGAAGTTCATCCCCGGCACGCTGGACAAGCTGCGCGAGGCCCGTGCGCTGATCGACGCCTCGGGCCGGGCTATCCGCCTGGAGGTGGACGGTGGCGTGAAAACGGACAACATCCGGGCGGTGGCCGAGGCCGGGGCCGACACCTTTGTCGCCGGGTCCGCCATCTTCGGAACAGACGATTACCAGAAAACCATAGAAAACATGCGGGCGGAACTGGCCCGGGCACAGCGTCCCGGGACCACTGCCTCATGAAACCAGACCGTGCGTGATCGACCCGTAGAGGTGGGCGCCGCGGCCTCAGGAGGAGTCAAGCATGTCCAGGAAATGCCCCATCATTGCCGTGACCGGGTCCTCGGGCGCCGGGACCAGTACCGTCAAGGATGCCTTTGAGCACATCTTTCACCGCGAGCATGTCAGCCCGTGCGTCATCGAGGGTGACAGCCTGCACCGCTTCAACCGGCAGGAGATGAAGGAGGCCATCGTCCAGGCCAACCGGGAGGGCCGTAACCTCAGTCACTTCGGCCCGGAGGCCAACCTGTTCGAAAAGCTGGAACAGACCTTCCGCGAGTACTCCGAGACCGGCAGCTGCGAGCGGCGCTACTACGTGCACAACGAGGAGGAGGCGGTGCTACACGGGGTGCGGCCCGGGGAGTTCACGCCGTGGGAGCGGGTGGAGCCGGGGACCGACGTGCTTTTCTACGAGGGCCTGCACGGCGGCGTGGTCACGGAGGATGTGGACGTGGCCCGCTGGGTGGACCTGCTGATCGGCGTGGTGCCCATCGTCAACCTGGAGTGGATCCAGAAGATCCACCGGGATGAGGCCGAGCGGGGTTATACCGCCGAGAAGACGGTGGACACCATCCTGCGCCGCATGCCGGACTACGTCACCTGCCTGACACCGCAGTTCTCGCGCACGGACATCAACTTCCAGCGGGTGCCGCTGGTGGACACCTCCAACCCCTTTATTGCGCGCGATATCCCCACGCTGGATGAGAGCTTCGTGGTGATCCGCTTCCGCAAACCGGAGAAGTTCGGCATCGACTTCCCCTATTTGCTGAACATGATCAACGATTCGTTCATGGCCCGGCGCAACACCATCGTGGTGCCCGGCGGCAAGATGGGTTTCGCCATGGAGCTGATCCTGACGCCCATCATCCACGAGCTGGTGGAGCGGCGCACCCGGCTGACCTGAAGCCGGGCCCGGGCCGGCGCCCTGCTCAGTCGGCCCGGACCTCGCCCAGGAAGCGGGCGAAGGTCTCGCACAGCCAGGGCAGGGTCTCGTTGAGGTCGTGACCGGCGTCCAGCACGTGGAGTCTGGCCCGGTGCGCCCGCGCCAGGCGGATGCCGTTGTCCACGGGGACGATGGCGTCGTTCCAGCCGTGCACCACGGTCATCCGCCGCGCCCGGCAGCGGGGCTCGGCCGGGTAGCCGGGCATGTAGAGCGCCGGGGCCAGCAGGAACAGCCCGTCCACGGCGACCCGCTCCGCGGCGACCGCGGAGACATACCCCCCCATGCTGGAGCCCACCAGCACCAACGGCCGGCGCCGCTGCTCCGGTGCCAGAGCGAGCAGCTGGCGCACCCGCTCATCCGGGTCGAAGGTGTGGCTGTAGTCCGGGCTTTCCACCTGGAAGCCGGCCTCCCGGGCCACGTCGGCCAGGGCGCTGATCTTGCGGCCCCAGGGGCCGGACTCCTTGCCGTGGGCGAAGAATACGGTGGACATCGGTTGTTAGGCCTATCGGTTGGTCAGTCTCAGTTCGATGCGGCGGTTGCGCGCCCACGCCTCCGGCGTGTCGCGGTCGTCCACCGGCTGGTACTCGGCGAAGCCGGCGGCGGCCAGGCGTTCCGGCGGAATCCCCTGATCCATCAGGTAGCGGACGATGGTCTGGGCGCGGGCGCTGGACAGCTCCCAGTTGGAGGGGAACTCGGCGGTCCGGATGGGGCGGCGGTCGGTGTGGCCTTCCACCTGCAACACCCAGTCCAGGTCCTCGGGGATGCGCTGGCGCAGCTCATCCAGGGTGGTGGCCAGACCGGCCAGCTGTTCGCGACCCTCATCACCCAGGTCCGCCGACGCGGTATCGAACAGCAGCTCGGACTGGAAGAGGAAGCGATCACCCTCGATGCGGATGTCCGGATGGTCGCCCAGGACCTCGCGCAGGCGCCCGAAGAACTCGGAGCGGTACTGCGAGAGCTCCTGAACCCGCTCGGCCAGGGCCAGGTTGAGCCGTTCGCCCAGGTCGCGGATTTCGGCCCGCTGGGCGGCGGCCGTGGCCTCGCTGAGGTCCAGGGCCTCGGACAGGGCGGAGAGCTGCTCGCGCAGGGCGATGATCTGCAGATGCAGCCGGTCGATGCGGGCGGCCTGGTCGTCGGTCAGTGCCCGTTCCCGCTCCAGGTCCTCCTCCCGATCGGTCAATGCGTCACGTAGCTCGCTGCGCTCCGCCTCCAGCTCCCCTTCGCGCGCCTCCAGGCCGGCAAGCCGCGACTCCAGCTCACCGCGCCGGGTCTCCGCCTCGGCCAGGGTCTCCTCCTGGTCGGCCAGGCTGTCCTCCAGCACCGCGCGCTGCGACTCCAGCGTGCTGACACGGGCGCGGGCCTCGTCCCGCTGGGCCAGGGTGGCCACCAACCGGGTCTCCAGTTCGGCCAACTGTGTCTCGGTGGCCGCCCGCTCCTCGCGCTCCATGGCGATGATCTCGGTGAGGGCGTCGATGTCCGCCTCCAGGCGCTCCAGCGCGGCCTCCCGGCCGGAGAGGGCGTCGCTGAGGAAGTACTGTGCCACCATGAACAGCGACAGCACGAAGACGAATAGCAGCAGCAGGGTGGCCAGGGCGTCCACGTAGCCCGGCCAGATGTTCAGCCCACGGCGCCGGCGGCGACTGTCCTCAAGCATCGCGGCCTCCGCTCCCGCGGCCCCCGGCCAGGGTGCGGGCCAGCAGCCGGATCTCGCTGCGCAGCTCGTCGGTGAGCTGAGCGCGGTGGGTGGGCATGTCCTCCAGCAGGCGCATCAGGCAGGCGTCCATGTTGCGCAGGTGCTGCAGGGTGGCCTCGTCGGCGTGGCCGTGGTGCTGGCCCTCGGCGCGCTGCATGGTGCGTTGCAGCTTGTCCAGGCTGTCGGCGGTCTGCTCCAGCAGCGCCTCGATGTAGGCGGGCACCGCCTGCTCTCCGTCGGCCACCGCGCCGCCGGTGCTCACGTAGCCGGACAGCCACTCCTCCAACTCGTTGTAGAAGCGGTTCTGGGCGTGCCCGGTCTGCAGGTCGATGAAGCCCAGGACCAGCGCCCCGCCCAGGCCGAAGAGCGAGGAGCTGAAGGCCGTGCCCATGCCGGCGAGCGGCTCCTGCAGCCCGTCGCGCAGGGCGGCGAACAGCGCCGTGGCCTCCTGGCCCTCGGGGGACAGGCCCGCCAGCACCGAGCCGATGGCGCGCAGTCCAGCAACCCCCAGAAGGTGCCGAGCAGGCCGAGAAAGATGAGCAGACCGATGAAATAGCGTGACAGGTCGCGGCTGTCATCCAGCCGGCCGCGTACCCCGTCCAGCAGGGTGCGGGCGGCCAGGGTGGACAGCCGCGGGCGTTCGCCCCGCCGGTGCATGCTGTGGCGCAGGGCCTGCAGGGGACTGGACCGGGCGCCCGGGCCCTGGGGCGTGTAGCCCTGGCCCACGGCATCCACCCAGCGCGCCTCCGGGGCCAAAACCAGCACCTGGCGGACGTTGATGGCGAGCCCCACCAGCAGGGCCATCAGGATCATCCCGTTGAACACCGGATTGGCGAGCAGCGCGTCGAGCAGCGGCTCCCAGAGCAGGGCGCAGACGGCGACCACCGCTGCGACAAACAGGGCCATCCAGTTGAGTACGCGGGTGGGAGGGGTCATCAGCCGAGCTCCTGGTTTGCTGTGCTGTCTCAACCTAGCGACATTTTCGGTGGTGTGAAAGTGCCCTGGTGCACGGTTTGGGCCGCGACTTCAGGCCCGCGGCCGCTTTGTGGGAGAATAGCCACAGAACATGAACAGGAGTTGACCCGTGAGCAAGTTGCCACCGGAACCCAAGCTGCCGCCCCAGCCCGAGAAGCCCGATCCCTCCGAGTGCTGCGGGAGCGGTTGCATACCGTGCGTCATGGACCTCTACGAGGAAAAGCTGGCCGAGTGGGGCGAGACCGTCGCCTACCTCAAGGCCGAGCACGAGCGGGCGGTGCGCAAGGCCCGCGAGGCCGAGGGGGCGGAGCAATGAGCCATTACCCCCGGACCCGCATGCGCCGGCTGCGCGCCGATGCCTTCTCCCGCCGCCTGGTGCGGGAGACCCGCCTGAGCGTGGACCAGCTGATCCTGCCGCTGTTCGTGCTGGAGGGCGAGGGCCGGCGCGAGGCGGTGGACTCCATGCCCGGCGTGGAGCGCCGTTCCATCGACCTGACCCTGGACTACCTGGAGGAGGTCGTCGCGCTGGGGATCCCCGCCGTGGCCCTGTTCCCGGTCATCGCCCCCGACCACAAGAGCGAGGACGCCCGCGAGGCGGCCAACCCGGTGGGGCTGGCCCAGCGCGCGGTGCGGGCCATCAAGGAGCAGTTCCCCGAGCTGGGCGTGATCACCGACGTGGCCCTGGACCCCTACACCAGCCACGGCCAGGACGGGCTGATCGACGACGCCGGCTACGTGCTCAACGACGAGACCGTGGAGGTGCTGGTCCGCCAGGCGCTGAGCCACGCCGATGCCGGCGCCGACGTGGTGGCGCCGTCGGACATGATGGACGGGCGCATCGGCGCCATCCGCGACGCCCTGGAGGCCCACGAGCACCGGAACGTGCGCATCCTGTCCTACGCGGCGAAGTACGCCTCCAGCTTCTACGGGCCCTTTCGCGATGCCGTGGGCTCGGCCTCGGCCCTGAAGGGGGCGGGCAAGCAGACCTACCAGATGGACCCGGCCAACAGCGACGAGGCCCTGCACGAGGTGGCCCTGGACCTGGAGGAAGGGGCCGACATGGTGATGATCAAGCCGGGGCTGCCCTACCTGGACATCATCCGCCGGGTGCGGGACGAGTTCGGGGTGCCTACACTCGCCTATCAGGTGAGCGGTGAGTACGCCATGCTCAAGGCGGCGGCACAGAACGGCTGGCTGGACGAGCGCGCCTGCGTGCTGGAAGCGCTGACCAGCCTGGTGCGGGCCGGCGCGCACGGCATCCTCACCTACCACGCCGAGGCCGCCGCGCGCTGGCTGCAGGAGGCCGACTGAACTGCCTCAATGGGGAGCCGGACGGCGCCGGCCCCGGTGTGCCGGGGCCGGCGCCGATTTCATTAACAGCGCCGATATCCTGTTGTAACATTCAGGGCCCGGCAGACACCCGGTACCCGGGCTCATGAAAAGCTACTTCTCATCGATCTTCGGGCGCTCGCCCGTCAGCCCCCTGCAGCAGCACATGGCCAAGGTACTGGCTTGTGCCGAGGCGCTGCTGCCGCTGTTCAAGGCGGTCTCCGAGGGTGACTACAACGCCGTGGCTACCGCCCAGCAGCGGGTCTCCGATATCGAACGGGAGGCGGATGCGCTGAAGAAGGAGCTGCGCGACAAGCTGCCCCACAGCATGTTCATGCCCTTTGATCGGGCCGATTTCCTGGAACTGCTCCGCGCCCAGGATCGCATCGCCAACAAGTCCAAGGACATCGCCGGCCTGGTGCTGGGCCGCAAGATGCAGCTGCCGGAGCCGCTGGTTGATCCCTTCATGGACTACCTGAACCGTGCCATCGATGCCTCCCGCCAGGCGAAGAACACCGTTGACCAGCTGGACGAGCTGGTGGAGACGGGCTTCCGGGGCGCCGAGGTGGAGGTGGTGCAGGAGATGCTCGACAAGCTGGATGCCATTGAACACGACACCGACCGCATGCAGGTGCAGCTACGCAGCCTGCTGCAGAAGCTGGAGCCGCGCATTCCGCCGGTGGACGTGATGTTCCTCTATCAGCTTATCGAGCGCGTTCGGTCGCTGGCCGACCGGGCCCAGCAGACCGGCAGCCGCCTGCAGATCCTGATGGCCCGTTAAGGAGTTACCCCACCATGGAGTACGGTGTCGTCTACCTGGTGCTGGCCGCCGCGTTCGGGCTGTTCATGGCGTGGGGCATCGGCGCCAATGACGTGGCCAATGCCATGGCCCCCTCCGTGGGTTCGAAGGTCCTCACCATCCGCCAGGCGGTGGTGGTGGCCGCGATCTTCGAGTTTGCCGGCGCCGTGCTGGCGGGCGGGGAGGTGACCGCCACCATACGGAGTGGCATCGTCGAGACGGGGGCGCTGGAGGATTCACCGGAGCTGCTTGTATTCGGCATGCTGGCGGCACTGGCGTCGGCCGGCACCTGGCTGCTCATCGCCTCCAAGCGCGGCTGGCCGGCCTCTACTACCCACTCCATCATCGGTGCGCTGGTGGGCTTTGCCATAGCGGCGGTGGGCTGGAGTGCCGTGCAATGGGGCGTCGTGGGCACCGTGGTGGCCAGTTGGGTAGTCTCGCCGGTGCTGGCGGGCATAGCCAGCTTCGTGCTCTTCCGCAGCGTCCAGTACCTGGTTCTGGACAACCCCGACCCGCTGCGTGCCGCCCGGCTCTGGGTACCGATCTATATCGGCCTGACCGCCTTCGTCATCGCGTCGGTCACGATGGTCAAGGGGCTGAGCCACCTGGGCCTGGAGCTCACCGAGGCGGAGAGCTACGGCTATGCGCTGGCCTTTGCAGCGGGCATGTGGCTGGTGGGCAAGGGCCTGGTCGCGCGCATCAGTATCGACCCCAGCGCGGACCGGGACTTCCACTTCGCCTCCGTGGAACGGGTGTTCGGGGTGTTGATGGTGGTGGTGGCCTGCGCCATGGCCTTCGCCCACGGCTCCAACGACGTGGCCAATGCCATCGGTCCGGTGGCCGCGGTGGTCAGCGTGGTCACCAGCGGTGGCGATGTGGGCGCGCAGGCGGAGCTGCCCCTGTGGATCCTGTTGCTCGGCGGCGGCGGCATCGTGGCCGGGCTGTTCATGCTCGGGCACCACGTGATCGCCACGGTGGGTAGCAACATCACGCAGCTTACCCCCAGCCGCGGCTTTGCCTGCGGGCTCGCCACCGCCGGAACGGTGGTGTTCGCCTCCGGTTTCGGCCTGCCCATCTCCACCACGCAGACGCTGGTGGGGGCGGTGCTGGGCATCGGCCTGGCCCGCGGTATTGCGGCACTGAACCTGCGGGTGGTGGGCGGCGTGTTCATGTCCTGGCTGGTGACCCTGCCGGCCGGCGGTATCCTGGCGATCTTCTTCTTCTATCTGCTGTTGCTGGCCTTCGGCGGTTGACCGGTCCGGGCGCAGATTGGCCCTCCAGCCGGGCTTTGGTCATAATCGGGTATGGCCGATGACCCCATGACACCCGCCGAGGGCTCCGGAGCGGCCCGCGATGGCGCCGGCGACAGCCTGGCCGCCCTGGGCGCACTGCGTCTGCCGCTGTACGGGCTGTTCATCCTCTCCATTCTCTACACCCTTTACCTTACAAGGGATATCGCGCTTCCCATTACGCTGGCGGTGCTGGCCAGTCTGCTGCTGGCGCCAGCGGTGCACGGGCTGGCCCGGCGCGGCGTGCCCCGGGCGGTGGGCGCTTTCGTACTGCTCTCCGGGCTGGTGGGGGCCGTCGGCGGGATCGGCGCGCTGGTGGCCAATCCCATGCTGGACTGGATGGAGGAGGCCCCCCAGGGTATTGCCCAGCTGCTGGTCACCGACAGCGGAGTTTACGAGGCCTACGAGCGGATGACTCGCTCCGCCCGCGAGGTGGAGGAGACGGTGGAGGGGCTTCGCCAGGAGGAGGATGCAGACGAGGCGCCCACCACGGTAGTGCTGGAGTCTGAATCCTGGCGCGGACAGCTGGTGGTCAACGCCCAGCGCAACCTGGTCCGCCTGGCCCTGGCGCTGGCCCTGTGCTACTTCCTGCTGGTCAGCGGCGACCGACTGGCCACCCAGTTCATCGCCCAGCTGGGCAGCCGTGCCCGCCGCCGCACGGCGCTAACCGTTATCCGCCAGTCCCAGCGCGAGATCGCCCGCTACCTGATGGTGATCACCGCCAGCAACAGCCTGGTGGGGCTGGTGACCGGGCTGCTGGCCTGGGGCGTGGGTCTGCCCTCGCCGGCGGTCTGGGGGGTGGTGGCCACGCTCCTGCGCTTCATACCCTACCTGGGGGTGGGGCTGACGGCGGCCCTGCTGCTGGTGATCTCCGCCATCACCCTGTCCGAGCCCTGGATGATGCTGGTGGTGCCCGGCGGCTATCTGCTGCTGAACACGCTGGTGGGGTTCTTTCTGGAGCCCTACATCCACGGCTACCGGATGTCCATCAACCCAGTGGTGGTCTTTCTCTCCATCTTCTTCTGGGGCTGGCTCTGGGGGGCGATCGGGGTGCTGCTGGCGGTGCCGCTGATGACGGTCATCCAGGTGCTGCTTAGCCATATCGATGCCCTGAAACCGGTGCACCGGGTGCTCGCGCGATAGCGGGCACAGACCGACGCCCAGCGGCGGGTGCAGTAGGCAGGCCGCTAGGCGGCGCGGTACTATCCCCGGCCGATAATACCGGACCGTCCACCGACTTTTGGGGAGTTGCAATGACCGACCGCTACGCTGTGATGGGCAACCCCGTCGACCACAGCAAGTCGCCGGAGATCCACCACATGTTCGCCCGACAGACCGGCGAGGCCATCCAGTACGACCGCATCCTGGTGCCGCTGGATGGCTTTGAGGCGGCGGTGCGCGATTTTTTCGCCGACGGCGGTCGCGGCCTGAATATCACCGTCCCGTTCAAGGAGCAGGCCTGGGCACTGGCTGACCGCCGGGCGCCGCGGGCGGAGCGGGCCGGGGCGGTGAACACCCTTTACATGGCGGACGGCGAGCTGGTGGGGGACAACACTGACGGCACCGGGCTGGTGCGTGACCTCAGGGTCAGCCACGGGGTTGCGCTGGCGGGCCGCCGGGTGCTGCTGCTGGGTGCCGGAGGCGCGGTGCGCGGGCTGCTGCCCGTCCTGCAGGGCGAGGCACCGGCCGAAGTGGTGATCGCCAACCGCACCGTGGCCCGCGCGGAGGCGCTGGTGGAGCTGTTCGCCGACGGCGGCCGGCTGAGCGGGGTGGCGTTCGATGCCCTCCGCGGTCCCTTCGACGTGGTGATCAACGGCACCTCCGCCGGCTTGTCAGGCGAGTTGCCGCCCCTGCCGGCGGATCTGCTGGCCGAGGGTGCCGCCTGTTATGACATGGTCTACGGGGACGGTCCCACGGTCTTCGAGCGTTGGGCTCAGGCGCACGGCGCCGCGGTGGCGCTGGATGGACTGGGCATGTTGGTGGAGCAGGCGGCGGAGTCCTTCCTGCTCTGGCGCGGCGTGCGACCGGAGACGGCGCCGGTGATCGCTGCCCTGCGCGGGGACTAGCACTCCGGGTCAGCACTCCGGGGCGGCGCGCAGTCAGCGCGGCACGAAGACCGGTTGGCCGGCTACCGAGCCGGTAGCCAGGGGCTGACCGTACAGCCGTTCCAGCGCCTCCGGTACCAGCATCTCGGCCGTGGGGCCCCAGCAGGCCTGGCCGTCCGGGTAGAGCAGCAGCAGCCGGTCGCAGTGCCGGGCCGCCAGGTTGATGTCGTGCAGGGAGAGTACCGCGGCCCGACCGCGCGCCACCTCCGCGTGCACCAGCGCCAGCACCCGGGTCTGGTGGTGCAGGTCCAGGTGGTTGGTGGGTTCGTCCAGCAGGAAAAGCTCCGGGGTCTGGGTGAGTGCGGTGGCGATGGCCAGCCGCTGGCGTTCGCCGCCGGAAAGGGTGGCGATCAGCCGGTGTTCCAGCCCTGCCAGGTCAACCCGCGCCAGCGCCTCCGCCGCGATGGCCGTATCCTCCGGCGATTCCACGTCCCAGGCCCGGAGGTAGGGGTGGCGGCCGATCAGGGCGGTCTCCAGCACGGTGGCGGGGAAGCCGTCGTGGTGATCCTGAAAGACCAACGCCAGGCGCCGGGCCACGCCCTGTCGGCCCAGCCGGGCGAGTGGCTCGCCACCCAAGCGCACTTCTCCCCGGTGCGGGGCGCGCAGCCCGGCCAGGGTGTGCAGCAGGGTGGTCTTGCCCACGCCGTTGGGGCCCAGGATGCCCCAGCACTCCCCCGGTGCCACCGCCAGGTTCAGCGGCGAGCCGGGGGGGCGTTCCGGTATGTGGATGACCAGGTCGTCCAGGGTGAGCAGCGATGCGGCCATGTCAGCGGCTCCGGTGCAGCAGGTAGAGGAACAGTGGCACGCCCAGCAGGGCGGTGATCACCCCCACGGGTAACTGTTCCGGTGCGATGGCGGTGCGGGCCAGGGTGTCCGCCAGGGTGAGCAGCGCACCGCCGGCCAGGGCCGAGGCCGGCAGGATGACGCGCTGATCATTGCCCAGGACCAGCCGGAGCATGTGCGGGACCACCAGGCCGATGAAGCCGATGCTGCCGGCCACGGTGACCGCGGTGGCGGTGAGCAGCGAGGCCGCCAGGTAGACGGTCCACTCCAGCCCACGCACCCGGACCCCCAGCGCTGCCGCCTGCAGGCTGCCCCGCGCCAACACGTTGAGGCTGCGGCCCAGGGGCCAGGCGCAGAGGGTGGCGGTGAACAGGACCGCCAGGGCCGGCCAGGGCGAGCGGGCGTGGGAGAGATCGCCCATCAGCCAGAAGAGCATGCCGGGTAACTCCTGGCTGGGGCTGATCGCCAGGATGAAGTTGATGGTCGCGCCCCAGCCCGCCGCCACCACCACGCCGGTGAGCAGCAGGCGGGTGGGGGTCCAACTGCCGGTGCCGTGGGCCAGGCCGAAGACGATGAGTGTGGAGGCCAGCGCGCCGATGAAGGCTGCGCCGGAGACCAGGGCCAGGCCCACTCCGGCCAGCATGGCGAGCAGGGCGCCCACCGCGGCCCCGCCGGAGAGGCCCAGCACGTAGGGGTCGGCCAGCGGGTTGCGTAGCAGCACCTGCATGAGCGCCCCGGCCACGGCCAGCAGGCCGCCGGTGGCGAAGGCCGCCAGGGCACGCGGCAGGCGCAGTTCCTGGACGAGGGTGGTGTGTAGCGGCGGGCCCTCACCCCAGAGGCCGGCCCAGACCTGTGCCGGGGTCAACGGCACACTGCCCACCGCCACGGCCAGCATCAGGCTCGCCAGGGCGGCGAGGCCGAGGACGGCCAGGGTGGCGGGTAGGCGGGTCACTCCTGCTCCGGGCGCCTGTCGCGCGCCTCGTCCAGCGCCTCGCAGAGGTGGCGGGTGCCCTCGAGGATGCGCGGGGTATGGCGCTGGAGCAGCGACGGGGGAATGAAGTAGAGGTTGTCCCGTTGCACGGCGGTGCTGCCCGACCAGCGGCGCCATTCCTCCACCCAGTCCTCGCGCTCCTCGCCCCTGCCGCTGGCCAGAATGGCCTCCGGGTCGGCCCCAAGCACCGCCTCCCGGTCCACCCGGGGGGTGAGCCGGCTGCTGTCGCCGAACACGTTGTCACCCCCGCAGAGCCGGATCGCCTGGCCGATCAGGTGCTCGTCATTAACGGTCATCAGCGGCTGGTCCCAGATCTGGTAGTAGGTGCTCACCGGGCTGCGCTCGGCGTAGCGGGTCTGCAATGCCTCCCATTCGCCGCGGAAGGCCCGGGCGGCCTCGCGACCGGCGTCCGACCTGCCGGTGAGTTGGCCGAGCCGTTCCAGCTCATCGGCCACGTCCGCGAATCCCCGCGGTTCGCTGACGTACACGGGTAGGCCCAGCGCTTCCAGGCGCTCCACCTGGACACTGGGGTTGCCGCTGCCCCAGGCGATCACCAGGTCGGGCGATTTGGCCACCACCTGCTCCACGTCGATGCGGTCGTGGCTCCCGATGCGCGGGATGGATTCCGCCTCGGGCGGATAGTCGCTGAACCCGACCGTGCCTACGATGGTCTCGCCCGCGCCGACAGCGAAAAGCTGCTCGGTGATATGGGGGCTGAGACTGATCACCCGTTCGGCGGGTTGGGACAGGCAGACCCGCTCGTTCCGGTCGTCCTCGACGCAGATCGGGTCGGCGGCCATCACGCCGCTCATGGGCGCCAGGACCAGTCCGGCGGCCAGGAGGCCGGTCCACCAGGGTGTGCGGGCATCGCCTGAATGGTGCTGCACGTTTGTTGCCATCCTGTCGGGTTACGAGGGCCATGCCGGCATCCGGTACGCGGGGGGCGCCGGCTGGCGGGGTGGGTAGGAGAACGAAACCTAGCAACCGGCCACGGGAGCGTCAAACCGGGCCCGTGGCCGCGCACTGGGTGTATCCTTATCGCGCTGTCTCTGCTGTGGAGTGATGCTTTGAACGAGCACCCCTTGTACGTGGACCTGTTGCGCCATGGTGAGCCCGAGGGCGGCCGGAAGTACCGCGGTCGTCTGGATGACCCCCTGTCCGAGACCGGCTGGGAGCAACTCCGTGATGCGGTGTCGGGGGGCTGCCGCTGGGATGCAGTGATCAGCTCGCCGTTACGCCGGTGTGCGGCCTTTGCCCGGGAGTACAGTCACCGTCAGGGCCTGCCCCTGCACCTGGAGTCGTACTTCAAGGAGATCGATTTCGGTCGCTGGGAGGGGTGGCGCCCGGAAGCCTTGATGGAGGCGGAGGGTGACCGCCTGAATGCCTTCTGGCGGGACCCCCGCAACAACCCGCCGCCCGAGGGGGAGACGCTGGAGGCGCTGCACGCCCGGCTGGCGAGGGGGTGGCACCGGTGGGTCGCGGAGCCGCCGGGGCAGCGCCTGCTGGTGGTGTGCCACGGGGGCGTGATCCGTGTGCTGCTGGCCGAGGCGCTGGGAGTGGACCCGGGGCACCTGCTGAGCCGGCTTCAGGTGCCCTATGCCTGCATGACCCGTCTGCGCGTGGACCGGGTATGGGGCGAACCGGTGGCAACCCTGCTCGCCCATGGCCGTCCCGGGGTCTGACCCGGCACGCTGACGTTGGACAAGGAATGACGGCGAGCATTCAACCGAATGCTCGCCGTCAGGCCCGAGTGGGTGGTGACTGTCCCTGTCACGCCCTTCGGCCAACCCTGGCCAGCTCAGGCATGTTTATCTTGCGCCTGTTGGCGCCGGCTGGCTATCAGATAATTCAGCAATCCTTGTAGGAATTTTCTGAATTTTGACTCCCCGGTGGTGTCGCTATAGGCTTTGCCGCCTGCGACAGGTGTCCCGGGGCGCGTTCCGCGCCCCGGGATGAAACGGGAAGCCGGTGCGGTGGGCTGCACAGCCAGCCACCCAGTCCGGCGCTGCCCCCGCAACGGTGATTGAGCGCAAACGGCCACCCTCGCCACTGTGCCCCGGGACTCCAGCCCGGCATGGGAAGGCGGCCGCTTCGGGCCCTCCTCAGAGGCCCCGGCTCATCAGCCCGGAGACCGGCCTTTCGCACACGCCGGGTCGCGGTGGGCGACCGACGGCAGACGAGGCCTGCCTGTTCCGTGTTGCCCCGCCTGCTGTGCACTGTCCCGCCCGAGGTCCCGCGTGTATCCGTGGTGGCGCGGGGGCGCGGCCGAAGGTCTGATTCCGTCGCGGGGCGACGGCTTTGTACTTGGGGCAGCCGAAACATGAATCGAATAAAACCGATGGCGGCGACCGCCGCCAGCCTGTTTGTGGTCTCTTCATTCGCTACGCCGGCTTTCGCCGACGCCGAGTCCAGCGCCGGTGTGTTGCCGCCGGTGGTGGTCACGCCGGCCCGCACGGCACAGACGGTGGCGGAGTCGTTGTCTTCCGTAGCAGTGATTACCCGCGAAGAGATAGAGCAGCAGCAGGCGGTCGACACTCTGAGTGTTCTCAGTAGTGTGCCGGGCGTCGACCGGTCGCGGGCGGGTGGCCCCGGGCAACAGAGCTCTGTATTCATTCGGGGTGGAAACAGTGATCATACGCTGGTCCTGATGGATGGCGTGCCGATCAACCCGGGAAGCGCGGGCGCAGCTGCCTTGCAGAACCTGCATCCAGCCTTTCTTGAACGCATTGAGGTGGTCCGTGGGCCGGCAGCAACGTTGCACGGCAGCGACGCCTTGGGTGGCGCGATCAACTTGATCACGGTGGAGCCGGACCTGGGTACTAGGGGGCGGTTCGGGTTCGGCTTGGGCCGGTATGGCCGCGAGGAGCAGCAAGTGGGCGTCACCCACCGGGATGAAGCCGGGGGCTACGCCGCGGTCAAGGCATTGCGTCAGCGCGTCGATGGGTTTCCTGCGGTGGTGGATGGCGATGAGGACAGCGGCTTCGATAATGATTCCATGCTGTTACGCGCCGGGATGGACGGTGACCAAGTGGCGGTCGATGTGAGTCATTTCCAGGCGCAGGGGGAGGCTGAATACTATGACACCTTTTCGCTCATGCCCCTGGCCCAGGACTTCAAGACCCAGTTGAGCCGCCTCAGCGTTGCAGCACAGCCGCGTGAATCACTGGAGAGCCGGGTCACGCTGAGCCGTTACAAGGATGACTTGGACCAGCTCGACAGTGATGACTTTGTGTTTACTGAGCGCTACGGCGTGGATTGGCAGAACGACTTCGTCGTGGGTCCACTGGAGCTCACAGCCGGTATCCAGGCGCATCAGGAGGATGTTGAGTCGCTGAGCTTCGGCACCGCCTACGAGACCACGGAGCGCCGTCGGTCCGCGTATCTGCAGGCAGGCCTTGAACACGCTGCCCACCGGGTCGAGGCCGGTGGGCGTTATGTGAACGATCAGGCTTTTTCCAGCGAGGATGTCTGGAGCCTGGGCTACGCCTTCCAGCCCAATGAGGTATGGCAGTGGCGGATTCGGGGCGCAACCGCCTACAAGGCGCCGGATGCGACTGAACGATTTGGCTTTGGTGGTAACCCGGACCTGGATCCGGAGAAAGCAACAAGTCTTGAAGCTGGGGTGCGGGTGCGGCCGGTGGCCAACCAGCGTATTGATATCGCGCTTTTCGAGACCAGGTACCGGAACTTGATCACCTATGACGGTACCCAGGATTTGAACGTCAATGTCGGACGAGCTCGAGTGCAGGGCGTGGAGTTGGGTTGGCAACTGCAGCAGGACGCCTGGCGCTTGAGGGCGGAGGCCCATTTTCAAGACCCCGAGAACCGAGATGATGGCGAGCGGTTAGCGCGCCGGACCCGCGCCAGTGGACTGATTCGTGCCGCTTACGATCCGGGCCCGTGGGCAGCTTTCGCTGAGGTGACTGGCGAGGGTTCCCGGCAGGATCTCGGTCAGCGCCTGTCTGGGTTTGGCTTGGTGAACGTCGGGGCGCAGTGGCGGATTAGAGATGACATGACATTGCGGGCGACGGTGGAGAACCTTCTGGATAAGGATTACACCATCGCGGAGGGGTATAACACGGCGGGGCAGGCCGGGTTTATCTCTTTCACCTGGACACCGGAGCTCTGACGCCGGGGATGGGGTCCTACTGCTGAATCGGTGTTACGGTTATTCAGGTGCGATAACCAAACCGCTGTATAGCGGTGCATTCAGGAGGAGAACCCCATGAGCGACAGCTTCAAGGCACTGGTACTCGAGCAGGACGATGCCGGCAAGACCCTGGCCGAGGTCCGGGATTTGACCGTGTCCGACCTGCCCGAGGGCGACGTCACCGTCCGCGTCAGTCATTCCAGCATCAACTACAAGGATGGCCTGGCGGTCACCGGCAAGGGCAAGATCGTGCGCAAGTTCCCCATGGTCCCCGGCATCGACTTCGCCGGGACCGTGGTCGAGTCCGATTCACCCGACTACCAGCCTGGCGATGCCGTGGTGCTGACCGGCTGGGGCGTGGGTGAGCGGTACTGGGGCGGCCTGGCCGGGATGGCCCGGGTCAAGAGCGAGTGGTTGGTGCCTCTCCCGGAAGGCCTGGATGCCGTCGGTGCCATGGCTATCGGCACCGCAGGCTTCACCGCCATGCTGTGCGTCATGGCTTTGGAAGAAGCCGGCGTGGTGCCGGACGATGGCCCGGTGCTGGTCACCGGTGCCTCGGGTGGTGTCGGCAGCATGGCTGTCGCCCTGCTGGCTAAGGCTGGTTTTGAGGTGGCTGCGGTGACCGGGCGCCCGGAGAACGAGGCCTGGCTGCGCGAACTGGGCGCCACCCAGATCGTGCCCCGGGAGGAGCTCACGGAGCCGGCCCGCCCGCTGGAGAGCGAGAAGTGGGGCGGTGCGGTGGACACCGTGGGAGGCCAGATCCTGGCCAACGTGCTGGCATCGGTGCGTTACGGCAAGGCCGTGGCCGCCTGTGGCCTGGCCGGCGGCATTGACCTGCCCGCCACTGTCTTCCCCTTCATCCTTCGTGGCATCCGCCTGCAGGGCGTGGACTCCGTGATGTGTCCGAAGCCGATGCGGGAGAAGGCCTGGGCACGGTTGGCCCGGGACCTGTCTGCCGATCAGCTGTCTGAGGTGGCCGAGCGGATCAGCCTGGAGCAGGTGCCGCAGGTGGCCGAAGACATCCTGAAGGGGCAGGTGCGTGGCCGGGTAATCGTCGACTTGTAATCATTCGGATCGCCTCAGGGCCTTGAAATGGCTGTCGGCATGGTGCATTGTGCAGTGCATCATGCCGATTGGTATTACCGCCTACACCTGAGGTGCCCGAAATGATGATGGACGAGTATCAGGGTTACTACATCGAGGACTTGGAAGAGGGCATGTCCGGGTCCTACGCTAAGACCGTCACCGAGGCGGATGTGGTGCTTTATGCCGGGCTTTCCGGTGACAACAACCCGGTGCATATCAACGAGGAGTTCGCCTCGAACACCTTCGCCCGGGGCCGTATCGTGCACGGCATGTACCTGGCCGGGTTGATCTCTTGCGTACTGGGCACTCGCCTGCCGGGCCCGGGCGCCATTTACCTGGACCAGTTCATCAAGTTCAAGGCGCCGGTGCGCATCGGTGACACCGTGAAAGCAACGGCCACCGTGCGGGCCATTGATCGCGAGCGCAAGCGCATCACCTTGGAGACCGTCTGCACGGTGAAGGGGCGCGTGGTGGTGGTCGGTGAGGCCACGGTACTGGTGGCCTCCCGCGCCGAGCAACAGGAAACCGCCGCCGCCTGACCATTGGGTGCGCAGGGCGGGCCAATGGTCGACCCGCTCCGCCACCACTGCAGTCATTGCGAGCGTTAGCGAAGCAATGACGCAGGGGCGGTATACTACCCGCCCACCTGAAGCCAGGCCGTTCGTAATCCATGAAGATCACGCTTCCCCCCTTTGACCAGGCCCGCGTGCTGGTGGCCGGCGACCTGATGCTGGACCGCTACTGGCACGGGGGCACCGACCGCATTTCCCCCGAAGCGCCGGTACCGGTGGTGCACGTCCGCGACATCGAGCAGCGCCCGGGTGGTGCCGGTAACGTGGCCCTCAACCTGGCGGCCCTCGGCGGGCAGCCGGGGTTGGTGGGTGTCACCGGCCAGGACGACGCGGCCGATGACTTGGCCTCGCTGCTGGAGAATGCCGGTGTGGCCTGCCACTTCCGCCGCCAGCCCGGTGCGGCCACCATCACCAAGCTGCGGGTCATCAGCCGGCATCAGCAACTGATTCGGCTGGATTTTGAGGATGGCTTTCCGGGCACGCGGGCCCGCGACCTGCTACCCCAGTTTCGACCCCTGCTAGCCGATTGCGGTGCTGTGGTGCTGTCCGATTACGCCAAGGGGGCCCTGCGGGACCCGCGGCCGCTGATTGAGGCGGCGCGGGAGGCCGGGGTGCCCGTGCTGGTGGATCCGAAGGGGCGCGATTTCTCCATGTACCGCGGGGCCAGCCTGATCACCCCCAACCTGGGTGAGTTCGAGGCGGTGGTCGGCCATTGCCAGGACGATGCGGAACTGGTCCGGCGCGGCGAAGTGCTGGCGCGGGAATGCGGCATCGAGGCCATCCTGATCACGCGCGGCGAGGACGGGATGAGCCTGGTCCGGCCCGGCGAGGCACCGGTACACCTGCCCGCGCGTGCGCGGGAAGTGTTCGACGTGACGGGGGCCGGGGATACCGTCATCGCGACCCTGGCGGCCGGGCTGGCCACCGGCCTGGCCCTGCCCCAGGCTACCGCCCTGGCCAACCTGGCCGCCGGGATCGTGGTGGCCAAGCTGGGCACCGCCACCGTGAGCGTTGCCGAACTGCGCCGCGCGCTGCAGGAGCAGGAACAGAGCGGCCGCGGCGTGCTCACCGAACCGGAGTTGCTGCACGCCGTGGCTGATGCCCGTGCTCACGGCGAGCGCATAGTGATGACCAACGGTTGCTTCGACCTGCTCCATGCGGGCCACGTGGCCTACCTGGAGCAGGCCCGCAGTCGTGGTGACCGGCTCATTGTCGCTGTCAACGATGACGCGTCGGTGCGGCGGCTGAAGGGCGAGGAGCGCCCAATCAACGCGGTAGAACAACGTATGGCGGTGCTGGCGGGGCTCGCCTCGGTGGACTGGGTGGTGCCTTTCGGTGAGGACACCCCGGCCCGGGTGATCGGCGAGGTGCTGCCCGACGTGCTGGTAAAAGGGGGCGATTACCGGCCAGAGGAGATCGCCGGCCACGACGCAGTGGTGGCCCACGGCGGCCGGGTGGAGATCCTCGACTTCCTCGACGGCTGTTCCACTTCGGCGATGATCGAGCGGATGCAGTCCAGCCCCGATCGCTGAGCCCGGCGGGCCGCTTTCACCGGCCGGGGAGCGCGCTTACAATGCCGTGCATACCCCAATGGCAGGAGCAGTACTGTGATCATCGTAACCGGCGGCGCCGGCTTTATCGGCAGCAACCTGGTCCACGAACTGAATCGGCGCGGTCGCACCGATATCATCGTGGTGGACAACCTCCCCCGGGGCGAAAAGGCGCTCAACCTCGCTGATTGCATCATCGCCGACTACTTCGACAAGGATGATTTCATCACCCTGATCGAGGCGGACGAGGGCCTGGGCCCGGTGGAGGCGGTCTTCCACCTGGGCGCCTGTTCCGCCACCACGGAGTGGGACGGGCGCTACATGATGCGCAATAACTTCGAGTACACCCGGGCGTTATTCCACTGGTGCCAGGACCGGCGTATCCCGCTCATTTATGCCTCGTCAGCAGCTGTCTACGGCGGTAACAGCGTCTTCACCGAGCACCCGGAGCATGAGCGGCCGCTCAACGTCTACGGGTACTCCAAGCTTGCCTTCGACCAGTACTTGCGCCGCCACCTGGACGACCTGTCCGCCCAGGTGGTGGGCCTGCGCTACTTCAACGTCTACGGCCCGCGCGAGCAGCATAAGGGCGGCATGGCCAGCGTCATCCACCACTTCAGCCGGCAGTTGCAGGAGACCGGCAAAGTCCGGCTGTTCGAGGGCAGCGATGGTTACGCGGACGGCGAGCAGCGCCGCGACTTCGTGGACGTAACCGACTGCGTGCGGCTCAAGCTCTGGTTGCTCGACCACCCGGAGGTCAACGGGATCTACAACTGCGGCACCGGCCGGGCACGCACCTTTAATGACATGGCGCGTGCTGTCATCGGCTGGTTCGGGCACGGCGAGATCGAGTACATCCCCTTCCCGGAGCACCTGAAAGGCCGCTACCAGAGCTACACTCAAGCGGATCTCAGCCAGCTGCGATCCGCCGGCTGCGACCTGGCTTTCAACGACATCGAGACCGGCGTGCGCAACTACCTGGACGCGGTGGCGGATTCCCCCGCCGTCATGCCGAGCTGACCCGGAGGACGACCCATGAGTGAACAACCCCTGCACCGCGTCACCGCAGAGGAGTACGACAATCCCGGTGACCGCCTGGAGCGGACGCTTGAGCAGGGCAACATCCTGCTGTTCGAGCCGGGGCGGTTGCCCCTGCCGAGCGAGGAGGACCTGCACTTCCTGCGCAGCGAGGTGGGCAAGCTGATTAAGCTCAAGAACATCAGCTATCACCCCCACGGTGATTACATCAGCGGTATGAAGAATGAGGGCGACGCCGGCGAGCAGGTCATGCGCATCCTGCGCGAGCATAGTCGCACCGTGAACGCCTTCTTGGGGCGGATGCTGCCCGGCTATTCCGCGAGCTGGAGCCCCCGCAAGGTCAACTTCCGGCCGGTGCAGGAAAAGGGGCGGGTCATCAAGCGCCACTCCAACAACGAGCTGCTGCACGTGGACGCCTTCCCGGCCGGGGCCACCCACGGCTGGCGCCCGCTGCGCTTCTTCACCAACATCAACCCGGAAGAGGCGCGTATCTGGCGGATCGCCGAGGAGTTCCGGGAGCTGTACCAGGCGTACGGCGAGGCCGCCGGTATCGCGCCGGCCCCGGCGCTTCGTCAGGGTCTGGGGGAGCGTGCCTGGAGCGGTGCGCTTCGGGGGCTGGCCTCGCTGGGGCTGCCGCAGCTGCAGGTGGTGGGGGATACCTCTCCCTACGATCGTGCCATGCGCCGCATGCACAACTGGATGAAGGACAGCGATGACTACCAGAACGACCCTGACCGGGGCGTGAAGCTGTCCTTCGAGCCGTTCCACAGCTGGTGCGTCTACCGACCTGGTGAGCCACGCCGCGTTGTCCGGGCAACACGCCCTGGTAGCCACCTACTACGTCAAACCGGAGGCCTGCCACCTGCCCGAGCGCTCCCCCTGGAAGGTACTGGAACAGGCCGGCCAGGCCGCCTGATGGAGGCACGCCACTGGCGCGAGGGCCGGGTCCGCGTCCTCTACGACACGGCACTGGCGCAACCGCCCGCCCACTGGTGGTTCGACCCGGTGGAACTGGAGCGGCAGGGCCTGGTTACCGGCCGTGGCGGCGGCCGCGGCAGCGTGGTCTTCTTCCGTGCGCCTGAAACGGCCGAAGAGGAATCGCCCGGTGACCCTACGCAATGGGTGCTGCGCCACTACATGCGGGGCGGGACCATCGCCCGGGCCCTGGGGGATCGTTACCTCTGGCAGGGGCTGCAGGAGACCCGGCCCTGGCAGGAGTGGCACTACACGGCGCGGCTGTACGACGAGGGCCTACCGGTGCCACGTCCGGTGGCCGGTCGGGTGGTGCGGCTGGGTCCGACCTATTCCGCAGACCTCATCACCGTGCGGGTGCCCGGCGGGCGCTCGCTGGATGAGAATCTGGGCGAAGATGGGGTCAGCGATGCCACCTGGCGTGCGGTTGGTGCCTGCATCCGCCGCTTCCACGATGCCGGCCACTGGCACCCGGACCTGAACAGTCGCAACATCCTCATAGACCCCGAGGGTAAGATCTGGATTATCGACTGGGATCGGGGTGAGCACCGGCCGGAGTCCAGCGCCGACTGGCGACGGGCCAACCTGCAGCGGTTGAAGCGGGATCTGGAGAAGCGGCTGCGGATTCGCGAGCGCTGGGTTTATTCCGAGGCCTGCTTCTCGGCCCTGATTGCCGGTTACGAGGGCACCTGTTCTCGATAGCAGGCGCCGCCCTCAGGACTCTGGCGGGGTGGCGCGCGGGGCACCGGCGGCCATCAGGGCATCCAGTCGTTCGATCGCATCGTCCGGGGTGATCAGTGCCATCACCCCCGGGCGTTCGATCTTGGTGCCCCAGCGAATCTCGCTGGCCGGCTTGCCCAGTTCCCGTCTGGCGGCCTCGTCGTAGCGATCCACGCACCACTGGCCGCTGTAGTAGGGCCGGGCCCGACCCGGGTTGGTGCAGGCGTAAAGCCCGATTACCGGCGTGCCCATGGCGTTGGCCATGTGTGCCGGGCCGGAATCGGGGCTGACCACGGCGGTTGCGCGACCCAACAGGGCCAGCATCTCCTTGATAGAGGTCTGACCCACCAGGTTCTCGGGCGCCGTTTCCGCCTGCGCGGCAATCTCTGCGCCCATCTTTTGCTCCCCCTCCGAAGGGCCGCCGGTGATCAGCACCCGCAGACCGTGCCGGCGTGCCGCGTAATCGGCCACCCGGGCGCAGCCTTCCACAGTCCAGTTGCGCAGCGCGTGGCTGGAACAGGGGCTGATCACCAGGGTATGGCGATCGTCCGGAATCAGGGTCCGGGCGCGCGCCTCGGCCGCGTCCGGCACCGGGATGTCCCAGACCATGTGGCGCCGCCGGACCCCCAGTGTTTCGATGAAGCTGAAGTAGATGTCGATGACGTGTTGGCCCGGGTGCGGCGGGATGCGGGCGTTGATGAACAGGCCGTGCAGGTCCTTGGAGCGCGCCCGGTCGTAGCCCAGTCGCAGGTCGGCGCGGATGCCCAGGCTGGCGATGTTCGCCCGCAGCGCGAATTGGTTGTGCAGTAGCACATCGAACCGCTGCCCGCGCAGTTGCCGCCACAGGTCGCGATAGCCGGCCCAGCCGGCGGCCTTGTCGAAGACCGCGAACTCCACGCCGGGGATGTCGCCCACCAGGGTGTGCTCGGCCTTGCCCACAATCCAGGTCAGCCGTGTCTCCGGCCACTCCCGCTGGAGGGTGCGGACCACCGGGGTCATGTGAGTTACATCCCCCAGCGCGGAAAACCGCAGGATGCAAAGAGAACGTGGGGGCTTGGTCAGGGGCAGGGTTGGTCGGGCCATGATGAGTTCAGCGGCTCTCCTGTCGGGCCTGGCGCCGGCGGCGGCGCTCCAGGCGGTGGTCCTTCACGCCGGGGTACATGTTCACGTTCGAGTCCGGCTGGCTCTTGAAGCGCCGATGCGCCCAGAAGTACTGCGCAGGTTGCGCCCGGACGGCCTCCTCAATGATGCGGTTCATCCGCTCCGCGTCGGCCTGCTCGTCCCCCGACGGGAACCCGTCCAGCGCTGGCTTGAAGACCACCCGGTAGCCGGGGCCATCGGTGCGTGCGTAGTAAAAGATAGGTACCACTCGCGCCTTGCTCAGCCGGGCCAATCGGCTCAGTCCGGTGACCGTGGCAGCGGGGATGCCGAAAAAGGGTGCGAACACGTTCTGGCGGCTGCGGTAGTTCTGGTCACCGGCGTACCAAACGGGGAGCCCTTTGCGCAGGGTGCGCACGATGCCGCGCAGGTCATCCTTGGACAGCACCGGACCGATGGCCCGCGCCCTGCCCTCGCGCATGGTGCGGTCGGCCAGCGGCCGTTTGTCCATCGGCTTGTAGATGACCGCCATCTCGGAATGCTGGCGCAGCAGCCGGCCACAGATCTCCACGGTGGTAAAGTGCCCCGATAGCAGGATCACCGGCGTGTCGTCCGCCTGCGCTGCCCGGAGATGCTCTAGCCCCTCCACTTCAAGGGGCAGGCGGTCCACGCCTGGGCCACCGAACCAGGACAGGGCCAGTTCCATCAGGCCGCGCCCCGTGTACCGGAAGTTCTCCCGCACCAGCCGCTCGCGCGCTGCCTTGTCGAGTTCCGGGAAGCAGAGTTCCAGGTTACGGCGGATGATCAGGCGCCGTTGCCGTGCCAGTCGGTATCCGATGGCGCCTACGGCGCTGCCCAGCGCCAGCGCCCAGCGGGCAGGCAGGCGGCTCAGTAACCGGAGGGTGCCTATACCCAGGGCATGGCCCCAGTTAACCGGGTGGACAGGATGATTGCTACGCGCTTTGGCCATGGGGCGTTGCTGGTTCACATCTTGGTTGGGCGCAGTATACCAGCCGCGCCCGGGGACAGGTTGAGAGCCCCCGGCCGCCGTGAAACGGGTTAGACTGGGCACCCGTTTCACGAAAATGTCACTTATCCGTCATGAGCACTTCCCACGCAGCCGGGCCGGACCTTACCGAACTGGACGCCGCAGCGGAGAAGGCCCGGGGCCGTGCTTTTGCCATTCGCCACGCCGGGGACCGATGTATTGCCAAGCGTGCCGCGCCCGGGCGTGGGCGGCTGCGCGCGTTCGGCGGCGCGGTGCTCGGCCGGCTGATGCTGGGGTATTGGCCGGCACAGAAACCGCTGAGGCTGGGGCAGCAGGCGCAGCTGGAGTACGAGGCCCAACGACTGGCCGAGTTGCGCGAGGCCGGCGAGCCGGTCCCCCGGGTGCTGGGGGTGAAACCCGGTTATTTGCTGATGGAGGACGGCGGTGTCCCGCTTTGGCAGCACCTGCGACACAAACCGTTCGATGAGCTACTGCCCTGGCTGACCTACGTGGCGCAGGACCTGGGCCGGTTTCATGAAGAGCACCACTGGCACGGTGGGGCGCAGCTCCGTAACCACCTGATCGGCGATGACGGGCAGACATTGCTGCGAATCGACTTCGAGGAGCCGCTTGATCACGTGCTGCCCTTGGGGGTGCGTCAGGCCATCGACCTCTACCTGTTGATCTATTCGGCGACGGCCTTCAAGGGGCTGGAACCGGGCGAGACCGAGCAACTGTGCAAGGCAATGGTGCATGCCTACCTGCATCGCCATCAGCCAGGCAGGGAGATGCGCCGCAGCCTCGCCCGGGGCCACGCAGTCCTTTCCCGGCTTGAGGCCGTCATGGGCGGGCTGCTGCGGCGGGCGAGCAAGGATGCCCGCCGTCTGCTGATCACCAAGGCAGTGGTGTCCGAAGCCATTAACAGTTAGCTGGGCCTGCCCTGGGGCTGCACGGGTACTCAAGCCCCCTGATCGCTGAACTGCACCCGGTGCAGCGAGGCGTAGGCGCCATTCTTCCGGAGCAGTTCCTCGTGGGTGCCCGTCTCCACGATACGGCCCTGGTCCAGCACCACGATCCGGTCAGCATCCTCGATGGTGGAGAGCCGGTGGGCGATGACCAGCGTGGTGCGCCCGCGCATCAGCTCCTCCAGGGCATCCTGGATTTTCTGCTCCGACTCCGAGTCCAGTGCGGAAGTTGCCTCGTCCAGGATGAGGATGGGTGCGTTCTTCAGGAGTGCGCGGGCGATGGCGATGCGCTGGCGCTGACCGCCGGAGAGCATCACGCCGTTCTCGCCGATGACCGTGTCGAACCCGTCGGGGAGTTGCTCGATGAATTCCAGCGCATTGGCGGCCTGGGCCACTTCCCTCAGCTGGGCCTCGGTGGGCTTTTCCGCCAGACCGTACGCAATGTTATTGGCCAGCGTGTCGTTGAACAGCACCACCTGCTGATTGACCAGGGAGAGTTGGGCGCGCAGGTCCTGCAGGCGGTATTCCGGCAGCGGGTGGCCATCCAGCCGGATCTCCCCCTGCTGCGGTTCGTAAAAGCGGGGCAGAAGGCCCGCGAGGGTGGTTTTGCCGCTACCGGAGCGACCCACCAGGGCGACGGTCTGGCCCGGTTCGATGTTCAGGTTGATGTCTCGTAGCACCCAGTCATCGGACTCCGGGTAGCGGAATGCGACCCCGTCGAATTCGATCCGTCCGTCAGCCCGGTCAAGTCGGAGCTGCCCTGCATCAGGCTCCGGCGGTGCATCCAACACCTCGAACACACTCTCACCCGCTGCCAGAGCCTTCTGGATCTCGGCGTTTACGCCGACCACCCGCTTCAGCGGGGGGAGCATCAGCAACATGGCGGCGATAAAGGAGATCATGCCCCCGGGCGTGATGGTCTCCAGGATCACGTCCATGGTGGCCAGATACAGGATGATGGCGAGGGCGATCACAGCGCCAAGTTGCGCGAGCGGCTGGCTTGCGGCCTGTACCGCCTTGTAGCGCATCAGCTGGCGGTGGTGGCGGGTGTTGGTTTTGTCGAAGCGTTCCGCCTCGTAGCCCTGCGCCCCGAAGATCTTCACCTCGGCCTGCCCGCGGATACCATCCTCGGCGATTTGCGCGTACTCACCCACGGAGGTCTGCATCCGGCGACTGAGCTTCCGGAACCGCTTGTTGGCGGCGGTGACCACCACGGCCACCAAGGGGCCCAACCCGAAAACAATCAGCACCAACCACCCACTGAGGTAGGTCATGTAGGCGAGCAGGAAGATCACTGTGAACGTGTCCCGGACCAAGACCACGATGGCCTTGGAGGCCGCCGCGCTGATTTGGTTGACGTTGTAGGTGAGCTTGGCCAGCAGTGTGCCGGGCGAGTTCTTGTCAAAGAAACTGGTGGGCAGCCGGAGGTACTGCTCGAACACGGCCTGGCGCACGTCCTTGACCACACGGCGCCCCACCCAGGCCACGGTGTAGTCGGAGGCAAAGGTGGTGGCGCCATGGAAGAGAAAGATGCCGACAAGCGCGGCTGGCACCCAGACCCGAGCGCTAGGGTCCTGCTCAATGAAGGTGCCATCGACCAACGGCTGAATGATCCACGCGAAGGCCGCCTGCCCGGCCGCAGCCAGGATCATGCAGACGATCGCCAGCACGCCGAGCCGCCAGTACGGCTTGATGAAGCCGAAGATGCGCTTGTAGAGGTGCCACGAGTTCTCGGACTGGGGATGGGTCGGCTTCTTGATCTGCGGGCTTGCCGTCGTCATTCGAGTGCGTCTCGTAGCGCTTCCGGATGTGCCTTGAAAACATCGAAATGGCTCAGAAGCCACCGTGTGTGTACAGTCATTACAGCGAAGGGCACCGCTTCCAGGCCGAGCAGCTGTGCCGCCGCCAGGCGATGGTGGCCATGCTTTTCCTTGATGAGCGTACCATCTCGGCCGATTGCCAGATTGAGCGGGCCGGCCCTCTCCAGATCATAGCCCCGGTCTGCCAGACTACGGATCAGCTCGCTGATGCCCTGGAAGTGACCGATCACGCCCGCCTCGCCGGTGAACGTTCTGCGCCCGCCATGCCCGATATTGGCAGAGCCTTTGCGCTGCAATGCCTGCATCGCCCGTCCAAAACTGGCGGTGCGTTCCTAGGCCAGGTCGGCATCGTGAACCTCCTTGACCACCAGGTAGGCCTCGTGGTCCGCGAAGGGCGATATGTATCGGTCCCAGCGTCCCCGGCGGGCGGGCCAGGCCAGCCCCGCGACTTCCAGCCCGGTCATCCAGCGCCACCATTCAGGCGGCCTGCCCCGTATGAACCGCACCCGCTCTGGCGGCAGGTGAATCACAGGTGCCCTATCTTTGTATGGCTTGAGTGGCCGGTCTTTCCAGATCGCGTCCGCCTTCATGCAGTCATGGCCGCCCCGGGGCCGTTCTCGTGGTTGCAAGCCCCCCATGCTAACATTGCGACCTTTATACTTTCTCCCCCTTGCATCGTGCCTCGGAGTGTTCCATGTCAGAGCCCGTTTTCGTTCCCGGCCGCATAAGCATTTCCATCCCCCATTGGCAGGTTCTGCCGCTGTTGCAGCCTTGCCTGCGCTCCATCCGGAAACACACACCGGGAAAAGACATCGAAGTCATCGTTATCGATAACGGGTCCAAGGATGAAAGCCTGGACTATCTTCGCTCGCTGGAATGGATCCGGCTGATAGAGCGTCCGGACGAGGGCCTTTTCAACTTCCCGGATAACGTCTGGACCTCGCACGACATTGCCCTGCACGAGGCCACGGGGGAGTTCCTGGTCACCATGCACACGGACTTGTTCGTGAAGCGTGATGACTGGCTCGATGAGTATTTGAAAGCCATGAATGAAGACGATCGCCTCGGCGGTGTCGGCACCTGGAAGCTCGAGCTCAAGAACCCCATTTATGAATTCCAGAAACGGGTTATTCATGTCGTCCGCAGCAATATAAAGTATGCGCTGGGGCTGCGCAGCAAGAAGTACGAATGGAAACAGGGACACTACCCCAAAGACTTTTGCGCCATGTACCGCCGGAAGATCTTGCTCGATGAAGGCCTGACATTCCAGAGCGTCAACGGCCCGAAGGGTTTTTATGACCAAAGCGGGGGCTATTCGATATCGGCCCAACTTTGGGACGCCGGGTATAATACCAAGGTGATCCCCGTGCAGACCATGATGCCCCGGATTGTTCATCTGGGTCATGGGACTGCAGCGGTCTCCCCGGAGAAGAGTCACCGCCGAAACCAGGAGAAGCTGGAAAACCGCCGGGATTCCCTGTTCGACGAGCCGTGGCTGAAAGAATTGCAGACGAACGAGCAGCTCGACAAATAGCTGCCATGACGAGTCGTGTCATCGTCTCGGTGCTTACGCCCAGGCAGGGTTACGGCCCGCGATCCCACGGCGCGATCGCGCTCGTCATTCACGAGTGCCACGGGCGTTCCAAGTACGGTAACCACTGGGTTTTTGGCACCGAGCCAGGGCCGTGGTTCGAGCCCGAGTGGTTCGTCCAGATCAAGAAGCGGTGGCCTTGGCAGAATCACACCGAGGGTCAATACGCAGCCCGTATGATACCCCGGCTCAGGAGCATCAACCCCGACCTCATCGAGGTCCACAATAGCGGGACGGTCGCGGAGTTTCTGGCGGAAAAGCTGGATGTGCCCGTTGTTCTATTCCTCCACAATGACCTGGCGGCGACGTCCGGGTACGCGCACCCAAGGGACCGACAGCGGGTTGCGGATAAGGTCGCCGGCCTCTTCTTCGTAAGCGATTACCTCCGCGGGCGCTTCCTGGAAAACGGCGTCCAGGCAAGGGGCCTGGTCCGCGTCGTATACAACGGTGTTCATTGGCCGGAAACGGTGCCGCCCGAGGAAGGCCGGAAAAAACAGATCGTCTACGTCGGGCGAATTCATGAGGAGAAGGGGGTGTTCAACCTCATGGATGCACTACCTGACGTGTTCGCGCGCCATCCCGACTGGACGGCGACCGTGATCGGGCCGCCCAGCTACAGAAACATGGGCAGGAAAAACAAGCGCGTGCGCCGGTTCCAGGGCCTCCTGCAGCGCATGCAGCCGCGCGTGCGACATTTTAATTTCCTTCCACAAGAGCAGGTCAGCATAATCCTGCAGACCTCTTCGGTTGCAGTCACGCCGGCTGTTTGGTGCGAGCCCTTCGGGCGAACCTCCGTCGAGGCCATGGCGAACGGCGTTCCGCTGGTCTCATCCAGACGAGGCGGGTTGCAGGAGGTCCTCTCGGATGACTGCGCGATTATCATTGACCCTGAGTCCCCGGACTCGATCCGTGATGGGATCGAGCGTTTGATTGCATCGTCGTCCCTGAGAAGAGAGTACGGTGACTCAGGAAGGCGCCGTGCCCGGGACTTCTCGATCGAGAACAGCGTCAAATCTCTTGACGCCGCCCGTGACGACCTATTCGCCAGTATTCTGTAAAGCCCCGACGCGGCGGTTGGCGCGAGCCGTCATCGCCCGGTTTATCTGCGCGCCAATAATCAGACCGACGGGAAGCCAGTAAAGCAGCCAGGTGGTGTTGGGGCTTCTCAGGAAGTCGCGGCTCGTGAAAAGCATTGCGATGACGCCGAAAACCATCAGCGACAAGAGCAACCAATTTCTGCGTCTGGCGCCAATTTTGTATGCGGTCAGCAAAAAGTACGTGGTGCATATGAGCCAAAGAGACAGGCCGAAAAAACCGGTCTGGAGCAAAAGATAAAGCACCACGTTGTGGGGGTGGCCATATATTTTCGACCCCGTATCGAGCTCAAATTCCGCAGTGCGACCCTGTCCGAAGCAGGGAGCCTCCAGAACTTGGCGCCAGGCATCGGCCCATATGGCCGGACGCGCGCCGGCACCTCTTTCCAGAAATCCCCTGATGGAGCCCCACAACTCGACGGAGACAGAGACGAGAACGAGCGCCAGGGCAATGCAGACCAGCGTCTTCCAGCTGCGGTGCAGCGCCAGCAGTATTGTCAAGGTGACTGCCAAGGCAAGAATCGCCCCCCGCGTCTGGGCCAGAACCAGGAATGCGAGAAGAATGCTTGCTGAAACCGCTAAAGCTATCAGGTAGGCCGGGGCGAGGCTGCGCCGGGTGCTCGGTTGTAAAAGCAAGACTAATGACGCCGTGGCGAAGACGCCGTACATGTTCGCGCCTAGGGTCTGGACTTCTCCATGTCGACTCAGGGCGGGCACCCTAGAATAAGGGAAGGGATTGTTCTGATAATGGATCAATAGGGTCGCGAATGCAATGGCGGCCACTAGCAGCACGGAATAAAGCAGTATTCGTTCCACAGTCCAATGGCTATCGCATATCACCGTCACGATAAGAAGCAAAAAAGACATGACGAGCAGGAAGTAACGGATCATGTCATAGGCGTCATCCGCCAAAGAGACCGAAGACCACAAGGCGGATGCCGCGGTGAAGCCGAGAAAGCACGCCACGATGACCCAAGGCAGCTTATGATTGAAGGCCCCGGGAAGTCTCTTGGTGATAACAAGATAAGCAATCGGCAGAAAAATCAATAAATAATATAAGTTTCTGTGGTGTCCCCGATCCTCGAAAACGAAAAAACCAGCGAGGAAAATTATGAGGGCCAAGGCGAAGTAATTGGCCTTGGTAAACCAGGCGAGTTCGGTTTTCAGGGCTTGAGTGGTTGTGGTCCGATTCATGGGGTTTTGGCAATGGTCCTAGGATTCGCGAGTCCGGCTCGATGAACGGTTTTTTGATCCCGGTCCGGGCAGGTTATTCCCGCGTGTCGTGCCGAAGCTTTCTGAGGGCCTTTTTGGATGAGGCGGCCTGCTCGTGCACCAAGCCGAGTTGCGCGGGGATGACCGGTATATCAAGAATCTTGCAAATGGCGAACCGGTGGCAGCCTTTTCCGCCGAATATCGGTCGCCCAAACCGGTCAATATGTATGTAGACGCCGTTATCTTCCCGGCTCGAGGCCTGATTGAGGAGCTCGGCGCTTGTCTTGAGTCTCCTTGTCTCTTTTAGTTCGGAGTAGAGCTTATCAATCTCTTCCAGTCGCCTGGAAACGCTATCTGTCAACGTAGATGACGCCTGAGAGGTTTCTCGGTTCTTTAACAATTGGCCGCCGTTTCCGGATTCAAGGCGACGGCCTCCGGTAGACCGAAGTCCCGGATTGCCCCGGCCCAGCGTTCCGGGTGGGCATCACGTGCTCGCTCGTATGTGGCCTT
>SR_TP_S13solDRAFT_1000130_pt1 | contig 40077 bp, 33 predicted proteins | sample SodReaTP_S13sol_FD_11159 | JGI IMG/M metagenome (IMG submission 11159) | reverse complement strand
GCTCGGCCCCGCCGCTGGCCAGAATCCAGTCACGGGCGCGCCGCATGCTCGGTTCATCCGGTGAATGCCCGGCAAGCTTCAGCGCGAAATAGGCCTTGACGGTACATGAAAGATCACCATCACCGCCATGGAACAGCGGCCAGCTTCCGTCCTGCTGCTGGTGTTTGAGCAGGAACTGCCCAATTCGCAGCTCCAGCCCCGGGTCGCGACAATCGAGGTAATGCAGGTAACAGATGTACTCGGCCGGGATGGTGCAATCGGCCTCCAGTTCGTAAATCCAGTGACCATCGGCTTGCTGGTCGGTCAGCATGCGATCGATTCCGCGGCGAATCGCCGCGTCCAGCGCGGCCGATGAAGCCAATGGCGCCAGGCCGGCATCGGCTCCTTGCCGTTGCTCCGCGGTACGCTGCAGTCTCTCTTGATGAAGTGATGACATGACGCTCCGAACTTCTTGTTTTCCTGGTTTTCTCGATGCGCCGGCCCTGTGATTCAGGTCCCGACCTTGTGCGCAGGTTGCTCGGCTTCTCTGCCACGAAACAACTTTTCGGCCTGTTGGGAAATTTCCAGCAACCGGTTTCCGACAGCGGGATCCGATTGCGGCAATCCATTCGAGGCCCGGTTGAAAAGCCAGCGCACGATGCGGTCGTTACCGGCAAACAGACCGTAGGCGCGCACGATCCATCGCACCTGACGCCGCGAGATCTTGACCTCGGCCCCACTGCGGAACCCCGGCGTACTGTAGATATTGCGCAAGGTGGGCACGGCCATGCCCAGTGCCCACAGGCAGAACCGTCGGATATCGCGATGTCGCGGAGGAATCAGCAAGGTGTATTCCAGTGCATTGCGCAGATGCCCGTGGGCGGTGACCACCAGCCGCTCCAGTCCCTCGCGCAAGGCGCGCTGATCCAGCGCCCCGACCAGATCGAACTTGAAACTGCTGTCGCCGAAATTGTCCGCCGGCCCGAATTCAGAACGCGGCAGCCAGCAGATTCCGCGTCTTCGGTCGTCGAAGATGTCCTTGAGAATATTGGTCATCTGCAGTCCCTGGCCGAACGACGGGGCCAGGCGCAGCAACTGCCGGCGGCGCGGAGCAATATCATCTGCGTAATCGCTGAACAATTCAGTCAGCATTTCACCGACCACGCCGGCGACGAAATAGCAGTATTCGTCCATCCGGTGCATGCTTTCCAGCCCCTGCGGACCGGCGGAATTCTGAAAGCGGTGCATGCCGGCACTCATCAGCGCGACGCATCGGGTCAGGGCCCGACGCTGTTCAGGCCCCAGGCTATGAGTGATCCGGACGACATCGGCAGTGCGCTCGATCAGTTCACGCTCGGCCGGGAGGGTTTCGGGCGCCAGAATCGGCCCCAGCGTTGCGGCAAATTCGCAAGGCGGCTCCTGCCCTTCCACCACACGCACGAACTGCGATCCGAATCGTGCCTTCTGCTCGACACCCAGGTTCGCGTCATCCTCGATGGTATCGGCGATCCGGCACAACAGGTAGGCATTGGTCACCGGTACCCGCAACGCTTCGGGCAACGAGGGGATGGTCAGGGCAAAGGTCCGGGATACTCCTTTCAGTATCGATGCCTGGAAGACCAGATCCGAGTCGGGTACGGCGCTCCAGGCGGTATCCTTATTGTTCACATCATTCTCCGCCGCATGGATTTTCCCTCCGTTTCCATTATATTCGATCGCCCGGGGTCCCATGGCGCACCCCTTGTGCGTTCGAAACTGACCGGTGCGAGCGGCCCAAGCTTGCACCGGCAGGGCGCGTACAATGCCTCGCCCGGACAGAACACTGGCAGCGACATGAACTTCGAACAACGCATTCAGACCCTCATCGACCGCACCGAGGCCACCCTTGATCGATTGCTGCCGATTGCCGACGCCGGGCTGGCAGCCCTGCCCGAGGCCATGCGGTATGCGGTGTTCAACGGTGGCAAGCGGATCCGTCCGCTGCTGACCTACGCCGCGGCCGAAGCGCTGAACATCGAGGCCGCGGAGGTTGATGCGCAGGCAGCCGCGGTCGAGCTGATTCACTGCTATTCGCTGGTTCACGACGATCTGCCGGCCATGGATGATGACGATCTGCGGCGCGGTCAGCCCACCGTCCACCGGAAATTCGATGAGGCCACGGCCATCCTGGCCGGGGACGGGCTGCTGACCCTGGCGTTCGAGGCGCTGGCCGAAAGCGGTGCGCCGGCCGAAGTCATGGCCGTACTGGCCCGGGCCGCCGGCGCGCGCGGCATGGTCGGTGGTCAGGCGCTGGACTTGTCGTTCGAAGCCACCCGCCCGGATCGTCAGTCGCTGGAAACCATGTTCCGCCACAAGACCGGCGCGCTGATCCGCGCCGCGGCCGAAATGCCCGCGGCCGGCCGGTTCCCGGCGGATCATCCCGTCCGCCGGGCGCTGGTCGAATATGCCGAGTCCATCGGCCTGGCTTTTCAGATCGTCGATGATCTCCTCGACATCGAGGGCACCACCGAACAGATCGGCAAGCCTGCCGGATCGGACCTGGAACACGAAAAGGCCACCTGGCCGGCACTTTTCGGCATCGAAGCCTCCCGCGAACAGGCCGAATCCCTGATGGAACGGGCCGAACAGGCGCTTTCCAGGCTGCCGGGCGACACCCAGGGGCTTGCCTGGCTGGGCCAGCGCATCGTGCACCGCAACTCCTGACCCCCCCCCTGACCCCTGAGTCCGACTCCGAGGGACTCGTTGATGCCTCGTTGACAACCGGGGCGTAAACTCGCTTCACAAATGTGAAAACCCAGGAGAGCTAGTAATGAGTGACGAAAGCACCAATGCCACGATCCTGCTGGTCGAGGATCATGATGATCTGGCGGCGACGATCGGGGCCTACCTCGAAGGCATGGGCTTTGCCATGGATTACGCCGCCGACGGCCAGATCGCGCTGAACCTGATGGAAGACAATCTCTACGACATCATCATTCTTGACCTGATGATGCCCAAGGTCAACGGCATCAATGTCTGCCGCCGGCTGCGTGATCGCGGCGATGCCACGCCAATCCTGATGCTGACCGCGCGCGACCAGCTTGACGACAAGCTCGAAGGCTTTGAAGTCGGTGCCGATGACTACATGGTCAAACCGTTCGAGATGGAAGAACTTTCAGCCCGGATCAGCGCGCTGCTGCGTCGCGCTCGTGGTGAAGTTTCCGATGGCGCCATCCGGGTGGGCGATCTGGTATTCGACCCCAGGACCATGCGGGTCGAACGCGAAGGCCAGCGCCTCAATCTGTCGCCGACCTCGATCCGGATTCTCAAGGTACTGATGCGTGAATCCCCGCGCCTGGTCAGCCGCGAGCAGATCGAGAACGAGCTGTGGGGCGACACCCTGCCCGATTCCGACACGCTGAGAAGCCACATGTACAACCTGCGCAAGGGCATAGACCGACCGTTCGAGACCAAGCTGCTGCATACGGTGCAGGGGATGGGGTTTAAACTCGCCCACCCCGACGACGCCTGAAATTGCTTTCAGACCTACTGCGCGGCTGTGTGACGGCGCCCGGCGGTGCTCGGAATCCTCAAGTACTTCCTTGTACGTTCCGGTTCCTGCGCTCCGGCGGTCACCCCCACACAGCCGCTCGCTACGGTCTGAAAGCAATTTAACAATAGCTGGCTGGGGGCGCCCGGCGGTGCTCGGAATCCTCAAGTACTTCCTTTTACATTGCGGTTCCTGATTTGATATATGCCTCAGCCAACTGGCGGAAGGGCCACCCCGGGCGGCTGGCGGGGAGTGGTGTTGCCTGGTGGTGAGTCGTGGGTCGATCGGCCTTGCGGCAAAAACTCGGGTTCAAGGGAGCTTTGGTGCCGTCGGACTGGCCACCAGGGCATCCCGACCTGAATGCCATCCTTGAAATCCGGCGCCGTCGGATAGAAGCTGATCGATCATCATCTGCCCCGCGACCCACGACTCGCCACCAGGCAACGCCACTCCCCGCTGAAAGTTGGGTGCAACGCCCCTGACCCGGCATCACCCGATCATCCTGACCTGGATGGGGTCGAACCGAAAAGATACCCGCGCCACAGACCGGGGCCGGTTTTGAATTTTCTATTTACCATTCACGATTTACGATTTACGAAAGCCCGATACACTCTCCTTCGCTTGATGACGCCTGCGCCAGTGAACGGAGGCACCATCCCAAAACCGTCTGTGGATAAATCGGAATCCTCAGCTGCGGCTGAACGATTCCGACCGGGCCTTGGGGAAATTGACCCGGAAGACTGTTCCCTCGCCGAGTTCGCTTTCGACCTCCAGCGGCCAGCCGAAGCGGCGGCACAGGCGGCTGACGATTGCAAGCCCCAGGCCGTAACCTTCGTTGGAGCGGTCATGGGCGCGGTAGAAGGGCTCGAACACCCGCTCCAGCTCGGTTTCGGTCATGCCGCAGCCGGTATCACGGATGGAGACCGAGTGCGCGTCGATGTGCACGCTCACTTCGCCCTTGTCTGTGAAGGTCAGCGCATTGCGCAACAGGTTCTGGAAAATGATGGCCAGCACCCGTTCTGGCGCTTCGGTTTCCAGCAGCGCTTCTGCGGTGATGCGGGTTTCGACTCCCGGCTTCGGCACCGCGCGTCTGACCTGATCGATCTGTTCGGCGACCAGGTCGTTGAGTACCACTGAAGACCATGAAAGTTTGGATTCCGATTCGCGCGCCAGGATCAGCAGGGTTTCAACCAGCGATTCCATGTCGCGAACGGTCCGGCGCATGCGCTCGACGACCTCGTCACGTTTGGATGTGTCGGGAAACTTGTGCAACAGATCCAGGTTGCCCTTGAGCACGGCCAGCGGTGTACGCAATTCGTGTGAGGCATTGCGCGTGAAATTGCGCTCGCGCGTGACGAAGCTCGCCAGCCGGCTGCTGAACTGCTCCAGCGCGTTGATCAGCGCCAGCACTTCCGGGTCCGAGGTGTCGGCGAACTCGTCAAGCCGGAAGGCATCGAAGTTGCCCTCCTGGAAATCAAAACTGCGCACCACGTCGGCCAGTTGCACCACCGTCGAGACGGCGCGCCGGCTCAGCACGTAGCCGATCCAGGTCAGCAGGTAGATCAGCAGCAGCACTGCGCTCAGCGGCGCGATGCCAAAGTAGAACGCCAGGGCCGAGACCTGCATCTCGTCGAACACCAGCAGCAGATGCTTGCCGTCGCGCTCACTGACATGCACCACCGGATCGCGGCCGTCGGCGGCCTGGCGGCGGTCGAAGCCGGGTTCCAGCCCGGCCAGCCATGCCGGCGGCGCCTGATCGGGTCTGCCCCCGGTCATCCATCCACGCAGGTTGTTCGTATTGGGCAGCGGAAAGGATGGATCCTGCTCGTAGTTGGACCAGAAATGCTCGGCTTCGCCGTTCAACGCCTCGCGAACCAGCACCTGCTCGACGACGAAGGCGGCCCCGTACACACCCAGCACCGTGGCAATCGAAATGGCCAGGATCTGCAGCACGAACACCCGGACCAGTTTGGTCTTGATGCTGCCGCGAAAGATTCGATTCAGTGCACTCATGGCAAGGGACGATACTCGGCGTCAGGCCGGCCGTGTGAATCGGTAGTGTCCAACCATCCACTCGGCGCCGCCGCGATACGCGAACAGCTCTTCGCAGGCCATGAAGAACATCCGCCAGCGCTGCAGCTGCCGCTCGGGTTCCTCGCTTGCACCCTGCAGGGCGGCGAGCGCCTCGGCGCGGTTCCGGTCCAGCTTGTCCAGCCATGCCCGGGCAGTTCGGGCATAGTGCCGGCCGTTGACCATCCAGCGTTGTTCGATCGCGAGATCGTCCTGGAACCATAACAGGGTATCGGCCGCCGGCATCAGGCCGCCGGTAAAGAAATGCCGGCCCATCCAGTTGCCCTGCCCTCCGGTTTCGAACGGATACAGCAGGTGGCGATGGCAGAAGATGTGCACGAACAGTCGTCCGTCGGACTTGAGCCAGCCGGCAATCCGGGACAACAGGCTGCGATAGTTGCGCACGTGCTCGAACATTTCCACCGAGACCACGCGGTCGAACTGCCGGTCCAGTGTCAGTTGGTTGACATCCATGGTCAGGACTTCGAGGTTGTCCAGACCACGCCGACCAGCCTCTGCCAGGATGTATTCGCGCTGCGAGGCGGAATTCGACACCGCCAGGACGCGGCTTTGCGGGTAGTGCCCGGCCATCCACAAGGTCAATGAGCCCCAGCCGCATCCCAGTTCCAGAATCTCCTGGCCGTTGTCCAGTCCGGCCCGCTCGCAGGTCAGTTGCAGCATGCAGGCCTCGGCCTTGTCCAGGTCATCGCAACCATCCGGCCAGAACGCCGAGGAATACTTCAGGTGCTGCCCCAGCACGGCCCGGTAGAAAGCCGCCGGCACCTCATAGTGCTGCTCGTTGGCCGCATCGGTCTCGATCGCGATCGGCGATTGCGACAGTTCGGAAATCATCGCGGCGCAGCGTTCGGAGGCGGCCTGTGGGTCATCGCGAAATTCGTCACGCAGCCGGATATCGAGCAATTTTCTGATGGCCATCCGGATCAGGAAATCCGGAACCATCCGGCGCTCGGCAAGATCGATCATATTCATGCCTACCAGACTCCCGATTGTTGCAGTGATGGTTGTTTCTCGGCGAGATCGGCACCTGCCGCACCGGTTGCCGCCTGGCGAAACAGCAAAGCTACAACCAGCGCCCAGACCGGCCCCAGGCAGATCAGCACCAGCCAGACCGGAGCCACCCAGGTCACCGCACCGAAGCCGGCCGCGGCCGCGTAGGACAAGGGCGAGCCGAAGGTCGCGACCAGCGCGAGGATTCGCCATCGATGACGGAAGGAGGCCAGCGAATGGTTGACGGTCAGTCCCAGCGCCAGCCATAGCATCACAAGCCAGATCGGCGCGAAACCTTCAAATGGCACCAGGGTGGCATATTCGACAATCCCCAGCCGCAGCCAGAGGGTATCGAGCAACAGTCCGGCCAGCACAAACCATGTCACCGTGGTCAGGTCATGCGGATGCCGGCGTGCCGGCGCAAGCTGCCACAGCGCAAAGCTGCCGACGACCATGATGGCGGGCCAGATCAGGCCGTGGCCCGCGCCGATCACGCAGGCCGACCAGCTTGCCTGGAAGAATGCCTGGTTGATCCAGAAGTCACGCTTGTTCATCGGCGCTACGCCAGCCAGCCCGGCCGCCGGAAGCCCGGCCTGGCCAGCAGCAGTTGCACGTCGCTGATCGCCCGCTCGCGAAATGCGCCCTCGCAATAGGCAAGGTAGAAGCGCCAACGACGCCGGAAGGCATCGTCGTAGCCCATCGCCCGGATCTCCGGCCAGCACTTCTCGAACCGCTCGCGCCATTGCTCCAGCGTCAAGGCATAACTGTCACCCAGATCAAAAAGTTCGACCAGACCGAAGTCGGAAGCACGCGCCATGGATACGGTGATTGCGCTGATCGACGGGATGAAGCTGCCCGGAAAGATGTAGCGCTTGATGAAATCCACGCTTTTCAGGGCCGCGGTATAGCGGTGATCCTCGATCGTGATCGCCTGGACCAGGGCCAGGCCGTCGGGTTTTAGGCGTTGCTGCAGGGTCTTCAGATAGGTATCCAGGTACTCGGCCCCCACGGCCTCGATCATCTCGACCGAAACCAGCTTGTCGTATTGGCCTTCCAGCTCGCGGTAATCCTTCAACAGCACCGTGATGCGGTCTTCCAGGCCGGCTGAGCGCACGCGCTCGAGGGCAAGCGCATGCTGCTCCTTCGAGATGGTCGTGGTTGTGACCCGGCAGCCGGTGGTCTCGGCCATGTGCACCGCCAGGCCGCCCCAGCCGGTGCCGATTTCCAGCAGGTGGTCGTCCGGGCCCAGCGCCAGCCGTTCAGCGATGCGGTCGAGCTTGTTGCGCTGGGCCTGGGCCAGCGATTCATCCGCATTCAGATACAGCGCCGAGGAATATTGCATGGCCGGGTCCAGCCAGCGCGCGAAGAAGTCGTTGCCGAGATCGTAATGCGCGGCGATGTTGCGCCGGCTGCCGGCCAGACTGTTGCGCGCCAGGCGATGCAGGATCTTCAACAAGGCACCATAAGCGCGGGCGCTACCCCGCTCCATGCGGGCCATGGTTTCGCGGTTGGCGGCCAGCACGCGAATGACCGCGACCAGGTCGGGAGAATCCCACAGACCGGCGATGTAGGCCTCACCGGCGCCCACGCTGCCGCCGGTTGCCAGCAGGCGCCAGAACCGGCCATCGCTTACCTCGACTCGCACCTCCGGTTCAGCAGGATCGCCAAGTGACCAGCAGCCATCGGCATCGACTATCTGGATTCCGCCATGGGCCAGCACCCCGATGCGCTTGAGCACCGCACTACGACACATGCGGTCCAGCGCCGTCACGCGACGGGCCGAAGCCAGCAATCCGGTTCCGGTTGAGTTCATCTGTGTCCATCCGTGTTCATCTGTGGAGGGGATGCGAGTGGAACGGCGTCTTCTTCCACCACAGCTTCAGCGCCTGCCAGTAGATGGCGGCAACAACCTTGAGCGTCATCAGCGGAAACCTCAGCGGCAACCGTCGCATGTCGCGCACGACCAGCGGCTGAAGCTGCAGCCGGGTACCCGCAGTAAGCCATGTTGCACCATCACGCATGGCCGCCATGTGAATTTCGATGTGTTGCTCGTCAAGCTCGAAGCGCCATCGATAACGCATGTTAATCGGTAGAAACGGCGAGACATGAAACACCTTGTCGAACTCGAAGCGGTAGCTTGGCCCGGTCTGCTCGCGGGCATCCAGCACGTAGCCATGCCGCTCGTTCCACGGGGTGTTGTGGACTTCGGCGACGATGGCCTGAAGATTCCCGTCGGCACCGGCGCAAAAGTAGAACGTCACCGGGTTGAAGCACACGCCCCATTGCCGCAGATGAGTCAGCATGCGAACCTTTCCGGCAGGACGAAACCCCAGTGATTGTCGGACCCGCTCGCGCACGGCCTCGCCCAGCGGCTGGTCATGGGGGGCAATGAAGTCGCTACGCCGGAAGCTGACCAGGTTGATGCGCTCCAGCGACCACCAGCGCGAGGCCGCGCAGCGTTGCTCGATTGCATCCACATCCAGCAGCGCGAACCAGGCGCGATAGCCGAAGGCGTGCGGTCGCGGCTGATTGCGCCGGTGCCAGATCCTGCCGATGGCGCTGCAATCAGACTGCATGGGCAGCCGCGTTCGATGCCCTGGCCAAAATCGCGGCTACGACCTGGCTGGCCGAGCGCACCGCATCCTCGTGAAAGCCATGCCCCCAACCGGCCCCGCAATACCAGACCCGGTCGGCCCCGTTGATTTCAGCCACGCGCTTTTGTGCCGCACGCGAGGCAGAGGTATGGATCGGATGCCTGTAGGCGCGCCGAACCAGCACATGGTCAGGATCGATACGATCGGTCTGATTGAGAGACACAAGATACTGGGTATTCCCCGGCAGACCCTGCAAGGCGTTCATCCAGTACGTGATGCCGGCGTGATCGGGCCGGTCGCGATCACGACGCACATTCCAGCTCGCCCACGCCTTGCGGTTGCGCGGCATGCGCGAGCAATCCGTGTGCAGCACGGTGTCGTTGGGCTGATACTCAAAGGCGCCCAGAACCTCCCGTTCCGTTTGGCTGGGCTGTTGCAGCAGCGTCAGCGCCTGGTCGATGTGGCAGGCCAGCACGACCTGGTCGACTTCGATCCGGCCATCCGCCAGATGCAGCAGGATCGATCCGTCTCGACGATCCACTCCCCGGACCGCGCAGCGGGTTCGGACCCGCCCGTCGAAGCGCCCCAGCGCGGCCTCGACGTAGCGCCGGCTACCGCCGGTCACCGTGCGCCAGACTGGCCGGTTCGCAACCTGCAGCATATCGTGATTCTGCATGAACTCCAGCATGTAAGACACTGGGAAATCAGTTATTTTCTGATCCGGTGAGGACCAGAGCGCGGCGGCCATGGGCAGCAGGTGATCGTCTGCAAACGACTGGCCGTACGGACTCGATGCCAGCCAGTCGCCCAGGGTGAGATTCTCATCCAGCGTTTCCAGCAGCCCGGGCGCTTGTCGGTAGAAGCGCAGAATGTCGCGCACCATGCCGAGAAACCGCGGCCGGACAAGGTTGCGGCGCTGGCAGAACAGCCGGGCCAGGCTGGTCGCGTTGTACTCCACGCCGCTTACTTCGGAAGAAACCCCGAAACTCATGTCCGATTCGCGGCTGTCCACGCCCAGTTCATCCAGCCAGGCCGAGAACAGCGGATAGTGACTGCGATTGAAGACGATGAAGCCGGTATCGATTTCCAGCGGACCGGTTTCGGAATCCAGCTCGATGCGATGGGTGTCGGTATGGCCACCGATCCGATCGCCGGCTTCCAGCAGCGTGACTTCGTGATGCCGGGCAAGATGCCAGGCCGAATACAATCCGGCCACCCCGCCGCCGACCACGGCAATGCGCATCAGCGTGCCGCCCGTCGATAGTTCAGCACGCCGGCCGGCAGCGGCTTGAGATCGGAAACGACGCCGAGCTTCTGGAGCAGGCAAAGCATCCACCAGCTGATATCGATCTCCCACCAGTAAAAGCCCTGGCGCGCCGAGCCCGGGTAGTGATGGTGGTTGTTGTGCCAGCCCTCGCCCAGCGTCAGCAGGGCCAGCCAGAAATTGTTGCGCGAATCGTCCCGGGTCGCAAAGCGGCGCCGACCGTAGCGATGGGCCAGCGAATTGATCGTAAGCGTGACGTGAATCAGCACCACGGTGGAAATGAAATAACCCCAGATCAGCATCTGCCAGCCGCTGGTGCCCAGCGCCGGGAACACCGCATCCAGCACGACCCCGAGCAGGAACATCAGCACGGCGTAGACAATCGGCACGACGATGTCGAAACGATCCAGCCAGCGCAACTCCGGAAAGCGCGCCAGGTCCGGAATCTGGTTCCATTCGGTTGCGAAATGCCGCCGGCTGAGGAACCAGCCCATGTGACTCCAGTACAGCCCTTTGCGCGGGGTATGCGGATCGCCACTGCGATCGGCCCGCTTGTGATGCCGCCGGTGGTGCGCTGCCCACCACAACGGCCCACGCTGGGTCGAAGCCGCGCCGATCAATGCGAAAACGAACTGGACCGGCCGCGAGGCGCGAAATGCCCGATGAGAAAAATAGCGGTGATAGAACGCCGTGATCGCAAACATGCGGATGAGGTAGCTGAAAAGGCACACGGCCACGGCGATTGGCGACACGCCCACCCAGAGCACGGCCAGACAGGCCAGATGCAGGGCGATGAAAGGAACGACGCGGGCCAGATCGATCCGGGAATCCCGCCCGGGCACGCTCCGCTCAGCGGCGATGCCGGAATCAAACCAGGCCGAAACGGCGCGAATCACGTTCATTGGGATAACATCGGAATAAGGACAAGGCGGAAGTATTGCCACGCACGGTGAACCGGTCGTGAAGCCGCCAGTGGGCCATGAGTTCATCCCGGGTTGACGGCCATGCCGCAGACTTGACGGATGTACAAGACCTCGCTGATTCTGCTCCTTCTGCTGCTGGCCGCGATGATGGCGTGGCTGCTGACCCGGCCCGGCGTGCCGCGCATGAACGCGGCCGCCTACTCGGCCGCGCTGGAAGCCTTTCCGGGGTCGGACGATTCAATCGAAACCGGCGTCCGGCACTTCGGGGAAGTGTATCGCGATCTGGCCCGCCTCGACACTGGCGAACGAATCCGCGACCTGTACGCCCGGCGTTTCCATTTCGACGACACCCTCAAGACCTTCAACGACCTGGACGCGCTGGCAGGCTACATGCAGACCACCGCGGCACAATTGCAGTCCAGCGAGGTGCGAATCGACCACGTCGTCACCGACGGGCCGGATGTCTATGTGCGCTGGACAATGAAATTCGAGACCAGGGCGCGCGGCATGCCCGTGCGGTCACACACCGCGGGCATGACGCACCTACGCTTCGATGCGGCCGGGCGCATCGTTGTTCATCAGGACTTCTGGGACTCCGCCGAAGGCCTTTACCGCCATTTTCCGCTGATCGGCTGGCTGCTCCGGCAAATCGATCGGCGCATGAGCAACTGAGCCGGTCAGATCATCGACCACAGTGCGCTGAACTCGTGCACTTCCATCTCGGCCAGCGGCCGCGCCTTCTGCATGGCCTCGACAATGGCACCTGCCTGGCGGGCACCGTAGTGGCCGGCCACCGCCCGCTCGAACTTGTCCTCCAGCAGCGGAATGCCCTCCTCGCGCCGGCGGCGATGGCCGACGGGATAGTCGATTGACACCTTTTCCGAGCTGCTGCCGTCTGTGAAGAACACCTGTACCGAATTGCCGATGGCGCGCTTTTCGGCATCGAAGTATTCCTCGGTAAAGCGCGGGTTCTCCGACACCGTCATCTTTTCGCGCAGCGCATCGATGCGCGGATCGGCCGCGGCCCTGTCCGAATACGAATCGGCGGTCAGTTCGGCGAAGATCAGCGGGTAGGCGACCATGTACTGGATGCAGTGGTCGCGGTCGGCGTAGTTATCCAGCGGCCCGGTCTTGTCGATGATCCGGCAGCCTGCTTCCTGGGTCTCGATCTCGATTCTGTCGATCTCGTCCAGCCGGTCCTTGACTTCGTCGTGCAGTTTCATTGCGCATTCCACCGCCGTCTGGGCGTGGAACTCGGCCGGGAAGGAAATCTTGAACAGCACATTCTCCATCACGTAAGAGCCCAGCTCGCGCTCCAGCACCAGTTCCTGGCCCTTGAACAATACGTCCTGGAAGCCCCAGCCTTTCGCGGTCAGCGCCGACGGGTACCCGATCTCGCCCTTGAGCGTCAGCAGCGCCAGCTGCACCGCCCGGCGGCAGGCATCGCCGGCCGCCCAGCTCTTGCGCGGCCCGGTATTCGGCGCATGACGGTAGGTCCTGAGCGCCCCGCCGTCGATCCAGGCCTGGCTGACGGCGTTGATCACGTCGTCTTTCGAACCGCCCAGCATGTGCGTGACCACAGCGGTCGAGGCCACGCGTACCAACAGCACATGATCCAGCCCGACCCGGTTGAACGAATTCTTCAGCGCCAGCACGCCCTGGATCTCGTGCGCCTTGATCATGGCCTCGAGCACCGACTCGACGTTCGGCGCGATATGCCCCTCGGCCACGTCGGTGCGCGCGATGTAATCGGCCACGGCCAGAATTGCACCGAGGTTGTCCGACGGATGGCCCCACTCGGCCGCCAGCCAGGTGTCGTTGAAATCCAGGTACCGAACCAGCACGCCGATGTTGAACGCGGCCTGCACCGGGTCCAGCTCGAAATGCGTGCCCGGCACGCGCGCCCCGCCCGGCAGATCCGCCCCCGGCACCACCGGCCCCAGCAGCTTTGCGCACTCCGGGAACTTCAGCGCCAGCAGCGCGCAGGCCAGCGAGTCCTTCAGGCAGTAATGCGCCGTCTGCCAGGCATCGTCGGAGCGAATGTCATATTCGCAGACATATTCTGCAATCTGCCGGATCAGGGCATCGGGCTCGGGCCGCTGCGCGGCGCGGATATCGATTTCGGACATGAACGGATTCCTGTGGGGGCGAATGCGAGACGAGCCGCTATTTTATCAGCGTCGGGCGCGGCGAGCTTATCGATGCGGGTCGCCAGTCACAGGAGTCGTACGTCGGATGCGCAGAACATTCAACGCTCATGCCGAATTCGTCGCCGCCGGCAGGGTACCTATCCGACGATTTCCCAGGAACCGTCCGCGCGGCGGCACGCAACTTCCGTGGTTCGGACCTGTTCGCCGCGGTAATCGCTGACCATGGTGAACTCCCGGCAAGGCGCTCCACCATCATTTTCGAAGGTCTGGCGTGGTGTAACGCTGTAGGCGTGACCAGTGTCGGGATTGGTCCAGTGTGCCGGTTCACCGGTGCGGTTGTGTTCCAAGGCGCGCGAGGTGTGGATACGGTCCTGGCGGTCCATCTGGAACCCGATCTCATGGCCGACAATCGTGCCGATCAGGCCGCCGATGACGGTGGCCTTGGTGCCCCCGGCGATGGCGCCCGCGCCAGCACCCACAGCTGCGCCGGTCAATGCACCGGTCTCGCGGTGCGACTGGCAGCCCTGAACCACGGCCATGGACATCAGAATCAGAATGATGATTGAAGTGCGTTGCATGATTTTCTCCTTTTGCGGTAGACCTTGAACTCCGACAATCACAACGATTTCCAGTATCGAAAATCGGTATCGACGATCAATATCGACAATCGATATCGACGATCGATATCAACGATCGGGACGTTCAGGAAAGAATCGGCATCGCTTCCGAAAGATTCTGCCTTGATTTGTTGACCACACGCTTCGTACTCGCGAGCACATTCCATGGAACGCCCCGGCACGAATTCCGACACCTGCCTCGCTGGAAAATTCCTGTGAAACTCGGACGGCACTCGTAATGTCCAAGCCCACAGCATGTGATGGCGCGATTCGAATCAAGCAGCCGCGCGAGCAACGTCATTCCCGCCCGGCCCAGGCGATGGCGAGCGCGAGGAAGAACGGGATGAGACGTTCCGCGGCATCGCCCGGTGCGTCGGGCGTGAAGTTCAGCGCGACGGTGAGCCCGAAGCCGGTCAGCATGGCCGCCATTCGGTAGCCGGGGCGTACCGGACCGGCGAACAGCAGCACAATGAGCAGCGGGCCGAAGGCGTTGCCCAGCCCCTGCCAGGCGAACAGCACGCGCTCGAAGATGGTGGCCGGGAAATAAAGTGCCAGCAGGACCGCCAGAATGCCGAACACGACAATCACGATGCGATCGACGGCAAGCGAAAAGTTGCCGCGCCGGATGTCGTGACTGACGGCGGATCCCGCCACCAGCAACTGGCTGTCGGAGGTCGACATGATCGCTGCCAGCACGCCGCCGGCAATCAGCCCGCCGAGGATCGGCGGCAGAAGCTGCGCGGCGATTTCCAGCAAGGCCGCCTCGCCGTCGCCCAGCTCGGGCAGCAGGACGCGCGCCGACCAGCCCAGCAGCACCATACCGGTGTAGATGATCGCCGCCCAGACCAGCGCGATGACGCGGGCAAGGCGGATAGATTCGGGCTTTTCCAGCGCCATGAAACGGTTGACCACATGCGGCTGGCCCGGATAGCCCAGCCCGATGCCGAACAGCCCGGCAACAAAGACGAAAGCGAAAATCATGTTTGGCTGGGTGTTGAATCGGGTCAGATTCGGTTCGGCCAGGGATTCCAGCCCCGAGATCATGCCGGACCAGCCGCCGACGGTGACGAACGCTACCAACGGGAGGACCAGGGCCACGAACAGCATCATCAGGCCCTGCAGCGCATCGGACACGCTGGCCGCCCAGAAGCCGCCGAGGAAGACATACAGCACCACGATCAGCGCGCCGATGGCGATGGCCGCGGGAGTGCCGATCGGCAGTGCCGTACCCAGCGCCGTGCCCGCCCCCTGGAATTGCGAGGCGATGTAGAAGGTGAAGCAGAACAGCACGATCAGCGCGCCGGCCAGCCGCAGGCGTCGCTGTGCGGCGTCTTCCAGGCCCGAGGCCAGAAACTCGACCAGCGTCAGCGCCCCGTTGGCGTGGCTGGCCGGTTGCAGCCTGGGGGCGATGAATACCCAGTTGATGACGAAACCCGAAACCACGGCCGGCACCAGCCAAATCGCCTCCAGACCCCAGGCATAGGCGGCGCCACTCACCCCCAGCAGCGTCCAGGCCGAGGAAGAACTGGCCGAGGCACTCAACGCGGCTACCCACGGGCCCATTTTCCGCCCGGCCAGGTGAAAGTCCGAAGTATCGGTCGTACGCCGCTGGGCCCAGGCGCCAATGGCCAGCAGCGCTACCAGATAAACAAGCATCGTCGCGATCAGCATGGGGCGATTATCGCGAATTGCCCGAGCCGGCGTGATGCCTTCGTCACATCGACGCCCGGCGGATTCCTGCTCTGATAGGATGTTGGCGAACTTTCAGGTTGACGGTCTGACTCTTGCCATCCACGGTCACCTCCCGGGCTGATACCGGCCGCAAGAAGCCAGCCGACGACGGCAGGCCCGGCACGGCGCGCCTTGCATTGCTGGCCATCCGGCCGCATACCTTGCCGCTTTCACTGTCCCCGGTGATTGCCGGCAGCGTGGTCGGCTGGGTCGAAAGCGGGGCGCTCAGGCCCGATATCCTGATCGCCGCTGCGTTCTCAGCGGCGCTGATCCAGATCGGCACCAACCTGCACAACGATGCGATAGACGCATTGAACGGTACCGACACCCCCGAGCGCGTCGGCCCGGTGCGGGTGACCCAGCGTGGCTGGGTGCGGCCCGGCACCATGCTGACCTGGGCGCGGTCGAGCTTTGCCCTTGCGATTCTGTTCGGCGCATGGCTGATCGCCATCGGCGGCTGGCCGGTGCTGTTGATCGGGCTGGTCTCGATCGCCGCGGCCTGGAGTTATTCCAGCGGCCCGTGGCCCATATCGCGCGGGCCGCTGGGGGAACTGTTCGTGCTGCTTTTCTTCGGCCTGGTTGCGGTCGGCACCATCGCCTGGCTGCATACCGGCCAGTTGAGTCCGGCCGCGCTGCTGGTCGGGCTGGTGGTCGGGCTTCCGGCGACCACGGTGTTGCTGATCAATAATTCCCGGGACATCGAAAGCGACCGCCGCGCCGGGCGCAGAACTCTGGCCATCGTGCTGGGCCGGGCGCTATCGCTCAGGATCTGTCGGTTGCTGCCGCTGGCCATCGGGATTGCGCTGCTTGCACTGGCGCTGCTGGGGGAACCCTGGTTCGGGGCGCTGGCCGGCCTGATCGGACTGATCCTGCTGTTGCCGATCCGTCACTTGATGGCCGAGTCCGCCCCGCCGGCCGCCTTCAATGAAAGCCTCAAGCGCATGGTGCGCTTCCAGCTTGCCCTGACCACCCTGCTCTGCGCCGGCCTGATCCTGGCCAGCCTGCTCGGCTGATTTTCTAATTTCTACCTGATTGCGTAGCTGACTCAGCCACTCTGTGAAAGGCGCAGCCGCGGATGAACACGGATAAAGGCAGAATTCGAGATAAAAGCTCAATAGTCAACGGCTTGTCGGCACCTACGCAAAATTTCGACGGAAAAGCTCGTCTGCCCAAACTTGATGATTCAGGTGAGTGAACCGCATTGCTTCAACAATCTCGATCTGTTCACATCCGCGTAAATTCGCGTGTATCCGCGTTTATCCGTGGCCAAAAAAGCCTGCTGACAGGTTAGCTGAAACAGGTTCGTAATCAGGAAGATTTATTAGCAACCGGCGTGGGTATTCGCCTGCAAGCAGGCTCCTGCGTGGGGTGTGATGTCCTGATGCATGAGGGGCACAAACTACGATTCGCGATCCGGCCGCAGTCGGCTGCTGCCCTACTCCGGGCCCCAGAGCATGCGGTCGATGGCGGCCGACGGGGCGTGCTTGTCAAGATCGATGGTGTCGTCGACAAACTCGACCCCTTCGGCCTCCAGCAATTCGCGCTGGCGCCGATACTTCGCGCCGTCCGGACGGAAACTGATCCCGCCCTGGGCATTGACCACGCGGTGCCAGGGCAGCTTCATCGATTTCGGCGCCCGCCCCAGTGCCATCCCGACCAGTCGCGCACGGCCCGGCAGACCGGCCAGGCGGGCAACTTCGCCGTAATTGAGTACGCACCCGGACGGAATGCCGGCGACCACCTCCCAGATCCGCTGGTAGCGGTCTTCCGGTTCATTGGTCGATTTCTGGCTCGTCTGACTCATGGGCCGCGGCAATCTTCAGAGTTCGCGAGAGGATACCATTGAGCATGTTGAGCTCATCGTCATCGGGCCGGGCACGCAGGTAGAGCCGGCGCAATCGCCGGTGCAGGGTTTCGCTCTGGCCCGGCGTGCTGAACCGGATCGCGCGCAGGGTTCGCTCCAGGCGGTCGAAGAAGACCTCCATGCGCTCGGCGCTGGCCGGCTGGGTCGTGCATTCGGGCGCACCGGCAATAGTCCCGACATCAGCCCCGGTAATAGCGGCCAGATGCAGTTCGTAGCACAGCACCTGGACGGCCTGGGCCAGGTTCAGCGACATGTACTCGTCACTGGTGGGGACGCTGACCAGCGCATGGCACCGGTCCAGCGCCTCGTTGTCCAGCCCGCTCTTTTCAGTACCGAACAGCAACGCCACCGGCCCCGGGGCTGCCCGCATCCTTTCGGCCGCCTGACGCGGAGTGAGCAATTCCTGACGCACGGAGCGGCGGCGCGCACTGGTGCCCAGCACCAGGGTGCAATCGCCGATCGCAGAGATCAGATCGGAATGCACTACGGCCCGGTCGAGAATGTCATCGGCGCTGGAAGCCAGTGCCGTGGCCCGGGAATCGGGAAACCGGTCGGGCGCGACCAGGTGCAGCCGGGACAGGCCCATGACCTTCATCGCCCGCGCCGCCGAGCCGATATTGCCCGGGTGCGAGGTGCGGTCGAGCACGATGCGGATATGGTCCAGGGATTTCATTCGGCTTCCGGGTTGAATGGCGGCCCACAGATTACACAGGTTCACGCCAACTTTTGCACTGCGTGGCCCACTGGAACCCGGCTGCGGTAGCGGTCCGTGACCAGCCGGGACGGCACTCTGGCAAGGCCCGGAATCGCCGGATCTGGTACCATTGCCGGCTAATGTTTTCCGGCATACAACCTTGACTCATCCGTTTCTCAACACCGCCATCGAGGCCGCTCACAAGGGCGGTGACCTGATCATGAAGTACCGCGACCGGGTCGATTCGATTCCGGTCGAGCGCAAGGCCCGCGGCGATTACGCCAGCGACATCGACAAGGCCTGCGAGGAGATCATACGAACCGAGCTCAAGCGCCGCTACCCGGATCATCAGATTCTTGGCGAGGAGCATGGCAACACCGGCGACAGCGAGCATGTCTGGCTGATCGACCCGATCGACGGCACCAGCAATTACCTGCGCGGCATCCCGCATTACGCGATTTCCATCGCGCTTTCGATCAAGGGGCGCATCGAGCATGGCGTGGTCTACGACCCGACCCGCGACGAGCTGTTTGCCGCCAGCCGCGGCGACGGCGCCACGCTCAACAACCGGCGCATTCGCGTGTCCGGCCGCATCGAGCTTTCCACGGCGGTGCTGGGTGCCGCGTTTCCGTTTCGTAGCCGTCGGCTGTTGCCGGCCTATATGGAAATGTTCAACACGCTGTTCGAGCAGTGCGAGGATGTGCGGCGTGCCGGCGCGGCATCGCTGGATCTCGCCTACGTCGCCTGCGGCCGGCTGGACGGCTACTGGGAGCTGGCGCTCAAGCCCTGGGACACGGCTGCCGGTGCACTGCTGGTGCAGGAAGCCGGCGGCGTGGTCATGGACATCACCGGCGGCGACAACTGGCTGAAGTCCGGCCACATCATCGCCGCGCCGTTCAAGCTGATCACGCCCATGCGCAAGGCCATCGAACCACACCTGACCGAGGCAATCCGGGCGCGTTCAGGGGCGGGTTGAATGAAAATCAAAGACTGAAAAAAAGCGGGACACGAAGAGCACGAAGACGGCACGAAGGACACGAAGAAAGTCTTTCGTATTTTTAACTTCGTGCTCTTCGTGCCTTCTTCGTGTTCTTCGTGTAACTGCTTTTCAGGGTTTCACGACTTCAACTGGTCAGAAACCGTACCGCACACCCAGGTACGCGTTGCTGTTGGATTCGAACTGGCCGAAGAAGCTTGATCGATCGCTGCCTTCGAACAGGTTGATACCGGCCGACAGCGTCCAGGCATCGGTCGCCTTCCACGACCACAGGCCACGCAGGTAGACATCCTCGTCCGAGGGCGAGGCGAAGGTAAACAGCGACCAGGTCACGTTCTGGGCATGCGTCAGCAGGGTCAGGCGCAGCGTGAACAGGTGGCGGTTCTCGTCCGGCAACGCAAAGCCCGCCGGTTGATTTCGTTTCAGCGCACCAAAGTCCAGAATGCGTTCCAGGTAGTACTGGCCGCCCAGCATCAGGTCGGGCCGGAGTTCCTGCTCGTAACCGATCAGAAACCGAAACTGGCTGTTGGGCACGAACGGATTGGTGCCGTCGAGATCGTCGCGCGAGCGGTACCAGGATGTCTCGGCCGACAGAATTCCGGTATGCAGCGGTCCACGGATGCTGCCACCCCAGGCGGAAAGCTCCGGAAATGCCGGTTGGCCGGTGGCCGGGTCGAAGCCCTCGGGACTTTTCCAGAACCCTCGATAACCGTAGGCGGCCAACTCCCAGCTGCCGGCCATGCGATGGACGCGCAGCGCCCATTCGGCATCGCCGAACGTATTCCCGGGCACCCGTGGATCGAAATCGGCATTTCTGCCCACCACTTCGCCGACGCGCGGATCGAACAGGCTGAGCCGGCGCGGATCCAGGTATCGATCGGGATCGAAGCGCGGTGTGAATACCAGGTCGATACTGAATGCCGGCAGAAAGATCGAAGTGCGCACCGCGTCCGAGGGCGCCTTGAGGTACTCGACGTCGCGCCCGACGAAGAACGAGTTCCAGTCCTTGGGAAACAGGTCATTGAGAAACAGTAGATCACCCACGCCCCAGGTCAGCACCTGGCGACCCAGCCGCAGATCAACCCGCTCGCCCAGCGGAGCGGCAAGGAAAGCCTCGCGCAGATCCAGCCAGCCCCTGCCCCGCTCCAGCCGGATGCGGTGGGAATCGGCGACCTCGTCATAGAGGAAATCGGCGGTGACCCGGAACATCGCCTCACCCAGGTACTGATCGCGCGAGAGCTGCAGCCGCGTCTCGCCCAGCGAAAGATTGCGCTGGTTCCGATCATTCTGCAGCCGAACCCCGGCACGCGCTTCCCAGAAGCCGGTGAACGGTGCCAGCAATCGTTCGAGGATCGGTTCGGACCCGACCCGCTCATCCGGCTCCTCGGGCTCGTCAGTCTCCGACTCGAGCCCGGCCGGCAACGGCGGCGGCTGCCCGCCCAACCCCGCCGGCAGCGACGGTTCCTCACGATCCTGCTGAGCGAATACCGGAACTGCCAGGGCAAGCAGCAATGGAAACCAGGGTATTGTTCCAATCATGGCCTGGTGTCCGGGATTTCACTCGAAAAGCTGGAACACGAAGAGCACGAAGAAGGCACGAAGAACACGAAGAATACGAAGAACGATAGAAATGTAAATCCGGACAAGGCCTGCATCGAAGATGCGAAATTTCTCGAGATGCCGACGACGCGGCGTGGGCCTGCACCAAGAGGCCTCACAACAAGTGGGCCAGCGTGACGTGGCCGGCAGATTGTGCCCCTTGCCCACCAGCAACCCAGCGGCAGACAAACCGCGAATGGCCGAGTGACATCTAGATCAGGAACCATATTTACCGGCCTTTCTTCGTGCCCTTCGTGCCTTCTTCGTGCTCTTCGTGTCCTGCTTTTCCGATCTTCCCGACATCAACGCAAATACTCGCGCGGGGCGCGGCGCAGGTAGCGTTCGGTGAAGATGTCTTCGGGCAGGCCGATGCCGTATTCAACGCTGAGATACTCCATTACCGTGGTCGAGCCGGTCTCCAGCGACTTCATCTGCGCCTTCGTCACGGTGGGGTATCCGTCGATGGTCTCGACGGCCAGGGCGCGGGCTTCGCGGTATTTTTCACCGCCGGCCTTGTAGTAGCTGGTCTGCACCGGGATGAAGCTTTCACGATGGATATAGCTTTCATACCAGGCAAATTCCACGGTCGCGGGATCCTTCGGCGTCGACTTGACGACGTAGAACTGGTCGGTGGTGTCGATCAGCTCGTGTTCGTCCAGATCGATGTTGCGACCGGACACGTCCTCGTAGAAGAAATCCGAGCCGACGAAACTGTTTCGCTTGTCGGTCGCGGAGATGCGCCGTACCAGGTCCAGCGACGGCAGGTACAGCCAGCGATCGTCATCTGCACCCAGGTGCTTGTGGACCATGAATACCGTGCGGTTGAGATCGGACGGGCGCTGGAAGTAGACGTAATACTGCTGTTCGCTCCAGTAGGCATTGTCTTCCAGCGCATCGCTGTCGGCATCATCTCGCCGCAGAATGGTCAGGCGCCGCTCGCGCTCGCGACCCTGACGATCGGTGATGGTCATCTGCACCTGTGCACGGCCGTCCTTGTCCTGGTAGTAGACGGCCAGATTGGCGCGGTGGATGATTTCATCGACCGTGAGTTCCGCCGATGCTTCAGCGAAGGCGCTGGAAATCAGACCCGGGCCGAGGCTCAGCATCAGCCCGATGAAAAGCGGAAACCACGAAGAACACGAAGACTGTCTGTTTGAAAACATCATTTCAGGCCTCTTTACGCAGAGTGCGGAACAGGGGTTTTGCAAAAATCGTCACCAGTGCGGGCATCAGCACCAGGGTGACGGCACCGGCCGAAAAGATGATCGCGGCGATGAAGATGCCCACGGTCTGGTACGGCACCAGCGGCGCGGCCAGCAATGGCAGGAAGCCGGCACCGAGGATGATGACGTTGCGGCTGATCGCGCGCGCCGGTTCGCCGAAGACCTTTTCGGCCGTCTTGCGCCAATTGCCGCATTCGGCGTAGAACTGCCGGGTGCGGGTCAGGAAGTGGATGGCGAAGTCCACCGCCAGCCCCAGGCTGAGCGCGCTCAGTACCGCCACCGGCATGTCGTAGTCCTTGCCGATGATGCCGATCACCCCGTAGATCAGGGCCACGGTCAAGGTCAGCGGAATCATGGCCAGCAGGCCCCACAGGAACGAACGGAACAGCAGCGTCATCATCGCCAGCACGACGATGAACGAGCCCAGAAAGGCCCACAGCATGCCGTTGACCATCTTTTCCTGCCACACGACATTGATGTAGGTCAGGCCGAACCAGTTGGCCTCGATGGCGGCCGAGGCCGGATTGCTCTTCAGGAACCCATCGAGCACCGCCATGACCTGCTCCATGTCCCGGTTGTCGCCGGAGACCATCTGGATCCAAAGATTGGCCTTGCGGTAATCGGGCGTGACGAAGCGCCACAGATCCTGCGGCCGGTGGCTGTTCTGATAGGTCATCAGGGTCTGCGCCACGGTATCGGCGCGCTCGGGAATCCGGAAGGCTTCCTCGTCGCCGCCAAACAGCTCGCGATGCACCACGCGCACGATATCGGGCAGCGCATTGACCTTGCCGACCAGCGGATCTTCGAGCAGGTGTTCCTGCAGCGCAATCATCCATTCCAGCACCTCGGGCCGCTTGAACGTCTCCAGCAGGCTGCGCTGGCGATCGACGACCAGCCAGGCGTCGTCCCAGGCGAATGGATCATCGGCACCGTCGGCCTCGTCCTGCAGCCGCCGGCCGGCCTGTTCGAACCAGGCCGCCGCGTCCGGAGCCTCGATCTCTGCGACCACGGCAGCGGCGCGTTCGAACACCCGCGCTGCATCCCGATCATCTGCAACCGCTTCGGCTTCTTCGCCAAGCGCTGCCGCGACCGCCTCGGCCACTTCGGAAACATCAGCGGTCGCGGTGTCCTCCAGTTCCAGGAAGGCCGTGTAGGTGCCGGCGAAGTGCTCGTTGAGCACGCGGTCTGCAACCCGGATCGGATGCGAGGGCTCGAACCACTTGGTCGGGTTGTCGTTGATCCGGATCTGGCTGATGCCCCAGCCGGCCACGGCCACCAGGACCAGTGCCGCGGCCAGGATCACATGTCGCCCGGCCAGGGTGGCCGGCGCGGCCGCGTGCAAAAGCCTTGCCAGCGGCTTTCGTTCGTCGCTGTCGTCGTCTTCGGCGTGCCCGAAGTCCTGCAACCGGCGCTCGGGAATCATCATGAACCAGGCCGGGATGAACACGATGCTCCACAGCCAGGCCAGCATCACGCCAATCGCGACGAAGATGCCGAACACCTGCACCGGCGGGATGGGCGTCAAGGCCAGCGAGGCGAAGCCGGCGGTGGTGGTCAGCGAGGTAAACAGCATCGGCCGGAACAGCTGGCGCATCACCGCCATGATGGTCTTGCGGCGGTCGTTGTAGCGGCGATGGCAGTCGAACGCCTCGGACAGGATGTGCACCGAATCCAGCACTGCGATCGGCATGATGAAGATCGGGATCATGGAGCTCATGATGTGGATGGTGTTGCCGCTGATGACCAGCAGCGCCATGGTCGACAGCGAGGTCACCAGCGCCACGATCATCGGCGCGATGACCAGCACGAGGTTGCGGAAGAACCACCACATCAGAATGAAGATGACCAGCATCGCCAGCGGCGCCGAAATGGCCATCTGGTAGAACATCTCGACCCCGAAGGTGTCCTCGGCCACCGGCAGGCCGGTGACATGGACCTGATCCTGCTCGGGCCAGTCGGCGGTGAACTCCAGGATGGACTGGCGCACGTTCCAGGAGAAATCCTTGTCGGTCAGCGGCAGATACAGCGCAATGGCCTGGCCGTCGGGAGCGACCATGGTGTCGCGCAGCATCGGGATGCGCATTGCACGTTCAAGGATTCCCCGCGCCTCCTCCCGGGTTGCCGGCGGCTCGGCCATCAGCCACGAGAAGGCGACCTGGCCCGGGCCGGCCTGGCGAATGTCGTCGACATTGGATGGCGCGATCACATCGACCCCGACCACGCCGCGCAGCACGCCCTCCGGAGATTGCGGATCGCGCAGGTTGCGCACGTGCGCGGTCAGCGCATGAATGCGGCCCAGCGTTTCGGGATTGAACACGCCGTCAGGATCGGACTCGTTGACAATCCCGACCACGACCATGTCGTAAAGATCGAATTCCTGCTTGGCCTGATCGTGAAACATCCGCACCGGCTCGTCGTGGGCCAGCATGTTTTCCGGGTCGGTATCGATGGCCACCGGATGCAGCATCGAAAAGCGCTCCGGCCAGACGCTGGGCAGCACCGCCAGCGCAACCAGCGCCAGTGTGGTCAGCGCCATCACGCCGGTTACCCAGCCGCGGTGCCGGGTCGCCGCGCCGGTCACAGCATCGGCCAGGCGTTCGAGCACGGGTGAGGTTTTTCTGTCCATCAGGATTTCAACTCCAATCCGGATTCACTTGACACATACTTTAGTCTATTCTAATATTATTTCCTGGTCAACTGAATTCAAGGAGCCCGACATGAACATCGATCGCCTGGTTTTTGCCTTTGCCGGCCTGATGATCCTCGTCAGCCTGGCCCTTTCGCAACTGCACAGCGTCCAGTGGCTGTGGCTGGCCGCCTTCGTCGGGGCCAACATGTTCCAGGCCGCGTTTACCGGCTTCTGCCCGCTGGCGAAGATCCTGCGAACGCTTGGGAGGCAACCGGGAGCAGCATTCCAATGAGACTCGCGTATCCCGTCACTGCCGCCGTGCTGCTCGCGACTGCGGCAGTCGCCTCCTCCCCGCCCGAATGGACCGGCCAGGCTCGCTCGGCTGCCGCCAGCCTCGGCTCGGCGCTGATGCCGGAACTCAATCGGGCGCTGACCGGTGACGGTCCGATCGCGGCCGTCGAGGTCTGCAATGTCAGGGCGCCGCAAATCGCCGCCGGGATCAACCGGCCCGGGCTTGAAATCGGCCGCACCGCGTTGCGCGTGCGCAATGCGGCGAATGCTCCGGATGAATGGGAGCGCGAAACGCTGCGGCACTTCAAGGCACGCCTGGCCGACGGCGCCGACCCGGCATCGCTGGAGGCCTGGACCACCGCAACCGTTGACGGCCGCAAGCTCGGCCGGTGGATGAAGGCCATCCCGACAGCGCCGCTTTGCATCACCTGCCACGGTGAAACCATCGCGCCGGAACTGGCCCGGACCATCGAACAGCTGTATCCGGAGGATCAGGCGACTGGATTCGAGGTTGGCCAGTTGCGTGGAGCATTCACGGCCACCATGGACCTGTCCGGGCACGACTGAAAAGCGGCACTGCCTGAACCCGGGCCGTTCCAGAAACGCCATCCGCCGCATAGCGCACTCCAGTTTCCTGCACAAGGGATGATCACTGTCTGACAGTCAACGTTGACATTCTTGCCGAATTCTGAAATGATAGTGATCAGTCACTTACTTTCAGCGATCATGCCGATGAGCAAACGCTATCTCTCCGCCGACGAGCGTCGCGAACATGCTGTCAGGACGGTTGTAGAACTTTGCAGCCGACACGATCCGGCAACCCTGACCACCTCCGAGGTTGCCGAGCGCATGGGCGTGACCCAGGGCGCGCTATTCCGCCATTTCCAGACCAAGGACGCAATCTGGGAGTCCGTGACGCGGTGGACGGCCGAGCGCATTCTGGCCTGGCTGGACCGGGCGGCAACCGAGGCTCCCGGTCCACTGGAGGCGCTGCGGGCAATGTACGACGCCCATATCGCCTTCATTCTCAAGTATCCCGGAGTGCCGCGAATCATGATGGGCCAGTTTCAGCATGATCGGCAGACGCCGGCCCGAAGCGTCATTCGCAACCTCATGGTTGCCTATCGGGAGCGGGTTGCCCAAAGACTGGAACAGGCACGACGTGACGGCCACCTGCGGGCCGGGCTGGATCTGGACGCCGCGGCCACCCAGTTTCTGGGCACCATTCAGGGGCTGATCATCCAGTCGATGATTGCCGGAGATGCAGCCCTGATGGCAAAACTTGCACCCGGCACGCTGGAGATCTACATGCACGGCATCCGCGACGACAGGAGCCGAGCATGAAACATCCTGCAATACCCCGCTCCAACTGGATGATGATCATGGCCGGCGCTCTGCTCGGCACGATCGTCATGGCCGTGCTGATCATCAACCGCCAGGTTCCTGAACGAGACGATTCGGGATCCCAACCATTCCCGGCAAGAACCATAGAGCTTCGCAAGCTGCCCATGCGACTGGAGGCCCGGGGCCATGGAATCGCAAGCCCGGCCGAAACCTGGCAGGCGATAGCGAACGTGCCTGGAAGGATTGTCGAGCGTCACCCTGAGCTCGAAAGCGGTGCATTCCTGCCTGCCGGAACGCTGCTGCTGCAGATCGATCCATCGCGTTATGAGCTGGCCATTGCACGGGCCGAGGCCGAGCTTGCGCGGCTGGAGGCCGAGATCCGCCAACTGGAAACAGAAGAGGTCAACACGCGCCGGCTGCATGAACTGGAAAACCAGCGCATGGCACTCTCCGGCCGTGACCTGGAGCGCATGCAACGCCTCGCCGACAGCGGCGCGATCCCTCAAAGCCAGCTCGACGACCAACGCCGCGCCACGCTGGCCCAGCAACAGGCGGTCGCGGCACTGGAGAACGCTCTGGCACTGATCCCTTCACGCCGCCAGATGCTCGCCGCGCAGATGGAAAGCGCCGCCAGCGAACTGGCCCGGGCCCGGCGCGACCTGGCCGATACGCGATTTGTCGCACCCTACGATCTGCGGCTGCGCTCGGTGACGGTGGAACTGCATCAATTTGCCGGTGCCGGCGCGCTTCTGTTCGAAGCTGACAGTCTGGAGGCCGCCGACGTAGAAGCCCGGGTGCCGTTTTCGCAATTGCGGCGCGTGCTCGCCGCGGTTGATATCAATCCAGCCGGCAGAGTAACGGACGATCCCGCGCAGCGACTGGACCTGTCGGCCATCGAGGCCCGGCTGGAACTGGTGGGCGCCCCGGGCATTACCTGGTCGGGCCGCGTGATGCGGGTCGCCAGCGGTCTTGATCCGGCCACGCGAGCAGTGCGGGTCGTGGTCCGCGTGGAAGCGCCGTATCGCGATGCCCGGCCTCCGGATCACCCGCCGTTGCAGCGCGACGTCTACAGCCGGGTCAGTCTTTCGACGCCGTCGCCGGAGGCGCTGCTCGTGGTGCCGGCCAGCGCCGTGCACGACAATGAGCTGTACACGGTCGACGCGCAGGACCGGCTGGAACGCAAACCGGTGCAAATCCTGTTCGAACAGCACGATCTGGCAGTGCTCGGCCCCGGCATCCCGGAGGGGACGCGGATCGTGGTCGACGACATTCCCATCGCCATTCAGGGAATGGCGCTGGCGCCGCATCACGATGAGGAGTTTGAACGACGAATTGCGGCCTTGGCCCGGGGTGAACAGCCGTGATTCGCTGGTTCGCAGGCCACCCGACCGCAGCCAATCTGCTGCTGATACTGCTGATCGCCGCCGGCCTGTTCGCGGCCCCGCAACTCAAGCGCGAGACCTTTCCCGATTATCGTCCGGTCGAAGTCTCGATCGAGGTGATCTATCGCGGTGCCAGTGCGCTGGATGTCGAGGATGCGGTCTGCCGGCGCCTGCATGACGCGGTCAAGAGTGTCGAGTTTCTCGATGAATTCACTTGTGCCGCGCAGGACAACCTGGCCAGCGCGATCGCCACCATGGCTCCCGTAGGCGACTCCATTCGCTTTCTCAACGAATTGCAGACCGAAGTGCAGGCGATCGCCGAGTTCCCCGCACGTGCCGAGCAACCGGTGGTGCGCGAGTTGCATCGCAGCGACCTGGTCGCTGCAGTCGCGATTACGGGCGAAATGCAGCAACGGCAGCTCGAGGACTACGCGCTGGAGCTGGAACAGCGCCTGATGACGCTGCCCGGTGTTGCCGACGTGGCGATCCATGGCATGTCCCAGCGCCAGTGGCAGGTACTGGTCCGGCGCGACGTGCTCGGTCAGTTCGGCATTTCGGCGCGCGAGCTGGCCGCGCGCATCGCCAGCCAGAGCCTTGACCTGCCGCTGGGCACGCTGGAGACGCGCGAACGCGACATCCTGCTGCGCTTCACCGACCAGCGCCGGTCGCCGCGTGATCTGGGCTCGCTGATCGTGCTGTCCGACAGACACGGTGGCGAGGTGAGGCTGGGAGACCTGGCAACGATTCGCGAAGTCGGAGAGTTTCCGGAAGACAAGATCCTGTTCAACGACAAGCCGGCCCTGGTGCTGGAAGTCAGCAAGACGCTGCGCGACGATGCGCTGTCGGTCAAGGCGGCCATGGAACAACTGCTGGAATCCGAACGCCGCCGATTCGATGGCCGCATCGAGCTGGTCGTCACCCAGGACATGACCAGCATCGTGCGGGATCGGCTGGAGATGCTGGTGACCAACGGCATCCTCGGACTGATTCTGGTAGTACTGGTCATGAGCCTGTTCTTCCGCCCGCGGCTGGCGCTGTGGGCGGTGCTGGGCTTGCCTGCGGCCTTCATGGGTGCCTTCCTGGTCATGGCGCTGACCGGGCTGTCGCTGAACATGATCACGCTGGTCGCATTGCTGATGGCCATCGGCATCGTCATGGACGACGCCGTCGTGATCACTGACAGTATCGCCTCCCATGCCGGCGAACACGGCAAAACGCTGGATGCCCTGGTTGCCGGAACCCGGCGGGTATTGCCCGGGGTCATGTCATCGTTTCTGACCACCGTCGCGGTATTCGCCCCACTGTCGTTCCTGGCCGGTGAACTGGGTGCGGTGCTCGAAGTATTGCCCGTGGTGCTCATCGCGGCGCTGGCGGCAAGCCTTATCGAGGCGTTCTGGATTCTTCCCCATCACCTCACCCACGGCGTCGAAAAACTGCGCGACACGTCCGGATCGCGGTTCAGAAATGCGTTCGAACAACGTTTCGAGAACTTCCGCGAAGGCGTTGGCAAGGTGGCCGACGCCGCCATCCGGTTTCGCCATGCGGTGCTGGCAGGCGCGCTGATCGTGTTGCTGGGCTCGGCCGGCTACATCGCGGGCGGCCATATCGGCAGCGAGGCGATGCCCGACATCGACGGCGATGTTCTGGAAGCCAGAATTCTGCTGCCGCAGGGCACGCCGCTGGCGCGCACCGAGAACATCGCAGCACAGGTCGCCGGTGCCATGCGCCGGCTCGACGCGCGCTACACCCCGGATCAGCCCGGCGGCACATCGCTGGTCGAAGCCGTCCAAGTGCGCTTCAGCTACAACCCCAGCGCGCACGAGGCCGGACCGCACGTGGCAACCGTGATCGTCGACCTGCTGACCGCCGAACGGCGCACCCTTACCCTGGATGAACTGACCGCTGCCTGGCGTGAAGAAATCGGTGAAATCGCAGGCATGCAGAGGCTGATCATCCAGGAGCCCGGCTTCGGCCCGGCCGGCGTGCCGGTGGAGATCCGGCTGACCGGCGTGGATCTGGATGCGCTCAAGCTTGCCGCGCGCGACCTGGCCGCCAGGCTGGAAGGCTATGCCGCAACCTACAACGTCATGGACGATCTTCGCATGGGCAAGCCACAGCGAAGGCTGAAGCTGGCGGAGGGCGCACATGGGCTGGGCCTGACGGTCGAGGAAATCGGCGGACAGTTGCGCGCGGCGCTGCTGGGCGAGATCGCCGATACCCAGCGCATCGGCGAACAGGAGATCGAGATCCTGGTGCGACTGGCCGATTCCGACCGCGACAGCCTGGACGATCTCTACGACCAGACGATCACGCTGCCCGACGGTAATCGTGTGCCGCTGGAAGTCGTCGCCACCATTGCCGAAACACGCGACTGGGCGCGGATCAATCGCATCGACGGGCGGCGCACCGTGACGGTGGAAGCCAATGTGGATGCACGCCAATCCAGCGCCCAGGCCATTGTCGACGACCTTGCAGCCGGCTGGCTGAAGGAATTCGGCCAACGACATCCGGACACCGAGATCATCTTCGAAGGCCAGGTGGCGCGATCGGCCGAAACCGGTGCCTCGATCGGCCGCGCACTGCTGATCGGCCTGGTCGGTATCTTCGTCATCCTGTCGTTCCAGTTTCGCGGCTACGTCGAGCCGCTGATCGTGATGATCTCGATCCCGTTGGCATTCATAGGGGTGATCTGGGGGCATGTGCTGATGGGCTATTACCTGTCCATGCCATCGCTGGTCGGAGCCGCCTCGCTGGCCGGAATCGTCGTCAACAATGCCATTTTGCTGATTCTGTTCATCAAGCGCCACCGCGAGCGCGGTCTCGACGCTGCTGCCGCCGCCGGACAGGCCAGCCGAGACCGCCTGCGCGCGATCCTGATCTCGTCGAGCACCACCATTGCCGGCCTGCTGCCGCTGCTGGCCGAGACCAGCACCCAGGCCGCAGCGATCAAGCCGCTGGTGATCGCCGTCGTGTTCGGACTGCTCACCGCCACCGTGCTGGTGCTGCTGGTCATGCCGGCGCTGTACGTGCTGTTCGACGATTGGGGCTGGGCCAGCACACATGATTCGGCGAAATGAGGTGCCCAATAAAAAACGGCCGGCTGCAATGCCGGCCGGTGCTGCTGGAGGACTGGAACGAGCACCTGCGTTCGAAATCAGGGCCCGGACCGGGAGCCTTATCCGCCACGGCCTTCCCGGCCACCACCCTGGCCGCTGCGCGACCGATAACCGCTGCCGTAGGACGGAAAGTCCGGGCTGCCGGAGGCGGATTCGGAACCGCCGCCCTTCTTGCGGCTGCCCTTCTGGCCAGTGCCGCTGCCGTCTCGACGCTGGTCCGCGCTGCGATCACGTGCCTGGTCGGCCCCGCGATCACGCGCCTGGTCGCCGGTTCCGTCGCGCCGCTGCTCGCTCTGGCCGGCACCCTGACCCTGGCCGGACTGCGGGCCCATTCCCGCCGCGGTTCGCTGCTCCGGTGTCATGTCGCGTGAGCGCTGCTGCATTTCGGTGCGATAGCGAATCTGGTCTTCCTCACTCATGTTGCGTACCTCGCTGCGCATCTGGACCAGATCGTCCGTGCTGTAGGCGCTGAAGTCGGTTGACTCCTGGGCCGATACGCCGGCCGCCAGGGCAATTGCCGCGGCAACAACCGCAAGCTTGAATAAAGGTCTGGTATTCATGTTGATCTCCTGTGTTTTCAAATGGCGTCTGAAGCTGACCGAGTGCATCGGCTCGGACCACTGTCACGGTGGCCCGACCACCCTGCGACGGTGTCGCCATGAGCGGCCTGCCGATAGTCAACATCGTCTGCCGATACCATTGCTAACGTATTGCGCGTCCGTTTCAGTCTGTAACAAAGTGTTTCAATCCACACTGATCACGGATCAAAGCACTTCAATGACCCTATAATCCAGCGACATTGAACATGAAATCAGACCATCTACTCATCGTCGACGACGACGCTGAATTCAGCGATCGGCTGGGGCGCTATCTGGAAGAGAACGGATATGCCACCGACCGGGTCGCCGATGGCGGCGCGATGCGCACATGGTTCGAGTCGAACTCGACCGATCTGGTGCTGCTTGACCTGATGCTGCCAGGCGAGGACGGCCTCAGCCTGGCCCGTTGGCTGGGCAACAATCACGCCGCGCCCATCATCATGCTGTCGGCGCGCGGCGAGGATACCGATCGCATTATCGGTCTTGAGGTCGGAGCCGACGACTATCTGGCCAAACCGTTCAATCCGCGCGAGTTGCTGGCCCGGATCCGCGCCAGACTCCGAACGCGTACCGACTCCGCAGATGCTAATGAAGTCAGGACCCATGTCTTTGGCCCCTACCGCTTCGACCCGATACGCTTCCAATTGCACCGCGATGACGCACCGGTCGAACTCACGCATGCCGAGTTCACGTTGCTGCGTGCCTTTGTCGAACATCCGAACCAGGTGCTGAGCCGCGACCGACTGATGGACCTGCTCAAGGGATATCAGCGGGCTCCGTTCGACCGCTCCATTGACGTTCGCGTCACCCGGCTGCGCCGCAAGATCGAACCGGACCCCTCGGCGCCGGTATTCATCCGCACGATCCGCGGCGAAGGATACATGTTTGTCCCCGATGGGGACCGTAGCCCGTGAACGGTGCGCGGCTCGGACTGTTCGCGCGAACGGCACTGGCGCTGGTGATCCCTTTCCTGCTGCTCGAGAGCCTGGTGGTCGCGGCATTCGTATACCAGATGAATCTGCCGCTGGCGCGTCGCGCCACCGATGACCTTGCCGCCCTGATCGTGCTCGCCGCTCAAACCTGGGTCGAGCTGCCGCCGGAGACACGGCCAAGCTTCGAGCATGAACTGGCAACAAACCATGACCTGAGGCTTATTCCGGCCAGCGGCGTCATACCCGGCAAGGAGACCCATCTCCCCTACCCTGCGCTGTTGCAGCAGGCCCTGGCAAGACGCCTGGGCTTCGATACTCACCTGTACCGCAATCAGGGGTCGGACATGTACTGGGTCGATCTGCCGATGCCGGAGGCGGATTTGCGCATCGGGTTCGCGCACGATCGGATCGGAGTCCGGCCAACGCGTGTCTTGATCACCGCACTGGCAGGAGTGGCCCTGGCAGCGATTCTGACCGCCATGCTGCTGGCGCGCTGGCTGACCAGGCCGCTGGCCCGGCTGTCGGGCGCCGCGATCAAGGTAGGCCATGGCGAGGTGCCCGATCCATTACCCGAAACCGGCCCCCGCGAACTTGCAACCCTGGCCAGGCGTTTCAATCGAATGGCACGCGATGCGCATGAGCTGCTGCAAGGCAGGACCACGTTGCTTGCCGGCGTATCGCACGACCTGCGCACGCCGCTGGCCCGGCTGCGCCTGGCGCTGGCAATGTTGCCCGAGAATGTGGATCCGTCGCTGCTGGCCGACATCGAACGCGACATCCAGGACATGGACCGCCTGATTGGCCAGCATCTCGACTTCGCGCGCACGACGGAGCCCGAAGCGGCGACGATGCATGAGCTGAACGACATCGTCAATGACGCAGTGGACAGGATTCGACGGCAAGGCGTGGACATCCAATGGCATCCCGGAGCATCATGCCGCCGTTCGATCGCGGCGAACTCGTTGCGACGGATCCTGACAAACCTGCTCGACAATGCTGCCCGCCATGGCAGGGGGCCGGTGGAAATCAGGCTCGATTGCAGCAGCGACCGCATCGTCCTCGAAATCCTCGATCACGGTCCGGGCGTCAACCCCGCCGAGATCGAACAGCTTTTCGCGCCCTTTCAGCGAGGACGCGAAACCCGCGTGCAGGGAAGTGGCCTGGGGCTGGCCATCGTTCGCGAACTGGCAAAGCGCAACGACTGGAGGATCGGCCTGGAACCCCGCGAAAGCGGCGGAACAAGAGCATGGGTGGAGATTCCCAACGCCTGACCCTGATCATACAAACTGCCGGGCGGGAGACTTCCACGCTGGAGGCCTCCCGAGTTTTGGGACACGCCTTTCGCCAGATTACCTCGTTCAGCCATCTGATGCGCGAGCCGGAAAGCGTTCGAACAGATCACGCACGACTTCTTCGATTGCCGGTTGCGGATTTTCCAGCATTTTCGATGTCAACCGACCCTCGGCAACGCCTTCCCAGATCAGCTGCCGACGCCTGGCATCCACGATATCGATATTGACTGTGCCAACCTGGTAGCGCACGGTGTCCACGGTGCGCCCGTAGTACGGCCAGGCGGTGTAGAGCCCGTAACGGTATCCGTAGTAGCCGGCACCGTACGTCGGATAGCTGTGGACATCGGTTCGTGTTTCGATATAGGCGAAGAAGTTTGCAAGAAGGTCGGGATCGGACTCGCTGTAACGATAGCCCAGCGCTTCCATTTCACGCCGTACCGCCTGCCTGAAATAACGCGTGGTCAGCGTTGAATATCCGGCGCGGTCGGTCCCCAGCTCCTCGGTAAACCCGAAGGTATGGTACTGACCGAAATCGACACTGTCATCGTGCTGAATGCGCAGCTTGGGTCCGGACGCACAACCGGCGAGCAGCAACATTCCTGCTCCGATGACGACCAGATGAATCAATGTTGATGACTTGAACATGACAACCTCCTCTGGCTTGATGAACCCGCCTCATTCGACACGCTGGCGAACAAGGCGGGTGGAAGCGGCGCAATCGAACTTAGAAACGTGCACCAAGGCGGAGTTGAATGATGTCATCCCTTCCGCGATCGGGACCGTCCTCACGCAGCCATTCAACCTGTCCACTCCAGTTCGGCAGGAAGAAATAGCGCGTCGCGAGCCCGTACTGATCATCCGAGCCAATGCCTCGATAGCGCGCACCGAAGCTGAAATCAGGCGTCAGATAATAATCCGCCAGCACGTCATAGACAAAATCGGTACTACCATTGTCAGCGGCACCCAGGCTGGTTTCGAAATTGACCGCGCGTCCGCCGCCCAGCATTTTCACATGCTTGGCACCCAGCGTGAAGATATCGATTTCATCAAACTCGTCCACTTCCACCTGCTCCCAGCCCAGTGTAAGGCGAGTGGCTGGAGTCACCATGCGCCCGAGTTGCACGCCTACGCTGTCCAGATTGGAGCCATTGGAAAAACGCGAGGCGCTTAACGCGGCATAGTAGTTGTTGGCGTACACCTCCAGCATGCCTTCGGTCAGATCGTAATCACCGTTGTCATCGCGGGTGTACTCGATGCGAAGATTGCCGGCCTGGTTCAGGAACGGCGCTTCGGCGCGCGGGTAGGTTCCAATTCTGACCGGGCTGAAGTACGCGGTCACGTCGCTCCCCCAGGCACCATCTCCATCAAAATTCCACCAGGAAACACCACCTTCGACCGTATAGTCCTCGGCTCCTGCTGCACCGCCGAACGCCAGCGCCGCCACAATCAGTCCATTTCCAATCGTTCTCATCTCAGACTCCTTTTGTACTTCGGTTGGGGAGCCTGTATTGAACAATCAGCACGTAAGCAGAGTATTTCCAGTGCGTAACCGAGAGTTACCCGGTGTTTCAGGACCGTCCCGGCTCAGCACTTCCCGTTCGATGCCGGGTAAATGATGTAATCCGAGCTTGCGATTAGTGGCACACGAATCATTGCACACGCCTGGCCTGCTGGCGCACGCCGGCTACTGGATGCGACTCAATCCACGATCCGCCAGCTTCCATCCGGTTGCCTGCAGGCCGTGCCATAAACCTGCTCCGTGCGACCGCCAATTTGTGCGTCCAGCGTGTACTCGCGACACGGCCCTTCCGTTGACTCGTAAGTCCGCGTCGGAACCATGCGATAGTCATACCCGGTGTCGGGATTCTGCCATGTGGTGGCGACCCCGGTTCGGGTAGTCTCCAGCGTGGCGGCCACGCGCATGCGGTCGACGTCATCCATGGTCCGGCCAATGCTGCCGCCGATGGCAACCCCGGCAATGGTGCCGATGATGGTGGCCGCGGTCCGCCCCCGTCCACCGCCTACCTGGTGGCCCAGAACACCGCCGAGCACACCCCCGATGACCATGCCTGTTTCTTCCCTGGGGCCGGTAGTGGCACAGCCCGCCATCAATGCAGCGGCTGCAATCAATGTGAAAATTCTCAAATGGACTTTCATGGTCGAGTCTCCATGCGCCCGGTGGCGGGAACTTGCAACTTTGGGCAGGCCCAAGCTACCAGAATCCTTCATCGCTCTTGTTGACCGCCATCAAAAAATCACGCAAAGTGGTTGCGCAGGCCGGTGGCACGCGGCATCTTCCCCGTCTGTGGTCCTTGACGCACCGGTAGATCGAGATCGACGAGCCGTTGGAAGAAACGACCGACCTCGCCTGCCAAAACCGTCTTGTCGCTGATCACAAGCCGGTATTGATCGAAAAGATCGCGGGGCTCACGAAAGGTCAAGCTGAACCCTCCATGCACGGCGACCCGGCGGCCGGGGCCGATCCATGCACCGGCCCCGGCACACCCCGGCGAAGGTCATGCGCACAAATCGTAGCGATCGGCGTTCATGACTTTGGTCCAGACCGCGATGAAATCGCGAACGAATTTCTCGCGATTGTCGTCCTGGGCATAGAACTCGGCGTAGGAACGCAGAATCGAGTTCGAGCCAAACACCAGGTCAACCCGGGTTGCCGTCCAGCGCGTCTTGCCCGACTTGCGATCACGAATCTCGTAGAGGTTATCGCCCGCGGGGTGCCATGAGTAGTTCATGTCGGTCAGATGGACAAAAAAGTCACTGGTCAGCTGCCCTTCCCGGTCGGTGAACATCCCGTGACGGGTGCCGCCATGGTTGGTGCCAAGGACTCGCATGCCACCAATCAGCACGGTCATCTCCGGAGCCGTCAGGCCCATCAGCTGGGTGCGATCGAGCAGCATTTCCTCGGGACTGACCACGTAGGACTTCTTCTGCCAGTTGCGGTAGCCATCGGCCAGCGGCTCGAGGTACTGGAAGGACTCGACCTCGGTCTGTTCCTGGTCGGCATCGCCGCGACCGGGCGAGAACGGCACCTCGATCTCGTGGCCGGCCGCGCGCGCGGCCTGCTCGATGCCCAGGTTGCCGCCCAACACGATCACGTCGGCAATACTGGCACCGGTATCGGCTGCAATTTTTTCGTAGGCGCCCAGCACCCTGGAAAGACGCGCCGGTTCGTTCCCCTCCCAGTCCTTCTGGGGCGCAAGACGGATACGTGCGCCGTTGGCCCCGCCACGGTAGTCGGAGCCACGGAAGGTCCGCGCGCTATCCCACGCCGTGGCAACCAGGTCGCCGATCGACAGGCCGCACTCGGCAATTGCCGATTTCACCGCACCAGCATCGTAATCATGATTGCCCGCCGGCACCGGATCCTGCCAGATCAAATCCTCATCGGGCGCCTCGGGACCGATGTAACGGGATTTCGGACCCAGATCACGATGGATGAGCTTGAACCAGGCGCGCGCGAAGACCTCCTCGAAGTAGGCAGGATCCTTGTAAAAGCGCTCGGAAATCCTGCGGTAGTCGGGATCCATCTTCATCGCCATGTCGGCATCGGTCATGATCGGCTTGAGCCGAATCGAGCTGTCCTCGACATCGACCGGCATGTCCTGCTCGGCGATATCGACCGGCTCCCACTGCCAGGCCCCTGCCGGGCTCTTTTTCAGCTCCCATTCGTGATTGAGCAGCATATGGAAATAGCCGTTGTCCCACCGGGTCGGGTGCGTGGTCCAGGCGCCCTCGATGCCGCTGGTGACGGTATCACGGCCAATGCCGCGCGATACCCGGTTGTTCCAGCCCAGGCCCTGCTCCTCGACATCGGCCGCTTCCGGAACCGGACCGAGCTGCGCGGCATCGCCATTGCCATGGCACTTGCCGACGGTATGGCCGCCGGCGGTCAGGGCGACGGTTTCCTCGTCGTTCATGGCCATGCGCTCGAAGGTCACGCGCACGTCTTTGGCGGTCCTGAGCGGATCAGGCTTGCCATCCACGCCTTCGGGGTTGACGTAGATCAGACCCATCATCACCGCGGCCAGCGGATTCTCAAGCGACTCCCGATCACCGGAGTACCGGGAGTCGGGGTTGTCGCTCGGCGACAGCCATTCCTTTTCGGAGCCCCAATAGGTGTCCTTTTCCGGGTGCCAGATATCCTTGCGGCCAAACGAGAAACCATAGGTCTTCAAGCCCATGCTTTCGTAGGCGACGTTGCCCGCCAGAATGATCAGGTCGGCCCAACTCAACCGGTTGCCATATTTCTTCTTGATCGGCCACAGCAGACGCCGGGCCTTGTCCAGGTTGGCATTGTCCGGCCAACTGTTGATCGGTGCGAACCGCTGGTTTCCGGTCCCGCCTCCACCCCGGCCATCGGCCACCCGGTAAGAGCCGGCCGCGTGCCAGGCCATGCGGATCATCAACCCGCCATAATGCCCCCAGTCGGCCGGCCACCAGTCCTGGCTGTCGGTCATCAGGGCCTCAAGATCCCTCTTGACCCCATCGAAGTCCAGCTCTCTGACCGCCTCCCGGTAGTCAAACTGTTCATCGGTCGGGTCGCTCTTGCGATCGTGCTGATGGAGAATGTCGAGATTCAGCGATTTTGGCCACCAATCCATATTCGATTGGCCGGCGGAAGTCAGTGAACCGTGCATCACCGGGCATTTTGTCGGTTCGTTCATTGCGCTACCTCTGTTGAACAACGAGTGGGCCTCCAGTGTAGGGAGAGCGACTCAATAAATGAAATTAATTATTATTGAATTGATGTAGTAACGCTATCAAAGTCGCGCCCTCGAGTTTCGAATCCTGATCGATCCGCAGGGCGTATTGTGCGCCATGGTCTACTACCCGATGACGAATGGCCGTTCCATCCCCGAGTTTCTGCGCCTGGTCGAAGCCTTGCAGATGTCCGATGCCAACAAGGTCGCCAGGAATGCAGGCACTCTACCAGCCCATCGTTTCCGGAAAGGTTCGTGACGAGGATGCCGAAGCTTTTGGCCAGGCACTACTCGAGTTACCGGGTCCGGTGTTTGCCTACTGCCCTACCGGCACGCGCTCGGCCACGCTTGCATCGGGTGCACGAAGCTCAGTGTGCAGAGTCGGGCGGCGCATCCCTGCCAGGCGGGGTTGCCCGGAACGCCGGGAAATCAAGCTCGATCACCTGATCGATCACCGGCAGATGACCGGCGTCGTGTGACAGGAACACCACGCTTCGACCGGTCAGCCATTCGGCCAGCGCATCCCACATCGCGGTCGCGGTTGCCAGATCCAGGCCGCGCGTCGGCTCGTCGAGAATCAGCACCGGAAAATCGGCCAGTACCATCCGCGCCAGCGCCAGGCGACGCGCCTGGCCGCCGGAGACAGTCTTGCCGTGCTCGCCCAGCCATGTGTCCAGTCCGTCCGGCAGGGCCTGCAGCCAAGGCCCGAGTTGCAACCGCTCCAGCACATCGACAAGCCGCGCGTCGTCCGCGTCCGGGGCCGCCAGCCGCAGGTTTTCGGCCAGCGTGTCGTGAAACAGCGTGACCTCCTGCGGCATACAGCCGATGGTCCGGCGCAGCTCGCGCGGGTCGAGCTGGTCCAGTGCCATGCCGCCGAGCTCAACCCGGCCTGAATCGGGCGCGAGAATCCCGGCCAGCAAGCGCCCCAGCGTGGACTTGCCGCAACCGCTTGGCCCCTGCACCAGCAGCTTCTCACCCGGTGCAAGGTCCAGGATCAGGCCATCGAACAGTTCCGGCAGATGCGGCGCGAAACGAAAGCGAAGATCGCGCGCCTTCAGACCAACCTCGGACGGACGGCGATATGAAACTTCGGCAGGCGCCGAATCTTCGGCGGCCATCAGCTCGTCGACCCGCTTGGCCGAGCGCCGCGCGGTTTCGAAAAAACTCACCCCTGTGGCCAGCGGCAACCAGGCTTCGATCAGCGCCAGCACCGCCAGCGCCAGCCCGATCAACCACGGGCCGCTGAGCGCCTGACGGTCGTAAAGACCGATCCCCAGCCACAGCACCCCCCAGAACGCCAGGTAACCGGCCAGCAGCAGGCCGCCGTGCATCAGCGCCTCGATCCGGACGAGGCGACGCTGGGCGGCAAGACGCCGGCGGCTACCCGCAAGCATGGAGCCGGCACGTTCATCGGCACGGTTCAGGCTGACCAGTTCGGCAAGCCCGGTCAGCCATTCGACCAGGCCGGTACGCATCTCGTTGGCCGCCTCTGACACCGCCCTGCCCGGCTTGCGGCTTGCGCGCGCGCCCAG
>SR_TP_S13solDRAFT_1000129_pt1 | contig 40102 bp, 34 predicted proteins | sample SodReaTP_S13sol_FD_11159 | JGI IMG/M metagenome (IMG submission 11159) | reverse complement strand
CCCCGGCACCATCACCGTGCTCAAGGGCAANAAGCCGCTCTGCCTGCGCATCCACCGCCAGCACCGGGTGGTGCTCTACGCCTCGGACGACGCCTTTATTGACTTTGCCGTGGTCAACGAGAAGGGCTGGCGCGAGCTGGAGGTTCCGCCCATGACCATGCTCACCATCCGCCACGAGGATGTGCGGGCCATCGAAAACAGCGAATTCCGCTTCATACCCCAGGAGCGCAAAGGGACACTGCCCGAAGGAGTGAATGCATGAACATTGGAGACACCGCGAAGCTGAACACAAACCCGGAAGACGCTCCCGAGACCATCCTCCGGCTGTTCGTCTACGGTACCCTGAAACGGGGCTACTGGAACCATCAACGCTTCTGCGCCCAGGCTCGCAGCATCGAACCAGCCGTGGTCTGGGGCAGGCTCTACCATCTCAACGCCGGGTTCCCGGCCCTGGAAGTGCCGGAAGGTTTGATCCTGGCCCGGGGCACCGCCGATCCACTGACCGACACCCGTAGGCAGCAGGTGATCGACACGCCACGTTTCGGCCGCCCGACCGGAGACTGGGATCTGATCCACGGAGAGCTGGTGACCTTCACCTACCCGCAGCGCGACCTGCCGCCCATCGACCGGCTGGAAGGCTTCCGGCCCGGCGGGCACAGCATGTACCAGCGGGTGATGGTGGCTGTGCTGTGCGGACGCACCTCGATTGCCGCCTGGACTTACTGGATGCCATGCCCGCCTTACGCGGAGAGAGTCGCCAGCGGCGAGTGGTTACGTCCGTGAGCAGACTTTTGCGGCCTTATCCGGACGAAAGCGTTTGACAATCGGCCCCTGCCTAAATATATTAGAGGATGTTTTAAGTTGGGGAAGCTGCGCCCAGCATCCCCGTTACCGCCTCTGGCGTGGCAAGAAAACCAATCGCCCATGAGGAGTTGGAGATATGGCCGAGATAGAAGACCGCTGGTTATCAGTAGACGAGATAGGCAAGTACCTCGGTGTCAGCAGTGACACCGTTTACCGCTGGATCGACAAGCATGCGATGCCCGCCCATCGCATGGGCCGTCTTTGGAAGTTCAAGAAAGACGAAGTCGACGAGTGGGTGAAGGCTGGCGGCGCGGCGGATAAAACAAATGGAAACAGTTGATTTATATGAACAGGAACCAGTGATGCTGTTAGATAAGAAAAGAAGCCCTTCCATACCTCAACCAGGGAAAGAAACGCTCTCGTCTATGCGAGAAAGATCCGTGGTTTCGTTTTTTTGCGGATGCGGAGGGCTTGACCTGGGATTTCTCGGGGGCTTTTCGTACAAGGGCACCAAAGTCCCCAAGCTTCCATTCAAACTTCTCGCCGCTTATGACCATGATGACAAGTGCGTTCAGACATACCTCAAGAATATTTCTGATCACGCAGAAGTTCGGGACCTATCCAGCTATAACCCTATCGAAGTTCCGGCCGCCGAAGTTTTGATAGGGGGATTCCCTTGCCAGGATTTCGCCACGTGCGGGCCACGTCATGGGCTGAAGTCCACCCGTGGAAGGTTGTACCAAGCACTGATTCAATACATGGAGGTTCACAGACCCCTTGTCGTCATTGGTGAAAATGTTCCAGGTCTTGCCAATATGAAACAAGGAGATGTGTTAAACACGATAAAACAGGACATCGCTTCGGCCGGATACAGGGTCGAGGTTTGGACTCTTTTTGCTCCAGATTATGGCGTTCCTCAGAGAAGGACGAGACTTTTCATTGTGGCGGTTAGAGACGATTTGCAGGGGTTTCCGGTCATGCCTAAGAGAACTCACACCGAAGAACACTACAGGACGACTCGCTGGGCGATAGAAGATCTTGAAGGGATATCGGACGATTCAATTCCAAACCAGTCGCAATATTTCAGAGCGTCAAGAGCAAAAAAAGGAAATGGCCAAGGAGACGAGACCACGCCAGCCGATTCGCCTTCATACACAATCAGAGCGAACGCGAAGTCCCGTGTGCAGTTTCACTACTCTCTTGATAGACGGTTGACTGTCCGCGAGTGTGCCAGGTTGCAGACGTTTCCAGACAATTTTGATTTTCCCCATTCGGCCACGTCTAACATCATGCAAATTGGCAACGCCGTACCGCCGATTCTGGGAAATAAAGTTGCAAGAGCTATCGCCAAATATCTGGAGGGCGTGAAATGAAATCAGAGTCGCTAATAACGCAAGTCGTCGACATCACACCCACCCCGAGAATCCTTAGAACGTTGGGGGACATTCCGTTTGCCGCTTGGCAATGCTTGGCGGAACTGACCGACAATTCGCTGGACGCATTTTCTGAGGCTGAAAACAAAGGGAAAGTTATAAATGGCCCCAGGGTCGATATCCATTGGTCCAGTGATTCTGTCGCCGCTTATGATAGAGAAATTGTCGTTCAGGACAACGGGCTCGGCATGGAACTCGAAGTCCTCCAGAAAGCTGCTAAGGCGGGATATTCAAGCAACGATCCTATTCACAACCTTGGACTATTTGGAATGGGTTTCAATATCGCCACTGCCCGACTTGGAGATGAAACTCTTTTCCTTTCGGCGACTCCAGATGGAACTGAATGGGTTGGAATTAAAATCAGTTTTGAACAATTGATAAAGGAGCAAACCTTTTCCGCTCCTGTTGTTAGGGAACCAAAAAAAACTCCGGACGAATCCGGCACTAAAATAATTGTCAAGAGCTTGAAAGACGGCGTTTTCGCGGAAATTAGGAAAAAGGAAAGCGCGATAAGAAGGCAGTTGGAGATAATTTACACGCCGATTCTCAGCAGAAAAAAGGTTTCAATCTTTGTACAGGGAAAGCAGCTTTCGCCTCGTCCACATTGCGTTTGGAGCGATTCAAGGTTTGTGGTCCGTAAAGGGGTTCGAGTAGAGGCGATCCAAAGAATAAACCGAGACCTCGGAGAGACATACTTCGACTCTCTGAAAAACCGCTACCTGACCGAAGACGAAACCGCTGATCTCGATGTCTCGATTAGTAAAGGTGGTGTTTCTCCGACACACATAGTCAAACGTGCTCGTCGGCTTAAAGGTTGGATTGGTATCCAGCGGTATGCCGACCCATCTGATTTTGGTGTGGATTTTGTTCGCAACGGACGGAAAATACTGGTTTCTGACAAATCCCTTTTCGGCTACGAAAATCCGGATACTGGAACTTACACGTCTGAATACCCAGTCGAACTTGGATCGACGGTTGGCGGGAGAATCGTTGGCGAGCTCCATGTTGATTACCTGATCCCGACGTATCAAAAGAATGGGTTTGATATCACAGACAGAGCATGGCGACTCACACTGGAAGCCGTTCGAGGCGCTGGACCGATTCTTCCCAAGAAAAGGCAAGCTTTGGGATACGATGGGGATAACGAGTCTCCTCTAGGTAGATTGGTCAATGCATACAGAAGAACAGACCCTGGCACAAAAAATCTCGCGGTTCCTAATTCACTGGCGAGGGAATTCGCCAAGCGTTTCTTTTCCGGAGACCTAGAGTACGAAACCGATGATAAGTGGTACAAGGTCGCTCAGGAATCAGACAGAGAACGGGGGGATGGCGGTAAAGGCTTGACTCCGGTAAATTCTGGAGAGTCTCCGTCAGATGACATTTCCAGCTATTTGCCCGGCGCTCAATCTGGGGCTGGCTCTCATACCTCCTCTCCTGTCAGTACTCCACCACAGCCAACACCTACTGTGGCTCCCGTTCCGGCGACTTCTGACAGAGATCTCTTGATTCAACATTCTGACAAAGAGGAATCACTGTCAGGAAAATACTCTTACGACACAACTCCCGGAATGGAAATAACCGCTTGGAGAGTGCGTGACAGCCAAATCAAAATCCAAGGAAGCAGAGTGCCATGTCACCTTTATCAGGATGGAATCGAGGTTGATTTCTTTTTCGACCCGACTCATCCAATTCTATCCGAGTACCCACTTTCCCCTAAACAATTGTTGCTGCAGGGCTTGGCAGAAAAATTTGCGCTCCGTGATCCTGGCGTGTCTATTCAAGCGGCGTTTATTGGGCTCGTTGACAATCATTTGCTTGAAGAACGGATCAATCCCCAAGCTCTACAAGAACGGGCGCATTCGATTGTTTCGTCAATACGCGAAAAACTACCTTCTTTGCTCGGGCATCGATTTGCCAAGGTAAAAGAAGTTATCCAGTCTGTTGAAGCTGAAGAGGAAGAACTGGCAAAACGCCTGCTTGATGAGGCTCCAAATCTGCTCGGTGCCTATCAAGGCTCCAGTGAAGAATCGATTCAGTCTCTGGCGTTTGTTTGCGACACGACTATAAAACGGCTGATAGCCGAATTTCCTGAAGAGTTTATGGACAACAAGCTTTTCGCGCAGCCTTTTGCCAACCTAAAGATTGGTAATGAGGCGATGCGTGAACGGTTGCGGAAAAACTCCCTTGAACGGGTCCTGTCCTATTTTTCCGATGTTATTTTGCTTCTTCAGGGCGGAAGAGCACAGAGCAAACAAGAACTATTGAGGCACGCGAACACACTGTCTCTGCTGGAAGGACTCCTGGAATGAGTGAACCACAGAATGCGACTTTCCTGACTGAGGCTGTAATGGCGGGAGGTGACTGGAGAGCTCTTGAGCTCGCAGTCTCTAGGTTATTGCTGCACTGCGGTTGGAAAAATATCCAATATGTTGGTGAGAGTGGAGACAAAGGGGCTGATGTCTTAGCAGTGAGAGCGAACCCCTCGAAAGGGATTGACGATTCATACCTCATACAGGTCAAGGCGGTCAATTCAAACTCCTATGTTGGCAAGTCCGCTGTCGATCAAGCCGTCAAGGGTCAAGCCTACTACAAAGCCAAAGTGGTAGTCGTTGCCACCAATGGGGACTTTACAAAATCAGCGTATGATAGAAGAGATGACCTCAACAGACAGGGGTATGATGTTAGGCTCTGGAACGGAAAATTTCTGACAGATCTTGTTGCAAAATGGCCTGAATACAGTGAAGAAAAGAGGTCGCCTCGTGAATATCAGTCAAAGATAGTCGACTCGGTTGTAAAGGGCTTTCACAGTGGCCGTAGAAAGGCCCTATTCGTTGTTGCGACCGGGCTCGGAAAAACCGTCATCGCTTCATCGGTCGCCGACCTTCTTTATTCGACTGGCCTAAAAAAGATACTAGTCCTATGTCATGCTACAGACTTAGCCTTCCAACTCCAACGATCTTTCTGGGCGCAGATTTCCAAGAACATACCAACGAGAATATTCATGGATGGAGAGCCCCCTGTTCCATCCGACGGAATCAATTTCGGGCTGTATCAGACGCTGTTTGGGTATCTCGGAGGAATCGAGCCGACCGCTTTTGATCTCATTATCGTAGATGAGGCCCACCACGCTTTGGCAAACGCTTTTTCGTCATGCATTGAGCATCTTTCCCCAAAACTTCTTATTGGCATGACGGCCACTCCCTGGCGTGGCGACGGTACATCGATTGAGTCTATTTTTGGTGAGCCGATTGAAAAAGTATCGTTGGTCGATGGCATGAGGATGGGGTTCCTTGCAAAAGTCGATTATCGGATGATGTGTGACAACATCGACTGGGAACAAGTTCCGAAACTGGCTCGCACCTCGTTGTCCATCCGAGACCTTAACAAGCGACTTTTCCTGCCACAGAGGGATGACGCTGTTATCGCCAAGCTTCTTGAGTTGACCGCATCCATGGAACGTCCACGGATCGCGATATTTTCACCATCAAAAAACCATGCGGACACATTCGCAGGGAAACTGGTGTCCTCGGGCATTCCAGCAGCCAACATGTCTGTTGATGACAAGGTTAAACGGCGACAGGTTCTGTTGAATTTCTCATCTGGAAAAATCAAAGCGGTTACGGCGGTCGATGTCCTGAATGAAGGTATTGACGTGCCTGACGTGAATATCCTTGTGTTCTTAAGGGCTACCCACTCCAGAAGGATATTTGTGCAACAACTCGGTAGAGGGCTCAGGATCTCACCAGGAAAAGAAAAAGTCATTGTACTGGACTTTGTCACGGACATAAGACGATTGGCTGCGGTCAAGGAGCTTGACAAGGAGGCCAAGGCCGACCCCAAGCCAGGTGAAGTTGAAACGGTTTTCCTGCGGAACGGGGTGGTGACTTTTAGCAATGAAAAAGCGCAGAAGTTCGTGGATGCATGGCTTGATGATGTGGCCAGTCTGCAGGACCAAGACGACGCTGAACGTCTGGCTTTTCCTGACACGGAGGCTTGGTCATGAGCAAAAAGGTTCCTGATGATATCGCTAAAGAGATAAAAGAATGCGTCTTTCAAGAGGCTGACCGAGTTAATTATCTCGCACGTTCTAGGACAGACAACGGCAATTTCCTCGCGCAACTGGTTACCATGCCCAATGTCGGAGGAAGATTGTCCCAGTACATGAAAAAAGCCGAGGTCCGCACATATATAAAAGACGCGATTCTCAACCGGTATTCAAAAGATAAAACACAGGAGGAACGCCCAGACGACCTTGAGTCAATAATTTTGGAAAAGGTAGGGATTCAAGCACTCTTTGTGGAACATGAGGCAAAAAGTCAGATTTCATTATTCAAGTCCCCAGCCGACGCCTGCTTTGTGGTTGTGGCGGATGGCACAGTTCTAAAATGGGAAACCGCATTGCGTAAAGCGTTACTTTACGTTGCCTCAAAACCATTTTCCGATAACTCCGATGCATCTATAAAAATCGTTCTGACGTTGTTCGCCAGACACCAAAAGGTGTCTCCTTCCGATTTACGCCATTTGGAAAAGGCGCTTTCGATGTGCAACGCTAAACCGTACATCTATGGAGAAGGATGATTGGATAACATCAGCAAAGAAGAACGAAGCCGAGTGATGGCTGCTGTAAAGCAAAAGGACACCAAGCCAGAAATGAAGGTGCGTTCTTTCTTGCACAAACATGGGCTGCGATATCGGCTTCACGACAACAAGCTGCCAGGAAAACCAGACCTTGTTTTCCCAAGGTTTCGGACGGTTCTATTTATCCATGGCTGCTTTTGGCACGGCCATCCAGACGAGCAATGCAAATTAGCCAGAATCCCTAAATCGAATGTCAAATTTTGGAAAGACAAAATACGGGCAAACCGACAACGAGATGATAAAAATATCAGGCTATTACAGGATCTCGGGTGGAATGTTGCTGTGATATGGGAGTGTCAGCTTTGTAATAACGCATCATTAGATAGGCTTGCCCTTCAGATTCGTAGCGCTCAAAGATTAAAGAACGGAAAAAAGTCCTCAGATATCGGAGAACAGCCATGAAGCCATGGGGAAAGCATGTCTATCGCATCGGGAACGAGGAGAATCTTGACGTCCAAGACCCCGATGACAGCAAAAGTATCGAATTCCAGAAAAAGCATATCGAACCCTGGCTGGCGGCTGTTTTTCAGAGTGAGCATCTTGCTCTCTTGCTTGGCAGCGGTTTCACAAAGGCAGTTGCATATCAGGCCGGAACGAGCGCAGCCGACATGGCTTGTGACTATGGTGGTTTCCCACTGGACGACAAACTGAAGGAGGCCGCCCAGCAAGCCGCTGTGGCCATGGGACGCGGCGAGGCAAATATTGAGGATCAGATCCGGGCTGCCAACGCGCTGGCTCAAGGCTTGAAAATTCTGGGAGATGATCGCCATACCGAGGTCATCACCGCGCTTGATTCTTTGTTCAAAAAGTTTCTGAACGGTATATCCAAAACCGAACGAGACCTGAAATCAGCGGTCGAAAAATGCGCGGCACCTGAACCAGCAGATGCCGACCCTGCGGCCGAAGAAAAAGCCGGGGAAGAAGCGTCGGAGACGCTCGATTCGCTTGTCATGCTCGTTTCTTTTTTGCTCAGCTTTTCTAGCCGGACAGCGACAAGGGAGCGTCTCCATATCTTCACGACCAATTACGACCGGTTGATCGAATATGGTGCAGATCTAGCGGGTCTGCATTTGCTTGATCGCTTTGTCGGCTGCCTTGAACCGATTTTCAGGTCTTCGCGCTTGGACATCGATATGCACTATAACCCACCTGGCATACGTGGCGAACCACGTTACCTGGAGGGCGTAGTTCGTCTTTCTAAGCTTCACGGGTCATTGGACTGGATTTACCGAAAGGGTTTTGTAAGAAAGGTTGGGTTGCCATTCGGCCCGCAGGATGACCATCCGGCGATCAACGACCAGCCCAGCGATTCCGTGATGATCTACCCGAACTCGGCCAAGGACCGGGAGACATCAGAATACCCCTACGTTGAACTATTCCGCGATTATGCGGCTGCGGTCTGCCGCCCGAACTCGGTGCTTGTCACCTATGGGTATGGCTTTGGTGACGAGCACATCAACCGCACCATCGCCGACATGCTGACAATCCCATCGACACACATTGTCATCATTTCCTATGGCGATGAAGGCGGTCGAATCAGCTCTTTTTGTAAACAGGTCGGCAGAAAAGCGCAGATATCGTTATTGATCGGTCCGCACTTTGGGAACATGCCGACCTTGGTTGAAAACTACCTTCCGAAGCCAGCGATAGACCGCATCACCATCCGGCAGACTGAATTGCTTCGAAATCGAGGCTGGGAACCGGCCGCCCACAATAGCGGGGAGGAAGAGGCATGACCTCACCGATTTCCAAGATTTCGTCCCTGACAATTGGGACGGTGGAGAGTGTTGCCCCAGATGAAATCAAGGTTTTGCTGGATATCGATTCTCCAAGAAATACTGCCCTCAACACCGGTGTCCCGACACCATTTCCGAGAATAAACAGTTTCGTTCTGCTGCCCAACGAATCCGGGGCGGTCGTCGGGATCGTCGTGTGGCTGGGGGTGGAAAGATCGGCCTATCCCAAACGACAAGGGCTCAAGGATTTCGGCCTGATCGACCTGCCATTCCCGCTGCGAAAAATGGCGGTGTGTCCGATTGGAACACTTCTTTCGGAAAAGAATAAATGGCGGCTTGAAAGGGGCGTTCAGAGCTTCCCATCAGTTGGTGATCCAGTAATTCTGCCAACAAGGGAGCAAACCATTGCCATAGTTACCGGCCAAGGCAAGGACAGCCGAGTTCCGCTTGGAACCTGTCCTATCGCGCATGATGCGCCAATCGCGGTTGACCCTGATAAGCTGTTTGGCCGCCATCTTGCCGTTTTGGGTAACACTGGCAGTGGTAAGTCGTGCACCTTGGCAGCCTTGGTGCGATCTGCCGTTGAATCGGCTCAAAAATCCATCAAGAAACCCGAGATTCCTGCGGGAGCCGAGGAAGCTCAAAGCGGACAAGACAATCCAAACGCACGTTTCATAATCCTTGATCCTAATGGTGAGTATTCGAAATGTTTTCAGGACTTGGGAGCGGGCTGCAGGGTATTTCAGGTTCCACCGCTTACCAACACCGATGCCGCTGAATTCACTTTGCCTGCCTGGATGTGGAATAGCTCGGAATGGGCAGCAGTTGCCCAAGCGGCACCCCGCGCTCAAAGGCCGTTGTTGCAAGAAGCGTTGCGGAATTTAAGATCGAATAAACAAATAACGCTCACCATAGAAAATCGACTGAGGGCTCGTTGTAAGTCGCTAAAGTCTTATTTGTTGCAGTTTGCTGGCACGGGCGCATCTGGCTTCCCTAGCAATAACAACTGCGGACAGCAGCTAAGCCGCTTTATCGAAGATATTACATCCTACTGTTCCACTCTCACTGGCGACATTAAAACAAGAACAGAGCGTGCGGCGGCAGCCATTACTCAGGTGGTTGATAGCAGAAAATGGACCAGCGGCGGAAGAACTGGCTTCAACGATTTTGGTGACAACGATTTAAACACTGTCGATCAATGGATCGAAAATATCCTCCAAGGATTTCCCCAAGGCGAAGATGTTGGGACAGTGAACGAAGATTCTCCACTACCCTTTGATCCTCAGGTGCTGGCTGAGCATCTTGAGTCATTAGCCATGCAAGAAGGTGGATCGGCCTCCCAATTCATCTCTACCCTGACGATGCGGATCAAGGGGATCATGTCAGATCCAAGAATGAATGGCGTTATCAACCCTGATTCCTCAATATCGCTGAAAGATTGGCTCGACCTTCATGTCGGCTCCGATGGTGGAGCTAATGGTCCGGTGGCAGTAATAGACCTGTCCCTTGTTCCTTATGAAATTCTCCATCTTGTTATTGCCGTTTCGTCACGTTTAATACTTGAATCACTACAGCGTTACCGAAAACATAATAATCAGAACTTACCCACCGTACTCGTCCTGGAAGAAGCACACACATTCGTGGCAAAGCGCCTTCCTCATGGCGACGACATCCCGAGTCCTGCTGATATGTGTCGAGGGATTTTTGAACGTGTCGCGAGAGAGGGGCGCAAGTTCGGATTGGGACTTGTGCTGTCATCACAGAGGCCTTCCGAACTATCCGAAACGGTACTGTCTCAATGCAACTCTTTCCTCCTCCACCGGATCACGAATGATAGGGATCAGGAGCTGATCTCCCGCTTGGTTCCTGATAACGCACGCGGACTGCTTCGGGAACTGCCCAGCCTGCCCACACGCCATTGCATTCTCCTGGGCATCGCCTCAAAGGTACCCGCGCTCGTCGAGGTGAAACATCTGGAGGACGGTCAGAGGCCGGAATCTGACGACCCGGATTTCTGGAATGTCTGGACCAACGAAGAACCTCGCCCAATCGATTGGGATAAAATCACCAGCGATTGGGCAGGATCGGAAGCGGGAGCTGATGGCGACTCTATGCAGGAAGGCGGGGATGCCCAATGAATCAGAAATTGCCGCCGCTCAAATTGCTCCACACATCCGACTGGCACATTGGGCGTACTCTTTATGGCAGAAAACGCTACGAGGAGTTCGAGGCCTTTCTGACCTGGCTGGCTGAGACGATTCAGCAGAATGAAATTGACGCACTGCTGGTGGCGGGTGATGTCTTTGACACCAGCGCTCCGAGCAATCGCGCCCAGGAGCTCTATTACCGGTTTCTGTGCCGGGTGGCCGCTTCATCCTGTCGGCATGTTGTTGTCGTTGCGGGCAACCACGATTCACCGTCCTTCCTCAATGCTCCCAAGGAGCTGCTCAAAGCCCTGGATGTCCACGTGGTCGGTAGTAGCACGGAATCCCCGGAAGACGAAGTGCTGGTGCTCCGTAATGAGCAGGACGTTCCGGAATTGATTGTCTGTGCCGTGCCCTACCTTCGCGACCGGGATATCCGCGTGGCGGAAGCGGGTGAGAGCGTCGAGGACAAGGAGCGGAAACTGATCGAAGGCATTCGCACCCATTACGCCGCCGTCGCTGCTTTGGCCGAGCAGAAGCGTGAAGAACTCGGGGCCGATATTCCCATCGTTGGCACGGGGCATCTGTTCACCGCAGGCGGACAAACCGTCGACGGTGATGGCGTGCGCGAACTCTATGTCGGCTCCCTGGCTCACGTGACGGCCGGGATTTTTCCTGGCTGCTTCAACTACCTGGCGCTTGGACACCTCCATGTCCCGCAAAAAGTGAACGGCTCCGAAACCATTCGGTACAGCGGCTCTCCTCTGCCCATGGGGTTCGGAGAGGCAAAACAGCAGAAGAGCGTTTGCCAGGTTGAGTTCCACAGCACGGCTGCATCCATACAGCTGATCGACATACCGGTGTTTCAAAAGCTCGAGCGCGTCAAGGGAGACTGGGAAGGCATCTCAAACCGCATCATTGAATTGTCGGCAACCGACTCCCAAGGCTGGCTCGAAGTCATTTACGACGGCACTGAGGTAATAGGCGACCTGCGTGAACGCCTGGAGGCTGCGATTTCCGGTACCCAGATGGAAATCCTCCGGATAAAGAACAACCGCATCATTGAACGTGTTCTGAGACAAATCCATGAAGAGGAAACGCTCGACGACCTGAACGTGAACGACGTGTTCGAACGATGCCTCGCCGTCCATGACGTGTCCGAAGAGCAGCGGCCAGAGCTGCTTCGGGCCTACCAGGAAACAGTCTCGTCTCTCTATGAAGACGATATGCAGGCGGAATAGAGAGGCTGTCGATGAGAATACTGCAGGTACGCTTCAAGAATCTGAACTCACTGGTCGGCGAATGGCAAATCGACCTGATGCATCCGGCCTTCGCGTCTGACGGCATCTTCGCCATCACCGGTCCCACCGGCGCGGGGAAAACCACCATCCTCGATGCTATTTGCCTCGCCCTTTACGGGCGGACGCCGCGCTTGAACAAGGTCACCAAGAGCGGAAACGAAATCATGTCCCGCCAGACCGGCGAGTGCTTTGCCGAGGTGACCTTCGAAACCCAGACCGGGCGTTACCGCTGTCACTGGAGCCAACACCGGGCACGCAAGAAGCCGGATGGTGAACTCCAGGCCCCGAAGCACGAAATTGCCAATGCCGATTCCGGCGAAATTTTCGAATCCAAGATCAGAGGTGTAGCCGACCAGATCGAGTCCGCTACCGGCATGGACTTTGACCGTTTTACCCGCTCCATGTTGCTGGCCCAGGGCGGCTTTGCCGCGTTCCTCCAAGCGGCACCGGATGATCGGGCTCCTATCCTGGAGCAGATAACGGGCACAGAGATCTACAGCCAGATATCCATCCGTGTCCATGAACGCCAGCGCGAAGAGAGGGAAAAACTGAACCTGCTCCAGGCTGAAACGGCAGGCATCGTGATTCTTGAGCCGGAGCAGGAACAAGAGATTGGGCAGGCACTCGAAGCAAAGCAGAAGGATGAGACAGACCTTGCCGCCAGGGCCGCTGAAACCGGGAAGGCCATTGCCTGGCTCACTACCATCGATGGGCTGAAGAAGGAAATCGTCAACCTGGCCGATGAAGCGAGCAAGCTGCAGGGCGATATCGAGGAGTTCAAACCGGATCGTGAAAAGCTGGGCCGGGCTTTGAGTGCCGCCTCGCTGGACGGCGCATACGCAACGCTCACCGCCACCCGCAAACAGCAGGCGGATGACAGTGCAGGCTTGAAAGCCGAGGAAGAGGCTCTTCCTGGAATCGAATCCTCCGCCAAGGAACAGGCCGAGGCACTGAAATCAGCTGAGCAACAAACTGCTCGGGCCAAAGAAGAGTTGAAAGCGGCCGCGCCTACATTGCAGAAGGTTCGCTCCCTTGATCAGAAACTTGCCGATCAGAAAAAAGCTGTATCGGAAGAGGATGAGGGCTTCAAGAAGGCTACGGCAAAAATTGATGCAGACAAAAAAGCCCGGCTCGAAGAGCAGGACAAACGATCCAAGGCTCATGAGACGCTGGATCTTGTGGACGGCTATCTCAAGGAGCATGCACAGGATGAATGGCTGATAAGTGGTCTGGCTGGCGTTGAAGAACAGATCGGCGGCCTGCTTTCCAAACAAAATGAAATCGTTCAAAAAGATGCTGCTCAAGAAGCAGCCAATACGACTCTGGAACTGGCGACAAAGTCACTCGACGACTGTCAGAAGCAATCCGGCATTCGGAAGCAGGAGCTGGAGGACGCCTTAAAACAGCTTCAGCAGGGTAAGGATGCTTTGAGCCAGTTGCTGGGAGACCGCTTGTTGCGGGAATACCGCACCGAGAAGGAAACCCTGCTGCGTGAAATGGCCTTCCTGACGAAAATTGCGGAGCTTGAAGATCACCGGGCAAAGCTGGAAGACGGCAAGCCCTGTCCACTCTGCGGTGCAACCGAGCACCCGTTTGCGGAAGGGAATGTCCCTGTTCCCGATGAAACCGAAAAGAAGATCGACGCCCTGACCAGGCTGATCAGCAAAGCCGAGGATCAGGAAGTCGCCATCAAGAAACTCGAAGAAGCTGAAAGCCTGGCCCGCAAAAACCTGACGGAGGCTGAAAAGCTGGAGTCAGCAGCGGCTAATGACAAGAAGGCTGCCGAGAAAGCCCACGCCGAGGTGAAGGACGGCCTGGTGAAACTCCGTGCCGATTTTGCCGTACGCAGGCAGGCTGTTGCTAACAAGCTCCAGCCGCTTGGTATTGCGGACATCTCCGAAACGGACATTTCATCACTGATCGAAACCCTCACGGCGCGGCTGAAGGGGTGGCAGGCCCAGGTCAAGAAAAAGGCGGACATCGAGAAACAGATTGCCGACATCGACAGCGAGGTGAAGCGGCTGGACGCGGTTATCGAAACTCAGAGCACCGCCCTGGCTGAAAAGCTGGAGCGTCTTGAAACCTTGAAAAAGGAACTCGCCACCGGAAGTGATGAGCGCAGTGCACTGTACGGCGACAAGAATCCCGACGATGAGGAGCGCCGTTTAAACAAGGCGATTTCGGATGCCGAAGGTGCCGAAAAACAGGCCAGAGACCGGCACAATGAGCTCCAACAAAAATGGAATACCGCGAAGGTTCATGTCGAATCTCTGAATAAACGCATCGACCAACGAGAGCCGGAACTGAGAAGGCTGGAAACTGAATTCTCCGCAGCGCTCGCGCCCGTTGGCTTTTCAAATGAAGAACAGTTTTTGGCGGCCATACTGCCTTCTGAATCGAGGGCTGAGCTGACGGCCACGGCCAAGGATCTGGATGAGCGTCAAACAGATCTGAAAGCCAGACAGAAGGATCGGGAAACGCGCTTGGCCACGGAGGTGGCCCGCAAGCTCACAGACAAGTCGCTGGAAGAACTCGAGCCCCAATTCAAGGAGCAAGAGGAGACCCTGAAAGAGCTGAGGGACATCATTGCCGGTCTTAAGCACAAGTTGAGTGAAAATGCGGCTGCAAAAGAGCGGATAAAGGAAAAGCAGACAGCTATCGAAGCTCAGAAAAAGGAGTGCCGCCGGTGGGAAAACCTGCACGAATTGATCGGCTCGGCAGACGGCAAGAAATACCGCAATTTTGCCCAGGGGCTGACCTTCGAAATGATGATTGGTCACGCCAACCGGCAATTGCAGAAAATGACCGACCGCTACTTGCTGGCTCGTGACGATGCTCAGCCCCTGGAGCTCAACGTCGTCGACAACTATCAGGCTGGGGAGATTCGATCCACGAAGAACCTTTCCGGCGGCGAGAGCTTCATCGTCAGCCTGTCCCTGGCGCTGGGGTTGTCTCATATGGCCAGCAAGAATGTCCGGGTGGATTCGCTGTTTCTGGATGAAGGCTTCGGCACCCTTGACGAGGAAGCCCTCGACACCGCCCTAGAAACCCTCGCGGGCCTGCAGCAGGACGGCAAACTGATCGGTGTCATTTCGCACGTGCCCGCCTTGAAGGAGCGGATCAGCACGCAGATCCAGGTAACTCCTCAAACCGGTGGCAGAAGCCAGATATCCGGGCCTGGATGCGGCAGCGTCGTCCCAGTTTAGCGGAGCTGGAATTTCGAGAAGATGGTTAATAACAAGGAGACAAGATGAGCAAGAAAATCAGTGGTGCCGAATATCCTCTCTCGAAAATATTCAGCTCCGATTTTGATTATGTCATACCGTCGTATCAGACAAGCTCCCTTTCTCTCTTGTGGAGGGAAGTCTGAAAGATGCCTTCCGTCCTTGCATGGATTGACCATGACTCGAAAGCGAGGGAACGCACGCTTCGCATCCTTTCCCTTTTCCAGGAAAAGGAAAGTCGTGACGAGCTTGGGCTCGGCTCCGTGCGGGACAGCTTTGCCGATCAGTTGTTTCCAGGAACAAGCACGATCCAGACACGCCTTCGCTACATGCTTTTCGTGCCATGGATTTACCATTCGCTGGAAGAGAAGCGACTACCAGCAGAGAGTTTTTCGATCCAGGCTGACAAGCTGGAAAGAGACCTGGTTCAGCCGTTGATGGATTCCGATGATCAGGCTGGCGTCTTTGGTAAGACCGCAGGAAAGAGGCTCAAACGGTTGCCCAGCTCCGTCTACTGGGCCGGTCTCGGTGTCTGGGGAATACGCATTACGCCATTCTCGCAGGACGAATATCACAGGCGCATCGACGAGACTTACCGTCGCCGGAATGCCCTGAAGGCTCTTGAGAAAGACGCAAAGGTACGGGGAGACGACATCGACGTTGAGCAGCGGATGGCCACTCTCAGTTGGCATCCTCGATTGCCAGCACCTCCGGAAGATTTTCCGGGGGCGGTGAACTTCGCTTTATCCAGGGAAGAAGCCGAATTTATTCGGGATCGCATCCAGGTCGCTTGCCCCAATAGTCTCCTCTCGTTCTTGGCACTGCACTGCGAACCCGCCGACACCCAAGCTCCATGGGAACATCCGGACTACGGCCGCTTTTCCGAACAGCATAAAGAACTCCTGACCCATGCACGGCTGTTCTCGGAGGTGATGCATGGAGCGGCGCTCTCGTACAACGTTCAGCTCGCCAGGCTTCGAAACCATGAAGACCTTGTCGCCGAGCATCAGGCAAGTTTCGATGAATGGACCGCAAATCTTCCCCTGGAGGAAATTCGCTCCTGGTCGGTGAGCCGCCTCTGGGAGTTGACCATGGATCATGGCCACACCATCACCCCGCAAACGAGATTCTTCGTTCAGCAGTGGATCGACCATACCCGGAGGTCCCCCAATGACCTCCTTTCTAACGCAGATGCGCTCACCCTGATCAAAAGAAGGGAAATGAAACTCAAGGGCACGCGTTCCCGATTCAGGAACCAGAGGGCGCTCGAGCAGTGGGGCGGGTACTCCGGCGTCGGAAGACTTGTCTATCGCTGGCCGAATGTGAAGGTGCTTTTGAACGACCTGTACCAGGGGATGAGCCGGGAGGAGCAATGCTGAACCCAAACTCCCGGAGCCTTTATACCTCTGCATTGACCTCACCGCCGGGGATGATTTTCGACGAGGCCATTGCAACCACCTTTTCGATGGACCCAGCCCTACTGCTTGAGGCACCTGTCTACCTGGCGTTAATGGCGGCGGATGGTCATACCGATCCTGACCCGTTGTCTGTGCTTGAAGCCATCCGCAGGTACTCGAAACGAATCACCGTCTATGTGCAACGAGGACGGATTCAAGTGCCCCAGATTGCCAAGCCCAATCCATTGTTTGGGTTTCTGGAGGAAATGGTCGTCGAGGTAACGGCCCCTGGCGGAGGCGTCTTCCATCCAAAAGTCTGGGCAATCCGTTTTGTCAGCCCCGATCAAAGCAGCTCGATGTATCGTCTGGTTGTCCTGACGAGAAATATGACCACCGATCAGTCCTGGGACCTGTCACTTCAGCTCGAAGGGACGATTGCAGGCCGGAAGTCCAAATCAAATAAACCTCTGGCTCATTTCTTCAAGACGCTTCCTGATCTGGCCACCGGAACAACAGAGCCTGGCAGGAGCGAACAAGCTCTCAGATTCGCGGACGAGTTGCATCGAGTCCAGTGGGAACTCCCCGACGGCTTTGACGAGCTGACCTTCTATCTTCCGGGAACGAAAGCGTATGACTGGGAGCCTCCCATGGCGAATCGGATGGCCGTCATTTCGCCGTTCTGTTCTGATGAGGCCCTGCGAGCATTGACGAGAAAAACCAAGGCCGCAGATGCTCTCATCTCACGTCCGGAGTCATTATCAGCCCTGAAGAAGGAGACTCTCGAGCTCTTCACGCAATGTCTTCATCTGGACGACGCGGCGGAAACCGAGGATGGCGAGGAAGACGACGCCATCGAACAGCCGCTTGCGACCGGCCTCCATGCAAAGGTCTATCTGTTTGAGACCAGGTACTATTCAGACTATACCCATGTGATCATGGGGTCTGCGAATGCAACCAACGCGGCGCTGAATGCTTCGAAAAATGTCGAGATTCTGGTCGGGCTAGTTGGCCGGAAGAGTAAAGTCGGCGGCATCGACGAGCTTCTTGGCGCTGACGGATTAGGTGAATATCTTGTCGACTTTGACACGAGCAAGGAAGCAGAGATTGATGCGCTCCGGCAGGCGGCTGAGGAATCCGTTGAGAGGGCTCGCTCCCGGATAGCTGAAACAGCCCTGTCCATCGAATGCAGTCCGGGATCGAAGGACGGTCTGTGGGCATTGGTGTTGACGGGAGAAATCCCATCCCTTGATGGGATCGTCAGTGCTATTGCATGGCCGATAACCGTTACTCGGGACTTCGCGGTGGATATTCTTAACGGCGATGCTAACGGTGGGATCGGCCTCGGAGAGTTCTCCGCCTCTTCTGTAACGGGGCTCATCGCGTTTGAGCTTAAGACCAACCATCCGGACGTTTCGGCCCGGTTTGTTCTGAATATTCCCGTTACCGGCGTTCCAGAAGAACGCAACTCTGCCATCCTGCAAACCGTGATCAGCAATCAGGAGGGATTCCTGCGTTATCTCCTACTGTTGTTGGGGGATGATAAGGTATCCGAACTTGATCCAGGTAGTGGCACCGGGTTTGCCAAATGGTTGGCCCGGTTGGCCGACGGTGAAGATATCCCGCTACTGGAAGAGCTGACCCGCACGTACAGCCGACACCCGGAGCGACTATCGGAAATCTCGGGGCTGGTTCGTGATCTGTCCCAGGGAAGCCAGAATGCGATTATCCCCGAGGATTTTTTGAACCTCTGGACAGTTTTTGAATCGGCTATCGGAGGGCGTGATGCATAGCAACCGCTTTTTATCAGCCCCCGCCTTGGCCGGTCTGAAAGATTTCCAGAGGAAGACCGTGGAGTACGTCTTCAAGCGGCTCTATGGCAATGAGCCAACTTCCCGTTTTCTGATCGCCGATGAAGTTGGACTCGGGAAAACGCTAGTCGCCCGGGGAATCATTGCCAAGACCTTGGAGCACCTTCAAGACGAGGTGGATCGGGTCGATGTGATCTACATCTGCTCCAATGCCGCCATCGCGACCCAAAATGTCAATCGGCTCAATGTCAGCGACACGGATGGTTTTTCTATCGCTACGCGACTGACGTACCTGCCCAGGCAAGTACGCTCGCTGCGAAAGAACAAGGTAAATTTCATCAGCCTGACGCCCGGTACAGCCTTCGATCATGCCCGCAGTCGAGGCGGGCATGCCGACGAACGGGCGATTCTCTATCGGATGCTGTACGACTTGCCCCTGGCGCAAAATGAACGGCGTAGACGGCTGCGCGTAGGCCTCCTCAACATTCTTCAGGCGACAGCAGGTAAGGATAACTGGCGAGCCAAGGCCAAAAACCTTCCAGCAGAGGATCTGGATACAGACCTTTCCAAGGCCTTTCGCCGGGCAGTTCTTGAGGATGCTGAGTTGTATGCGGCCTTGAAGGAAGGCTGTGAACGCTTTGCCCGATACCGGGACTACAGCAGAATTCCTTGGGAAGACTCCGAGCTTCGTTACGACCTGATCGGAAAGCTCAGAAGCAAGCTGGCTTCGGTGTGCCTTTCCGCGCTTGAGCCCGACTTGGTCATCCTTGATGAATTTCAACGATTCAAGCACCTGCTGGACGGCGATGACGAAGCCTCCATGCTGGCGACCGCGCTCTTTGAACATCCCGACGTTCGCGTTCTCCTGCTGTCCGCAACGCCCTACAAAATGTTCACCCTCGACCAGGAGAATGACGAGGACGACCACTATCCAGATTTCATCAGGACACTGAACTTCCTCTTCAATGATTCCGGCAAGGTCGACGAGGTCAAAAGTCTTTTGTCAGAGCATCGAACAACGCTCCACGCCTGCGCGAAGGGCTCCGTATGTCATCCGGGGAAAAAGGCCGAACTTGAACGAGCGCTCCTGAACGTCATGTGCCGAACGGAGCGGGTCGCGACGACTCGTGATCACAATTCAATGCTGACCGAGATCGAGCGGACGGCTCCCCTCACGCCAGCGGATCTTCAGCACGCCGCGACCGTTGACGCAGTGGCAATCTGCGTTAAAGCCGGGGAACCAATTGAATACTGGAAGTCTGCGCCTTACTTGATCAACTTTTTGAAACATTATGAGCTGAGGCATAAGCTGGATGCCCAGTTAAATGCCCCTTCAGATGCTCTTCGCGGAACTCTTTCATCGGCAAATGGGCAGTTGCTGACGAAGGACAAACTGGAGGGCTATCAGGCTCTCGATCCTGCCAACCCAAGGATGCGCGTGCTCTTCGAAGACACTATTGATAAGGGCATGTGGCAGCTTTTATGGATGCCGCCGTCCATGCCGTATATCAAGCCTGGTGACGCATACCGGGACAAGGATGGTTTGACCAAAGCCCTTGTGTTTTCCTCTTGGAGCGCCGTTCCGGACGCGGTTGCGTCAATTTGCTCCTACGAAGCCGAACGAATGATGATCGCCGGAACCTCGGTTTCCCACAGCGAACTCTATGACAAGATCAAGCCATTGCTGCGGTTTGCGGTAGCCTCAAACGATAACCGCCTTACTGGTATGCCAGTTATTGCCTGGTTGCTGCCGTCCCCAACCCTTGCCACCAAGATTGATCCGCTCGAGATTGCACTTCGCCATGGATGCGGGCCAGTGGACGCCCAGGAACTGAGGAACGAGGTTAAGGCTACCTGCCGTAGTTTGGTCGAAACCCTGCCTCGTGCCGGGGAAGGGACGCGAGCTGACGAGCGATGGTATTGGGCGGCTCCCATTTTACTCGATTCTCATAACGGGTTGCTGGACTGGTGTAAGAGCCATTCGGGATGGAGATCCGCTACACCGGACCATGAATCTGGCACTCGCTTCAAAGATCACATCGACCTGCTGGTCAGCATGGCGGAGGGTAACATTCCTCTCGGCCCTCAGCCGGATGATCTAGTCGATGTGCTTTGCGATCTGGCTCTTGCCGGTCCTGGCGTGTGTGCCTTGCGAGCTCTTCGCCGTATCGGTGTCGGGCTCGATGTGTCCGACGCGAACCTCCTGTCAGCCGCAGCCAGGATCGCATCCGGCTTCCGATCTCTTTTCAATATGCCGGAAACGATTGCCATGCTGCGAGGCTCCGGCGAGGACACTTATTGGCGGTTAACGCTTCAGTACGGTATCGACGGCAATCTCCAATCGGTGCTCGACGAATATGTGCATGTCCTTCGAGAGTCTTTGGGTCTTCAAGAGCACTCACCGGAAGAACAGGTGGCTGGCATAGCCGAGTGTATCCAATCGGTGTTGTCACTGCGGACCGCGCAGATTCGAATCGATGAAATAAAGATGTCGGGCGACGGCTTTGCTCTTGATGATTTCAACACCCGCTGTCGTTTCGCGCTCCGGTTCGGGGATATTCGAGACGACAACAACCAGGCTCTCGTTCGTGCCGACTCGGTGCGGGATGCCTTCAACTCACCGTTTCGTCCCTTCGTTCTGGCGTCGACCTCAATTGGTCAGGAAGGGTTGGACTTCCACACTTGGTGCCATGCGGTAGTCCACTGGAACCTGCCTTCCAATCCCGTTGATCTTGAACAGCGCGAAGGCCGGGTTCATCGCTACAAAGGCCATGCGGTCAGAAAGAATATCGCGGAACGATATGGTCTGACTGCTCTCTCCGAGGCGTTTGAGGAAGGTGATCCGTGGCAGACCCTTTTCCATATCGCGGCCCAGCGAAAGTCCAATGGGCACTCCGATCTCATCCCATATTGGATCTTCGAGGATGGTTCCGCCCGGGTGGAGCGCCGCATCCCACTACTCCCGTACAGCAAGGAGGTTGGGAAGCTCAAACGACTGAAGCAAGGCTTGGCCCTTTATCGGATGGTTTTTGGTCAACCCCGCCAGGAGGACCTGCTGTTCAGCCTTAGCCAGAACGGTAACCATGAGTCAGCGGATTTAGCCGACTGGCTGATTTCGCTTCAACCCCCGGAAACTGTTTTGAAGGATGAATCGGCCGAGGAAAACACCCTGATCCTGCCTCCGGCAAAGTCCGCTCAGGGCATTAGCAATTGATACGAGGGAGCGCATGAGTTTTTCAAAGGAAATCGTCGAAGATGCATTAGTCGCCTGCGGGCGATCATGCTGCATTTGCCACAAATTCTGTGGGGTCCGAATTGAGACGCACCACCTCAAACCAAAGCACCTTGGCGGTGACGACAGCTTTGAAAACTGCATTCCCCTCTGTTTTGATTGCCATGCGGAAGTCGAACACTACAACAATAACCATCCGCGAGGACGCAAATTTTCGGCGGGAGAACTCAGGAAACATCGGGACAACTGGTACAGCATGGTCCGCGAGCTGAATACGCCGCTTCCGCGTCATGAGAATTCCGTCCACGTTATTCAGGCGGTGAATGGCAAAGGAAATATGGTAGCCGGTCGAGACCTGAATATTGTTACCGAGAGAGTGGTTAAGAAGACCGTCGTGCAGACAGATCCCGGCGGAAAGCACATTGAAAATGCTACAGCTCGAAAAATCCAAGAGCTTGTAAAGGAATACATCGACCTTCATACGGCGGCCGAAAAAGATCCCCAGCGTGCTGCTCAGCGCATTTGGAGTGGCATCAAAAAGGAGTTTAATGTCACCACGTACAAGGAGATACCTGCCGAGAAGTCCGATGAAGCCATTCAATGGTTGTATGCTCAAATTGCCATGGCTCGTCCGAAGATCAGGCGTAAGGCTCCGGAGCGGTGGAAGCAAAGTTTCTATAAGCCGATCTATGCCCGAGCTAATGAGCTTGGGATGTCAAAAGAAGAGCTCTATGCGATTGCGCAAACACGACTTGAATTGAAGAAACCGGTCGGGTCTCTAAAAGACCTGACCCAGAAGAACCTTGAAAAATTACACCATATTATGATTGGCGAGGTTAACAAATCGAAGCGCGGGGATTGATCAGTGGAAACGGCAGATACGCCTTTGGGGCCGAATAAATTGGGTCGGAAACACATCAAGAGCTTTGCCAGCGGCATCGCTCACATGTTTTCCTGTTCGGCCCAGCATTATGCTTGGCAGGCGTATCAGCACCGGTTGCCAACGGTGACAATTGACCTCCTGGATCTGCGAATAGAGCCCTCGGCATTCGACATTGAAAGGAACCGGATTCTTGCCGGGATGTGTCAGAGAACACTCATCCGAAACGCCGGGCAACTGGCACCACCTGGCGCTGTGGTTACGGCGGTTCTCTCTGTCCACTTCGGGATCGATGACTATTCGGAGGACGGCCGTTCTGCCTCGATTGGCAGGTCAGTTTTCACCGCAATCCTGACCGATGACCGAGGCAAGGAGTGGCGCGTGGACCATGCTGAGGAGCGGATGTTGATCCAAGCGTAGCCGAAAACGGTTCGATCAACTCATATAAACCTAAAAACCGCAGTTGAAACCGGCCGGCGGGCTGAAACCATTGCCTGGCGCGGGTTTCGGCGAATCAATGCAATCTGCGGAGCAGTTGAGGGTAAACCGCTGAAAGCCTTTCCCCATAAGGCTTTCAGCCAAAAACGTGTGGTCAACTGCGGTTTTTAGGATAAATGGAAACCATGAAATAGGAGGCAACCATGCCAAAGAAACCAGGATCACATCATGTCGTGCCCAACGCTGACGGCGGCTGGGACGTCAAGAAAGACGGCGCGACCCGTAGCAGCGGCCACTTCGACAAGAAGCAGGATGCCGTCGATGCCGGGCGCAAGATCAGCCAGAACCAAGGCACCGAGTTCTACATCCACGGCAAGGACGGGAAGATCCAGAACAAGGACAGCCACGGGAACGATCCGTATCCGCCCAAAGGGTGATCCGGTGCATCTGCTTTCAGGGAGTTTTGGTTCTGTATGACACTGGCCTTCATCGCTGTAATTTTTGGCTTGGCGCTCCTCGTCTGGAGCGCCGACCGTTTTGTGGAAGGATCGGCCTCCACCGCTCGCCATTTCGGCATGCCGCCGCTGCTGATCGGTATGGTGATTGTCGGGTTCGGTACCTCCGCACCGGAAATGGTGGTTTCGGCCCTGGCCGCTTCGCAGGGTAACCCAGGCATCGCGCTGGGCAACGCCTACGGCTCGAACATCACCAACATCGCCCTGATCCTGGGGGTGACGGCCTTGATCAGCCCCATCGCCGTACATTCGCAGGTGCTGCGCAAGGAACTGCCCATTCTCACGGTGGTGACCGCCCTGGCGGCATGGCAACTCTGGGATGGTGAGATCACCCGGATCGATGCCGTTGTGCTGCTGACCGTGTTCGGAGGCCTGATGGCCTGGACCATCTGGCAAGGGATGCAAAAGAAAGAGGATGCGCTGGGAAGCGAGATTGAGCAGGAACTGGACGTCCGCACCATGCCGATCCGCCGTGCGGTCTTCTGGTTGGTAGTGGGGTTGGCGCTACTCATCGTCAGCTCTCGCATCCTGGTCTGGGGCGCGGTGGAAATTGCTCATGGATTCGGGGTCAGCGACCTGATCATCGGCCTGACCATCGTCGCGGTCGGCACCTCGCTGCCGGAACTGGCCTCGTCAATCATTGCAGCCAGGAAGGGTGAACACGATATCGCTCTCAATATCCTGGGCTCCAACCTGTTTAACACCCTGGCCGTGGTGGGCATCGCTGGAGCGATTCATCCGTTGGCGGTGGGGCCGGAGGTATTCAATCGGGACATACTGGTGATGGCCGTGCTGACCCTGTCGCTATTCGTCATCGGCTATGGGGTCCGGGGGCCGGGGCGTATCAACCGCATCGAAGGCGCGGTGCTGCTGGCCTGTTATGTTGGCTACACGGCTTACCTGATCAGTACGGTTTTCGGTGGGCAGGCATAGGCCAATTCGATTCCTGTTTTGGGAACCGAACCGGCGTCCGAAAACCGGATTCGAAGTTGTTGCTGAGAAGCGCGAGGTATCCGGTTTTACTGCAAACCAGTAACCCTCGTCCGGTGCAGGGAAATCAGGGGAGAAAATCGTTTCTCTGGTCGGGTTGTCGGGAAATGGTTGTGTAAGATGACTTCGGCGTTTATTATCAAGGAGTTACGAGGAGCGCGGGCTTTGAGACTGTTTTGCGGTAGGTCGACGCACCCTCCAGACCGCACAGCACCACCCACATCAAACGGGTCAGGTTGTCGCGGGCCAGAACCTCCTCCAGGCGCGATTGCATGATCCGCGCCAACCGCGACACGCGCCAGCCCAAACGTTGATGCAGCAGATAGGTATCAGACGGGTCATCCATGGGGTCGAACTGTGATAGATTGATTAGCAATGTCAATTATCTAATTTGCAACGCTAATTAGTTCTGTGCATGTGCAGGGTGCCATTCGGGCGTGTCGGGGTCGCCGGATCTGTATCGGAATTGGGGGCGGTTCTTGCCAATCCGCGCAATTTGCGGCACATCCCCAATATCGGCCACCGGTATGGCGGTCGCGGCAAACAGGGGGTCCACATCATGCACCGTATCATCGCACCAGCACTCGTTGCGGCCTTGCTTGTTGCCGGATGTGCAGGCGGGCCGGGCAGCCCGTCCAGCCGTACTGTTGTTCAGGGCGCGGGGGCTGAATTGCTGAAGCTGCGTGCAGGTCCGGGGCTGGGCTTCAACGTGATCCTTGGCCTGCCTGATGGTACCGCGCTTGTGCAGCGCGGTTGCGTCACAGAAGTTGGCCAGCGCTGGTGCCGCGTATCGCTGGAGCGCGCGCCAAACATATCGGGCTATGTCTCGGCTGATTACCTTTCCAACCGCTAATTGCGCTGCGCAAACATGGCGCCCTGATCCGCAGCGGGCAGGGCGCGCAGTTGCGGGTTATGGCAGCGGAATATGCTCATCCCGGTCCTGTGGCGGCAGGTCGAACAGGCCCTGTCCCCATCTGGCCGCGCGCCAGTCTTCCTTGGCGGCCTCGATCCTCTCTCGTGATGATGCGACGAAATTCCACCAGATATGGCGCGGCCCGTTCAGCGTGGCGCCGCCCAATGCCATCAGCCGTGCGCCCTGTTCGCCCGCGCGCACGGTAATCCTGTCGCCGGGGCGGAACACCATCATGCGGCCCGCCTCGAACACCTCGCCCGCGATCTCAACACTGCCGGATGTGATGTATAGCCCCCGGTCTTCGTGGTCATCGGGCAGCGGAAAACGCGCGCGAGCCGCCAGCACAACGTCCAGATAGAAGGTGTCGGAATACATCGTCGCGGGCGCTTTTGCCCCGTAAGCCGTGCCAAGGATCAGCCGCGCCTTGATGCCGGTATCAAGGATTTCAGGCAATGTATCCGCGCCATGATGCTCGAAAAACGGCATCTCGTCCTCGCGGTCCTCTGGCAGGGCGATCCATGTCTGAATGCCGAACAGGCTGGACGGCCCTTGCCGTGTTACTTGCGGCGTGCGTTCCGAATGGGTAACCCCCTTGCCCGCCATCATCCAGTTCAGCGCGCCGGGGCGAATGACCTGATCGGCCCCTGTGCTGTCCAGATGATGAAATTCACCCTGATACAGATAGGTGACGGTTCCCAGCCCGATATGCGGATGCGGGCGCACGTCAATCCCCTTGCCCGTCAGGAACTCCGCAGGCCCTGCCTGATCGAAAAATATGAACGGACCGACCATTTGCCGCTTGGGGGCGGGCAGGGCACGGCGCACTTCAAACCCGCCAATGTCGCGTGCGCGGGGCACAATCAGCGTTTCAATGGCATCAATGCCCACATCATCAGGGCAACCGGGGTCGAGGGTCGGGTTCCAGCTCATGGCGCGTCCTCCTGTTTGCGCTTTAACCTACGACGCGTCGGACGGTCCGGCAAGCAAAGCCTGTTCGCTTGGGCGGAACACGGCATTCGCTTGCGGCGTTGCACGATGCCCTTACCGGCCGGATTCGAAGTAGCTGACAATCTGGTCCCGAACCCAGATCAAGGCCCGATCCGTTGCGCCATAATGGTGCCATTGGATCACTTCGGTCAGCGGCGGAATCTGCACGGGTGCTTCGATAATGCGCAGCGGCATGATACGCGTATAGGCTTCGGCCAGACGACGATGCGCCAAAGCAATCCGTGTCGTTCCCGCAATCAAAAATGGCATGGTTGAGAACGACCCCGCCACAATATCAATCTTGCGGGATTTGGCCCCGAATTCGCGCGTGAACCATTCTTCATAGCTGGGCGCTGAATTCGGCCCAAAACTGACTGTCACATGGCGCATCTTCAGAAATTCATCCAGCGTTACATGCGTGTCGATCAGGGGGTTGTCCCGACAAATCAGGCAACAAAAGGTTTCGGCGAATAGGGGCGCGTGAGGGTGTAGGTGCGAAACATATGCCTGCGGCATGGCCAGCAGGTCAATCTCGCCATTTTCCAGCAAAAGATCAGGCGCGTTTTGCCGTCCCTGTAGTTGTGACGGTTGCAGAACCTCGAATCTGACGCCGGGTGCAGCACGGTTGATCAGCCGCATCGCATTGGCCAGTCCGGCAATCATAAGATAGTCAGATGCGAATATGCGGATGGTCCGTTCCGAGGATGCGGGATCGAAATCCGGGGCTGTCATGATGCGGGCATCGATTTGCAGCAACAGGTCACGGGCCGCCGCCGCCAGTTCCAGCCCGCGCGCAGTCGGCACCATTTCCCGCCCGACCTGCACCAGAAGATCATCGTTGAAATGTTCCCGCAACCGCGCCAGCACACCGCTGATTGTGGATTGATTGCGCAACAGCTTCTCTGCGGCGCGCGATACACTGCGTTCGGTCAGCAGATGATCCAGTGCGACAAGCATGTTCAGATCGAAGCCATTGAAACGCATGTTGTTATCCTTCGCATAGGTATCGATATTTCCAATACATTACATCCAAAGTTTCGATTTTTAAAATATAAATAGTTTTGCTACCTCTTTTGCGGGCGTTGTTGCGGCGCTATGGAGGAGGAACCCATGTCCCATTACTTGCCTGCTTTCGCGGTCGCGTGTGCTGTGTTTTGTGGTCCTGCCGCTGCGCAGGAGCACCTGATTTTCGCCACGGCCAGCCCGTCGGAAGGGCCGATTTCGACCGAGGTTTTCAACGATTGGGCCGCGCGCATCAACGAGGATGGCGCGGGTGTGGTTGAAATTGACGTGCGCCACGGCTTCACCATGGCAAACCCGGCCAATTTCTATGACCGCGTCAAGGACGGCGTGGTGCCGATCACTTGGGGTATTATGACCACGATTGGCGGGCGCTTTCCGTTGACCGGCATGGCAGAATTGCCATTTCTAAGTGATGACGCGGAAACGGCGTCTGTTGCGTTCTGGCGGCTATATGACGAAGGGCATCTGGACGCTGAATATCATGACATTGTCCCGCTGTTTCTGACAGCATTTCCGCAATCTGGCGTGCATTTGTCGTCCCCGCTGGCATCGCTGGACGATCTGGCAGGCGCGCGGGTGATCGCGGGCTCGCAGACCAATTCGCAGGTTATTCAGGCGCTGGGCGGCTTGCCGCAATCCATCAACCCCGCCGACGCCTATGAGGCCATCCAGCGCGGCACTGCCGATGGCCGGTTCGTGCCCTGGACCGCATTCCCGCCCTTCCGCATGGAGGAGATCACAAACTACCATATCGAGGCCCCGATCGGCACGGCCATCGGCATGGTGTTCATGAACCGTGACATTTGGGACGATCTGCCGTCAGAGGCGCGCGATGTCATCATGCGTCATTCCGGTGAAGCGCAAAGCCGTCTTCTGGGTCGGTTCTTTGATGCGCAGAATGATGCGATCCGTGCGCGCATTTCCGGCATGGACGGGCATGAAATTGCAGCACCCGATCCGCAGCAATCCGCGCAATGGGAAACGCGGCTGGCCCCAGTGACCGAAAGCTGGCTGGAACGCACCGAAGGCGGCGCGGCCCTGCTGGAACGCTTTAGCACATTGCTGGACGGCGCGGCGACAGACTGACCGCGCGTCCCAAACATCGGTTCCGACCAAATTACCAACTCCGAAGCCACTTCCGCAGGGCGGCCAGCCCTGCCCTGCGGAGCAGCGAGGATCGCCTATGCCACACCCGCAAACAGATATCCTGCCGCACAAGCCGGTGATTGATGTTGTGCTGCACCGCGTAACCCGCCCGCTGGCATTTGCGGGGGTTCTGGGCATGCTTGCGGTGGCCGGTGTCACGGTGGTTGCCGTCATGCTGCGCTGGTCGGGTCTGGGTGGTCTGGCTGCGATGAACGAAATAACCGGCATGCTGTTTGCCGTGGCCATTGCTGCAACCCTGCCTGCGGCCACAGCGCAACGGGTGCATCTGCGCATTGACCTGCTGGGGGGCATGATGGGGCCGCGGGTGCGGCGCGTTATGGATCTTCTGGGGTCATTGCTGCTTTTGCTGTTTCTGGCGCTGCTTGCGCGCGAGGTTCACGCCTATTCGGGGCGGTTGATCGCGGGGGGACGGACCACAACCATTCTGGGCTGGCCGGTGGGCCAGTTTGTGCGCGCGGTGGGCGTCCTGCTTTGGGCCACAGTGGCTGTGCAGGTGGTGATCTGCGCGCTGGATTTGCGCCGTTTGACGCTGCGCCTGCCCGCTGGTGACCAGATCAGGGACGGGCGCACGCATCCGCTGGTCTGGGGGCTGATGCTGGCCGCTGCCGTGGCACTGGCGTGGCTTGTCTGGTGGGGCTGGGGCGATTTTCGCGGCATGTCGCGCGTGGTCACCAGTGCCCCGCTTGCGTCTGTCGGGGTGGGGTTTGCGCTGCTTTGGGTGGCGCTGCTGCTTCTGTTTCCGGTTTCGGCAGTGATGGGGCTGATGGGGCTGGTAGGAACCGCGCTGTTTCTAAGCTGGCGTCCGGCATGGTCTGTGCTGTCATCGGAAACCGTGGGGTTTCTGACCAATCCGCAAGTGGCCGCGCTGCCGTTGTTTTTGCTGATGGGCAGTTTTGCCATGGTCGCGGGCCTGTCGGATGATGTGTACCGTCTGGCGCGCGCGGGTCTGGGGCGCTTTCGCGGCGGGCTGGCACTGGCCACGGTCGGGGGCTGCGCGGGCTTCGGCGCGGTCACCGGATCATCGCTGGCCACAGTCGCCACATTCGGGCGGATTTCGCTGCCGCAGATGCGCGCGGCGGGCTATTCCCCCGCGCTGGCATCAGGGACTGTTGCGGCGGGCGGCACGCTGGGCGCGCTGATCCCGCCATCTGCGCCGATCATCCTGTTTGCGCTGCTGACGGAAGCCAGCATTGGCCAGTTGTTTGTCGCAGCGGTCATACCCGGCCTGATGGCGGCGGCGCTGTATATGGGCACAATCGCACTGGTCGTGCGCATGAACCCCGCCGCAGCGCCTGCGCCCGAACCCACCCCACCGGCAGAATTGCGCGCGGCATTCGCCAAGGCCGGTCCGGTGACGATCCTGTTCGGCACGGTCATCGGGGGGCTGTACGCAGGCGTGTTCACCGCCACGGAATCGGCGGCAGTGGGTGCCATCGGGGCGTTTGCCATGGCACTTTGGCGCGGCAAGCTGAACCGGCGTGAAATTCTGTCTGTGATGGGCGAAACCACTGCGATCACTGCCATGATTTACATGCTGATCTTCGGGGCCATGGTGTTTTCGTTCTTCGTGGGGGCCAGCCAACTGCCCGAAACACTGACGCGGATGGTGGGCGCACTGGATGTGACGCCGCTGCTGATCATCGCGATTTTGCTGGTAATGTATCTGCTGCTTGGGTCGGTGATGGACAGTTTCGCCATCATGATCATTACTGTGCCCATCGTCACGCCGCTGATCCTTGGCATGGGTTATGACCTGATCTGGTGGGGGATCATCATGCTGGTGGTGGTGGAAACCGGCCTGATTACGCCACCTTTCGGGGTCAATCTTTTCGTTATCCGCTCGGTCCAGCCGAATGTGCCACTGGCCACAGTGTTCAAAGGGGCGCTGCCCTTCGTTCTGTCCGATTTCCTGCGCCTTGCGGTGCTGGTGCTGTTTCCGGCGCTGGTGCTGTGGCTGCCGTCACAAATGTAGAAGGTATACCATGCCCAAAATCATCGACTTGTCCGTGCCGCTGGAAACCGGCGTCGCGTCCGACCCGCCGGGGTTGCTGCCCGAAATCGAGTATCATGACCACGACACCGGCGCGGCCGAGTTCGAGGCCATGACGGGCTTGGACCGCGCGCAGTTTCCAGACGGCAAGGGCGCCGCATCCGAGCGGTGCCGCATCACCACCCATAACGGCACCCATCTGGACGCGCCATGGCATTATCACCCCACAATGGATGGCGGCAAACGCGCCATCACCATTGACGAAGTGCCGCTGGACTGGTGCTTCAGCCCCGGCGTGAAGCTGGATTTCCGCCATCTGCCCGATGGCCATGTGGTCACCGCAGCCGAGGTTGAGCGCGAGTTGGACCGTATCGGCCACAACCTGCAACCGTTTGACATTGTGCTGGTCAACACATCCGCCGGTGCCGCCTATGGCCAGCCCGATTTTCTGGCGCGCGGCTGCGGCATGGGCCGCGAGGCCACGCTGTATCTGACAAGCCGCGGCGTGCGCGTCACTGGCATTGACGGCTGGTCATGGGACGCGCCTTTCGGGGCCACATTGCAACGCATCCGAGAGACCGGTGATGCCAGCCTGTTCTGGGAAGGGCACAAGGCCGGCGCCGAGATCGGCTACTGCCATATCGAGAAACTGACCAATCTGCATGAACTTCCCGCCCATGGTTTCACCGTGGCCTGTTTCCCCGTCAAGGTCGCCCGCGCCAGCGCGGGCTGGTGCCGGGCGGTGGCAATTCTGAATGACTGAAAGGACGCAAATGTTCAGATACTTTCCAACCAATTATGTCTGGGACCTGTCGGTCAATCTGGCCATCGAAATGGGCGGCCGGATGGGCGAGATCGCCGAAATGTGCGCGCCGCTGACCGAAGCCGCGAAAGCCCCCGATGCAGACGGCACGCGCGCCTTCCGCGAAAGCTGGGAGAAGATGGCCCAGCGGCTGGAAGGGCTGGCACAGGATGATCTGGCGCGCGGGCGGGCGCTGTCGGCCAGCACCAAGCTGATGCGCGCGGCCAATTACCTGATCATCGCCGAACGGATGCAGGCGCACGGATCAGACGGACGGCTGGCGCTGTATCGCCACCATCTGGCAACCTTCTATCAGGCGCTGTCACTGGGGCGCGGCGGGGCGTATCGTGTGGAAATCCCCTATCAGGGCAAGCATCTGTCGGGGATTTTCATGCCCGCCGAAGGGGTCACTGGCCCGCAACCGGTCTTGATACAGGTCAACGGTTTCGACAGTACCAAGGAAATGCGCTACATGGCGCAACTGCCCGGACTGCTGGCCAAACGCGGCATCGCGTCACTGGTGCTGGACCAGCCCGGCACCGGCGAGGCGCTGCGCCTGCAAGACCTGACCGCGCGCCATGATTCCGAGCATTGGGCCACTCCTGTCTATAACTGGCTGGCCGCGCGCGCGGACGTGGACGCCGCCCGCATTGGCATCGAAGGGGTGTCGCTGGGCGGGTATTACGCCCCGCGCGCCGTGGCGTTTGAACCGCGCTTTGCCTGCGGCATCAGCTGGGGCGCGAACCATGACTGGCGTGATGTGCAAAAGCGCCGTCTGGAACGCGAAGGCGATTTCCCCGTCCCGCATTACTGGGCGCATGCCGCCTGGGTGTTCGGCGCCACCGACACGGATGATTTCATGGCGCGCGCCGAGAAGATGCATCTGGACGGTGTGCTGGACCGCATCCGCGTGCCCTATCTGGTGACACATGGCAAACATGACACCCAGATCCCGCTGAAATGGGCGCATCGCACCTTTGATCAACTGGTCAACAGCCCGCGCCGCGAACTGGTCATCTTTGATGAACGCACCGGCGGCGTGATGCATTCCAGCGTCGATAATTCCGGCCCCGTACTGGATTGCATCTGCGATTTCGCGGCTGAAACCCTTGGCGGTCGTACCGCCTGAATACACCGCCTGAACACAAGGAATATACCATGCAGATCATCGGACCCGACCTTCTGGTCTTTGGCGTGGACGACGTGCCCGCCTGCCACGAATTTCTGACCGCCTACGGGCTGGATGCGCAGGACTACAGCCCCGAAAATGGCGGGTATTTCATGGCGCTGGATGGCACCGGCCTTGAAATCCGCCGCCGTGACGACCCGTCGCTGCCGCCCGCGCTGAAAACCGGCAATATGCTGCGCCTGCAAGTGCTGGGCGTGGTAGATCAGGCCGCACTGGACGCGGTTGCGACGGAACTGGGGCGTGACCGGCAGGTTTTGCGGCTGGCCGACGGATCGCTGCGCTGCCACGACGATCAGGGGTTCGAGCTGTCGTTCCGTGTGACCACCCGCACCGCCCTGAACATGCCCGCCGAGAAGGTGAACGCGCCGGGCGATTATGGCCGCAAGCCCAATGAAATTGGTGTGTCGGCGGACATGCCCGCCAAACCCCGCACCCTGTCGCATATCGTGCTGTTCGTGCCTGATATTGACGATGCGGTGGCGTTCTACCGCGACAGGCTGGGGTTCCGGATCACCGACACACTGACGGGCGCAGGCCCCTTCCTGCGCCCGCAGGCCAACCCCGACCACCACACACATTTCTTCATCCGTACACCACCTTATATGCAGGGCTGCGAACATCTGGCGTTCCATATGGGGGGACCGACAGAGTTGATGGTCGCAGGCAGCCGGATGATGGAGCAGGGGTTCGAGTCGTTCTGGGGACCGGGGCGGCATAAATTCGGGTCGAACTGGTTTTGGTATTTCAAAAGCCCGCTTGGCTGTAACGTGGAATTCGACGCCGATATGGACATTCATGACGATGACTGGGCCCCGCGTGAAGCCCCCATGGGGCCAGAAGCCTCTCAGGCGTTCCTGATGCAATGGCGCAAGAAATGGGCGCCGAGTGGCGGGCCAAAAGCGGGCTGAGGGGATGGTGAACCTTGCCCGTCTGGAAGACCTGCCCGATGGCGGCGCGCGCGGCTTCGATGTGCCGGGGCTGCGCTGCAAGGTCATCGTGGTGCGCCGCGGCAATCAGGTCTTCGGCTGGCGCGACCTGTGCCCGCATTACGCAGGCGGGACCCCCATGGCATGGAAGCGCGATGCCTATCTGAACGGTGATCAATCCCACATCGCTTGCCACGCGCATGGTGCATGGTTCGACATTGAAACCGGACAGTGTGTCAAAGGTCCCTGCCTTGGAAAGAAACTGACAAAAGTGCCGCTGAACGTCAATGACGCGGGCATCGTACACATACCCTGACCTGTAGGATAATAAGGAATAAGCAATGAACACCCCCGGACGTATTCTGGTTATTGGCGGCGGCTTCTCGGGAATGTCCGCAGCCATCCTGTTGTCAGAACAAGGACATTCCGTCGATCTGGTGGAAATCGACGCAGACTGGCGAAGCTATGGCGCGGGGATCAGCCTGAATGGCGGGATATTCCGTGTCTTTGACCGGCTTGGCATTATGGACGGATACCGTGAATGCGGCGCAATGATCGATGGCATTGAAATACGCGGGCCTGCCGATCAGGTCTTGGCGCGTATCCCCACGCCATCCTTGATGGAGGGGGCGCCTGGCAATGGCGGGATCATGCGGCCTGTGCTGGCGCAGATTCTGGCGGATCGGGTGCGCGAAACGGCGGTGAATATCCGCCTTGGGCAGACCTTCGACACGCTGGCAGATGGCGTGGATGGGGTCGATGTCAGTTTCCGCGATGGCAGTTCGGGCAGATATGATCTGGTGATCGGTGCGGACGGGCTGTATTCGGCAACCCGCGCAGCTGTGTTTCCTGATGCCCCCGCGCCCCGCTATGTCGGTCAGGCGGTCTGGCGCGCCGTTGTGACGCGCCCTGCGCATGTGCCAAGCGTTGCCATGTGGATGGGACCCGGCCTGAAGCTTGGCATCACGCCTGTGTCAGATGATGAAAGCTACATTTTCCTGACCGAGAACCGGCCCGAAAACACCTATGTCCCGCCAGAAACCCATGTCGAGGCCCTGAAGGCCCTGTTGGCGAATTTCACCGCGCCCACAGCGCAGGCCATTGCCGCAGAGTTGGGGGCGGACAGTCAGATTGTGTATCGTCCGCTGGAGCAGCTGTTGCTGCCGCGCCCGTGGTATAAGGAGCGTGTGGTGATGATCGGTGACGCCGTTCACGCGACCACCCCGCATATGGCCGCCGGTGCCATGATTGGCATGGAAGACGCAATCGTTCTGGCAGATGAACTGGCAGCGCATGACACCCTGCCCGCAGCGCTTGATGCCTTTCAATCCCGCCGCTGGGAACGCGCGCGCATGGTTGTCGAAAACTCCGGTCGTCTGGCTGAAATTGAACAAGGCCACGGCACACCGGATGAACACCGCCAGATCATGGGCCAGACATTGGGCGCGCTGGCGCAGCCGATCTAGGCCAACGGGCAATCTGACCACTGAAATGGCTTCAGCGCCGCATTGCGACGATGGCAAAAAGGATACTGTGATGAAGTTTGCAACCCTTCCCGACGGAACCGAAGACGGGGCGTTGCTGGTCGTTTCGCGCGATCTGACACGGGCGGCACCGGCTGCGGATATTAGCCCAAGCCTGCTGGCGGCGCTGCGCGACTGGACGCGCACGCAGCCGCTGTTGCGCGCGCGTGCGCAACAAATCGAAGATGGCACTGCCCCGGGGCTTGTCCCGTTTTCACCCAAAGACGCGCTTGCGCCCCTGCCGCGTGCACCGCAATGGCTGGACGGATCGGCCTTCTTGAACCACGGGCGCTTGATGGATCAGGCTTTCGGTCATGACCCGTTGCCCGATTTTGATACGCATCCGCTGGTTTATCAGGGCGCAAGTGATGACTTTCTTGGCCCGCATGCTGCGCTGGCCACGCCTGACGAAGCGTTGAATATTGATTGCGAGGGGGAATTCGGTGTCATCGTCGATGAGGTGCCCATGGGCACCAGCGCCGAGGATGCGCTGGGTCTTGTGCGGCTGATTGTGCAGATCAATGACTGGTCCCTGCGCGGCCCCGGCCCGTGGGAAATGAAGCGCGGTTTCGGGTTCATTCAGGCCAAACCGTCCACAGGGTTCGCGCCTTGTGCCCTTACGCCCGACGAGTTGGGCGCGCATTGGCAAGGCGGGCGGGTGTGTCTGCCATTGCATGTGGCCGTGAACGGCAGGCGCCTTGGCGGCCCGCATGGCGCCGAGATGGATTTCCATTTCGGGCAAATCATCGCACATGCCGCGCGCACCCGCAGATTGCGTGCGGGCAGTATTCTGGGGTCTGGCACAGTGTCAAACGCTGCGCGTGGCGCAGGGTCGGCCTGTCTGGCCGAAGTGCGCGTCATTGAGAAAATTGATTTCGGCGCGCCCCAGACCCCGTTTCTGCGTTTCGGGGACCGTGTCACGATGGAAGCGCGGCTGCCGGACGGGCCTGCATTCGGGGGCATTGATCAAAAGGTGCAGCAAGGCCCTGCGTGACGCCCGGCGGGGGTCTTCGACACGCTGGATCACGCGCGCCTGTGCAGGACTCCAGCCTCTGCAAGGGGGGTATGGGGTTGCTCATGCAGATCAGCTACAACACTGGATTCACAAGATGAATCCCTCATGTAATGTGTACAAGAAAGCCGGATTCCCCCCGGATTTATGAGGCAACACTTTTAGGCTGTCTTGATTGAGGTGCAAACCATGCTACGAGGCAGATCTGATCCAGTCTTTGGCACGCGCCGGATCGGGCACAGGGGCAGCGGCCAGTAACTCGCGGGTGTAGTCGGTCCCCGGCGCGCTGAATAATTGCGATTTCGGCGCCTTTTCAACCACTTGTCCGGATTTCATGACATACACGAAATCAGCGACTTTCTTGACCACGGGCAGGTCATGGGTGATAAAAAGGTAGCCGATATTCAGCTCTGAACGCAGCGTATTCAGCAGGTTAATGATTCCGGCCTTAACCGATACATCCAACGCAGAAACTGCTTCATCCGCAATGATGATGGACGGCTTCAGAATGACGGCGCGTGCAATCAGCACACGTTGGCGTTGTCCGCCGCTAAGCTGATGTGGATAGCGTTCCAGAAAGTGTTCGGCAGGTTTCAGATCCACAATCTCAAGCGCTTCTTTAACCTTTGCCAGCACATCAGCCTTGCGCCTTGCAAGCCCATGCAAACGTATCACTTCGGATAGAATTGTGCGCACAGTGTTGCGCGGGTTCAGCGCCGCTGACGGGTCTTGCAGCACACATTGGACCGCGCTGCGATACTCCATCATCTGGGCCCGGTTCATATCTGCCAGATTGCGCCCATTGAACGTGACGGTCCCGCTACTTGGGGGAACAAGCCCCAGAAGCATGCGCGCAACTGTGCTTTTGCCACTGCCACTTTCGCCGACGACCGCTGTGAAATCACCGGGACGAATGGTCAGTGACACATTGTCTACCGCCATCACTGCGGGACCGCTTCCGCGTTTGCCAAATGCTTTTGTCAGACCATTTGCACAGAGTTCCATACCCGGCCCTTTCATTGTGCGTTTTGCTTGCTGGAATAATCGCTAACGTAAAGGTCCGGCGTATCGTCGGCCAAACTCTGGACACAGCGCAGCAACTCTTTGGTGTAGGGGTGTTCGGGCGCTGAGAATATCTTCTCGGTGGAGCCGGTTTCGACCACTTCGCCGCCATACATGACGTAAATCCGATCACACAGCCCGGCCACCACAGCAAGATCATGGGTGATCAACAGCAAGGATGTGCCTAGCGCCGTGACGCTATCATCCAACGATTTCAACACCCGACGCTGAACTGTCGCATCCAGCGCTGTTGTTGGTTCATCTGCAATAATAATCTCAGACGATTTGGCCAAAGCAATGGCAATCAAAACCCGTTGGCGCATACCGCCGCTTAGCTCAAACGGGAAACGTTGCGCCATGCGTTCAGGATCCGGAAGACCCGCAAGGGCGATAACGCGCAGCAACTCATCTTTTGACGTCTGCTCGCCGCGTCCCATCTTCAGCGCCTCATTGATCTGCGCGCCGATCCTCATCGTGGGGTTCAGGAAACTGTGCGGATCCTGAAAGATCATACCAATGCGTTTTGCACGGATGTCACGCCATATGCGTGCATCCGCCCCGTTCAGTTCCTGCCCCCGGAACTGGATCGAGCCATGCACCTGCACCAGCGGCGAGTCCGGAAGTAGCCCGGAAATGGCGCGGACTGTCACCGATTTTCCAGAACCGGATTCACCGACGATGCCCACCCGCTCGCCTGCGCGGACCGTCAGGTCAACATTGCGCACCGCATGAACCAACCGGTTTCGTCCGGTCGGCAGTTTGACTTGCAACCCTCTGACCACCAGCAAAGCTTGTTCATCTTGGGACATATCTGTAGCCCTTTCATCATTGCCCATGGTCATTTCACCCGGCTCAGCATGGGGTTCAGACAATCGTTAAGAATGTCGCCCAGCATGTTTACGGCCAGCACCACAATGAAAATTGCCAGGCCGGGCAGAACTGTCAGCCACCAAGCTATTTGCAAATAGGCTTGCGCACTGTAGAGAAGGGCGCCCCAACTGGGTTGGTTCGCGTCACCCAGGCCCAGAAACGCAAGGCCGGATTCCGCAAGAATAGCGCGTCCAACGGTCATGGTCGTCGCAACAAGGACCGGCGGGAATGCATTTGGCAGGACATCAAAGAAGAAAATTCTAATGGGGCGGAAACCGGCCGCACGCGAAGATTCGACATAGCCCAATTCACGGATGCGCATACATTCCGCGCGCAGAATCCGTGCGACCTGTGGCCACATAGTGATCGACAATATCAGAATGATGATTTCCAGACTTGCCCCTAGAAGGGCTACTGACACCAGCGCCAGAATAATGCCCGGTATAACCTGGAAGAATTCGGACACTTTCATCAGCAGAACATCTGCAATTCCACCATAGAAACCTGCCAGCCCACCTACGACGATGGCCACAGTCAGGCAGATTGCGGCGACAGAAAGCCCGACAAAAATCGATACTTGCCCACCGCGCATAAGCCGCGCAAGCATATCGCGCCCCAGATGATCCGTGCCCGCAAAGTTTTCGGCACCCGGTGCCTGTAGCGGTATGAAGGCCGTCAGTGTCGGACTATGGCTGAAATAAGGACCGATGAAACACAGCCCGAGTATTGCCGCAAGGATGATCAGGAAGAAAACAGTCAACGGCCTGCGCAGAAACTCGCGCAAGGGGCTTTGCCTGCTGAAATCAGCCTGATCCGGCGTGACAGGTATTTCAGATGCGATAGCGGGGGTAATGTTCTCTTGCAGGGCCATCAGTTCGCCTCTCTCGACATTTGGTAGCGTGCCCTGATCCGCGGATCGACCAGCCCATAAACCACATCTGTCAGAATATTTACGACGACGATGGTAACTGTCAGGATCAGCAAGATCCCCATCACCACCATGTTTTCGCCGCGATGAATGGAGTCATAAAGCAACAACCCCATTCCTGGCCAACCGAACACTTTTTCGACCAATACGGCGCCGGCAAGGGTGAAGCCCGCGCTGTAGCCGATCACTGACACCATCGGCAGCATCGAGTTCAGCAACCCATGGTGGCGCAGTATCTGGAAGCTAGACAGTCCTTTTGATCGTGCTGTATCGATGTAATCCTGCCCAAGGACTTCGATCATGCTAGACCGCATGATCCGCGCCTTGAATGCCAGTTCGGCCACCAGCAACGACGTCAGTGGCAAGACCAAATGCCGCCAGGAAAAACCGGTTGACCCGAAATCCGTCATCCCTTGGGCCGGAAAGATCGGCAGGACCACCGAGAACATCAGGATCAGCATCAGGGCAAGCCAGAAACTGGGAATTGAAAACCCGACCACAGCCAGAAACGAAATTGACCCGTCTGCAAGCCGCGACCGTGTGCGCGCGGCCATGGCCCCAAGAATGATACCCCCGATCGAGGAGATGACCAGACTTGGTATGGTCAGGATAAGCGTATTGCCAAGCCGTCCCAGGATAAGGTCGATTACAGGGACACGATTGGCGAATGAGTAACCCAGATTCCCGGTCAGGATATTTCCCAAGTAAGACAGATATCGCTCTGGCAGGGAACGGTCCAAGCCGTAAGCTTCGATCATTTGCGCACGGAATGCATCAGGGATCGGCACCTCGCCGACCAAGGCTTGAAGGGGGTCGCCGGGCGCAATTTCCAACAGCATGAACATAACGGTCACGACCGCAAGGATCAGCAATAGCGACGAGATTAGAAGTTTCAGGATGTGTCTGGCCCAAGCTATGGTCATGGACGTGGTCCTTTGGCACAAAAATCAGGGGGCGGCAGGCGGTGCCGGGTTGGCCGGCACCGCCCCTTCAGAAGGCTGGCACCTTTACTTTGCGCGCAGCTTGCTCCAATCGAAGCGGTGGACGGCAGTAAATTCTTCCAGACCGTCCCACTGACCTGCCACGGGATTTTTCCTCCATTTGGAATTAGAGTCCGACCCAAGGAAGGGACGGACAATGAAGCGAACGAGATACACGGAAGAACAGATC
>SR_TP_S13solDRAFT_1000125_pt1 | contig 40462 bp, 43 predicted proteins | sample SodReaTP_S13sol_FD_11159 | JGI IMG/M metagenome (IMG submission 11159) | reverse complement strand
ACGCTGTCGCAACTGAGCATCCACTTCGAAGGCCGACTGGATGATCACATAGACCTATGAAAACTTGGCTGACACAGAATATTGAACACCCTCCTTCTACCAGTTACACTTGGGTTGGTGTCAATGGGCCTGGCATCACTGATTTTGCTAGCTCTGTGGCTGTGCTTCTTTATCCTTCCCAAGTCCGAGGGGGCGGTTGGTTTAAAGATTGTAGCATCAGGCCTGTTGATTGCGCTTTCAGTAAGCCTGTTTTATCAGTCAGACTGGGTAATGCCTTCAAGCCCTAGCGGGGCTTTAGCCGTATTATTGTGGCCCTTACTATGGCTGGGAGTTTGGGTAGGGCCGACCTTGCTTGCCCTGGTTACGCTAGCTGGCGTTCATTTCTATATATGGGGTAGCTACGATGACTGGCGCTTATACCGATTAAAACAAGATTCACTAAAAGAGTGACTGGAAAAGCTATGCAAAAGATGAACATCGTTGAGATGGAGCAAGGGCTGAAGAAGCTTGCTGAAGAATTTCCTGACCCAGTGGACTACGGAACAGAGCTTCTTAGATTGTTTTCAGGTGGTTCTAAGACAAAAATGTTGCGGATTAAAAACAGCGCTTCAAATCAATCTGACATTGATGGCGGATTCATTTGGAAGTTGAAGCTGCACTATGCTCCAGCTGAGCCTGGTAATGCTGACGAAATTCTAGCAACGCTAAAACAAAGCAAGCGTACCGCCAAGCACAAAACACGGTTGTTGGTAGTCAATGACGGCTCTACGGTGCTTGTTTTCGATGTGAAGTATCAAGAGCTTGTGTCCAGCACAGTTAGCTCCATACATGAGCATGCACATTTATTTTATCCGTTAATAGATGTTGAGCTGCCGCGCCAAACCGCCGAAAGCCCTATAGACATCAAAGCAACAGCCAAGCTTGCGAAACTCTACGATGCGCTTGTGGAGAAAAATCCTGACTGGCTTGAAGGTGACAAGCGGCACGATTTCAATCACTTCATGACCCAAGTAATCTTCTGCCTATTCGCCGAGGATACGGGGATACTGCCACTTGATATTTTCAGCAAAACACTGAAAACTCGGGCAGGCCAGCAAGGCGAGTACGCAACCGATGTCATCCGCAACATATTCAATGTTTTAGACAAACAGCGTAGGGATGATGTCGCCTCTTGGCTCAAAGAGTTCCCGTATGTAAACGGAGGCTTGTTCAAAGGTGATGCTCTGGTGCCGGAGTTCTCAGCGAAGGGCTACCGTTACCTCTTAGAAGCAGCGCAGCTTGATTGGAAGGATATTAACCCTGACATCCTGGGTAGTAGCATTCAGGCGATTGTCGATCCGTCCATGCGCGGCAACCTCGGGATGCATTACACAAGTGTCCCAAATATACTAAAAGTACTGGAGCCACTCTTTTTAGATGATTTGCGAGAAGAGCTGTTTCGAGCACGGCATAAACCAACAAAACTTAAAGAGTTCCTTGGCCGGTTAATGCGAATTCGCGTGGCAGATTTCGCCGTCGGGAGCGGAAATTTCTTAATTATCGCTTACCGCGAATTACGTAAGCTAGAGCTTCAAGCGATGGAAGCCTTGCGAGATATTGAAGGCGGTAAAAGCACAATGTCGTTTGGCGTGACGTCGCATATTTCACTCTCTAACTTCTATGGTGTGGAGTTGGCAGATTTTGCGGCGGAAACGGCGAAACTCGGCTTATGGATAGCTGAGTACCAAATGAACAAAAAGTTTGTTGCCACGTTCGGCTCTGAAATTCCAGCATTACCACTGAGAGATGCTGGGAATATTCTTTGTGCAAATGCATTACGGATTGATTGGAAGGAAGTGTTACCCAAAGGCGATGACGCTGAAATCTACGTCTGCGGAAACCCTCCTTATCTTGGTCATTCCATTATGAATGAACAACAAAAGTCTGACATGAAGCGGGTGTTTAGTGACACGCAAATCAATTACAAATCCCTCGACTTTGTGACTGCATGGTTTAAGAAGGCAACAGATTTTGTTAAAGGTACTCCTCATCGCTTTTCCTTTGTAACCACAAACTCCATTTGCCAAGGATCACAAGTTCCTGTGCTTTGGCCGTGGATGTTAAAACAGGGAATGGAGATATTCGCTGCTCACACGTCATTTAAGTGGTCAAATAATGCCGCGAATAAGGCCGGTGTGACTTGTGCAATTATCGGCATCCAAGATGCCTCATGCGGAACCGCAAAGCGAAAAGTGATATTCACAAAAGAAGATCAGGTTGAGTGTGAAAACATAAACCCGTATCTGCTGCCGTCAGAAAACATCGTTGTACAAGCGGCATCACGACCTATCAACGGCTTACCGCCCATGCTGTGGGGAAACAAGCCGACGGATGGTGGGAACTTTATCCTATCACCCGAGGAGAAAGACGCAATTATAGAAGCCTTCCCGGAATCACAGCTATTTATACGCCGATATGTAGGCTCACAAGAGGCGATAAAAAACATTTACCGCTATGTGATTTGGGTGAGCGACGATGAGGTAGATACTGCAATGGCTATTCCGCCAATTCGAGAGAGAATTGAAGCAGTAAGAGGTTTTAGGCTGGCAAGCAAATCTGCGAGCACTCGCCCTTCAGCGGAATACGCACATCGTTTTAGGCAGATACAAGGAGTTGCGGGAACAATGTCAATTATCGTACCGAGTGTCTCTTCTGAAAGTAGGCAGTATTTGCCATGCGGCATCCTGACCAACGGTGAAATTGTCTCTAACTCAGCATTTGCCATCTACGATGGACCATTGTGGACGATTGTATTACTCGCCTCACGAATACACTTACTATGGATTGCGACGGTATGTGGGAAACTAAAAACGGACTTTCGTTACTCAAATACACTCGGTTGGCACACGTTCCCGGTGCCTGAATTATCCGATGAACAAAAAGCGCAGCTTGAGCAATCAGCACGGAAAATTTTGCTTACGCGTGAGAAGCATCTAGGTGCAACGATTGCTGACTTGTATGACCCTAAGAAGATGCCAGAAGACCTCCGAGAAGCACACGAAGAGAACGATAAGCTACTGGAAAGCATTTATCGTGATGAACCATTCAAAGACGATGATGAGCGGTTGGCGCACTTGTTTGAGCGCTATGTAGCGATGACGGCAAAACACTAAGGAGCGGTGATGACACAACAAAGCGTTACGGCTGTTGAAGTTAATTTTGATGACAGCAAGAAAAAGATTGGTGTAAACGAACTTGGAATGCGGCCCATGCAAGCAAGGGCATTTGCTAAGCGCGAGGCTCGCCACTTGCTTATTAAGTCACCGCCTGCCAGCGGTAAGTCACGATGCTTGATGTACCTTTCTCTGGATAAGCTGGCAAATCAGGGGTGGAATAAAGTCATAGTGGCAGTTCCTGAGGTTTCTATTGGCTCAAGCTTTGCGGATACAGATCTCACCAGCGGGGGATTTTTCGCAGATTGGACCATTGAGAAAAAGTGGGACTTATGCGCACCAGGAGCTGACACCGGAAAAGAGGCCAAGAGTAAAGTTAAAGCGCTTTTACAGTTTTTAGAGTCAGATAGCCAAACCTTAATTTGCACCCATGCAACGCTTCGGTTCGCATACCAGCAAGCTGGCATAGACGTATTTGATGGATGTGTCATCGCAGTTGATGAATTTCACCATACCAGTTCGGATGAAGATAGCCAACTCGGCGCATTCATAAAGGACGCCTTGGCCCGGAATAAGGTGTCACTGGTCGCCATGACTGGCAGTTATTTTCGTGGTGATGATATCGCTATTCTTAACCCCGAAGATGAAGCGATGTTTACAGTAGTCACGTATACCTACTGGGAGCAAATGGCTAACTATGCTTACTTGAAGTCAATTCGGGTAAACTACCATTTCTATTCAGCACTAGATGGCAACTACCTACAGGCGCTCCCTCGAGTATTCGATACATCCAAACGTTCAATTATTCATATCCCGCATAGAAACAGTCCTGAATGTGTCGGTACCAAATATGACGAGTTTGATAAAATAGTTGATTACATAGGTGATCCAGAGGAACAGCGGGAGGAAGAAACTGGGTTTTGGCGTATCACAGGTAAGGATGGCAAATCATACATCCTGGCTGATCTGATTAATGATAACCCACTCGAACGCACCAAGGTTCAGAATGCGCTACGTGACCCAGCTCAGCAGGAGCGTGTTCATTTCATCACTGCGCTTGGTATGGCCAAAGAGGGCTTTGATTGGCCTCAAGCTGAGCATGCTGTGACGGTAGGGTACAGGGGCTCACTAACTGAGATAATCCAAATTCTTGGAAGGGTTACAAGAGACCATCCAAATAAACTAAGGGCAACGATGACTCAGCTCATTGCGGAGCCTAAAGCAGATGACGATGATGTCGTCAGCGCCGTAAACACAATGCTGAAAGCTATTAGTGTGAGCCTTGCGATGGAGCAGGCTTTAGCCCCCAAATTTAAGTTTGCTCCCAAACGGCCCAACAATCCAGATGAGGGTATGGGTGAAGAAGACCCGGAAACTGGCGAAATTACAATTGGCGTTGCTGGCATGAAAGAGGCCACTTCGGATACGGCCAAAGAGATCATCAAAAACCAATTGCCAGAGCTAATTGCAGCCGTTACCCAGGATAAAAATGTAATTCGGGCTATGGCGGATGAAGATACGCCTGCAGAAGTGATTCAAGAAGTCCATGTTAACCGTGTGATTGAGGCGAAATACCCAAATGAAACACCTGAAAACATCGAGGCTATACGACAGCAGGTGGCCGCGCACATGGCAATGGCAGCCGTTGGTAATGGTATGGCCTCAGAGGAAGCTCATGGCGTGTTAGATGGCTTTGATAAGGCCAGTAAGTCGGGTGAAGACGCGGGTACGAAAAGCTTCGTGAACCTGGTGCGCAAGTTTGTGAACATAAATGAGCTGAACGTCGATCTGATTGATTCGATCAATCCATTCGGACGCGCCTACGAGGTGCTTAGTAAGGGCTTAACTTCTGACGTATTAATGAAAGTTCATGGCGTGGCTCGCTCCCAAACAATTCAGATGAGTGAGCAAGAAGCTAAAGCACTATGGCCACGTATTGAAGAGTTCACTAAAGACAATGGCAGGCCACCAAGCTTTGAGTCCCCTAATGCGTTGGAGAAACGCTTGGGTGAAGCGTTGGAGTGGCTGCGGCGTAAGAAGCGAGAGTCGATGCGACAAGGAAGTTAACCATGACCAAAAGAGCATTAGATGACATATTCAGCAATGACCCATTAGGGCTTTTGGATGTTTCTCCTGGGAAAGGGTGCAAGCAGTCATCCGAATCTATTTATGTCGGTATGTACGAAGAAATACGGTCTTTTGTAAAGGAACATGGGCGAGAACCGAGAGCCACTGCTCCGGGTATTGCAGAAGCGCAATTAGGTACCAGACTTGAACAATTAATGCATAACGAAGAGGCGAAGCGAATACTTGGGCCTTTCGATGTAGAGTTAGGTATTTTGAGTCAGCCTGAAAAGACAGCAGCTTCCGATGGCCCAGGCTCGAAGTCGACTTCAAATGTACCGTCGATGGATAAGTCTACAGCGAAGCAAGAAGAGCCTACATGGGACGATATCCTGAGTAGTGAGCTACTTAATGATGACGACCCTATATTCAATGTCTCAGAGCGCTTAAAAGGGACTAAAAGCCAGTCTACTAACGAATATCAAGCTAGAAGAACACCTTGCTCAGACTTTGATGTTTTTAAGCGAATTTTCGAGTCAATTCAAAGGGATTTAGATACGGGCATCCGCAAAACATCAAAAATTGAGGGTATTGCCGAAATTTCGAAAGGCCAAGCGTTTATTGTTGGGGGACTTATCGCTTATGTGGCTGATATCGGTGAAAAGTATGAGCATCGCAAGGGACACCATAACGCGAGAATTAGAGTGATTTTCTCAAATGGGATGGAAAGCGACCTTTTGCTCCGCTCATTCGGCGCATCTTTGTATAAAGACAAAGCTGCTCGTGCCATCTCAGGCGCAGTCGAAGGCCCATTGTTCGGCCAAAACCTTGAAGCGCCACGCGCCGAGAAAACCGGTATTGTGTATGTCTTGAAGAGCAATTCTGAGTTACCACAAATCAAAAATAAGCGCGATATACTGCATAAAATTGGTGTGACAGCCGGCACAACCAAAACCCGCATCACAAATGCCGCTAAAGACCCAACCTACCTACTTGCAGACGTTGAGGTAGTGGCGGAATTTACTCTCTATGGACTCAACCCAAAAGCGGTAGAGAGGTTACTACACACATTTTTTGATGGGGCACGCGCTGGAATCGAAATCAAAGGCAGGTTTGGTCAGGCAGTAAAACCCCGGGAGTGGTTCTTTATTCCCCTCACGGTGATCGGCGAAGCTTTATCTCTCTTGGAACAGGGCAAGCTTCAGGACTACCAATATGATGCACATGCAGCCCAGCTAGTTCTTAGTAATTGAGCAGGGATAAGATAATGTATATGAAGTTTGGCACAGACTTTATGGATACCGAATTAACCTTTTTACAGGAATTATGCGAGCTTTTAGATGGGAAGCTTTCAATTCTCGAAAGGCAAATAAAGTCTGTTTCAGACCCTGAATCTCATGGTTACTTCGACCAGACTGAGTACTTCATCGGTGTGGGATTCTGTGCAATGCAAAGGTACACTTTGGATGTTTTGGAAGGTCGAGACATTAACAGGGGATTGGCCTACACCCTTGGCCCGAAACATAATTCAGGCAAAAGTATCGTTTCACTCATTAGCTGCCTTGCAAATTGGTGGAAGCATACGTCCGAGTGGCAGCACTATGTATTTGATGGGGAGCAGCCAAAAATTGGGCATAAAGCACGACAAACTATAGATTCAGTTCTATCAATAGCTAAGTATCCTTACGTTTTCAGTACTGGCTTAGTCAGTCTAAAAGTTGATGGCAAGATTGAAGTGTCCTCTCTAATACCCTCGCTCATACAGTGGCGAAAAGAAGTTCAGGAGCAGGCATCTTTTAACCGCTAGTTGGTACGTTTTTTAGAGTCCCTTCTATCCCATCACGTTGGTAGATGGCAAACATGCTAAGCAGAACCCTTTGCGTTCCTTGATTCACAAGGAACCAATCTCCATACTTTGAAAAACCTATTCCTCCTCGAGGAGTTCCTCCATGATGTTTGAATGCTCGGTTGTAGGGCGGCGGGTCGTTTTTCGGTTCATCACTCATAAGAAATTCAATTGAATCCTCATTGAAGTGAAGTCCATGCAAGCAATTAAAAAGTACTTCTCGAAAGGTCATTCCAGGCTCATACTCATAAAGGTTCCCCAGAAGGACGCCAGCGATACGCCTGATTGGGATATCTACATAAGATCCATTACCCACCAAATATTTAGGCTTTGCATTGAAGCCCGGCGGATAGTCAAATTTTTCAAAATGATTTGTTTGCATGATAAGTGTTTTATTCCCAAAGGGTGCTGGGTTCCTGATCTCCTCATCACGAATTCTAGATAGCACAGGATTCTCTGGGTAGCCCTCAGGCTTGAGTCTAATTAGCTGTCTCGATGGGCGCTGTTGCTGCCAAGGTATTTTTCTTTTAATTGCGTCCACTGGGGAATCCTCATGATTCTGAATTATCTTGATGTCTCTTTAGAAAGGCGAACTGCGCCACTATGCTGTAAATCAATCCGTTTAGTATACCGAAGTACCATGGATGGGCTTTTCCAGCCACCGGCTTGCTGTATGGCTGCTGTATCAATTCCTCTGGAGCGCATTTCTAAGGCGGTACCAACGCGGGTGCCGTGCGCTGAATATCTGGCAGCTTCTTCTTTGCTAAGCCCTGCTCGTTCCAATGCTTTTTTATAGGCTCTCCATAAAGTGTTGTAATGAAGCGGAGAGTTGGACCCTGACTCAGTTGAGAATACAAAGATGCTTTGTGAGCGGTTTTTCAGTGACGTCAGCAATTTTAGTGATGTGCCTGACAAGTGCCTCCAGTCATCTTCGCCAGATTTATCGCCTTTCGTGTACCTGAACGAAATAGCCTTATACGTCCAGTCAATATCCCGCCACTTAAGTCTAGCTAGCTCGCTGGCGCGGCCCAATGTATCGAAGCCGACATTCAGAATTGTTAGGTTTCGAAGAGATATATAGTCATCCCAGCCAGCGTCCAGTGCTGCCTGTAGGTGGTGTAACATAATTGGCTCGGCCTGGTTAATGCTGTCCTGTTTGTTTGAGATTCGATGCCGCACGTATTCCTTGAAGGCACGCTTACCGAGCGGATCTGGTACATCCATCACATCGAGCATTACCCGGATGATGTTGAGCTTACGTTTGATCGTGGAAGACTTGTACTTTGGCATTAGGTAATCCAGGTACGCGTCGATGGTGCCCTACATTAACTTGATGTCTGAATGGAAGGGGGAGTGACCATAGTTTTGGCAAAACGCAACGTAAGAGTTCAAATCAGATCGATATGCTTTTTGAGTGTTAGCCGGTTTAACCGAAAATGCGCGCTCAAAATAGAAGCGCAAGTTTTCTTCGGCTGTTGCCGCCTTCTCATGATCGAGAACAGAAACTCCAAGTTTTGCTGAAACAAGATGACCGGTCATAAAAACGCCACTTCAGAATTTTGATTTTTTCCAACATTGGCCAATGCGTCTATCATCTATACAAGTTATCAATAGATAAATAGCAGCGATAAACGTTAGCCTGTAATGCTTTAACAATGTAGTATAATTAAAGTTATCCTACATTACTAGCTTATCTATTGATAAAGATTGTATAATTCTTACTAGGTAATGTAAGAGGGCTTGTGATGGCCAATAAAAGAAATAAGTGGGGCGACCGCCCTCGAAAAAATGCAGTTATCTCTTCAAAGCTAGTTGAGCCACTTTTCTATTGGCTACAAAATCATGGCCATAATTCGAAGTTACTCCAAAACACCGAAAAAGAGAGCTTAATGGCCAAGCTCGAGTGGGCGGTAACAAAACCTGATGATCTTCACCGTCGACTATCTCTGGTAATTATGCAGCTATTTTCACCAGAAGAATGGGGCCATCTGAAGAAGGAGTTTTACAGGTACCGACAGTATGGGGAAGGGCAGAGAAAGACCCTCACAGTGTCGACGTTCGTGTACGAAGAGCTTGCTAAGTTAAAAGAGCAACTAGGGTATGATACGTTTGATGAGGTGATCGAAAGGCTTATAGAAGATACTCACTAATAACAAAGGGATGATATGAGCAAGCATGAGAACAGTTTATATAAGTGGGTAACAGGCCTGGCATTGCCGGTTGTAATCGCCTTATCAACAATCCTGATCACCTGGTCGATGGAGCGCACAAAAGTTAGCTCAGAGTATGTTCACCTAGCTATTTCGATATTAAGCGCAGAACCTCCAGAGAATACCGAATCGTTTGAGCAGCAATATGCACTAAAACAGTGGGCGGTAAGGGTGCTTGATAAGAACTCTCCAGTCAGAATGACAGAGGAAGAGAAGGCCTCGATGTTAATGCACACTCCGATAAGATTTCATTTTTCGCGTGCTGATACTGAACAACTGGTGCGTCAATTGGATAGCTTGAGACAATTACCTGAGTCACAAGCCGAAGAAGAAGCCCCTAATAGATAACCATAAGTAACCACTAGAAGCTAAAACCCCCAACTAAATAGCTGAGGGCTAAGATTAAGCAGTAAACCGCAATTCAGCTGCGAAGGGGTATAGTATTTTGTTCAGCGTGCGCTCTGCTTTGCACCGCATTGACTCAGAATTTGCCTTATTAAGCCATTGGCTAAACAAGCCAAGCTGAGTAGTGTTCTCGTCCGAGACATACGGACTTGTAACATTGTGCGAAAGAGCCAGAGAAGGGATTAGGTGAATCGGGAACCCCTTTTCTGCAGCCTCATGTTCGCCAGGCACTGATGGCAGCATCATATTTGCAATTGCTAGCTCAACTAGTGGACTGCCAATATCGCTCAATACCTCATTATGCAATGCATACGCAATGGCGGCATCCGCCGCACTGTCATAGCATTCATCATCGGCGTCACTTATGTAATCACAAAATGTCGCAAAGCCATGATGCTTGTACTGGTCAAAGATAGCATTAAGTGCAACCCGAACGTGGGTAGTTAACTGCTTACCTAGTAAGGTGTAATGCGTTTCAAACGACACACTGTTATTGCCATTTTGATTCTCACTGGAAAGCCACTGGTACACTGTGCTCAGTGAACTGCGACTCAAGGCATCGGCTCCCCAAGGGTGATACTTATCAAAATACCCCTCAACCAGATGCGATGTTGATGGTGCTGACCGGGGATGTGTTAACTGCAAAGCACGAATAAATGCATTCTCAATCATATTAAAACTTCACCGAAAGGGCTAAACTACCAAACACGTTCTCACCAGAATCTTCATTCTTCTGGCGCAACCGCGAAACTTCCGCTGTTAAAGCAGCATTACGATGGAAGTCCCAACGCACACCTGCTGACCATGTACTTGTAGACTGGCCAAGCTCCAGGGACTCGCTTTGGATAACCTCGTACGCTGATGCGCTAACACCGGCCCGAGCAATCGTGGCGCCTGTATCTCTTCGGCGCTCATACATTGTGTATGGAGTGAAGTTGTTCATGCGGTACCCAAAAAGACCATAAGTAGCGCGTATCCCAGGGGTCAATCCATTCTTTTCAGTGAATTCCACATGATCAGCTTCAAGCACTAAGCGATGGTCCCGCAAAGCAAATCCAAAGGACCACATCCGAGTTTCCTGGTTACCTGGTGATTCAACTAATTCCTGGTTGGCTAGCTGCTGTAAGTGGATATTAGTTTGATCACCGTGATACGCGAAAGAAGTATCTGTTGTGTTGTAGTAGGCACCTCGAAGAGCAATTAAGCCGTTTTCGATAAGAATATTACCACCGTATATCTGATCTGCCTCGATTCGGATATTGTTGCCTTGATATTCAATGTAATCGCTTAGGTTACCTAGCACCCCCTGAACTGTTATGTGCTGATTAAGGAAATGAAAGTGCTGGAACGCTGAAATTCCAGCATAGGTTTCAGGCAAAGCATAGACAGAGCGAGGTAATGCAGCCGGTGTGTAAGCAACACCAACATCTAGGAAGTCACTATGATTAAACAAGGGTAGTCGCAGGTTTCCAGCTGTAATAAAGGTAGAGTCAGTCACTTCATACCCGACATATACCCATTTCATTTCAACGCGGAAATCATCTTGGCCACGACTCATAATTTCAGATGCTGCAAATAGTCCATTGCCAGCATCCGCATTTACTCTCAACCCAAACAATGAATCGCGCTGGAAGTCCAGGTTGTTATTGAAGTCGTAATCAATCACAGCATCATCTTGCTCAAGAATTGTAGTTGCCGCAAAGTTTGCATGGCCGTTTAAAGTGATGGTCCCGGCCTGGGCTGTTGCACTCAAAAATGCGGTACCAATAAAAGCTGCTAGTAGGGATTTTTTCATTGTTGCACCTTAATAAACTAAAACAACACGGCGATTCTTAGCGTGTTCACCTCGGGCATTCACGGGGCGCTCACTACCAATTGAACGGATAATGAGCTGACTTTCATCCACGCCTGCATTAATGAATGCCTCTTTAACTGCATGCGCTCTACGCAAGCCAAGCTGAAAGTTATATTGCTCGTCACCGCGCTCATCCGCGCCACCCTCAATAAGAACTTTTCGGGTAGGGTAACGAACAAGGTAATCAGCATGGGGCGTGATAATGTCGTAAATCTCAGTTGGAACTTTGTAGCTATCGAACTCAAACTTAACGACATGGCTTATTAGTGGTTGCTGTTCAACCGTGGGTTGCTCAACAGTCTCTTCAACTTGCTCATCCTGTTTAGTAGCGCAAGCGCTCATTAGGAGTGAGCAACTCAATAGAACTGGGATAGATAAAATCCGCATATATTGGCACCTTGTTAGTAACTATAGGGCCAATTATAAAGAGCCATAGCGCAATCATTTTGAACAGACCATGCGAATTTGGGGGTTCTAAATTTTTGGTATTTAGTTTCGGTATTGACGACACATAGAGCTGTTTGTATTATCAAAATATACGCGAAAGCGTCCTACCATGGCGAAAGCCAAACCTCAGATAATCAAGATGTTGCTGTGTAATGCTCTGCATTAGAGAGCAACAACTTTTCCAACTGAAGATATCTTTAATCTTCGACCGCAAGCCAGCGGTATAAAATTGAGCGGACACCTTCGTTCAGATTGTGTTGACGCACTTGGGGTCACCCATTACGTGCATTTGGCGAAAGCCACATCCTTAAGCATTCAGCTTGTTATTACTTTCAACTCCCAGCGGGATGACATTCACTCGCATGGGTGGTGCTCTCTTGCTGTGGATTATTTCACCTTTAAGGAGCTACCAATGAAAGTAACCATTACACGTCAGGAAGAAGTATATCTGTCTTCTGATCAGCAGAACGAAGTCACTAAAAGCGTTCTTTTACGCTTAATTGGCTTCACACCTGATGACCACGCTTATATCAAAGATGGCCATGTTTATCGCGAGGTGGGTGATTATCACTCAACTTGGGATGAAAAGGTGCGCAAAGCAACTGAGCTCGATGAGCAAGTTTTCTCTTTATTGAGAGAGCTCTCCTCCTAGTTGCTGCATTTGCCTGTAGAACACTGACGTTTTCTAAATAAACCCATACGGGGCTTAACTACGCCCCGATTGGGGTGTAGTTCCCGTTAAATCCCTTTAGGAGCTACACAATGAAAATTCAAATTTCAAAAAAACACCTCATAAGCATTCGAAATATTCGCATCAGCACCGCTCAAGGCGCTGAGCTTGTCTATTTTGATGGTATTGGCCTTGTGGAGAATGAAGCCAATCATTCTGACAACTTATTCGTTGCTGCTGGCCGCTTCCTGGTTAGAGAGCTAAGCCGTTTGCTTACCTCTTACAACATCCCATTCACAGTTACGGAGTAACGCTATGACTGAGATGACTAGATCAGGTTGCAAAGTAGATCGCGGGTTCGTTCTCGGAGTGGAGCAATTCAAGCACCTATATCTAATAGGTAAAGGTTGGGAGCGATTACATGACGACGGTTATTCCAGCGTCTACGCCAATCCTCAACGTCTACTTGTTTGCTCATATACCGAAGGGTCTGTCTGCATTATCACAGCTTCATGCCGTGAGCAGTTTGACCTGGAAGTGTGCCACCAAAAGGAATGGCTTGAGGAATATGCTTAGACATGGGTCCACGGACTTAATCTAGGTACCAAATATCACATTGAATCCTGCGCGGGAGATACGTTCCCGCTATGGGGGATGTGTCTCCAAGACGCCGTGCTGGGCTTATTAAAATAACACACCAGCGTCGGTGTTAAGGAGATACATGTCAACAAAAAATAAAATAAAAACAAAAGCATGGCTTGTAGTTGAGGCTACTGCTCTAGGGGCCTTAATGCCTCTGTTTGTTCATCTACTAATAACCAGTATGTTTACTATTGCTATTGCAGTATTGTACTTAGCAATGGTTTTGCTTGTAGGGTGTACGCTTTACAAAGTTAAAAGGCTCCAAGAGGACATTAACTTAGTCTTCTTTAAGCTCATAGTAGAACTAGCGCTTTTTGCGTTTGTAACTGCTATTACGACTTATGCTGGCGGCAACCTTTTTATAAGTGTTGGTGCATTAGTGGGGGCGGTAATGTTGTGCGTAGGGGCTGGATTGATTGCACTGCGCAACCTGCTAAACTAACTGTAGGCAATTCTGATAGGGTATTATCTTATGAATACAATACAGGCCATCCTCTTAGGCGGCTTTCCATTTGTGGCACTGGCCGTTGTAGGGGTGCTCATTTACTTGAATAAAGATAGCTTTGCTAAAGTAAATGAAAAGAAGTAAGTCAAAAAAGCGATGATGTATGACCGTCTTTGGTCATCTCATCGCTTTTTTTTAATCCAAACTCCCACTTATTCAGGCGATTTTGTACCGGAAACCAATCATCCGAAGCTTGATACTACATATTCAGAGTGTGCTATGAATACCATTGAAACGATTTTATTAGGCGCATTTCCGGTAGTAGCTGTATTGGCTATCGCTGGGTTGGCTTGGTATTTTCGAACGCATCAGAGTGGTGTGCCTGAAAAAAAAGTGAAGAAAAAGCGGTGAGTTACGCCCTAAGCGCTTTCTCTGCTTTTTTTGGCTTATTTCGAGTATCGCTCTTCGGCGTTTACTCTAATTTTCACAGCCAACTCTATTGCCTCTTCCCTAGTGTAACGGCTCTTATCTGTTCCATACGAAAAGCATTTCACACGCTGGCGCTTTTTACCCTGGCTTGTGAACTCCATGTAGGTCACCCTTATCTGTCGCTGAAGCACATCAGTTGGCTTGCCATTCTTATATCTGGGCCTAATTGTATCGGTAACCCCGGGAATGATCGTCTGACTCGCGCTAGGCTTCTTGTGGCGCGGTAATATCTTTTGTTTGTATCCGCCGGTTGCTTTAATCTCTGGCCAAGCATGACCCCAAAGCTCCACACCGCGCAGTTGCTGCCATTCTTCCGCAGCATCTTTGGAGCTGAAGTAACGCCGCTCGCCAGTACCACCTTTTACGTTAGGCACCAACGCATAGCAACCATTTGGGTGTCGGTGAATCCCACCTTTCCACTTATTCACGGCTTTACCTTTCCTCGTAGGCATCAATAAGACTGAAATTTAACTTGCTATGCCATACTATTGATTACTTAAGACAAAATAAATCTTTTAAATCATTCAGATAGAATATGGAGCCTTTATGCGAGGTATAACCCGAGTCATCCTGGCTGTTGCCGCTGCCACCTTAGTTACTGCTTGCAGCAAGAAAGTAAGCGTTGAGCGTTGTGAAATTCCGGTACACATTAGCTTTGGGCAGTTTGATCATCGCTTCGGGGTTACCGAAGAGGAGTTTCACCAGGCAGCACATAAAGCAGCGAGCCTTTGGAATGATGTCACAAGGGGCGAGGCCATCATCATCTCAGCAGATGGCATACCAATTAACTTTGTCTACGATGAGCGCCAGGCGCGAGCGAACGCCCTAAATACACTTGATGAGTTGAAAACTCACTACCAAGATGCTTTGGACTCTTTGAAAGCTGCATTCAAGCATGTCAAAGGTACTGCTGACGCATTCATAGAGCAACACAATGCTATGAGGTATAACGAAGATTTTGGAGAGGTCCAAACCCTAGTTGATATCTCTAGAGTTATTATCGGTCATCAACAAGAGCTTATAGACAACGAATACGCATTGCTTCGATTTCTAGATGACGAAAAACCTGACAACGAAGTTGCGGGGTCATTTACGCGTGGGGAAGAAAACAAGGTTGAGGTTTTTTTAATTCAGAGCTACCAAGACCTAGTTATGCTGTTAGCTCACGAGTTTGGCCATGCTATAGGTGTTCTGGAGCATGTGGACACTCCTAAGAGCGTGATGTATGAGACAGGTTATCCTGTTGAGCCTGAGCAGGTAATTAAATTGACTGAAGCGGATTTGGAAGCTTACCGGCATCAATGTGGTTAATCCTGGTATGTGGCCGCGACATCAGTTGCGGCTACCCATAGAATCTGAACCCTCAAATTAAGCACTTCTACTTACACGCAAATCGTGTGACCTCCAATATAATCACCCCAGCTACACAGCCACCTTGCCAAGCAATGACTTGCGGTTACTTGGTAATGAAATGAGTAATTAGCTATAACATCCAATTAGAATGAACTAATGATATCGCCACTACGTGACGAAACTGAATGCAACCATTTATTTGCCTGACTGACTTTCCCTTTGTTGATAGATAAGCGGTAGAAAGGGGAAGAAAAAGCTTAGCAAAACAGTCATTAGCAACAGAAAAAATTAGATAAATAACAGTGAGCTTTTCGAGAGAGAAAACCAAGAACAACGCAAGAGTGAAGCCTGGGCCGTTTTACGTAGGGTGGGGTAGTCACCGATGGTGGACGTGCTATGTATATAACGCTATATTTGGATGTTATAGCTAATTTTTGACCGCGAGGGAACAATGAGTACCGAAACATCACTCAAACTGCTCCATAAAAATTTGGTAGATGAGATAGCGATGTTCGGCGAAGAGCTGCGCTCGATCCCTCTCGTTCAAGCTGTGGTAACCAAGATTCCGGCGCTTAGCGTGGCTCAAGAAAAGCTAGCAACACTGCCGCCGATCGAGGTAGCAGCCGTCAAAGGGGATGAAGCACTTGAGCTGGCGCTTCGTCATATCAGTAACTTCTACGCCAAACCTTTTGAACTCGACGATCCTGGTCGGCCATCAACAAAGTTCACTGAGCGCTTACCGGGCCTTGTCTGCTTTCAAGCCGATAAACCTATCGAACTTATGCTTCGTGGCCAACGCATTAATCAATTAAAAGATGAGTTCAGCGTTTTAGCAAAACAGCTAACCTCTGACCCATACGAGCGGTTTGAGCTGCTTCGTCAGCTATTCCCTTGGCTTGTGTATTTGCAAATTACTCGACACCTAAAAATCGTCGACCGCCCAATAAAGTCAGCTTGGTTTAACTGGGAACATCGCTACAACGTAAGGAACTTCTCTAAGCAACAGGCCATCGAGTACGTTGAGCGGCGATTAGACAGCGACAAATTTAAAGTAAGCGCAACAGAGGAACGGCAAGCATTTGTGTTAGCTCTGCTTGAACGAATCAAGGGGCAATCTGAATCGAAACGATATAGCATTCGTCGACCGATGAAAGCGGTGCCGGTAATGAAGCTAAATATGCTCGATAAAACACCTGACGAGCCCTCGATTCGACCATGGATAGCGCACTCCCCATGCTTTGCATTGTGCCAGTCTGCGGAAATTAAAATTTTACCACTCAGCAACTACGAGCCAAAGGAGCCGAAACCCCTATCAAGTAGGTACAAGTTGCTAGATGCGTCTTTCAACCTTTGCGAAAAGGTAGATAGCTGAGTTTTGTGCGATATAACTGAAATTGTTAGCGGCAAGTGTTTATACAGCTAACATATTGAGACACTTATAAGGAGATAGACATGTTGATTTTAACAAGACGCGTTGGTGAGACATTGATGATCGGCGACGACATTACGGTAACCGTACTCGGTGTGAAAGGTAACCAAGTCCGCATTGGTGTTAACGCCCCGAAGGATGTTGATGTTCATCGTGAAGAAATTTACATGCGCATTAAGGCTGAGCAGGAACTGACAAGCGAGAAATAATAGTAGCGCGCCAGCTTACTTAAGTTGGCGCACAACAATACTGACCAAGAAAATGAACAAAATAGACCGAAATGCTTACTCTGCGATGCTTACCGCCGAGCTAACGATTGCATGTACTGCAGGTAATCCTCCAGCTAACGAGTCAGCTCTACGCAAAATATACACCGGCTCGTTATCGCGCCAGGTTAAGAGTGGTAGCCTCGATAAAAAGTCCTACCGTTACCTAGTAAGGATATTAATGCCAAAAGAAACTGGCTTCCTTACGCGCTGGAAAAGCTATTTAAACCGATACCAGCAAATTACATCGGTGGAGAAGGTACTAGCTAGCAAGTCCGATTTGGAGCGGCTTGAGATAGCCCTTAACTCCATTAATGAACAGTATAAGACTCTGATTAAGTTTGACATTGAGGATCAGCAGACTTTTGAGGGTGAAGAGCAGAACGCGGTCGCGCAGCATGGCTTCATCGGCCTCACAGCCAGCCAGAGAGACTTTATTGACGAAGATGGGCACTTTACTGACTTGGTGTATTTATCCGCTTACGCGCCATCTCACGAGCTGGGAAATAGGTTTATGAGCCAACTACAGCTACATGGGTTTAGTTTGTATGCTCCAGACACACAAATTAAGCGGCAAGCCGTTGGTCATATCGCTTTAATTGGCAAGCGAATGGAAAGCAAAAAGGCCGCATGATAAGCGACAGCTCTGCTTAGGGAAGGTTCAAATGGTAAAGTGCTTATAACAGGCTTCACATTAATCACCACTATCGAATATTATTGAATGGATTTACTTAAAAAGTTAATAAATTAACCGTTAATGGTGAATTTACTTGGGGCTTTTACTAACCCCCAAAGTCATCAAGATTGGTGGATAATGGGGCTCAGTTATTATGGATAAAAGAGTGGTAGCAACAGACGTACCTAGCGTCATGTTAACTGATAATGCAGAAATTCTTGGCCAGCTGATAAAAGCAAAAAGGACACAGCTTGCTATGAAGTTGGTTGATTGCGCTTCCTTATGCGGGATCGGCATCAACACCTTGTCGCGATTAGAAATGGCAATGAGAACTGTACCTTGTCGGCAGCGTTCTCGGTGCTAAATGGCCTCGGAATTAAGCTGACAACAAAAGAGCTAGCATCGGGAGCGAATGCTTCATCAGACGATAACGCTTGGGTGTAACCATCGAGGATGCTGACTCTTACCAATTGAATTGGCAAGAAGAAAGCCTTGGAGGAAGCAGCGCGTAGATCGCGGCTAAATTAATGACGAATGGGAATAAAAAACATGAAGGCGCTTTTTTTTGTTGTTTCAATTTCAGTTACTTTGATTGTGTTATATCAGAGCCTTAATGATGAATCTATAGAGTATAGCTATACCCTAGACTCAATGAATTTCCTTCCTGATTGGCGTGTGAATCAATAACATGCCCAAAAATGTCATCAGGAGGGACGTGAGAGAGGCGGGGAGGGCAATTTAGAAGTTCATCAAATTAATGATTTGGTGAATGGCGGTTATAGGACGTGCTCTCTTGAACAGCGTATTGTCGTTCCACTTAACGTCGGTAGGGCTATTACTGAAACAGCCTATATTCCAATTCGTGCCACTATTCCCTATGAATTGGCTAAAAGCACATTAGCGTCAGACGAACCTATGAGGTGTAGCGACTATATGGAACCGTTGATATTAAATTACCCCCTATTGCTACGCCCTCATTTTGAAAAAGTAGAGTTCAAAAATGAAAAATAATGAAATGACCTCATCGCAGCACTAATACCTTCCGTGGCATTGGTGTGCTTCTCCTCGCCGTAAGCTCTATCGCTCATGCTCGTTGGAAAATAGACCACCTATCTAGCGAACCTTAGGTATTTCGCTCCAGCGAGTCGTATAAGCGGGGGAGAGTTTTTCACGCTTCATCTTCCAATCCGCCCGAAATGCTTGTGATGCAAAATAAACGCTGCCTGTTTTCACAGTATTAAGTTTATCGACCACCTGCATAAGCGCCTTACTCTTCGGCTTTGTTTTTTGCTGTTCAAAAAGACTCGCCTGATACACGCCTGGCTCGAAGAAGTCGCTAAGCATGATGCCTGCCTTAGCATATCGGTATCCAGGCCTATAAAGCTGCTTACTAAGCCTGCTAGCGACCTCTAAGAAGTCGCGAGTGTCCTGAGTTGGAATTGAGAATGTATGACTCCCTGAGTTGCTATATTGGGGCTCATGCTTACTAAACGGGCTTGTTCTTATGAATACGGTAATATGCCGAGCAGACCTGTTTTCGGCTCTCAACTTTTCTAGTCCACGCACTACGAATGAAGCAATGGCCGAAGAAAGACTTGAATATGACTCCACACGTTCACCAAAGCTACGAGAAACGACGATCTGCTTTTTCGTGGGGGATACCTCCTCAAGATCCAAACAAGACTCGCCACAGAGTTCTCTGGCTGTTCTCTCTAAAACCACTGAAAACTCTCGACGAATTTGTTTATGATCAGCATCGGCTAACTGAAGTGCCGTGGTAATCCCCATAAACTCTAGCCGTTTAGATATACGTCGACCGACACCCCAAACTTCATCAACCGGTGTTATGGCCATAAGTTTTCTCTGCCGGGCTCGCGAGGTTAAATCAACAACACCACCTGTTTTTGGGAATTTTTTTGCTCCATAGTTTGCGAGCTTCGCGAGGGTTTTGGTCGGAGCTATACCAACACATGTCCTTATACCAACCCATTGTTCAATCTTACAGCGCAACTGTGAGCCAAAATCTTCAAGCGAAACTGCTGATGCAACGCCGGTTAAGTCCGCAAATGCTTCATCAATCGAATAAACCTCCAGCCGGGGCACCATTTCCTCGATAACCGTCATTACACGACTAGAAATATCTGCGTACAGAGCATAGTTGGACGAAAATACCTTAACGCCGTGTCGGTTGATTAAGTCATCAATTTTAAAAAGCGGAGCACCCATTTTAATACCCAGTGCTTTCGCCTCTGGAGAGCGTGCCACAGCACATCCATCATTATTTGAGGCAACAATTACTGGGCTATTCTTCAGGTCAGGCCTGAATAGCTTTTCGCAAGATGCATAGAAGTTATTACAGTCGATTAAGGCAAAGCACTTTTGCTGCTTACCGGAAGGCGTGAATGACATGACTTACTACACCAAAGATGTCCAATTCAGCAAAACCATGAACGTTAATTGTTGGATAGTTAGGGTTGTGGGCCACCAGAGAAACGCTAGGCTTAGTTCGCAACTCCTTAACGGTTAACTCTCCGTCCCATCCGGCAATAACAATGTCTCCATGGCCAGCGTTAAGTGAGCGGTCGACAACTAGGATGTCTTTATCAAAAATACCTGCGCCCACCATAGAGTCACCGGAAGCCCGAACAAAATAAGTTGCCGCAGGATGTTTAATGCAGAGCTGATTGAGATCTAAAGTTTGCTCAATATAATCCTGAGCTGGGGATGGGAAGCCGGCTTGCACGTTCTCTAACAGATAGGGGATCTGCAAGTGTGTATAGACACCAGCCCTACTAATGATTTCAATACTCATAACGCCACCGAACACTGTTTATATATACAGTATGCGTTCAACACCCGGTAGACGTCAATTCAATAGTGCCATAGCTGACGTAACCATTTGATTTTGATTTAGTTAATCATGATAGAACCGGGTTGATAATTTGCAGCTATGGTAGGATTATGGTTAAGAGCAATTGGCGACCTATAAAATCATGTGTACCTATAAGATACTCAATGCAAAAAATGCTGCAGGAAGTGCATTGCCAGCTACAGAGCTGCAACTAACCGAAGAGGGCAAAATTACTTTAGCTTTTTTAAAAGTCGGTGGAACCAACCAAAACAATGCTGTTCATGGGTACCTACATGGACAACCGATCAAAATGATTGATTATGACGAAGGTTGTCTGAAGGTGAGTGCTGGAGGGACTATATGCATGCTAGAGCTGCAAACAGACCCTCTCAATCTAGACTATAGGCTCAAGTCAGAATAAATCGCTTGGCTTGCTCTTCATAACCAAGGAAATCAGCCCAGGAAACGAACTCTTTATAGTCCCGATGAGGTAGGGCAGGGATTTCTGGTGGGCGCTTACCGTTTCGGCAAAACTCTTTCCACTGCACGCTCGACTTAAGACGAAACTTATGCACGAAGCGCTTAGCTGTTTCATAAGGCCAATACTTAGCATTTGGAGCTAGAAAAAAATCCCATCCCTCCCATTGCTTGTAGAAGCGATCAGGTGCTTTAGGCAGATTAGGCCGCTCTGAGTTTTCGCGCACAAACTTATTGAACTTCTGCTTAGTATCAATCTTGTGCTCGCGAATATACTGCTTGAACTCTTCATACGTCGGAATGCTTGGGACCACTCCGCCTTCATCAAGAAATGCTTGTCCGCGACTCAAAAAGTCATCCCAGTTGGTAAAGTCCTCATAAAAGCCCACTGGATCACCTGGGACATCCAAAGGTCTATGACTTTTTGAAAAGTCACCCTTACCTAAGTTAAGGCGCTTGAAGTCGTAAGAAGACTGGACGCCAATTTGAAGTAATCTCGCAGCGGCCATATCCATTGGTAACTTTCCAATTAAACGGCTTGATGTATGAGATTGCTCTTTACCCATAACAACCTCTCCTTTAGGTCATAAACATACTTTTTTCACTTACATTAGATTCTACACAACATTTAAAGGTTAGCAATATGACTCTAGGTAGTGAATTTTGATAATATTGTTATGTGGTTTTGTGGACTATCTCGCTTCTCACAGTATAGTTCAACTGATAGAAGCTTAAGGGGGGCTTATGCAGGATAACTTCGAATTTTCCGCTTACCTGATGTACCAGGTATTTCCAATTATCAAGGACATGCAAAGCACAGACGCTAAGCAGATTTCGGTTTGGGTAGACAATGATACAATCCCCAATGTCGCAATAGGAGATGGAATTGGCCCTAAATGGGGAGCGCCGATGATTCGTCTGACTATTGATTATGAGGACTTTGCGCAGCAGCTTGTTAGCACTAAAACCCGGGCAACTCCAGATGACATTTTTGAATCATTAGTAATCAGTGTTTTTAAACAGATTTTACAAAAAGCTCACCTGCTTCAAGTGAATCGAGAGAAGTTCATAGCTTGCTTCCAAAAGGACAAAGAGGAAGTAGATTCACTTAAAAAATCCCTGTTAACCCTTCTGCCGTCAGAAGGTCCTTACGGAGCCCATTAGCATGAGCACTAAAACTTACAACAGTTTCTCGCACAACCCGTTTTTGACTCATCCGGTCATGAGGGGGTTGCTAACTTTTAGCATTATAATAGCGGTTCTATCGGCCTTGACCATCGTTAACAGTAACGCTCGATACGACAGCATGCCTCCTATCGACTTCGTGTTCGCAATACTAACTCCACTGGTTCTATTTACCGTCCGTGAGCACTTCATAATCCGAGGTATGGAGGCTGAGTACCAATGCCAACGCACAATAAAAATAGCCTGGATACCCGTATGGAAAAATACTTTTAGGTTTAGTGAGGTAATGACGAACAAAAGCACAAAACACCCCCAGATCGAGTGGCGCAGAGGTGGCGAGCGGATTTTAGCAATAAAGGTGAAGACGCAAGCGAGGTTTGCTGATTTAACCGGGCGTATTTCTTCTGAATTGTTATTAGCTAATTTCCCCTCAACCGCTCAGGAAGGTCAATAAAGACAGCTGAGTTTAAATCAATAGGTGGCTTTTCCTTTTAAGATAAGCAATAGAGAAAGGAGCCACCTAATGAATAGCATCCAATTCCATAGCCAGCCCATAGTATGCGTTAAAACCGGAGCGGCGGTAGCATACGAGTTACTATTGCGCACTTGTGGGCAACTTACTCTGTCACAAATGCAACATAGTCCTCAACTATATACTCAGTTCATGCTACCAATGGTGCGTGCCAAAGTTGAGCATGCATACCGCATACTAGATCGGGACTCTGACGCTGTTATCTTTCTTAATTTCACTCCAGATCAAGCGTCTCAACCTGAATTTGAAGCGATACTAGACACGCTGAGTAGCTCGGGGATTCCTTCATATAAACTTGCGCTCGAGATAACAGAGAAGTCAGATATGGCTCAGCATCCCCGTGCCGTGGCTAATATTGAGCTAGCTCGAAACCGAGGCTTTTTAATAGCAGTTGATGACTTTGGAGCTGGGTACTCTAACATTATGAATATAATCAAGCTAAAGCCCCATATCGTGAAAGTCGACAGGCTGCTCTTACAAACAACATTGAGTAACGGCATTGGCCGAGAGGAAACTCGCTCAGGCTCGTTACTGGGAGGGCTTATACGCTTTCTGCAAACCATGAAAACAAAGGTTGTGCTTGAGGGGATAGAATCGGAGGAGCAATTTAATTTTGCTAAACGACATGGGGCTGACTTTGTTCAAGGTTACTACCTGAGCAAGCCAGGCCCCATAGAATTAACACAGCCCTATCATGGACAGCAGGGTATCAGGACTTCTCACCAAGTCGTCTAATGAGTAGCCCAATTCTGATGTTGTCACTCGGTAACCATTAGCTGGCTTTGAACCTTGCGCCCTATGCGTTTGAAACAAACTAACGGCACCAGGAGAGAACCGCAGAGGCCGGCCATCTTGCCAGGCAGCGAAATACTGGTGGCTTGGTAAAGTTTCTCCCTCAACGGAATTACTTACAATCAATCTTGCTGGTAGCTTTATTAGGCTGCTTCCAGCTAAATGTCTATGCGAACGGTGAAAGTCTGCTCTACCAATGCATAGATCAAGTAATCCTGACTGAGAAACTTGACGCGAATAGGCCTCATCAGCGTTTATATCGACAACAATTACGCCAACGTCCACATCAACTACTTCAAAATTAATAGAGTTCCACATTGGCAAATAAACATCATAGTATGCCTCTAGGCTATTAACTGTGGCTTCGTGCTCTGCAATTTGGCGTTGCAATGCAATTGAATTCTCGTACCCAAGCGCATTAAAGTGATTTAGCAGCACTCGGTCTATGCGAGCTAAGCTGGCGCTTAATGAAAACCCTTTAGATGAGCCCTCTGATAAAGCATTTACAAGATCTTGGTATGCCTTTGCCATGGCATTTTGAGCATCAAGGTTTGATTTAATACCAGCTATCCGGTTCAAGGAGTCCGCATAGTCCAGTGTCACGCTAGCTGTCATCTCAAATCTTGTGCGGTCACTGTTCCACGAGGTTTCAATCACTTGCAAATTAGCCTGGCCAACCAAAACAGCTTTTATTTGCTGAGAGTATGACGATACATGGCCATCATTAGTGACCAGCTTCTCCTCACCCAGTAGAAGTGAGGGGAGCTTGTCTGCTGCTTCCACCAGTACACGACCTCGAGCAATTTGCTCTACCTCGAACTCTGTCCTTTCGTCGCGCTCAACCTCTACAGTAAAAGTTTGAGAAATGTCAGCATTAGCTTGAAAAGAGAGTAAAGCCAACACCAAAGCCAGTAGTAGACTTTTCACAATTTATCTCCATTTCGATACTCCAATACCAATTGTCACATGGATTTGCGGCGCATCAACAAAAGAACCACTTTTTCGTCAAGCTAAATTGCTGTTATCAATTGCAACCATTGACAACGGCCGATAGGACGTCCATTATTTGTACAAGGTCTTGTCAACCTTGGCTGTGAGCAACCTCAAGCGACTTCAAATCATATTGTTTTACGTTTACCATTTTGGCTGGCCTCGCCTGCTTAAATGCTCACCAATTTTAATGCCAGCTTAATTGGAGACGTAAGTATGTCTAATCCTAAAGTTAAAGCCACTCATTCAGCCTTTCCAAAGCCACTTAAAGCGCAAGCTAAATACTTGCGAGACAAAGTGTTAGAAATTCACAATGTAAAAGTTAAATCATCACACGCCCATCAAGCCTTGGCTGGCGCACTTGGGTTCAACAGTAAGGTTGCACTGCTGAATGAGTACCCATCGGATTGCGAGCACCTTGATTTTATACTGCACCACCAAAATTACCGACTCGACGAGGAAAAGCTTATTGATAGCCTAGATAGTAGCCTAAAAAGCCTACCAAGAGACTTTGTGGTCACAGCCATTGAAGAATCATTAATCCCCGGGTGTGAAAATGGTTGTGGTAAAACGCTCGATAGCCAACCTCTATTTGATAGCAGTGACATAGAGCAACCTATCGCCCAAGTCTGTGATGACTGTAGCGATAATTCACCACAATACTCTTACTGTAGGTTCTGTGGTGACTCATACCTTTTTCGCGCTGACGAGATAAATGAAGCAGGGGAGTGCCCTGATCATGCTGGTGAGAGTATCATGGACGAAGACGAAGAAACGGACTGGGAAACATACATTGAGTACATAAACAAGTAAAGCGAAGCAAAGCCCCGGAGAATCCGGGGCTTTCATCTTAGTCATCTTCAGACGCTATGTAATCAACATCGTTGATGTCACCTAGCGACCTAAGTCGACCATCATGGCCTGAGTTGTAATAGGCGTTGCCAGACTCATCCACATAAACATAACCTGCCGGATCGTGAGGGTTATCTCCGTAAGTGCCTGCATAACGCATTGACTCAGTTCCAACCTCAATATTACGAGGTATCTCGCCACCAGCTAACTCAGCTTGAGCCATCTCATCCATGGTTAGTGTCGGGGCGTTACTTTCAAAATAATTAACCTCCGACTCAAAGGGCTTTCCCACAGGCTCTTCCTCCTGGACGTTCACGGCATTAGTATCTCTAACCAACGGAATTCCATTATCAGTTGAGGTAGATACTTCGCGCAGCCCTGAAACCATATCACTGTAAGTTTGAAGCCTGTCAGTTTCACCCTGGTTTAACGAGCCCGAATCCGCAGAGATAAAGCGCTGCTGCAGCTCATCACCATATACTCCTGACAGCTTAATCGCCTCACTGAATTCATCGTGATTTTGTGATGCGATTTCTCTTGCTCTATCAGCATCCCAGCCAGAACGCTCACCAAGCTCTCTAAGCTGAGAGAATCCGGCTTGAGCATCAATTTGCCCATCATTAGCCGCAAATCCGCCTCGTGATGCCGAGAAATTACCATTTACAGTATTATCGTTGATGAAATCTTCTTGGACGTTTCGGTTAAAGGCAGCATTAAAGTTTTGCTCATTAAACTCCTCATTTCGCGTTCCAACGGACATAGCATATCGGTCAGCATTTTCATCATTGAACGCCGCATAAGCACGATGCTCAATGGCATGTTGGGCGGTAGGCTGAAATGCATCTTCAATGTTGCCACTTCTGGTTCGCAATACATCTACTGGTGCGTCCCCAAGAGCTCCGTTAAGGGCTTGAGTGTATGTTCTTTCAAGGAAGTTCGTACCACCTCTACCTGTAGTCAAGTGCTCCATGGCCGTCACTGCTTCTGCCCTACCAATAGAACCCTCTGTGCCCTGGTTGGTAAGAATTCGATCCATAAGCTCAATACCACGGTCACCCATCCAATCGGAACTAACACTCGATTTGAAGGCATTATCCAATGCTTCAGAGTTGCTAAAGTTATTAAGGAATTGCTCTCGAGAGCCTGAGTCAACACCTGCTAGGGTGCGTGATAATACGTCAGACCCCACATCAGATGCAGCGAAGGCTGTCGCAGTTCGAATATCCATAAGCTGACCAAGCGCCTCTCTATCCCCTTGGGCAGCGCGAGAAGCTATATCATTAAGCTCACGGCCTGACTTATCCATAAGCAATTCTGTACCACGGCCAATTGCGCCAGCACCGTTTACACCCGCATCAATTGCGGCTTGTTGCAACGCACCACCATAAGCTTGCCCAGCTGATAAGTTATCGTTATTCAGGTTACCAGCTAGGTTATTGAGAACACGTCCAACGCTTATAGTGCCTTGTTCAGCCTGATCTTGCTCAGCTGACTTGAGGTTATCCCAGCCGTAGGCCATGTTATAGGCATTAAGGGCCTCATATCCCTCGCCACCATTAGCACCAAGCTTTTCACGCGCCATATTTAGGCCAGATTCAACTCTATCCCGACCAGCTTGCACTCGTTCTCGGACATCATCTGGCGATATAACTTGCCCACCTGAATCCTTTCTAGCAACTTCTTGCTGGGTACCAGTTTTAATCTCGTCTCGAGACTTAACTTGCGGACCATCTGCAGATACCCGGTTGGTATCAACATTGTCGCGACCTGAGCCAGATAGCATGCCGCCTCGATACTGCTCGGAGAGGGTGCCGAAAAAGCCTGCGTTAGAGTGATCATGCATTGTCGCAGCCATGTTCTGAGCACGGTCAAAGATATTACCCATTGTTTCTTTGGTTGCTAAAGCCATGGATGGGTCTTGTGTTGTGCTAGCTACATTTGATAGGCGTTCTTGGACCGTTGCCATGGCATTAGTAGCGTACAGCTGGCCAGTTCCGTTATCCGCTAACTGCCGGATTCCGCCCACACTGTCAAAGCCTAAGTCATTTCGCATTTGCTCCAACGCTTGCGCTTCATTTCCTCCATTCTGATCCATGTACATCTGCTTAATATCTTGGTACATGCCTTCATATATGTTCCCAGTACCAGCCACATCGCGACCAAGATAATTATTTGCAGTAACCAAGTCGTTGGGCGTACGAATGCTAAGCGCAGTTTCGTTCGTCGACATAGCCTGGAGCTGTTCAGCCTGGGTCATATTGTCTGACCAAGACTGTATGTTTTGGAACGTTTGAGAGCTTTGTTCGCCGTTGTTGTTTATCCACTCCTGGGCATTCTGCTCTGTCTCATTGAGCATCTCGTTGAATGACTCTTTGTCAGCAAACTGAGCCTGTAAATTCTCCATATCCGTATCAGTCAAGCCAAAGGAGTTATTCAGCATTCCGGTTACTTGCGCATTAATGCCTGCTCCACCACCAAAGCCGGTGCCGCCAACAAGAGCGTCTTCGCCGCCGCCACCACGAATTTGGCCACGCAGGAACGCTTGCATTGCTATTTGCTGTGCCTGACTATCAGTGACGTTATACTTTTCCTGTATCTGCTGAGCCATGCCGGCAACAAACTGCGCTTCATTTGCATTTTGAAAGTTCTCCTGGCGCATCTGCGAGAGGCCTTCTTTATCCTGGAAAGCAGAGGAAACCTGAGAACTAAACTGCTGAGCAAACGAGTCGACTTCTTGCGCCGTGTTGCTACGGATATTTGTAGCGGTTGATCCAAATGATTCGCGTGTGGTTGCACCCAAATCTATGCTTTGAGTTGCATTGTCACTAAGAGATTGAGCACCTGAGCTGTACGTTCCGGTGTTCACGTTCCCAGCGAAGGCCATATTACCCATGCCGCCTTGCCCAGCATTCATCGAATTCGAAACATTAGGCGAGGGCCGTGACGAGTCAACAGAGCCTTCACTAATACCTCTAGTAACACCCATAACAGAATGCACACCGCGATAGAGAAGGAATGTCGCTAGCGCTGGAATACTTGATGTTAGCGCTGCGGCAATGGTGAGGTAGCTTTCCATCTGAATTACAACACTAGTAAAGTTGGCAGCTGTGATTGGCGTGTTATCGGTTAACCGCGTAATTTCATCAATGGTAACCATTGTGTACCAGTCAGTGAAAATTTGTACGAAGCTCCATAGGTTAATGAATACAACTAGTGTTATGTATCCCATTACTACCTTTAGACCATAGCTTCCAGCCATCGCCATGAGAATAACGAAGGGGGCGATATAAAAGGCAAAAGTCTCAATTGCCGTTATCGCCGGTATCATGATATTCATCCAGATCGCAGCATCACCGGTCTTCTGGTAAGCACGGGAACGCTGAGCCTCAAATATCATGAGATTCGACCAATTACCGAGCGTAGACTTAGATAACTCATTACCAACTGCTGACATCAAAAATGCGCTAGTTGCAAGCTCATGTGGGTTCGGCGTGTCGCCATCATGAAGCATCTGGTATGCCGCAGTGAGTGCATTTGGTTGAATATCAAAGCGACGAAGATGGCGCTGCATATCATTGCCGAACTCAGTGTTCTCTGCAATGTACTGACCAATCTTTTCATGAGCTTGAGGGCAGGGCATAAGTTCCGAACCATCCTCGCCATCAGCATTTATATAGACGCTTGCTTGCGGGATATCCCATGTAACTCTAGCGTTATCCCAGAACTGCTGTAGCTGACCACCAACTAAGGTTGTAATTATTGATTCATTTGAGTCGTTAGCCGTCATCATCGCATAGGGCACTAAGCACTCATTAACGTAGGACTTAACAGAGGCGTCTAACCTGGCGTCGATAGCCGTTACCGAATGCGCATGATCGTGGAGTCGCACTAAAGCTTGTAGAGCTGCCGTAGGACTGGTGTAACCGTCATAGGCTGGGGTTACAAACTCTTGCTTTACAGTGTTACTAATTCCATAAAACAAGTTAGTGGTTATGTATGCTGGCAGGGCAGCGATAATAGGCACACCATCAATCTGGTATGCCGGAGCTGAACCAGTAAAATCAGGATTAAACCCATAAGGTGAAGATAATATCACCGAAACCCTGGGCGATGTTTCTGTTGAGATAAACATCAAAAACATCACGATCCCAAATACAAATTCTTTGCCAGGGTGAGGGTTTTTGTCCGGGTCTAAAAAATGCTTTGTAAAAGCTAAAAGAATTGCAAGAAAAAAAACGGTCGCAGCTGCTTTTTCCAGCCCCATACCGGCTTCGCTTGAAGCTAGCCGGGTAATCGCGGTCATGATTTTTTCAGCGAAGTCTAGGTTACCAAAAATAATTATCTCGTAGGTACCCATTACTCACCTCTCAATATTTGCATCATTTGAGCGTTGAGCTGCATCTGTTGACTGATAGCTTCCTGCTGATGCTCTAGCTGTGCTTTGAATTGCCGGTAATCTCTATCTAGTCGCTCCTCCATTCGCTCAAAGTAACTGGTCAAATTGACGACATCGCCGTTTACTGATTTGCGCTGGGCCAGCACTCTATCCAACGTAGACTTCAGCTGGTACATATAGTGATCTGTGACTCGCAAGGCTACATAATGAGCAATCGTTTCAATGTCATAACCGCGATCACCCATGGTAATTTGAGCGTATCTCACCCAGGGCTGGCTCGTAGACATCAATAGTTGTTCAATTTCTTCACCTTGAGCTGAAGCAGTAATCTGATTGGTCGACCAGGTGCGATGGAGCATCTGCAGTAAGCCATCTCCACCAGGCCCACCACCGATGAGTTCTTTGATGTACTCAATTAGACCCAAGAACTCTGTATCAAAGCTTTGCGTAGTAACTGATGAGCACCTATTTGTATCTGGCTCACACACGTTATAGGTGAAACCATTCTCAAGTCCGAAAGCAATATCACCAAAACTCATAGTAGGTGCGACCTCATTAATGTCTGTGCAGGACTCACCAGCATTTCTTCGGTCTTGGCATTCCGCCTCATCGGTAATGGCCTGTATCGTAAAAGTGCCCAAAACTGACATTAGGTAAACACCCATACCTTGCTGTATAGGAGAGGGTATAAAGTCAGCCATTCCTGTATTTACTTCACCTTGTATGCTGTTGAAGAAAGGCCCGAAAGTACCAATCGCATCATGATTTAAGGATCGAACTAAGTTAAGGGCTATATTAGTGTCAGCTATTTCAAGCATTGGAAGCGGGGTGTTTGATGGGGAACTGTCTTCACCCAAAACTGGACCATGACCATCATCAATACCTGAGTCTCTTCTTAGCCAGCTGCGTGCTGTTTCCGCCGAGCGATTAATTCCAGCTTCAACGGATTGACCCCACTCGCTATTCACAATGGATTGGCAGTCTGTTCGTAAGAATTTATTCATCTCCTCAATTTTGTCTTGAATAGAGGAAGCGATCTCATGGCAACTGGGACACAGGGACTGCAAGGAAATCGAAAAAAAATATGAGGCTGCACCTTGCATGGCGCCTCGATACATCTGCACTATTTCGTCGCCACTTAGCAATGAAAAACTGCCTGCATAGAAGTCAATACCCGAGCAACCACCACTGAGAGAAGGTGGGGCGAAAACAGCTACATTCCTTGCTCTACTTTGTCGAATTCGCAAGCTCATTTGGCCGCCGCTATAGTGCCGCCCAAATCGAGAGTTAAACTCACTGGCTCTAGTTTGATGTGTGGAGATACCATCAGCGCGTAAAGAGTCCCAAGTCTTTTTAGCCCGACTATTCTCTCTACCTGTGTTGGCATCAGCTCCAGTTGTGATCACTGTTAATGCAATCGCTACAGCACTAGCAATAAACTTCATCTTCATTTATCGATCTCCAATCGGAGTGCGACCAAACAACTCAAACCCTTCGAGTCTCGCTCGCAACATTTCAGCCAAATAACCAGGGTCCGACTCAAGCAAGTCCCTGTCGGCCATAATCACGCCGTCATCTCGTTTAACGACGTTCACATCCTTAACGCTGGTCGCTAACATGTATTCTTCAGGTGTTATGTATCCATTCTCACGAGAGGCAATTAACAAAGCATTTTCAAGCTGGGGAAGCGTAGTAAGACCCTCACCTACCATCGAGTAGTCGACGCCATCTTCGCCAACCACGAAAATAGTGGGTGTAAACCGAACGCCGAGCGCGGTTGCAGCAGCCATATCTGCATCATAAACATGTTCAAAAGCTTCAAGCCCGGGCATGGAGTAACCATCCAAACTAACCGCAAGCACTTCCAGCTCATATCTGCGTGCTAGCTCCTGAAGAATAGGGATTTGTCGCTGGCAGTAACCACAATCTGAACGGAAGAAAAACCAAATTAGCGCGGAGTCACCAATTCGGTTCATGGCGTTACGAAGATTTCGACTTGTTTCATCATTGAACGCACGCAACGAGAATGCGGAAGTGGGCCTGCGAACCTCCTCACTCAATTGATGCTCTAAGGCCATGAACTCCATCATCCTGGTCGAAAAACGTGATGACATATCCTTCATTAGCCGCTGGGCATAAGCATACGCTGCTAGGTTTTCAGTTGTTGGATTGTTGATGGCATTTCGCATCAAAATTGGAATGTTCTTTTCGAGCCAATCGGCGTCTAAAGGGATCTGCTTTGGCTCTTGAGCTTCTGTCTCAGCCGAAGGGGAGGGGACGCGCTCAACTGGCTCATCCTCTTCTACCTTTTGCTCTTCAGCTTCATGCCAAAACCAGCCTCGCTCACGTTGCTCCCAGAAACTTTCAGGATCACTTGAAGCACTGACAGTTATGGGAAGTAAGCAAAGCGCAATAAGTAATGAAGACCGTTTCATCGTACCCTCTGATGTAGTTATTCAGAGAGTATTTTAAAGATTCAGGCTGTAGGAGGGCTGATTAGACCTACTTTATTTAGCAGGTCTAATCGCACGAACTTCAGTTGATAACTCGTAAGAGATAAAGCGAGGAACCTGGCACGCCAAACCATTGGCAGGCAGTTGGTACAGGCCGTCACCAGTTAATGATTTACTAGTGAATGCATAAGTATCAGGCAATAACACGGCAAAAGTATCAGTCTCATTTTGCTTTAACTCGAAAAAACCTAAAGACGATACTTCAAATTCCCTATCTGCGAGATCGCCAAAAGCATCAACATTAGTTAAGCATCGCGCAGATAGAACACCCGGCTTTTTGCCGATGTAATCAACACGGCCAGAACGACCAAGAAAGATTACCTGCTCTAGAAGTCCTTCCTGGGTAAAAGCGGCAGCGATTAAGTTTCGTTCAGCGTCAAACCGATGCGCCTCAGGAAGTTCAAACTCAGCCAAGAAGCGATTTAGGATTTCTTCATTTTCAGCCATCACCTGAAGAGGTGGAATGGCATGATTCTGACCATAAGTGTTTGCAAAATCTGCCGAAACACTTGAGGCAGAAAAGAACAACAACAATGCTGATAGGGAACGAGTAAACAAAGGTTTCATTGATATGCTCCTAATTTAAAGTTAAGGAGCAACAGTAAGTAGCCTAGTAATCATAATAAGAGTTTCAGCAAAACACAAGGAATAAAAAAAGGCCACATTGTGGCCTTTTTAATTGCCTCAAGGCATTCGCTTTACGCTCGCGCCTGTTCAGGCTGTTTAGTTTCGCTTTCCAACTTCACCTTTTTAGATAGCTCAACTTTTCTCGACATCATTTGATTTTTCTTGTTAGCACATATCCCGCAACGCACCCTGGTTGAATCCGAATTTAGTAAATATGGTTTTCTACAATCCTTGCAATCAGTTTTTACGATAACCTTGTATTCTTTAATGTGCTTAATTAAGAAATAGAGTCTATTGACATCCATTTCGGTTGTTTCATAGCGGAGTGAAAAATAGTCATACCAGCGAAGTAAATGGTGCCAGCTAAAATTGTCGGACGATAAGTTAGGAAATAACTCTTTAAATAACCGATACGCTCTATCAGCTGCAATACTTCCATCCCTATCAGCACGACAGAGCCACCAAACGCCTTCGCGAAAATTCTTTTGTACTTTTCGACGGCTCCACGCTTCAATAATAACAGGATTACGATACAGCTCAGGGAAGAAGAATTGCAGAAGGTCCTTTTGAAGGCCCAGCTCTGCTAGACGAATAGCCCCTTTAAATCTTAGAGTCCGCTCGCTCATAACAAACTCCTAAGCATTCATCGCGAATCGCATTTCTTCTTTAATATTTCTTAAAACAGACATTGCAGCCATGTCGTTTTCAGAAATGCGTAACAGGGGATCATTGCTCTCGGTAAGCATTCGATATCCAATTAGATTAGCAGTTGGCAACTCAGCCAAGTCCTTAACCAATTTAGGCGTCATACCCAAAACTTTCTGAGCGAGATCGGGATACTGCTCACAAACCTGCTTTAAATTGGATAAATGCTCAATTTCCGAAATAGCAACTTTTTTCAATAGTGATTTTGCTCGTTCAGCATCAAAGTTAGCAACCTCTGTAACCAAGCTCATGACTTCCTCCAAGAGAGTGACTCATACCGTTCAAAACCTGAACGAATAGTAATCAAGTTTCGTTGTTGTAGCAATACTTTGTAATCAGAAATTTCACTTTAGGAAGACACCGAGCGGTTTAGGGCACCGTGAACAGAACCCCCAAATTACACAAGTCTATTCTGACCAGAGCGGACGCAAACAGCTGATAATAGGTGAGGGCTTAGCAACCTGACAGCCATAGCTCACCGTAATGCAGTTTCATTATATGGTCCACAGCATGACGATTTGGTGCTGCGCTAAAACCGCTTACGGTAGACAGGTTTTTATTTATGGGATGATACGATGCCATTATATGGTCCACATCACAACGATATGCTTGCAATCGTTAGGGGAGAAGCCACCCCAACCAAGTCGTATTCTGGTTTCATTATATGGTCCATCTCAACACGATTTCGCGGCTGCTTGGTTAAAAAATACCATGCACACCGGATCACGATGGACCATAGATAATATATGTAGGTTTACACAACGATGGATAAGACTAGCCGTAAGGCGTATGAACAATCTCTCGAATCGCGCAAACAACTCATTGAGTCATATACGGCTCTTGAAGCTATCGCCAAGGATAAAGTCGACCAGTATTGGGTTGAACTCAAATTGCGGAATAGGCAGGTGTCGAAGCTTAAGCAACAAGGTGAACCTCATACTCATGACGGTTATCCCGCAGACTATGGGCACATTGCTCCGAGGCTCCGCAAACCATCTGGTCGGTATGGCCAAATTATCTGGTGTCAATTCTTTAAGTCTAGGCCAAGTAGAGAAACCAAACACCTTCATAGCAAAGAGCACTTTAGTCGCGTAATTAAAAGGCCTCGTGATGGTTTTTCGAAGGGGACGTTCAGGCGAGTAAGTGCCACCGAGTGGGTGGTTAATTTAGCAATGGAATATGAGTCCGTTTTTGAAGACATGAGATTTGCTATGGAGAGATACCGAAAAGCTATTGAATGCCTTGATTACGCAATAAAGAGATTTGAGAAAAATATTTGTGACAATGAGGAGAACTGAAATGGCGAATAAATCTAAGCCTAAAGCGCAAAAAAACACAAATCGTGTGGCCGATGGGATAACCATTAAATCAGGACAAAGAAAAACTTTTCAGCTCACTCTGGATTTTAAAAGCGACATGATGAATGAGTACCTAGTGGAGTCAACTAGAAACATCATTATCGCAATTGAAAGATTGGCAGAGCTATTTCGATTCACAATGGATACCCCTGACGTTTATAGCAAAGTGAAAGAGTGGTCAGATTCCAGCATGAATATTTCCCGAGCTCAATTAGAAGCACTAATTGCTCAGAGGGAAGAAATTCAAAGCAAACAAGAGGTGGAGTTGGTTGAGTATATTGCTCCAACAGATTTTAGCGTGAAGTTTGAATTTTCGCATTCGATCGGTCGTAAATTCTACAACCTGATGCGCTCTGTGGATGATGAGTTGAATTCAATCGAAGCTATGTACCTCAGTGGTGTAATTGACGATCTTGAGTATGCATCTGCAAAACGCCAGGCGCTTTCAATTCTTCGTGGCTACATTGACCGAATTTACAAAGCAACAAGTCCAGGCAAACGTACGGTCAATGGTAAAATTTCATTTAAGGCAAGAGCGTTTGTGGAGATGCTGAAGAAAGGCCACAAAATTGATGAGGGAGTAGATAAGCCGCTAGAGTTTCAAAAGTCTGAGAACGCTGCATAAGGGGAGTGCGAGTGCTTAAGTCTCTTTTAAAGCGCGCATCTTCAATTTTCGGTGCGCGCAAATCACTTCCATCAAGTTCTCAGGCAAGCGCTATTTCCTATACGGATATACATGGGAATCCAATTGAAAACGGCGATAACTACTTTTACCGCCCTAAGGTGGTAGGTTTTCCTGTTTTCAAAAGTAGTGACATTCTCGCTAAGCACCAGGCGTTAATTGAAAGCATTAAGGAAAAGTCGGGTATAGGGCAACACCGCGAAATCGAAAACCGTCAGGTGTTAGATCACCTCTTCACTGATGTAGTTACCAATTACATCAATTACGCCCACATGCTGCCGGCCTCTGATAATCACCACCACTCTGCGCCAGGTGGTTTAATTTATCACAGCCTTGAGGCCTCTTTAATTGCTATGCGAGAGGCTAAAAAGTACGAGGGTGATTCTACTGGTTTTATTGATGTAGATAACGCCATGAAGCCCATTAATCATTACTCAGCGTGGCTATTGGCTCTAGTCCACGATGCAGGAAAGATTTTTACAGACATACTTGTTTACCCGCTGCGCGTTATTGACCCCTCAACAAAGGCTCAGGTTAGTGCTTCTGACGCTTCGGTTGACGTTCCTGTTTGGCAACCTCAAAAAGAAACGCTTATAGAGTGGGCTAGACGATTTGGTGTTACTCACTATCAAGTTGAGTTTTTGAAGACAAGGGAGCACAACAAGCACACGACATCCAGCGCCCAGATTATTGACCGTGTTCTTACGCCTCACGCAAAAGACTTCATACTTAACTCACCTCGTGGGCGCGAACTGATGGCTGACTACCCAAGGATACTTGGTAGCTACCTTGAAAGTGCGAATTACATTGAGAACGCAGTGCGTCTTGGAGATACGCTTAGCACCTCCCACGACAAGCATGTGTCCTTTGATATTGCACGCGGCGAACTTCAAAAGGCGATGGATGCGCGTATTGTCGACTGCATGATGATTGCGCGTCGTGACTGGACGTTTAATTCAGACAAAGCAGAAGCTTGGATTATCAACAAAGAGGTGTTCCTGCGCTGGACTTCTGCATTTGATTCAATACTGAGAGTGGCCAAACGTGAAAACGTTACGGTACCGCCAAGAATTCAAATCATTCTGTCCATCATGCGAGATCGGAATATCGTAGAGCCGCTAGGCAAAGCAAATACGAGTTGTAAGTTTGCGCCGGGCGAGTTTAGCGAGTCTCGAATCATTAAGGTTCGCCAAGGGGCAGAGGCAGTTAAATGGTTTGAGCTAGTAAGGCTCTCGTGGAGTGGTTTTGCTTTTGGCTCTAGCCCATTACCGAATAGTCAGCCTGGTCTTATCTACCTGACTGATGATGACGTTTACCTGTCTGTTGACCGCGAAGGCAACGTTCAAGAGTTCCGCTTCAACGGTAAAGACCAGCTTGTAAATGACCAAGGCCTACCACTCTATCCCAGTGTTGAGGAGCAACAGGAAAACACTGAAGCTGCGACTTCCGCTGCAAATGATGAGCCCAGCGATAAAAAAGAGCCTGTCACAGAGAAGAGTAAGGCGAAGCAAGAGGCTGAAAGTCAGCGGAAGAAACCGACTAAGAAAAAGTCGGGCGCGAAAAAAGATAAGCCTGCTAAGAAGTCTGCTAAAGAGATCCTAACTGGAAAGAGTTCCGAGCAAACACCAAAGGCCGACATTGAGTTATTAATGGCTGGCGCGACTAATGCCAAGGGTAAGGCAGAGAAAGCCGCTCAGGGAGCCCCTAAGGAGCAATTAAGCAGCAAAAAGTCAGAGGCAGACTCAGGTTCTAAGCCTGAGGAAAAGTCACGTAAGCCACATGCTGCTGCGCAAGCGCTACATGAATTGGGTGTTCTAGCGTTAGTTTGCGGAGATGGCTTCTATGTAGCAGCAGAACAGCTAACAAAACTTAAGGGACAGAAGTTGCCGGCAGTAACCACTTGGTTAACCGACATCAGGGCGATTAAGCCTGTTTTGGACGAACAGGTAACTCATGAAATCGAAGGTATTCGTTGTTACGCCCTGACAAAGCGCGTTGGCGAGGATCTGGTTACCTTGTCCGGAGGAGAGGTCATGACACCTGGTAACGAAGCGCCGGTCACCGACACTGACAATGTTACTCCTGAACACCAACCCGATGCTCAATCATCAGGCGAAACTGGGACTGAGCATGAAGAGAGTCAGAGTGCCACAAGCACTGAGTCCGTCGGTAAGTCTGTACCTCAAGAGAACGGCGAACCCACACCCGACCCGGAGCTGGAAGATAATGTATCAGACAAACAGCGAGAAATACCATCATTTGCTCAACCGGTACCTCGAGATACGAGCTCTTCAGCCAAGGATGAATCATCTTCTGGGAAGCAATTAGCTACGAACGAAGGCGATGACCTCGGGTTGATCCATCGAATTGCAAAAAGCCGTGAAGGGACTCTTGGGCATTTTATCAAGGTGCTCTTTGAGTCAGGCCTAGAAGAGTCACAAATCCCTTACGACGGTAATCGCGTGTTCATCCCTCTTGAGCCTGTCTTAACTTACCTAGAACAAGCTGAAATTCGCCAGTACCGAAAGGTCACTTTCGATCGGTTGCTATCGAAGGTTGGATGCACTTTGGAGGATTACGGAAGGGACTACGAGATAGTAAGCGAGGTTGAGGAGTTCGGTATTAGCGATCGAACCCTATGGATTTTGGTAGAGCATATACATTCGGTGGAGCTGTTAAATGAGTAGACAGAACCCTAGATTTTACGAGCATGTGTTTCGCCCAATTTATGAGTTACGCATTGCGGCGTTATGGCTAATTGGTGGATTGAGTGTTCCGGTCATTCACCTCATGAGAAACCAGGACGTTATCGGGTCTTACACAACACCAATCCTGTTTGGCGCGATGCTGCTGGTGTCCGGGTGGTATTTCATTCAGTCAGTGCCGCTGATGAAGCGGCAAATAAAGTTAAGTATCAACAAAAAGGAGTTTGTTACATCTCGATGGCTGAGGTCGCGCAATAAGCTAAAAGACCGAATGACAAAGCCTGACAAAGGGGATAAGCCGAACACTATCTATCTAGGAAAAGGGTACGAGTGGGGTAGTGAGCATGCCCAGCGTGCCTATCAGGTTTTGGACTTTGATTCCCAGATGAGTGATGTGCAGCTCCCATTCATACTAAAGCCAATTGTGAAGGCCTTATCTAAGGACACTAAGTTGCTTGGCGGCAAGCCTTGGATACATGGCCTTGGAAACGAACAGGACATTGAGACACCTGAAAGCACGCTATTTGGCCATACGATAGTGACCGGTAACGTTGGCTCCGGGAAAACCACGTTCTTGCGCATGATGTCTGGGAATGTGCTGCATTTGAAAAACAACATTCTCGTTGTGATTGACCCTAAGAACGATGAGGACTGGAAGAACTACATAAAAGCTGAGATGAAGTACCTGGGTATTGAGGACCAGTTCTACTTCATTCATCCAGCGAAACAATCTGAGTCTGCCCGGATGCCGCTACTTAATAATTATGTCCGGCTTACCGAAATCGCCTCGCGCTTGGCACCATTGATGGGAGCCCAGGGCTCAGGGGTGACCTTTGAAACATTCGCATTTTCAGCGATTCAGCATATCTGTGAGGGTTTGCGGTACCTGGGTGAGCCTATTCGCTTAACCACCATTCAACGGGCAATCAGCCTTCGTCGTATTGAGCTGGCGCGCAAGGTGTTCCAGAAATACATGGAGAAGGAGTTTGGCCCAGACTGGAAGGAGAAAAAGGCAGAGGCGCTTAAGCGTTATGGAGATGATGAGTTCTCGCAAATTGCGAACTACTACCGTAATGAGTTGGTAGACACCAATCCGTGCCGGGCAGTTGAGGGCATGGTTGAATTTGCGACCCACGAAGAGAGTCATTACACAAAGATGATTGCAGCGTTCCGTCCGGTCATGACAGCACTAACGGCGGCACCTATGGATGACCTATTTAGTGTGATTGACGATCCAGTGAAGGACTACAGCAAGAAGAACCAAGACAAGCGCAAGATAGTTGATATCGACGCCATAATGGAGCGCGGCGGCTGTATTTACCTCTCACTGGACAGTATGACCGACTCAAAGACAGCCGGTTATATTGCTCGACTTGTCCTTGCTGAGCTGGCGGCGGTTGCTGGTCACCGCTATAACTCCGGCGATAAGGACGTTCGCCGCGTCACAATTGCAGTGGATGAGGTTCATGCAGCGATTGAGAACAATGACGCACTTCCGTCATTGTTGGCGCAAGGTCGTGCGGCGCAGCTCCAGATGATCCTGAGTACGCAGACGGTAGCAGACTTGATTGCTAAGACCGATGAGGCAACAGCTAACCGCTTCTTAGGCTTGTGCAACAACTATGTGACTATGCGAACGTCTGACCAGAAGACCCAGGAGTACGCCTCTAGTCAATTCAGCAAAACATCCATATCCACGTTGCAGACTCAAACAGCAGCAAGCGTGAGTTCAGGCCAGTCCCTATTCGACATCTCGTCGAATGTAGGTGAGAGGAAGATGCAATCGAGAGAGGATGCATTCCCGCCGATGCTTCTCAAGGATTTGCCGAATCTCCAATATGTCTGCCG
>SR_TP_S13solDRAFT_1000124_pt1 | contig 41022 bp, 32 predicted proteins | sample SodReaTP_S13sol_FD_11159 | JGI IMG/M metagenome (IMG submission 11159) | reverse complement strand
CCCCCCTCGACCGCCAGTCTCTTGGTGGTCGCGGTCGCCGCGGCGCGCTGCTGGCGCCGAAGGGTCGCGGCGTTGAGGAGGGGGCGCTGTCGGCGGTTCGGGGGGTTCTGGGGGAGCGTCCGCGTCGGGCGGACCTTCTGATCGAGCATCTGCATCTGCTGCAGGAGGCTTTCGGTCATCTCTCGACGGCGCATCTGGCGGCGCTGGCGGAGGAGCTGGGTCTGCCGCTGGCGGCGGTCTGGGAGACGGCGAGCTTCTATGCGCACTTCGACCTGGTGCTGGACGGCGAGGCGCCGCCGCCGGCGCTGACGCTGCGGGTCTGCGATTCGCTCTCCTGCGAGATGGCGGGGGCGCAGAAGCTGCTGGCGGAGCTGCCGGAGCGGCTGGGGCCGGGGGTGCGGGTGGTGCGCGCCCCCTGCATGGGGCGCTGCGACACGGCGCCGGTGGCGGAGGTCGGCCACCGCCACCTCGACCGGGTGACGGTGGACGCCGCGGCGGCGGCGGTGGCGGCCGACGAGACCCATCCGGTGATCCCGGCCTACGAGGACCTCGCGGCCTACCGCGCCGCGGGCGGCTACGCGCTGCTGGGGCGGGTGCTGGCGGGGGAGATCGCGGGCGAGGCGGTGATCGAGGCGCTGGAGGGCTCGGGCCTGCGCGGGCTGGGCGGGGCGGGCTTCCGCTCGGGCCTGAAGTGGAAGATCCTGCGCGGCCAGCCGGCGCCCAAGCTGATGGCGGTCAATGCCGACGAGGGCGAGCCCGGCACCTTCAAGGACCGCTGGTACCTGGAGCGCGACCCGCACCGCTTCCTGGAAGGGCTGCTGGTGGCCGCCGCGGTCACCGGCTGCGAGGCCTGCTGGATCTACCTGCGCGACGAGTACCCCGCCGCGCGCGAGATCCTGCTGCGCGAGATCGCCGCGCTGGAGGCGGCGGGGCTGGCGGCGCACTGCCGCCTGGAGCTGCGCCGCGGCGCGGGCGCCTACATCTGCGGCGAGGAGTCGGCCATGCTGGAGTCGATCGAGGGCCGCCGCGGCTATCCCCGCCACAAGCCCCCCTACCCCACCGAGAAGGGCCTCTGGGGCCGCCCCACCCTGATCCACAACGTCGAGACCCTCTACTGGGTGCGCGACATCGTCGAGCAGGGCCCGGAGTGGTTCGCGGGCCAGGGCCGCCACGGGCGCAAGGGGCTGCGCTCCTTCTCGGTCTCGGGGCGCGTGCGCGAGCCGGGCGTCAAGCTGGCGCCGGCCGGCATCACCATCCGCGAGCTGATCGAGGAGTACTGCGGCGGCATGGCCGAGGGCCAGGTCTTCAAGGGCTACCTGCCGGGCGGCGCCTCGGGCGGCATCCTGCCGGCCAGCCTCGGCGACATCCCGCTCGACTTCGACACGCTGCAGCCGCACGGCTGCTTCATCGGCTCGGCCGCGGTGGTGGTGCTCTCCGACCAGGACGACATCAAGGCGGTGGTGCGCAACCTCATGCGCTTCTTCGAGGACGAGTCCTGCGGCCAGTGCACCCCCTGCCGGGTCGGCACCGAGAAGGCCGTGGCCCTGCTCGACGCCCCGGTCTGGGACGAGCCGCTGCTGCAGGAGCTCTCCACCGCCATGATGGAGGCCTCGATCTGCGGCCTCGGCCAGGCCGCCCCCAACCCCCTGCTCTGCGCCTTCCGGTACTTCGCCGAGGAGCTGCGCGCCCAGGAGACGACGCCATGAGCGACACTGCGAGCGAGACCATCCGCTTCACCCTGGACGGCCGGGAGGTCGAGGCCGCCCCCGGCGAGAGCCTCTGGCAGGTGGCCGCACGCCAGGGCAGCGAGATCCCCCACCTCTGCCACAGCCCCGAGCCGGGCTACCGCCCCGACGGCAACTGCCGCGCCTGCATGGTGGAGATCGAGGGCGAGCGGCTGCTGGCAGCGTCGTGCATCCGCAAGCCCACGGACGGCATGGTGGTCACCACCGCCAGCGAAAGGGCCAAGGCCGCGCGCAAGCTGGTCTTCGAGCTGCTGCTGGCCGACCAGCCGGCGCGCGCGAGCGGCCCCGACCCCGACGCCAGGTTCTGGCAGTGGAGCGACCGCCTGGAGCTGAGCGAGAGCCGCTTCCCCGCCAGCAGCGGGCCGGCGCCCGACGTCAGCCACCCGGCCATGGCGGTCAACCTCGAGGCCTGCATCCACTGCGGCCTCTGCGTGCGCGCCTGCCGCGAGGTCCAGGTCAACGACGTCATCGGCATGGCCGGGCGCGGCCCCCGGGCCAAGGTGGTCTTCGACTTCGACGACCCCATGGGCGAGTCCACCTGCGTGGCCTGCGGCGAATGCGTCCAGGCCTGCCCCACCGGCGCGCTGATGGAGAAGTCGCTGCTGGACCTGGCCGGCAGCACCCGCACCGTCTGGGCGGACAAGACCGTCGACAGCCTCTGCCCCTACTGCGGCGTCGGCTGCCAGACCAGGGTCTCCGTCAAGGACGACAGGATCGTCCAGGTGGACGGCCGCGACGGCCCGGCCAACGAGAACCGCCTCTGCGTCAAGGGCCGCTTCGGGTGGGACTACGTGCACAGCCCGCAGCGCCTGACCGTGCCGCTGATCCGCAAGGCCGACGCCCCCAAGCGCTGGGACGAGACCCTCGACCCCGCCAACCCCTGGAGCCACTTCCGCGAGGCCTCCTGGGAGGAGGCCCTGGAGGCCGCCGCCGACGGCCTCAGGCGCGTGCTGGAGCGCGACGGCGGGCAGGCGCTCGCCGGCTTCGGCTCGGCCAAGGGCTCCAACGAGGAGGCCTACCTCTTCCAGAAACTGGTGCGCCAGGGCTTCGGCACCAACAACGTCGACCACTGCACCCGCCTCTGCCACGCCTCCTCGGTCGCCGCCCTGATGGAGGGCATCGGCTCGGGCGCCGTCTCCGCGCCCTTCACCGCGGCGCTGGAGGCCGACTGCATCCTCCTGATCGGCGCCAGGCCCGCCCAGAACCACCCCGTCGCCGCCACCTACCTCAAGCAGGCCGCCAAGGCCGGCGCCAAGCTGGTCATCCTGGACCCGCGCCGCCAGGGCCTCGCCCGCTACGCCAGCCACATGCTGCAGTTCAAGCCAGGCCGCGACGTCGCCCTGCTCAACGCCCTGCTGCACACCATCCTCGAGGAGGGCCTCCACGACCGGCAGTACCTCCAGGCCCACACCCGCGGCTTCGAGGAACTGCGCGAGGGCGTGAAGGACTTCTCCCCCGAGGCCATGGCGCCGGTCTGCGGCATCGCCGCCGAAACCCTGCGCGAGGTCGCCCGCCTCTACGCCCGCTCGCAGCGCTCCATCATCTTCTGGGGCATGGGCGTCAGCCAGCACGTCCACGGCACCGACAACGCCCGCTGCCTCATCGCGCTCGCGCTCGTCACCGGACAGATCGGCCGCCCCGGCACCGGCCTGCACCCCCTGCGCGGCCAGAACAACGTCCAGGGCGCCTCCGACGCCGGCCTCATCCCCATGGTCTTCCCAGACTACAAGTCCGTCGAGGACAGCGCCGTGCGCGCCCTCTACGAGGCGCGCTGGGGCCGCCCGCTCGACCCCGCCCGCGGCCTCACCGTGGTCGAGATCATGGAGGCCGCCGCCGAAGGCCGCATCAAGGCGATGTACGTCCAGGGCGAGAACCCCGCCATGTCCGACCCCGACCAGGCCCACGCCCGCCAGGCGCTCGCCGGCCTGGAGCACCTCGTGGTCCAGGACATCTTCCTGACCGAGACCGCCTGGCTCGCCGACGTGGTCCTGCCCGCCGCCGCTCACGCCGAGAAGCTCGGCAGCTACACCAACACCAACCGCCAGGTCCAGCTCGGCCGACCCGCCGTGCCGCCCCCCGGCCAGGCCCGCCAGGACTGGGAGCTGATGCAGGAGATCGCCCGCCGCCTCGGCCTCGACTGGAACTACGCCCACCCCAGCGAGATCTACGCCGAGATGGCCTCCTTCATGCCCTCGCTCGCCAACATCTCCTGGCAGCGCCTGGAGCGCGAGGAGTCCGTCACCTACCCAGCCGAGGCCCCCGACCGGCCCGGCAGCGAGATCCTCTTCGCCGGCGGCTTCCCCACCGCCGACGGCCGCGGCCGCATCGTCCCCGCCGGCCTCGTGCCCCCCGCCGAGTTGCCCGACGACGACTACCCCCTGGTGCTCACCACCGGACGCCTGCTCGAGCACTGGCACACCGGCGCCATGACGCGGCGCGCCGCCGTGCTCGACGCCCTCGAACCAGAGGCCGTCGCCTGCCTCAACCCCAGGGAGATCGCAGCCCAGGGCCTGAAACCCGGCGACCGCGTGCGCCTCACCACCCGCCGCGGCACCATCGAGCTCCGCCTGCGCCAGGACCGCGACGTCCCCGAAGGCATGGTCTTCGTGCCCTTCTGCTACAACGAGGCCGCCGCCAACATGCTCACCAACCCGCAGCTCGACCCCTTCGGGAAAATCCCAGAATTCAAGTTCGCAGCCGTCAGACTCGAACCCGCAACACAACAGGCCGCCGAGTGAAACAAGACCCCTCACCCCGGCCCTCCCCCACAAGGGGAAAGGGGTTGGGGTCAGGGGGCGGCGCAGCCGCATGACGACCACCTCCCTCCCCATCGAGCCGCTGCTGCCGGCGCTGCGCGAGACCCTGGCGCAGGGCAGCGCCGCGGTGCTGGAGGCGCCGCCGGGAGCGGGCAAGACGACGCTGGTGCCGCTGGCGCTGCTGGACGAGCCCTGGCTGGCGGGGCGGCGCATCGTCATGCTGGAGCCGCGGCGTCTGGCGGCGCGGGCGGCGGCGGCGCGCATGGCGAGCCTGCTGGGCGAGACGGTGGGCCGGCGCGTCGGCTATCGCACGCGGCTCGACAGCAAGGTCGGTCCCGGGACCCGCATCGAGGTGGTGACCGAGGGCATCCTGACCCGCCGGCTGCAGGCCGACCCGGGCCTGGAGGGCGTCGGCCTGGTGATCTTCGACGAGTTCCACGAGCGCAGCCTGCAGGCCGACCTCGGCCTCGCCCTCTGCCTTGAGCTGCAGAGCCTGCGGCCGGAGCTGCGGCTGCTGGTGATGTCGGCGACGCTGGACGGCGAGGCCGTCGCCGCCCTGCTGGGCGGCGCGCCGCGGCTGACCAGCCCGGGCCGCAGCTTCCCGGTCGAGGTCCGCCATCTCGGCCGGCCGCGCGACCGGCTGGAGCCCGCCCTGGCCGCGGCGGTGCGCCGCGCGCTGGCGGAGGCGCCCGGCGACCTGCTGGCCTTCCTGCCGGGCGAGGCGGAGATCCGCCGCTGCGAAGGGCTGCTGCTGGACGAGGGCCTGCCGCCCGAGGTGGAGGTGATCCCTCTCTTCGGCGCGCTCACGGGCGAGCGGCAGGACGCGGCGCTGCGCCCGGCGGCGCCCGGCCGGCGCAAGGTCGTGCTGGCCACCGCCATCGCCGAGACCAGCCTGACCATCGAGGGCGTGCGCATCGTGGTGGACGGCGGGCTGTCGCGCCGCGCCCGCTTCGATCCCGCCGGCGGCATGAGCCGCCTGGAGACCGGCCCGGTCTCGCGCGCCGCCGCCGAGCAGCGCCGCGGCCGCGCCGGCCGTACCGCCCCGGGCGTCTGCTACCGCCTCTGGAGCGAGCCGGAGGAGCGCGCCCTGCCGGCCTTCGAGCGGCCGGAGATCCTGCAGGCCGACCTGGCGCCGCTGGCGCTGGAGCTGGCCGCCTGGGGCGCGGACGAGGCCGGCGACCTGGCCTGGCTCGACCCGCCGCCCGCCGCCGCCCTGGCCCAGGCGCGCGACCTGCTGCGGGCGCTCGGCGCCCTGGACGAAGCCTCGGATCGGGCCGGCCGCATCACCGCGCACGGCCGGCGCATGGCGGCGCTGGGGGTCCACCCGCGGCTGGCGCACATGCTGCTGGCCGCCGAGGGCGTCGACGCCCTGCTGGCCTGCGAGCTGGCGGCGCTGCTCTCGGAGCGCGACCTGCTGAAGGGCGCGCGCGACGCCGACCTGCGCCTGCGCGTCGAGCTGCTGCGCGGCAGCGGCCGGGAAGCCCTGCCCGCCGGCGCCCGGCTCGACGAGGGGCTGCGCCGGCGCTGCCGGCAGGCTGCGGCCGACTGGCGCCGACGGCTGCGGCTCTCGGGCGAATCGGCAGCGACCGAGGCCTGCGGCCGCCTGCTCGCGCTGGCCTATCCCGAGCGGCTGGCGCAGCGCCGCGGCGAGCGGCCCGGCGCCTTCCGCCTGGCCGGCGGCCGCGGCGCGCTGCTGCCCGGGGAGGATCCTCTCGCCGCCGCCGACTGGCTGGCGGTGGGCGCCCTGGACGCGGCCGAGCGCGACGCCAGGATCTTCCTCGCCGCCCCGATCACCCTGGCCGAGATCGAGCAGGCCTTCGCCGAGCACATCGAGACCCGGGAGGAAGTGGCCTGGGACGAGCGCGAGGGAGCCGTGAAGGCGCTGCGGCAGCGCCGCCTCGGCGCCCTGGTGCTGGAGGAGAAGCCGCTGCGGCGCCCCGCCCCCGAGGCCGTGGCCGCCGCGCTGCTGGAGGCCCTGCGCCGCCGCGGCCTCGAAGCCCTGCCCTGGACCCCCGCCGCGCGCCAGCTGCAAGCGCGGGTGGCGCTGCTGCGCCGGCTGGAGGGGCCCGAGGCCTGGCCCGACTGGAGCGACGCCGCCCTGCTGGAGGATCTGGCCGGCTGGCTCGGCCCGCAGCTCGCCGGGGTCACCCGGCTGGAGGCGGTACAGCGGCTGGACCTGGAGGCGATCCTCGCCGCCGGCCTGGACTGGACCCTGCGGCGTCGGCTCGACGCCCTGGCGCCGACCCACCTGCCGGTGCCGAGCGGCAACCGCCACCGGCTGGACTACCTCCAGGGCGAGACCCCGGTGCTGGCGGTCAAGCTGCAGGAGATGTTCGGCGCCACCACGAGCCCGCGGATCGCCGAGGGCCGGGTAGCGGTGCTGCTGCAGCTGCTCTCGCCGGCCGGCCGGCCGCTGCAGGTCACCGGCGATCTCGCCGCCTTCTGGGCCGGGGCCTACCGCGAGGTGCGCGCCGAGATGCGCGGCCGCTACCCCAAGCATCCCTGGCCCGAGGACCCCCTGGCCGCGCCGGCGACGGCCCGCACCAAACGCGGGATGGAGCGGGGCGCGCGGTGAAAGCTTTGGTTGCGGAAGGCTTTGCGCTATGATCCCGCCGGGGAAGTCGAACAGGGGAAGCCGCCGGCAGGATGTCCGCGCCGCTCGAAATCGCAGCAGCGAGGTCGTCCGACGGCCGCGAGAAGGCCTCTCTCATTCCTGATGCAAAGCATCCGACACGCCCGCTAGTCAGCGGAAACGGCTAGGGAACGCTCATGTACGGCTTTCCGAATGGGAGGGGCGGGGCCCCTCGTCCGGGCCGCCTTCTCTGCGCCGGCCTCCTGCTCGCCGCCTTCGCCGGCGCCGATCCGCTCTGGGCACAGGAGACCGGGGAGGAGGAAGCCGCGCCGGCGCGCATCCTGCGCAGCCTCTCCCTGGCCGACGTCGGCTTCCCGCAGGGCGTCACCCTGCAGGGACCGGCTGCCGAGCGGCGGCTGTTCTTTCCCCTGCCCCGCGGCACCCGCGTGGAGGCCGGCCGGCTGGACCTGCGCCTCGACCACGGCATCGCGATCAGCGAGGTCGCCAACCTGCGCGTTGCCGTCGAGGGGACGCCGCGGCGGGTCGAGCGGCTTGTCGGCGACGGCGGGCTGGAAATGCTGTTCGAGCTGGAAGCCGGGATGCTGACCGCGGAGACCCTGCCCTTCTCGCTCGGCTTCGCCGCCGCGCTGACCGAGGACCGCTGCTACGACGAGCGCGTGGTCGCCGACTTCGCCGTGCTCCGGCCGGACAGTGCCCTGCACCTGGCGGTCGACGCGCGCAGCGTCGAGGATCTGCGCGGCGCCTGGCTGCTACTGCCGCGCCGGGTGACGATCTCGGTCGGGCGGGAGGCGCTGGCGCCCGAGGAGTTCGCCGCCCTGCTCGAGGTCTCCCGACGGGTGCTGGCGAGCGGGCGCGAGCTGCGCTTCATCCCCCTGCCGGAGATCCCCGAGGCGGCGCCGGTGGGGGTTCTCGCCTCGGGACTGGCCGGCGCGCGCAGCCTGCTGTTCGAGGGCTACGCCACCGACGAGGCCTTCGCCATCGGCCAGATCGTGGTCGCCTCGGCGGAGGAGTTCCAGGCCCTGGAGCAGGCGGTGGCCGAGGCGCAGGAGCGCTTCCGGCGCTTCTCCGGCGCGCCCGAGGGCGAGCTGCCGCAGCCCGACACCCGCTTCCTGCCGGAGGACGGCAGCGCGCCGCCGCTGCGCCTGGTCCGCTTCCTCGACTATCCGGTGATCGCGCTGGGCGGCACCGATCCCGAGGCCACGGCGGCACTGCTGGCCGGGGACTGGTCCGCCCTGGCGGACGGGCCGGTCCTGGACGCCGCCACGGCCCGGCCGGGCGCCCTGCAGCCGCGCCGCGAGGACTCCGTCACCTTCGCCGAGCTCGGCTTCGACAACGGCCCGCGCATGAGCGGCGAGCAGGCCGAGTGGCTGCTGGATTTCCGCCTCGGCGACCTGCCGGCCGGCCGCCTGCCGACCGCGGTGGAACTGCAGCTGACCGTCGCACCGGGCGTCGAGGACGGCGGCGGCTCGTCCCGCCTCCACCTCTACCTCAACGACTCGCTGGTGGGCAGCCTGCGGCCGGGCGACGAGGGCCGCCGCCGCGAGGAGACGGTCGCTCTGCCGGCCTTTCTGATCGGCCTCGACAACCGCCTGCGCCTGGAACTGCAGCGCCCGCCGGGCGAGGCCGGCTGCCTGCTGCCGGCGCGTGCCGCCCCGGCCCAGGTGCTGGCCGGCAGCCGCATCCTGGCCGAGGCCGAGACGGCGCGGCCGCGCGACTTCCTGGAACTGGCCAGCCACTTCGGCGAGGAGCCGCTGTTCCTGCTGCCGGCGGCCCTGCTGGAGCGGGCCCACACGGCCATGCCCCTGCTGGCGCGCCTCGGTACGACCCTCCTGCCGCGCGACGCCCGGCCCCGCTTCCGCTTCTTCGACGCGGGGCCGCTGCCCCCGGTCGACGGCCCCTTCCTGCTGCTCGGCGAGCCGTCCGAGGGTGCCCCGGAGGCCCCCCTGAGCCTGGAGCAGGGCCGTGCCCTGCTGCTCGACCGCCAGGGCCGGACCCTGCTCGACGCCACGGCACCGCGCCGCGCCGCGGTGCTGCAGCTCGCCCGCCTGGGCGAACATCCCGGCCTCTGGGTGCTGCCCGACGCCGAGGGCCGCTATCCCGCCCCCGCGACCCTCGCCCTGGGCCGCGAGGACGTGGCGGTGGTCGACGCCCACGGCGTCGCCGTGACGCTGCAGAGCGATCCCGAGGCCACCGCCCGGCTGCTCGACCCCTGGCGCGAGACCTGGCGCGCCCTGCTCGACCGCCATCGCTACAGCCTCGCCGCCGGCCTCGCACTGATCTTCGCCCTGCTGCTGATCGCCCTCCGCCCCCGCCGCCGGCGCTGAGCCCCCCTCCTGCGGACTGCCTTGCCCGCCGCGGCGGGAGGTATCCTCATCGGGCGGGCTCGACTATGGTCGGGAACCGATCGACCGAAGCCTTCGCCGTCCCGATGAAGCAGTCGCTGCGCCCCACCTGGATCGTCCTCGCCCTGGCGCTGCTGGTGCTGCCGCCGGCGCTCTGGCGCGCCCAGGTCACCAGCGAGGAGGTCTTCCATCGCGAGCTGGCCGAACGCAGCCGCCACGCGCTCGACCTCTACGTCGCCAGCCTGCGCGGCGCGCTGTCGCGCTACGAGGTGCTGCCGTTGCTGCTGATCAACGATCCGAGCGTGGTCGGCCCGCTGCTGGCGCCCGAGGACCAGCTCCGGATCGACGCCGCGAACCGCGCGATGGAGCGGATCAACGAGGCCACCGGCGCCGCCGACATCTACCTGATGGACCGCGACGGTCTGACCATCGCCGCCAGCAACTGGAACCAGCCGCTGCCCTTCGTCGGCGGCAACTTCAGCTACCGCCCCTACTTCCAGCAGGCCATGGAGGGCGGGCTCGGCCGCTACTTCGCCCTGGGCACCACCTCGCGCAAGCGCGGCTACTACTACGCCTACCCGGTTCGCCACGGCGCCGAGATCCTGGGCGCTGTGGTGGTGAAGGTCGACATCGACGCCCTGGAGGCGGCCTGGTCGCACGGCAGCGACCAAGTGCTGGTGACCGACCCGGAGGAGGTCGTCTTCCTCTCCAGCAACCCGGACTGGACCTTCAACGCCCTGCGTCCCCTCTCGGCCGAGGACCTGGAGCGGATCCGCGAAACGCGGCGCTACGACAACGCCCGGCTGCCCCTCTTCCCGCTGCTGGAGGAGCGGCAGCTCTCCGGCGCCGGACGCCTGATCACCGTGGAAACGCGCAGCGGCCCGGAGGAGACCGAAGTGACGCGGAAGTACCTGGTGCAGCGGCAGGAGATGGCGGAGGTCGGCTGGACGGTGCACATCCTGGCCGACACCCGCCCGGCCCGCGAGCAGGCGACCGTCGCCACCGCGCTGGCCGGCTTCGCACTGGTCGTGCTCTTCCTGGCGGCCGCCTACCTGCTGCAGTGGCGGCGCAACCTCCGGGAGCGGATCGCCCTGCAGCGCCGCGCCCAGGAGCGGCTGGAGCAGCGGGTGAGCGAGCGCACCGCCGAGCTGACCCACAGCAACCAGCGCCTGCAGCGGGAGATCGGCGAGCGCCGCCGCACCGAGGCCGAGCTGCGGCAGATGCAAGAGGAGCTGGTGCAGGCGGAGAAGCTGGCCGCCCTGGGGCAGATGTCGGCCGGCATCAGCCACGAGCTGAACCAGCCGCTGGCCGCCATCCGCAGCTACACCGACAACGCCCGCACCCTGATCGAGCGCGCCCGCCACGGCGAGGCCGTCTCCAACCTGGAGGAGATCTCGATCCTGACCAGCCGCATGGCCGGCATCGTCAAGAACCTCAAGATCTTCGCGCGCAAGCAGGCGCCCTACGCCGCGGCCACGCCGGTGGCGCCGCTGTTCGACGACGCGCTGGCGCTGCTCGCCGGGCGGATCGACGAATTGGAGGTGACCGTGGCGCGGGACCTGCCGTCGGAGCCGCTGCTGGCGCTGGGCCAGCCGCTGGGACTGCAGCAGGTGCTGGTCAACCTGATCGGCAACGCCCTCGACGCCATGGCCGAGAGCCCGCGGCGGGAGCTGCGGCTCGCCGCCGGCCGGGACGGCGACGGCGTCTGGCTGCGGGTGCGCGACAGCGGCCCGGGCCTGCCGGAGGGCCAGGCCGCCCGGCTCTTCGATCCCTTCTTCACCACCAAGGAGATCGGCGAGGGGCTGGGCCTGGGGCTGTCGATCTCCTACGGCATCGTCAAGAGCCTGGGCGGCTCGATCCGCGCCGCCGACCACCCCGAGGGCGGCGCCGAGTTCACGATCCGGCTGCCGGCCGCGACGGCCCCGGAGCGGGAGAGCGCCGCGTGAGCGAAGCCGGCGAGGTGATCCTGGTCGACGACGACACCCAGGTGCGCAAGGCCGGCGCCCAGACGCTGGAGCTGGCGGGCCTGAAGGTCACCTGCTTCGCCTCCGCCGAGGGGGTGGCCGAGAGTCTGACGCGCGCCTGGCCGGGGGTGGTGGTGACCGACGTGCGCATGCCGGGAACCGACGGCCTGGGCCTGCTGCGCCGCCTGCACACGCTGGACCCGGACCTGCCGGTGGTGATCGTCACCGGACACGGCGACGTGCCCATGGCGGTGCAGGCCATGCGCGACGGCGCCTACGACTTCATCGAGAAGCCCTTCGCCGCCGACCTGCTGGTGAACGTGGTGCAGCGCGGGCTGGAGAAGCGGCGCCTGGTCCTGGAGAACCGCGACCTGCGGGCGCTGCTGGAAGGAAGCCAGGCGATCGAATCGCTGCTGGTCGGCCGCACGCCGGCCATGGTGCGCCTGCGCCGGACGGTGCTGGCCCTGGCGGACACCGACGCCGACGTGCTGCTGCACGGCGAGACCGGCAGCGGCAAGGAGGTGGTCGCCCACGCCCTGCACCGCTTCGGCCGCCGCGCCGAGCAGCCCTTCGTGGCGATCAACTGCGGCGCGCTGCCCGCCACCATCATCGAGAGCGAGCTCTTCGGCCACGAGCCCGGCGCCTTCACCGGCGCCCAGGGCCGCCGCATCGGCAAGTTCGAGCATGCCAGCGGCGGCACCCTCTTCCTCGACGAGATCGAGAGCATGCCGCTGGAGCTGCAGGTGCGGCTGCTGCGCGTGCTGCAGGAGCGCAGCCTGGAACGGCTCGGCTCCAACCGCCCGGTGCCGCTCGACCTGCGCGTGATCGCGGCGACCAAGGTGGACCTGAGGGAGGCCAGCGCCCAGGGCCGCTTCCGCGAGGACCTCTACTACCGCCTCGCCGTGGTGCCGCTGCAGCTGCCGCCGCTGCGCGAGCGCCTGGCCGACGTGCCGCTGCTGTTCCAGCACTTCCTGCTGCAGGCGGCACGGCGCCTGGGCCGCGAGCCGCCGGAGGTGGAGGCGGAGATGACGGCCGGACTGCTGGCCCACGACTGGCCGGGCAACGTGCGCGAGCTACGCAACGCCGCCGAGCGCTTCGCCCTCGGCCTGGAGCTCGCCGAGATCACGGCGGCGGGCGAGGTGGAGGGCGGCGTCAAGCTGGCCGAGCGCGTCGAGGCCTTCGAGAAGAGCCTCCTGGTGCAGGCCCTGACCCGCCACGGCGGCGACGTCAGGGCGATCTGCGAAGCGCTGGGCCTGCCGCGCAAGACCTTCTACGACAAGCTGCAGAAGCATCGGCTGCGGCGCGGCGACTTCGCCGGGCAGGAGGCCTCGCCGTCGGCGGACTGACGGCCTGGAGCCGGGACGGACGCCGCTCAGCCGGTCGACGGCTCGCCGGAGAAAACCGCCAACTGAGCGGCGAAGGCCCGCTGGTAGGCGGGCCGCGCTTCGCCGCGAGCGACATAGGCGGCCAGGTTCGGATAGTCGTCGAGAATGCCCGACGACTTCAACCTGAGCAGTACCGACACCATCAGCAGATCGCCCGCGCTGAAGGCGCCATCGAGCCAGTCGCCATCGCCCAGGCGGGCGGAAAGCTGCTCCAGCCGGTCGCGGACGCGAGTCTCGACCAGCGGCAGGCGCTCTTCGTGCCAGCTCTTGTCGCCCTCCAGGAGNCTGGCGGTTTCGCGTTCGAGGATCGGCGGCTCGACCGTGTTGAGCGCGGCGAACATCCATGCGATGGCACGCGCCCGGCCAGGGGCGTCGACCGGCAAGAGGCCCGCGTGACGCTCGGCGATATGCAGGACGATCGCCCCTGTCTCGAACAGGGCGAGACCGCCTTCCTCGTAGGTCGGGATCTGGCCGAAAGGATGAAGCGCTTGGTGCGCGGGCTCCTTCATCGCCCGGAACGAGACGAGACGAACCTCGTAGGCTTGCCCCACCTCTTCGAGCGCCCAGCGAACGCGCGTATCCCGCGCCAGTCCCCTGCCGCCGTCGGGTGACCGTTCAAAGGCAGTGATGGTGATGGTCATCGTAAGGTCTCTCCTCGGCGAGAATCATCGGCTCCGAGGCCGGCGGGCTGTCAAGGCGAACTCACCGAGGCAGGGACACCTTCACCGTGGCTCGCTCCCGGGGGCTGCGTGCGGAAAACCGCACAGGCTGCGCCCGCCCGCGTGCGCCCGGCCGCACAATCCCCGCCACAGCGCGCGGCGCGCGGCGGGCGCCGGGGCCCGCCGGCCCTTGACGTGAGGGGACCACAGGCGCGAGCGTGCGCTTTGGCACGCTGCTTGCTGCCGTCATGTCGGCAGCCCGGCGCCGGCCTTTCCCGGCCGATCGTCCCGGTGCGACAAGAAGAATGCCCGAAGTAGGGAGGAGCCACCTTGCGTCTGTACGCCGTCCCACCGGGCGGCCCCGCCGCCCACGCGGTGGAGCCGGACCGGCCGCGGTCTACCCCATTTCTCTGGGGATGCTCCCCTTTTCTGCCTCGGCTATCCTCCAGCACGACTCGACGGTCGAGATCGGTGCTGCCGGAGGCACACGCTCTGCGCGATGCCTGTTCCGTCTCTTCCGTACATCGACCGGCGCCCTCCCCCGTCTTCAGGGGGAACCCCGGTCGCGTGCGGCCCCGTCGAATCAGCTGAGGAGTCGAGCAAGACCATGGTCGACAAGATCTTCCTTCGTGGCGGGCGTCTGGCCGCCTCCCTACTCGTCTTCGCCGCCGTCTCCGGCACCGCGCTGGCCCAGGATCGCGGCGACTGGCCGTCGTCGGTCACCGTCGGCACCGCCAGCCAGGGCGGCACCTACTTCATCTACGGCGCCGGCTGGGCCGGGCTGGTGCAGGAGGTGCTGGGCATCGCCACCTCCACCGAGGCGACCGGCGGTCCCGTGCAGAACATGGCGCTGGTGCAGTCCGGCGACCTCGACTTCGGCATGGTGACCATGGGCCCGGCCTACGATGGCTGGATCGGCGAGAGCGAGATCGCCCCCGGCTTCGAGATGCGGGACGTCCGAGCGATGTTCCCCATGTACGAGACGCCCTTCCAGATCATCGCCCTGCAGCGTTCCGGCATCACCTCGACCGCCGACCTGGACGGCCGGCGGGTCGGCGTCGGGCCGCGCGGCGGCACGCCGGGCACCTACTTCCCGCGCTTCTTCGAGCAGCTCGGCGTCAACGTGAACGTCCAGTACGGCGGCGCCAGCGACCTCGCCGGGCAGCTGCAGGACGGCCTGCTGGACGCCTTCGCCTTCGCGGCGGGCATCCCGATCTCGGCCTTCAGCCAGGTCGAGGCCCAGAACCCGGCGGTGATCTTCACCTTCTCCGACGAGGAGCGTGAGCAGCTGCTGGAGGCCAATCCCTCGATCGCGCCCTTCCTGGTCCCGGCGGGCACCTACCAGAGCCAGAGCGAGGACCAGACCACGGTCTCCATGTGGAACTTCGCCATCGCCCACAAGGACGTACCGGAGAGCCTCGTCTACGAGATCATGCGCGTCGTGCTGGAGAACAACGACCGCATGATGACGATCCACGCCACGGCGGCCGAGACCCTGGTCGAGAACTGGGACAAGAACGGCTTCCTGCCCTTCCATGCCGGCGCCGTCCGCTACCTGCAGGATCAGGGCATCGAGGTGCCGGCCGAGCTGATCCCCGAGGAGTACGAGGGCTAAGCGGCGCGAGTCCGACGACACCGCCGGCGCCGTCCCCGGGCGGCGCCGGCGGCCCCTGGACAACGAGGACGAGACTTCCATGAGCGCAGCATCCGAGAAGAGCGCCGGCGAGCCGCAGATCCCCGTGATCGCCCAGGGGGTCGCCGACGAGGGCGGCTCCGCCAACACCCGCAACCTGGGGGGCTGGCAGAAGCACCTGCTGTTCTGGGCCTGTGTCGGCTACGCCGTCTTCCACCTGCTGGTGCTGAACCTCTTTCCCATCGAGACCTGGGCCTTCCGCATCCTGCACGTGGCCGGCGCCCTGGCGATCGGCTTCGCCCTTTCGGCCGCCTGGTCGACCGCCGCCGAGGAGGGCGGCAGGCCGATGATCCCGCCGATCCAGCTGGCGCCGGCCGTGGTCGGCATCGGCCTCGGCGTCTATGCGCTGGGCTGCGCGCTCTACGCCTGGGGACTGATCGACCTCGCCGGCGAGCGACGGCCGCCGGCCTGGGTCTGGGCCTACTTCGGCCCGGCGCTGACCGCCTCGGTGGTGGTCGCCATGCTGGGCTCCTGGCTCTTCAAGCCGCAGGGGCAGCGCATCGACTGGTACGACTGGGTGCTGGCCGCCGCCGCCGTCTCGGTCTGCCTCTATCTGCTGCTGAACCTCAACGCCCTGCAGTTCCGCGCCGGCGTGATGCCGCAGGCGCCGGACTTCTGGGCCGCCCTGGCCGGCATCCTGCTGATCCTGGAGCTGACCCGGCGGCTCGCCGGCATGGCCCTGGTGGTGATCGCCCTGGTCTTCATGGGCTATGCCTTCGTCGGGCCGTGGCTGCCGGGCTTCCTCAACCACAGCGGCTACCGCACCGACCGCTTCTTCACCTACCTCTACACCGACAACGGCATCCTGGGGCCGACCACCGCCGTCTCCTCGACCTACATCATGCTCTTCATCGCCTTCGCCGCCTTCCTGCAGGCCTCGCGCGTCGGCGACTACTTCGTGAACTTCGCCTTCGCCGCCGCGGGCCGCGCCCGCGGCGGCCCGGCCAAGGTCGCCATCCTGGCTTCCGGCCTGATGGGCATGATCAACGGGACCTCGGCAGGCAACGTGGTCGCCACCGGCTCGCTGACCATCCCGCTGATGAAGCGCGTGGGCTACCGGCCGCAGGCAGCGGCCTCGGTGGAGGCGGCCGCCTCGACCGGCGGCCAGATCATGCCGCCGATCATGGGTGCCGGCGCCTTCATCATGGCCGAGATCACCGGCATTCCCTACACCGAGCTGATGGTCGCCGCGCTGATCCCGGCGCTGCTCTACTTCGCCTCCGTCCTCTTCATCGTCGACTTCGAGGCGCAGCGCCTCGGCATGAAGGGCCTGCCCGGCTCGGAGCTGCCGAAGGTGCGGGAGATGCTGAAGCAGGTCTACCTCTTCATCCCCATCGTCATCCTGATCGGCGCCCTCTTCATGGGCTACTCGGTGATCCGCGCCGGCACGCTGGCGCTGGCCTCGGCGGCCGTGGTCAGCTGGCTGACGCCGCACAAGATGGGGCCGCGCGCCTTCCTGAACGCCTTCGAGGGCACCACCAAGATGGCGCTGCAGCTGATCGCCGTCTGCGCCTGCGCCGGCGTCATCGTCGGCGTCATCGGCCTGACCGGCGTCGGCCTGCGCTTCTCCTCCATGCTGCTGCGCGTCGCCGAGCACAGCCAGCTGATCGCCCTGGTCTTCGCCATGGTGATCTCGATCGTGCTGGGCATGGGCATGCCGACCACGGCGGCCTATGCCGTCGCCGCCTCGGTGGTGGCGCCGGGCCTGATCCAGCTCGAGATCCCGGTGCTGATCGCGCACTTCTTCGTCTTCTACTACGCGGTGATCTCCGCCATCACGCCGCCGGTCGCCCTGGCCGCCTACGCCGGGGCCGCCATCGCCGGCTCGGAACCGATGCGCACCTCGGTGACGGCCTTCCGCTTCGGACTCGCCGCCTTCATCGTGCCCTTCATGTTCTTCTATTCGCCGGGGCTGCTGATGGAGGCGGAGTGGCACATCGTGCTGCGCAACGTCGTCACCGCCTCGATCGGCGTCTACCTGCTGGCGGGCTCGATCATCGGCTTCTTCCACGGCCACCTGAAGCGGCCGGTCCGGGCGCTGCTGCTGGTGGCGGCGGTCGCCATGATCGCCGGCGGCATCTATTCCGACGGCGTCGGCATCGGCCTGGGACTGGCGATCTTCCTCTTCCAGAAGCGCTTCGCCTCGGTGGAGCCGATACGGGCCGAGGCGGCGGGCTGACCCGGCCGTGTTGCCGCCGGGCCGCAGCTACGAGGCGATCCGCGGCGCCTTCCGCTGGAAGGTGCCGCGGCGCTACAACATCGGCCTCGACGTCTGCGACCGCTGGGCCGACGGCTCGGACCGCCTCGCCCTGATCCACCGCCGGGCCGACGGCGGGGTGGAGCCCTACTCCTTCGACCGGCTGAAGCGCCTCTCCGACCGCCTCGCCAACGTCCTGGCCGGCCACGGCATCGGCCGCGGCGACCGGGTCGGCGTGCTGCTGCCGCAAGCGCCGGAGACGGCGATCGCCCACATCGCCGCCTTCAAGCTGGGGGCCGTCTCGGTGCCCCTCTTCACCCTCTTCGGCGAGGAGGCGCTGTCCTATCGTCTGGCCGACAGCGGCGCCAAGGCCCTGGTCACCGACGCCGCCGGCGCCGCCAAACTGGAAGCGCTGCGGGAGTCCCTGCCCGCGCTGCGACTGATCCTGTCCACCGAGGGGGCCGGCCCCGCCGGCGCGCTCGACCTGGAGACGGAGATGGGCCGGGCCTCCGAGAGCTTCACGCCCGCAGAGACCGCCGCCGAGGATCCGGCGATCATCATCTACACCAGCGGCACCACCGGTCCGCCCAAGGGCGCACTGCACGCCCATCGCGTGCTGCTCGGGCACCTGCCGGGCGTGGAGATGCCGCAGGAGATGTTCCCGCAGCCCGGCGACCGCTTCTGGACGCCCGCCGATTGGGCCTGGATCGGCGGCCTCTTCGACGTGCTGCTGCCCAGCCTGCACCACGGCGTGCCGGTGGTCGCCCACCGCATGGCCAAGTTCGACCCCGAGGCGGCCTTCGCCCTGCTGGCCGAGCAGGGCATCCGCAACCTCTTCATGCCGCCGACTGCCCTCAAGCTGATGCGGGCCGTCCCGAAGCCCCGCGCCCGCTGGGACTACGCCCTGCGGTCCCTGGGCAGCGGCGGCGAGACGCTCGGCGCCGAGCTGCTGGACTGGGGCCGCGAGACCTTCGGCCTGACGGTCAACGAGTTCTACGGCCAGACCGAGTGCAACCTGATCGTCTCCAACTGCGCCGGCATCATGCCGGTCGAGCCGGGCTGCATGGGCCGCGCCGTGCCCGGCCACGAGGTCGCGGTGGTGGACGGGGAAGGGCAGCCGCTGCCGGCCGGCGCGATCGGCACCATCGCCGTGCGCCGGCCCGACCCGGTCATGTTCCTCGGCTACTGGAACAACCCGGAGGCGACAGCGGCCAAGTTCGCCGGCGACTGGCTGCTGACCGGCGACCAGGGCCGGATGGACGAGGCGGGGCGCTTCTGGTTCGTCGGCCGCGACGACGACGTCATCACCTCGGCCGGCTACCGCATCGGCCCGGGCGAGATCGAGGACTGCCTGATCAAGCACCCCGCCGTGGCGCTGGCGGCGGCGGTCGGCGTCCCCGACCCGCTGCGCACCGAGCGGGTCAAGGCCTTCGTCGTGCTGGCCGAGGGGCAGGCGCCCAGCGAGGCGCTGGCCCGCGAGATCCAGGACTTCGTCAAGACCCGCCTCGCCGCCCACGAATACCCCCGCGAGGTCGCCTTCGTCGACAGCCTGCCCATGACCACCACCGGCAAGATCATCCGCAAGGCGCTGCGGGCCGGGGACTAGACGAAACAGCTTCACGCCCTCGCCCTCCCCCGCTATCCCTGAAGCCGCCCGCCACGACAGGAGAAGCCGCCCCGTGCCCCTGCCCGCCGCTCTCGAGGGCCGCCTCGCCTTGCCGGCCGTCGCCGCGCCGATGTTCCTGGTCTCCGGCCCCGACCTGGTGGTCGAGACCTGCCGTGCCGGGGTGCTGGGGACCTTCCCCAGCCTGAACCAGCGCAGCACCGCCGGCTATCTCGACTGGCTGGCGGAGATCCGCGAGCGTCTGGCGCCGGAGCCCGAGGCCGCGCCCTTCGGCGTCAACCTGATCGTCCACCGCACCAACAAGCGGCTGGAGGCCGACCTGGCGGCGACGGTGGAGCAGCGGGTGCCGCTGGTCATCACCTCGCTGGGGGCCGTGCCGGAGGTGGTGCAGGCGGTGCAGGGCTACGGCGGACTGGTCTTCCACGACGTCATCAGCCGCCGCCACGCCGAGAAGGCGGCGGAGGCCGGGGTCGACGGGCTGATCGCCGTCTGCGCCGGCGCCGGCGGCCATGCCGGCACGCTGAGCCCCTTCGCCTTCCTGCCGGAGATCCGGCGCTTCTTCGACAAGACGCTGATCCTGTCCGGCGCCATCGGCAGCGGCAGCCAGATCGCCGCCGCGCGGCTGCTGGGGGCGGACCTGGCCTATCTCGGCACCCGCTTCATCGCCACGCGCGAGAGCCTGGCGAGCGAGGGCCACAAGCGCATGATCGTCGAAGCCGGCACCAAGGACCTGATCTACACCCCGGCCATCAGCGGCGTGCCGGCCAACTTCCTGCGCGCCTCGCTGGTCGCCGCCGGGCTGGACCCCGAGGCGCTGCCGAGCGGCGCGAAGATGGACATGAGCGACGAGGCCCGGGTCTGGCGCGACATCTGGTCGGCCGGCCAGGGCGCCGCGACGATCGACGACCTGCCGAGCGTGGCCGAACTCTGCGAGCGGCTGAAGCGGGAGTACAGGGCGGCGTTGGCGGGGCTGCGGGACTGAGGCCTCAGTTGCAACGGCCGATCGAGCCCTCGCGGCAGACGTGCTCGCCGTTGATCCAGGTCGCCCCGGAGAGGTCGGCGAAGCCGAAGTCGGCATTGCCGATGCGCGCGCCGGTCAGGTTGGCGTCGCGCAGCACCGCCTGGAACAGCCGCGCCTCCCGCAGGTCGGTGTCGGAGAGGTCGGCACCGGTCAGGTCCGCCTTGGTCATGTCGGCCTGGAAGAGCCGCGCCCCGCGCAGCGAGACCCCGGGCATCGTGGTGTTGATGAACTTCACGCGGTGCCCCTCGATCTCCGAGAGGTCGGCGCCGCTGAGGTCGGCGCGGATGAAGCTCGCCTCGCGCAGGCGCGCGCCGGCCAGGTTGACCTCGGACCAGTCGAAGCCGTCGAAATTGCAGCGCTGCCAGTCGGCCTCCGCGCCGGGCGGGTCCGTACAGGCAGCAACCGCCGACTCCCCGAAGGGCAGCAGCAGCAGGACGGCGAGGGGGACGGCGAGGAGGAATCGGCACATGCCGTCTAGATTGGTCACCCTTCGCGCCAGGGCAACAGGAAAGCGACCCGGCACGATCATGCCGGGACACCGCGCTTCTGTCCGACCGCCCGGCCCGCCTCCGGCGGTGTCGCCAGCCCCACCTGGGCCGCGCCGATCTCGGCCAGGGCGTCGTGGATGGAATCCGGCATGACCGCGCTGCGCCGGGTCGCCAGGTTCACGTAGAGGCTGAGGAACTCGCCGGTGGCCGCCAGAAAGCCCTCCTCGGCGTGGTGCATGCGCCAGAAACTGTGGATCTTCTTGCGATCCCAGCCGAGCAGCTGCAGCGAGATCACCAGCGGCTCCCCCAGCTTCATCTCGCGCTGATAGGTCAGATGCCCCTCGACGGCGAAGATGGTGCCGCCCTCGGCCTCGCGGTGGGCCGCGTCGAGCCCGACCCGCTGCATCAGCCCGTCCATGCCGCGGTCGAAGGCATAGAGATAGAAGGCCACGTTCATGTGGCCGTTGTAGTCGATCCACTCCCGCGGGACCTCGGTCCGATAGAGTTCCAGCGGCATCGCCTCGGTCATCCCCTCTCCCTTCGCTCGGCCCTCTCCGCAGGGCAGCCCGGAGCTTAGTCGATTGGTCCGAAGCGGCGAAAGGGTCTAGCGTCGCCGCTGCGAAGGGAAACGCGGGCGGAGGCGACGGCGGCTTGGGACGGGTTCTGGCATTCCTGGGCGGGCACGGGGTGAGCGTGCTCTTCCTCGGCGTCTTCCTCGGGCTGGCGCTGCCGGATCTGGCGCGCCTGCTTCGCCCGGCGCTGGCCCCGGCCGTCGCCGCCCTGCTGCTCTTCTCCCTGCTGCGGGTCGACTGGCAGACCGTCGCCGGCTATCTGCGCCGGCCCTTGCTGACCGGGGGGCTGGTCGCCTGGATGCTGCTGGTCTCACCGGTGGTGACCTGGGCGCTGCTGCTGGCCCTGCCGCTGCCCGACGCGCTGACCACCGCGGTCGTGCTGATGGCGGCAGCGCCGCCGATCCTCGGTTCCACGGCCATCGCGCTGCTGCTGGGCCTCGACGGCGCGCTGACCCTGGTGGTCGGGCTGGCGGCCACGCTGCTGACGCCGCTCACCGTGCCGCCGCTGGCGCTCTGGCTGCTCGGCCTGGAGCTGGAAGTGGAGGCGGCCGAGCTGATGCTGCGCCTCGGCGGCGTCGTGGTCGGCGCCCTGCTCGGCGCGGCGCTGATCCGCCGCCTGCTCGGCACGGCGCGGCTGCGCCGCAACGCGAGCGTGCTCGACGGCCTGATCGTCGCGGTCATGCTGGTCTTCGCCGTCGCCATCATGGACGGGGTCACCGCCACGGCGCTGCAGCGGCCGGGCACGGTGGCGCTCTGGATTCTCGCCGCCTTCGTCGCCAATCCGGCGCTGCAGCTCGTGACCGCCCTGGCTTTCGCCCGCTTCGGCCGGCGCCTGGCACTGACCGCCGGGCTGCTCGCCGGCAACTGCAACATGGGACTGCTGCTGGCCGCCCTGCCCGCCGAGGCCGACTACGACGTCACCCTCTTCTTCGCCCTGGCGCAGCTGCCGATGTACATGCTCCCCGCCCTGCTCCGCCCCCTCTACCGCCGCCTGCTGCGCTGAGACCGGAAAGCAACGCAGCGGCTTCGGCTTGACGGGCCAAGGGTCAAGAGCGAAGCCTTGCGCCCTGGAGAAGCCGACCGAAGGACAAGCTATGGACGCCGAGGAGAAGCCCGATCGGCCGCGCGGCATGGCGGCGGGGCTGACGCACTACGGGGACGCGGGCTTCTCGCTCTTCCTGCGCAAGGCCTTCATCAAGGCCATGGGCTATTCCGACGAGGCGCTGGCGCGGCCGATCGTCGGCATCACCGACACCTTCAGCGGCTACAACGCCTGCCACCGCACCGTGCCGGAGATGATCGCGGCGATCGAGCGGGGCGTGCTGATGGCCGGCGGCCTGCCGGTGCGCTTCCCGATCATCTCCATGCACGAGTCCTTCTCCAACCCCACCTCCATGTTTCTGCGCAACCTCATGGCGATCGACGCCGAAGAGATGATCCGCGCCCAGCCCATGGACGCGGTGGTGCTGATCGGCGGCTGCGACAAGACCGTGCCGGCCCTGCTGATGGGCGCCGCCAGCGCCGGCGTGCCGGCGCTCCTGACGGTGACGGGGCCGATGATGACCGGCGACCACCGCGGCGAGCGGCTCGGCGCCTGCACCGACTGCCGCCGCTTCTGGGCGCGCCATCGCGCCGGCGAGATCGAGGCGGCCGAGATGGAGGAGATCTCCGCCAAACTGGCCCCCACCGCCGGCACCTGCATGGTCATGGGCACGGCCAGCACCATGGCGCTGACGGCCGAGGCCCTGGGCATGATGCTGCCCGGCGGCGCCTGCATTCCCGCGGTCCACGCCGACCGCCTGCGCCACTGCGAGGCCAGCGGCGCGCGCGCCGTGGCCATGGCCGCCGAGCAGCTGACGCCCGAGCGGGTGATGACGCCGGGCGCGTTTCGCAACGCGCTGCGGGTTCTGCACGCCGTCGGCGGCTCCACCAACGGCCTGGTGCACCTCGCCGCCGTCGCGGGCCGCCTGGGCTTCCCCCTCGACCTGGAGGCCTTCGACGCGCTGGGGCGCGAGACCCCGGTGCTGGTCGACCTCAAGCCCTCCGGCCAGCACTACATGGAGGATCTGCACCACGCCGGCGGCCTGGCGCCGATCCTGCGCGAGCTGCGGCCGCTGCTGGCGCTGGACTGCCTCACCGTCAGCGGCCGCAGCCTGGGCGACGAACTGGACGCCGCGCCGCCGCCCTGGCCGCAGGAGGTGGTGCGCCCCCTGGAGCGGCCGATCCATTCCGGCGGCGCGCTGCGGCTGCTGCGCGGCAACCTGGCGCCGCGCGGCGCCATCATCAAGCAGTCCGCCGCCTCCCCCGAGCTGTTGCGGCACGAGGGGCCGGCGGTGGTCTTCGAATCGCTGCAGGACCTGGCCGAGCGGATCGACGACCCAGAGCTGCCGGTCACAGCCGAGAGCGTGCTGGTGCTGAAGAGCGCCGGGCCGAAGGGGGCCCCCGGCATGCCGGAGTCCGGCTACCTGCCGATCCCGCGCAAGCTGGCCCGGACGGGGGTCAAGGACATGGTGCGGATCTCCGACGCGCGCATGAGCGGTACGGCCTTCGGCACCATCGTGCTGCACATCTGTCCCGAGGCGGCCGAGGGCGGCCCCCTGGCGCTGGTGCGCGACGGCGACCGCATCCGCCTGGACGCTGCCGCCGGGCGGCTCGAGCTGCTGGTCCCGGAGGCGGAGCTGGCCGGCCGCTCGCCCCCCGCCCCGCCGGCGCACGCCGGCGCCGAGCGAGGCTACCTGAAGCTCTATCTCGACGAGGTCGGGCAGGCGGACGAGGGCTGCGACTTCGGCTTCCTGCGGCCGGCGCAGCGAGGCCCGGCGGTGCCCTGAGCAGGCGGACTCGGCCGAGGCCACCGATTCGGGCGCTGGCATCGCGCCCACCGCTGTGATAACGCATGAGGGCAAGGTCGGTGTCGGGCCGCTACGGCCATCCCGGCACCACCTTCGCACGACAGATCAAGGGTGCCGATGAGTGCCCGACTACCGCGGTGGCGCTCGGTCCGGGGGATATTCGGTATGCTGGGGTTGACGATCTCTGCGCGCAGCGACTGCGCCGCGGTCCGGGGCAGTCGCTCCATAGGGCTGCTGGCCGCCGTCGTGCTCGCGCTCGGCGCCTGCGCCGGCCCGCAAGCCCCCGACAGCGCCGAGCCGCGCTTCCCGCGCAGCGCTTTCCTGGCCGCCCCGCTCCCGGACCGGGAGCTGTCGGCAACGCAGCTTTCGGGCACCCCGGTCGCCGCGGCGCTGCCGGACCGCATGCTGACGCAGCGCGCCGCGCTTGCCCAGGGTGACGACCTGGGTGACGAGGCGCTCGGCGACCCCGACTATGACGAAGAGGCGATCTTCGGCGCCGGCGAAGCCGGAAACGACGGCGACCCGCTGGAGACGCTGAACCGCTTCACCTTCGCCTTCAACGACATGCTGGACACGCTGTTCCTGCGGCCGGTCGCCTTCACCTATCGAGAGGCGGTCCCGCTCGGGCTGCGCAACGCCATCCAGAGCTTCCTGCGCAACCTCGCCACCCCGGTCATCCTGATCAACGACCTGCTGCAGGGCGATGGCGAGCGCGCACTGATCACGGCCAAGCGCTTCTTCGTCAACACGACCTTCAGCCTGGGCTTCTATGACTACGCCGAACCGGAAGGTCTGCCCTACAACGACGCCGACTTCGGCCAGACCCTGGGCACCTACGGGGCCGGCGAGGGCTTCTACCTCGTGCTGCCCGTGCTCGGCCCCTCGAGCCTGCGCGACACCACCGGCCGCATCGTCGACACCTTCCTGGATCCCTTCACCTATGCGGCGGGCGGCCCCCAGGGACGCGACCTCTCGACCGGCCGCTCTGTCCTGGAGGGGGTCGACGCCCGTTCGCGCAACATCGACTCCCTCGATCAGGCCCGCGCCGACGCGCTCGACGACTACGTCCGGATCCGTTCACTTTGGCGACAGCTGCGTCAGGACCATATCCTGAAGCGCGAGGATCCCTCCGCTACAGGACCCGACTTCGGTAGTGGGCCGATCCGCCAGTTTTGACCGAGCGTACGGGAGGCCGAATGCTCCGCCACCTCTTCCTGCCCTTCACCCTCCTCCTCCTCTCCGTCGCCGTGCCCCGAACGGAGGCCGCGGACGACCCGGCGGCATTCCTCGAGGAGTTCGGTCGGGAAGCCATCGCCCAGCTGGCCGACGAGAGCGTGCCCGTTTCCCAGCGGCAGCAGCGCTTCCAAGAGATGCTGGACCGCGGCTTCGACCTGGAGGCCATCTCCCGCTTCATCATCGCCCGGCCCTGGCGCAGCGCCGAGGAGTCCGAGCGCCAGGCCTTCATCACCGTCTTCAAGGACTACCTGACGCAGCGCTTCCTGCCGCTGTTCGAAGGCTATGCCAACGGCGAGTTCAGGACCGGCGGCGTGCGGGTCGACCAGGACAACGAGGATCTCGCCTGGGTGCGGGTCACCTTCCAGAGCCCACGGGGACAGCCGATCCAGACCGACTGGCGCATCCGCCGCAACGGCGGCGAGTTCCGCATCCTCGACATCCGCGCGGAGGGCGCCAGCATGGCCCTGACCCTGCGCGAGGAATACGCCTCGGTGATGCGTCAGGAAGGCGGTCTCGCCGGTCTGGTAACGCGGCTCGAGGAACAGGTGGAGCGCGGCGCCTTCCGTCCGAACTGACGCCCGGCTACCCCGGCGACCTTCAGCGGGACTCCAGGCGGCGCACGAACTCCTGCAGCAGCCGGATGTAGAGCTCGTCCTTGAGCACGGCGTCCTCGACGCCGCGGTCGAGGTTGGGGTTGTCGTTGATCTCGATGACGAAGACGCCGCGCTCGTTCTGCTTCAGGTCGACCCCGTAGAAGCCGTCGCCGATCAGGTTGGCGGCCTTCAGCGCCGTCTCCACCACGGCCGCCGGCGCCTCCTCCACCGCCAGCGTGCGGAAGCGTCCCTCGTCGTAGCCGCCGCCCGCCTCGTGCTTGACGATCTGCCAGTGCTTCGCCGCCATCATGTACTGCGAGACGAAGAGCGGCTGCCGGTTGAGCACGCCGACCCGCCAGTCGAACTCGGTGTACATGAACTCCTGCGCCAGGATCACCTCCGAGCGCTTCAGCAGCTCTCGGGCGCTGCGCTGCAGCTCGGCGCGGTCGGCCACCTTGACCACGCCGCGCGAGAAGGAGCCGTCCGGCACCTTGAGGACCAGCGGGTAGTCCAGGGCCGCCTCGGCGTCTAGGACCGAGCCGCGGTCCAGCACCAGGGTGCGCGGCGTCGGCAGGCGCTTCGCCTGCAGCAGCTCGGCGAGGTAGACCTTGTTGGTGCAGCGCAGGATCGAGGTCGGGTCGTCGATCACCGGCATGCCCTCGTACTCGGCCTTGAGGGCGAAGCGGTAGGTGTGGTTGTCGATCTGCGTGGTCTCGCGGATGAAGAGAGCGTCGTACTCGGCCAGCCGCAGGTAGTCGCGGCGCTCGATCGGCTCCACCTCGATGCCCAGGCGGGCGCCCACCGCCACCAGCTTCTTGAGCGTCGCCGGGCTCGACGGCGGCAGCGCCTCGCGCGGGTTCCAGAGCACCGCCAGGGAGTACTTCGGCGAGGTCTTGGCCTTCTTCACCCGCCAGGTGGCCCGCGTGTAGGCGACCAGGGTGGCGTGGAAGCTCTCGAACTCCTCCGGCGTCAGGGTCGAGGCCGCCACCGGCTTCAGCGAGCGAACCTGCCAGCGTTCCTCCTTCTCCACCTCCACCCGCAGCAGCGGCACGCGGAAGCGGTCGAAGACCTGGCGCGCGAAGCCGTCGAAGCGCCCGTCGAGGGAGCGGCCGAAGCAGAGCACCAGGGTGAAGGCCGAGCGCGGCGCCACCGCCAGGCGCTCGATGTCCTTGCGCAGCGCCGCGTTGAGCTCCGGCAGCTCGACCGCGTAGAGCGCCTTGCGCGCCAGCGTCGAGATGGCGGCGACCGGCGGCACGACGCGGTGCTGGCGCGCCTCCGCCAGGAGCGAGCAGTAGTAGCCGAAGTCGAGGTAGGCGTACTCGCCGGAGAGGTTGACGACCCGCAGGTTGTGCTCGGCGAAGCGCTGCGGATGGGTGACGTAGTCGCGCGCCGTGACCGCCCGACCGGCCCCGGCGGCCCACTCCAGGTCGGCCTCCTCGTCGACGATGATCAGGTGCCCGGTCATGGCTGTTTCCCCCGCACCACCACCGCCAGCCGCAGCTTGGCGGCGCCCCAGCGGGTCATGCGGTCGAATTCGGCGCGCGTGACGGGCAGGTTCATGGAGTCGGTCTCGCTCTTGTGTTCCTCGTGGTCGACGTAGGGATCGTGCAGGTAGAGGAAGTGGCGGTCGCAGCCGGTGACCACGACCCAGTGGGGATTGCGCTCGCCGTAGAGCCGCCAGGAGGAGATCAGCACCAGCGGCACCGCTCCTTCGCCCAGCAGCCGCTCCACCTCGGCGGCCGTCAGGCCGCGGCGGCGCAGCGGAATTCCTGCCGCTTTCATCTGCCGCCGGAAGTCGGCGTGGACCAGGCGGATCACCTCCTTCTTCTCGGCGCTGCGCACCGTGTCGACGAAGTAGGGTCCCGGCTCGCTGGCATGGACCTCGGCGGCGAAGCCGCGGCGCCGGGCCGCCAGCGCCAGTCCCTGAGGGCCGCAGCCGCCGTGGCCGCTGGTCATGAAGATCGAGGTCGATTCTCGCCACAGCCGCAGCTCCTCGCTGCGGTCGAGCGGGCTGCCGGGATCGAAGGCGCGCATGGCCATCATCAGGCAGGCCGGGCCGCAGGTGAATTCCAGGGTCTGGGCATAGAAGGGCACCCGCGCCAACTCCGGCCGGGGGCCGCCGGCCAGACGCTTCTCCATGCGCAGCGCCGGCGCACCGTCCTCGTAGTAGCCGGGCACCGTGGCGAAGGGGCGGTAGCCGCTGGCGCGATAGAGCGCGATGGCCACGGCGTTGTCCGCCCGCACCTCCAGCCGCAGCACCGTGCGGTCCTCGGCCAGGGCGGCCGCCTCCGCCGCCTCCAGCAGGCCCCGGCCCAGCCCCTGTCCGCGCAGTTCGGGATCGATCGCGAGGGAATAGAGTCGAGCCAGCGAGGTGCGGCCGTGCAGCAGCACGATGGCGTAACCCGCCGGCCGGCCGTCCGCTCTCTCGGCCACGAGGTTGATCGCATGGCCGCGGGTCAGCAGGTGCTGGAAACTGCGCCGCGACAGCCGGTCGCCGGCGAAGCTGCGTTCTTCCAGCCGCAGCAGACCGGGCAGGTCCGCGGGGACAGCGGGCCGCAGGCTGATCGCAGCGGGCGCGCGGGCGGGCTGGCTCACGGTCGCGGGCTCAAGGTCGCGGGCTCTCCGGGCCGGGCTGTTCCCGGCGACGACGAACGCTATACTCCCGCCGCCCGCCGCTCAAGCAGGGGACGACTCCCTCCCGATGCCCGCGCCCCGACACGACCTTCCGAAGATCGCCTTCGCCGCCGCCGACACCGCCGAAGCCCGTGCCGCCCGCGATGCGCTGTCCGCGCGTTATCCCTCCGTCGCCAAGGAGGAGGCGGAGATCGTCGTCGCCCTGGGCGGCGACGGCTTCATGCTGGAGACGCTGCACGAGAGCTTCGACCGTCCGGCAGCGATCTTCGGCATGAACTGCGGCACGGTCGGCTTCCTGATGAACGAGTTCTCGGCCGACGCCCTGCCGTTGCGGCTCGCCCAGGCCGAGGAGGTCCGGCTGCATCCGCTGCGGATGCGCGCCGAGACCCGCTCGGGCAGCCTCTCGGAAGCCCTCGCCGTCAACGAGGTGGCGCTGTTTCGCGAGAGTCGCCAGGCCGCCCGCATCCGCATCGTCATCGACGGCGTGGTGCGGCTGGACGAACTGGTCTGCGACGGCGTCCTGGTCGCGACGCCGGCGGGGAGCACCGCCTACAACCTCTCGGCGCACGGGCCGATCCTGCCGCTCGGCACGCCCCTGCTGGCGCTGACCCCGATCAGCGCCTTCCGGCCGCGGCGCTGGCGCGGCGCCCTGCTGCCCCAGGGCGTGGAGGTGCGCTTCGAGGTGCTGGAACGGGAGAAGCGCCCGGTTTCCGCCACCGCCGACTTTACCGAGATCCGCGACGTCGCCGCGGTGACGATCGAGCAGGACCCGAACACCTGCCTGCGCCTGCTGTTCGACCCCGAGCACAACCTCGAGGAACGCATCCTCAAGGAACAGTTCGTTCCCTAGAGCAGATCGCGATCGAAGCCGATCGGGAAATACTCTGGAGCCCCACTCCCGCCGGGAATGAACCGAGCGACAGCCGTGCGGATGCTACTCACCCGGTCATTGCGAGCGCAGCGAAGCAATCCAGGGGCAAGAAGGCAATGGCCCCTGGATCGCCGCGCTCCCTTCGGTCGCTCGCGATGACGACCCCGGGACGACGCGAGGCAGCAGCTCCGATGCTCTTCCCGCTCAGGCGCCCATGGCGCGCAGCTCCGCCTGCAGGGCGGCGATGCGGTTCTCGTCGGCGGGGTGGGTCGAGAGGAACTCGGCGGGGCGGCCGCCCTTGTTGCGCGCGGCCATGCTCTGCCAGAAGGTCAGCGCGGCGCGCGGATCGTAGTCGGCACCGGCCGAGTAGCGCAGGCCCAGGCGGTCGGCCTCGTATTCCTGCCGGCGCGAGTAGGGCAGCAGGATGCCGACCTGCACGCCGGCGCCGAGCAGCGCCGCCGCTTCCGGCGTCACGCCGGCACTGCCGAGCCCGAGCTGCGCCACCGAGAGACCCAGCTCGGAGAGCATGTTCTGGCTGACCCGCTCGGCCGAGTGCCGGCTGGAGACATGGGCGACCTCGTGGCCCATCACCGCGGCGATCTCGTCGTCGCTGCGGGCGAGCTCGATCAGGCCGGTGTTGAAACCGATCTTGCCGCCCGGGAGGGCGAAGGCATTGACCTGCTCGTTCTCGAAGACCGCGTACTCCCAGTCGTAGCGGTCCTCCAGCCCCGAGGCGGAGACGATGCGCTCGCCGATGCGCCGGATGCGGCGGTTATGGGCGCTGTTGGTGGAAACCCGCTCCTGCCGGCGGATGTCCCGCCAGGCCGCGACGCCCATCTCGGAGAGCTGGCCGTCGTCCACCAGGATCAGCTGCGAGCGGCCGAGCTGGGGGTTGTCGGCACAGCCCGAGATCAGCACCAGGGAGCCGGCGGCCAGGCCGCTCAGCAGGGCCCGCCGGGACAGGGGCCGGGCGGACGAGCCGGTGATGGAACCGCACATCGCAATGTCTCCTGCAGCGCAACAGTCGCGGTTGCGGAGCTTGGGTCAACACTGTGGCGGAAGCAAGGAAGCGCGGCCGGAAAGAAAAGAGACGCCGCCGACCCCGGGGGGTGGGGCGGCGGCGCGAGTCCGGCGGGCGGCTGCAGGGACAGGGCGCCGCCCGCCGATAGGGTCGAGGGAACGCGCGGTCGCTCAGGACCGCCAGAAGGGCTTCGCGATCTCGTGCTCCACCTCGCGGCGGGACAGGCCGATGTCGCGCAGGGTGCGCTCGTCCATCTCCCGCAGCTGCTCGCGCTCCTGCCAGCGGGCGTTCCAGCGGAGCAGCAGTTGGCCGAAGCCCAGCAGAGCCTCGAGGGGCGAGGGAAGACCGCGCTGGCCGGAGGCCGGCTTCGGGGCATAGGGGCTCACAGGCCGCGAAAGGCTGCGCGACATGATGAATTCTCCTTGTGACTGGAGCGTCGAACAGAAGGGCCGGCTGCGGCTCGGCGGGGGAACGACGCTGTTCTTGAAGAGAAAGATGCGGGATCTTGCGCCGCGCGACAAACGGGATAATCTCATCGGTCGGATTAGAAATTCTTGTGAAAGATCATGGCGCGCCGACTGCCCCCGCTGAACGCCCTGCGCGCCTTCGAGGCCTCGGCGCGCCACCTGTCCTTCACCCTGGCGGCGCAGGAGCTGGGCGTGACCCAGGCAGCCGTCAGCCACCAGATCCGCGCCCTCGAAGAGCGGCTCGATCTGCCGCTGTTCCGGCGCCTGAACCGCGGCCTGGTGCTGACCGATGCCGGCCGCAGCTACCTGCCGGCCCTGACCGAGGCCTTCGACCTGATGGAGGCCGCCACCCGACGGCTGGCGCGGCGCGACTCCGAGGGCCCGCTCAAGGTCAGCGCCCTGCCCTCCTTCGCCGCCCGCTGGCTGCTGCCGCGCCTGCCCCGCTTCCGCGAGGCGCACCCGGAGATCGATGTGCTGGTCTCGGCCAGCTACCAGCTCTCGGACCTGGAGGCGGAGGGCATGGACATCGGCCTGCGCTTCGGCGCCGGCCGCTACCCGGGGCTCAGCGTTCATCGGCTGATGGGCGACTACCGGCTGCCGGTCTGCAGCCCGGGCCTGCTGAGCGGCGCCCACCCCCTGCTCACCCCGGCGGACCTGCGCCACCACACGCTGCTGCACGACGGGGTCGAGCTGGGCGGCATCGAGTACGCCTGGAAGGACTGGATCCGCCTGGTCGGCGTCAAGGACGTCGATCCGGCCCGCGGCCCCGGTTTCAGCGACTCGGCCATGGTGCTGCTGGCGGCCATCGCCGGCCAGGGCGTGGCGCTCGCCCGCGCCAGCCTGGCCGTCGACGACCTGACCGCCGGGCTGCTGGTGCTGCCCTTCGGGCCTTCGATCCCCACCCACTACGACTACTGGTTCGTCACCACCCAGGCCGGCGCCGGCCAAGCCAGGGTGAGGGCCTTCCGAGAGTGGATGCTGGCCGAGGCCGCCGACACCGAGGCGCGGATCGCATCGCTCGTGGCCGAGCAGGAGGCGGGGGCGGCGGGAAGCTGACATGCGGGCCGGGAGGGGTGCCGGCCGCCGCCGCCGGTGCTATAGGAACGCTTCGCATCAGAATTCCGCCAGCCGGGAAACGACCGACGATGTCCCTGCCCTCCGCCGCCAGCCGCGCGATGATCGAGCAGCTGATCGCCTTCGACACCACCAGCCGCAACTCCAACCTGGAGCTGATCCACTTCATCCGCGACCACCTGGCCGGGCTGGGCGTGGAGTCGGAGTTGGTCTACGATCCCGGCGGCGCCAAGGCGAACCTCTACGCCACCCTGGGCCCGACCGACCGCCCCGGCATCGCGCTCTCGGGCCACACCGACGTGGTGCCGGTGGACGGCCAGGACTGGAGCAGCGACCCCTGGCGCGTGGTGGAGCGCGACGGCCGCCTCTACGGCCGCGGCACCTGCGACATGAAGGCTTTCATCGCCATCTGCCTGGCCTTCGCGCCGCGCTTCCTGGAGCGGGCCGAGCAGCTGCCGGTGCACTTCTGCTTCTCCTACGACGAGGAGGTCGGCTGCCTGGGCGTACGGCCGCTGCTGACCCACCTCGCCGCCAAGCCGGTGAAGCCGCGCCTGGCGATCATCGGCGAGCCCACCGGCATGAAGGTGGTCAACGCGCACAAGGGCAAGCTGAGCCAGCGCTGCAGCGTCCACGGCTTCGAGTGCCACTCCTCCCTGGCGCCGCAGGGCGTCAACGCCGTGGAGTACGCCGCCCGCCTGATCACACGCCTCGGCGACATGGCCCGGCGCAAGGCGACCGAGGGTCCCTTCGACCCGGCCTACGACGTGCCCTACACCACGGTGCACACCGGCACGGTGCAGGGCGGCACGGCGCTGAACATCGTGCCCAAGGACTGCAGCTTCGAGTTCGAGTTCCGCTTCCTGCCCGCCGACGACCCGCGGGCCCTGCTGGCCGAGGTCGTGGGCTATGCACAGGAGGAGCTGCTGCCGCGCATGCGCGCCGTCAGCCCCCAGGCGGGGATCGACTTCGAGGAGCTCTCGGCCTTCGCCGGGCTCGACACGCCGGAGGATCACGAGGCCGTGGTGCTGGCCAAGGCGCTGAGCGGCGCCAACAGCACGACGAAGGTGGCCTTCGGCACCGAGGCCGGTCTGATCGCCGAGTCCGGCATTCCCGCGGTGGTCTGCGGCCCCGGCTCGATCGAGCAGGCGCACAAGCCCGACGAGTTCGTCTCCCTGGAGCAGCTCGCCCTCTGCGAGGCCTTCATGGAGCGGCTCTGCGACCGCCTGGCCCCCGCCTGACTGCCGACTGATCGCCGCCTGAGGAGCCCGCCGCCATGGCCCGCGCCGTCATCTTCGACCTGGGCGGGGTGCTGATCGACTGGAACCCCCGCTACCTCTACCGCAGCCTCTTCGCGGAGGAGGCCGAGATGGAGCGCTTCCTGGCCGAGGTCTGCCCGCCGGCCTGGAACCTCTCGCTCGACGCCGGCCGCCCCTTCGAGGAGGCCATCGCCGAGCGGGTGCGGCTCTTTCCGGCGGAGGAGGCGCGCATCCGCGCCTGGGGCGAGCGCTGGCCGGAGATGCTGCAGGGGCCGATCGAGGGCACGGTGGCGGTCCTGGAGGCCCTGCGCGAGCGCGGCGTTCCGCTCTACGCCCTGACCAACTGGTCGGCCGAGACCTATCCCCACGCCGAGGCGCGCTTCCCCTTCCTCGCCTGGTTCGAGTCCGTGCTGGTCTCGGGGCGGGAGAAGCTGGTGAAGCCGAACCCCGCCATCTACCGCCGCCTGCTGGAACGCGAGCGGCTGACCCCGGCGGAGACCCTCTTCGTCGACGACGCGGCAGCCAACGTCGAGGGCGCGCGCGCCGTCGGCCTGCAGGCGCACCACTTCGTCTCGCCCGAGGCGCTGCGCGAGGAGCTGCGGCGGCGGGGCCTGCTGTGAGCGACGGCAAGGCCCACAGACCGGACAGATCCGACCCCCGCAGCACCGCCGCGCCGCTGCGCCGCTGGCCGGCCATCGCCCTGGCCCTGGCGCTGGGCAGCGGTGGCGGCTGGGCGGCGGCGGCGGCGGGCCTGCCGCTGCCCTGGATGATCGGCTCCATGGTGGTGACCACGCTGGCCTCCATGGCCGGCGCGCCCATCGCCATGGCCGCCGGCCTGCGCATGGTCATGGTCATGGTGCTGGGGGTGATGCTGGGCAGCGGCTTCACGCCGGAGATCCTGGCGGTGCTGGGCGACTGGACCATCAGCCTGGCCGCCATGACGCTCTACATCCTGGCCGGCACGGCCGCCGGCTATCTCTTCTTCCGCCGCCTCTGCGGCTACGACCCGGTCACCGCCTACTTCGCCGCCACCCCGGGCGGCCTCAACGAGATGGTCATCATGGGCGCGGCCTACGGCGGCGACGCCCGGCTGATCTCCCTGGTGCACGCGGCGCGCATCCTGCTGGTGGTGCTGACCATCCCCTTCGCCTTCCGCTGGTTCCTGGAGGTGGAGGCGCCCGGCGGCCTCGGCGTGCCGGGGCCGAGCCTGGCCGAGGTGGCGCACCTGGACTTGGCGATCCTGGCGGTGACCGGTATCGTCGGCTGGGCCGCCGCGCGGCTGCTGAAGATCCCGGCGGCGGCGATCGTCGGGCCGATGCTGGCCAGCGCCGGCGTGCATCTCGCCGGCCTGACGTCGGAGGCGCCGCCGGCCGAGCTGGTGGCCGCCGCCCAGGTCGGGGTCGGCGCCGCCATCGGCGCCCGCTTCGCCAACACGGCGCTGAGCTTCGTGCTGCGGGCGCTGCGGGATTCGCTCGGCGTCACGATCCTGCTGGTGATCATCACGCTGGTCTTCGCCGGCGGGCTGGAGGCCTGGCTCGGCATCGGCTTCCCCGCCCTGGTGCTGGCCTATGCCCCCGGCGGGCTGGCGGAGATGAGCCTGATCGCCATCGCGCTGGGCGCCGACGCCGCCCTGGTCGCCACCCACCACATCGTGCGCATCTTCATCATCGTCGTGCTGGCCACCCCGGCCTACCGCCTGATCACCGGGAAGAAGCCGGAGGAGCCGGTGTAGCGGCGGGCACCCGGGGAAGACTGGCCCGGGCGTGGGAAACTGGTACAAGGTTTCGGCGGCGGCGCGCTTCGGTCGCCGCCTGCCGCCGAACCCGCAGGCCACGCCCGCTTCGAGAGATCTCCATGCTCCCCCTGCCGGTCACCCCCACCTACCTCTTCGGCCCCCTCTTCCTGCTCCTCGTCGTGGGGTGCGGACTGCTGCTGGTCTGGATCGCGGAGGCCTCGCCTTTGGCTTCCTTCTTCAGGCGGCGCGCCCAGGTCGTCGCCCCCTATGCCGGTTCGCTGGCGATCCTCTTCAGCCTCTTCATCGTCTTCACCACCTCCGACATCTGGAGCCAGCGCGACAAGGCGGAGGCGGCGGTGGGGCAGCAGGCCGACGCGATCCGCCTGATCCGGGTCGTCGCCGCGGGACTGGGGGACCAGGGGGAGCCGCTCGGCCACCTCGTCGCGGAATACGGCCGGGCGCAGACCGCCGCCGACTGGCGCGAACCGCAGGGCCAGCAGGCCGTGGAGAGGCTGCAGCGGCAGCTCTACGAACAGGTGCTCTTCGGCGACGCGGCCGGCGCGGACGACCTGGTCCGGCACACGACCGCCGAGGCGATCCTCACCGTCGTGGACAGCCACCGGCAGCTGTTCGACGCGAGCACCTCCCGGACGGGCTTGCGCAAATGGACAGCCGCCGCCGTTCTCGCCGTCCTGGCGCAGATGGCGCTGGTGCTCGTCCATCTCGGCCGGCCGCAGAGCTCGGCGATCGCGAACGTGCTCTTCTCGATCGGCGCGGCCTTCGTCCTCTGGGTCACGCTGGCTCGGCTCGACCCCTTCGAGGGCGTCGAGCCCATATCGTTGCAGCCCATCGCGGTCGCTTCGCAGAACGAGGGATAGGACCGGCGACGAGGCGGCCGCCTCGCCCTAGCCGCTCTCCGCCTCGGCGCAGCCCAGCCGGGCCAGCAGGGCCTCGGCACCGTCGTGCACCACCACCCGCGGGGCGGCATCGAGGCCGTGGAAGAAGGTCAGGCCGCTGGCCGCCTCGATCGCCGGCAGGTCGCTGCGGTAGAGACAGTGGCCGTCGCCGCGGGCGGCCTCCTGCGGCATGACGAAGCCGGCCGCCAGCACGTCCTCGCCCTGGTCCAGGGCGACGAGCTTCCAGTAGCCGCTGGGCACGCGATGGGCGCGCTCGGCGTTGGGCAGCGGCGGCATCGGCCGCTCGAACAACGGCCCGGTGACGACATAGACCGCCTCGACGCCCTCCTCCCGGGCCAGGTTGCGCACCGCCGTCTCCAGCCGCAGCCAGGCGCCGCGGTTCAGGTCCGCGGCCTGGGGCGTGATGTTGGAGAGGTAGTTGGTCTCGGCCCAGTCCGCGGTGCCCGCCAGCGCCGCCAGCGGCGCCTGATGACCGCGGTCGGTGCCCAGCGCCGCGTGCGCCCCCTCGTAGTCGCCCGGCGAGAGGGTCTCGTCCGGCGCCAGCCAGGGATCGCGGCGCCAGTTGCGGGTCGACTGCGAGCCGATGGTCTCCGGCGTCACCCGATAGGCCACCCAGTCGGCCAGCTTGGTCTCGTTGTTCGCGCTCAGCAGGTAGATCTGCCGGATCACCAGATCCCGCGCCTCGGTGGGACCCTTGGGACAGCCGTGCAGGCAGTGGAAGGAATGGATCTCCAGCGCCTCGCCGTGCCGCGGCAAAGCGAGCAGCAGAAATGCGATCAAAGGTAGTATTATTCGCCGCGACATCGCACCCGCATTCCGCGCAAATGGCGAAAAGATACAAGGAAACATCCCGTAAGGGCTGTCGCAGCCTCGCACGAAGCCCCGCGCCGCGCCAAGCCTGCCGGCGGGGCGCTTCCCAGCCTATCCGTCATTGCGAGCGCCAGGCTTCGGACGGCTGTCCCGTCATTGCGAGCGCAGCGAAGCAATCCAGGGGCCAGGGGGCGATGGCCCTGGATTGCTTCGCTGCGCTCGCAATGACGCTGGAGCGGCCGGGAACCACAGGACCGATCGCTGCCGCGCCAGCCGGACCTGCCAGACGCTCGGGATGACGGGACGAGGGGAGGAGAGCCGCAACCGCTTGGCGCGCAGGTGCGGAGCCTGCTATTCCTGCGGCTGTCGCCGCGCCCGGCCCCTTGGCGAAATCGGTAGACGCACGAGACTTAAAATCTCGAGGCCGCAAGGCCGTCCCGGTTCGAGTCCGGGAGGGGCCACCAGCGGCGGCACGGGGGAGCGGAACGATGCGTATTCTTCTGATGCTGGTCGGGATCGCCCTTTCGGCCGGTAGCTTTTGTTTCTGGATCTACATGAACGCGCTGGGGGCGAGTTGGAGAACGAGCAGCCACGAGTGGTCGATCGACTGGCTGTCCGACGACGCCCTGCACTATTTCTGGCTGCCCTTCGCCATCGGCGTCGCCATCGCCGTCATCGGCTGGCGGTGGAAGCGGCGCTAGGCGCGCCGCCCACGCCCCTCTGCCCCACCCCTGACACAGCCCGTACCGGAACCGACACGGCAACCCTGCTGTCCTGTCTAACAGTCGGGCTCGGTCTCTGCCGGGCCCCTTGTGCAGTGATCGTGCAGTGGGTGGAGCTCTATGCCGCAGGACGGCCCGCGTCGTGACGTCACCGAGGAGTCCGGGGGTTCCGCTCTCGACCGCCTCTTTTTCGGCGCCTTCCTGGTCGCACTGCTGGCGCTGGCCTTCGTCGCCGGCGGGGTGGTCAGCCTGGCCCAGGTCTTCCCCGGGCCGCAGATCGCCCGCGCCTATGAAGGCGGCCGGGCGCTCTACGCGCAGCTCACCCACTACGCCGAGGTCACCGACGGCGACCTCTGGTTCCCGGCCCGTACGCCCGAGCGCGGCGTCACCCTGCACGACCCCGAGCGGACGATGCCGGGCGCCACGCTCTACGCCTCGGGCGAGGCCACGGTCGCCCGCCTGATCTCCGGCGAGGGCGAGGTGCTGCACGAGTGGCACCGGCCCTTCAGCGAGATCCTGGCCGAGAGCGACGGCGAGGGCATCGCCGCGCCGCGGCCCGACGACTTCGTCTACTTCCGCAACGTCCGGCTGCTTCCCGACGGCGACCTCCTGGCGGTGATCGAGGGCAACGGCGACACGCCCTACGGCTATTCCCTGGTGCGGCTGGATCGGGACTCGGAGCTGGTCTGGGCCTATCACGGCCGCGCCCACCACGACCTGGACGTGGCCCCGGACGGACGGGTCTACACCGTCACCCACGCGCCGGTGACGCACCGCCTGCAGGGTTTCGGCAACCTGGCCGAGGCCTGGCTGGAGGACTACCTGGTGGTGCTCTCGCCCGAGGGCGAGGAGGAGCTGAAGCTGCCCTTGACCGAGCTGGTGGCGGACTCCCCCTACCGCCACCTGCTGCACACCGTCTCCTCCTATTCGGTCGGCGATCCGCTGCACACCAACACCGTCAACCTGATCGGGCCGGAGGCGGCGGCGCGCATGCCCTTCGCCGAGGCCGGGCAGGTGATGCTGTCCTTCCGCGAGCTCAACGCCATCGGCGTGGTCGACCCGGAGCGCGGGGAGCTGGTCTGGGCCGCGCGCGGCCCCTGGATCGGCCAGCACGACCCCGACCCCCTGCCCAACGGCAACATCCTGCTGTTCGACAACTACGGCCACTACGACCTGCCGGAAGGCATCTCCCGGGTGATCGAGTTCGATCCCCTGAGCAAGGAGATCGTCTGGCGCTACGCCGGCACGGCCGAGCGGCCGCTCGACAGCGCGATCCGCGCCGAGCAGCAGCGCCTGGCCAACGGCAACACCCTGATCGTCGAGTCCAACGCCGGCCGCATCCTCGAGGTCACGCCCGAGGGCGAGCTGGTCTGGGAGTTCCACAACCCCGCCCGCCGCGGCGAAGCGGAGGAGCACGTCGCCATCGTCGCCTCCGCCCGCCGCGTCGACCTGGAGACGCTCGAGCCCGCGTTTCTCGCGCGTCTCCCCCTTCCCCCGCAAATGGCCAAGGAGGCCTCTTTCCGATGATCAGACGACTGCTCGCCGCCGCCGCGGCGCTCGCCGCCCTCACCCTGCCCAGCCTCGCCGCCGCCTACGTCGGCCCCGGCGCGGGCCTCAGCCTGCTCGGCGCGCTCTGGGCGCTGCTGATCGCGCTGGGCACGGCGCTGCTCTTCGTGGTCGCCTGGCCGCTGCGCAAGATGCTGCGCCGCCGCCGTGCCGAGCGCGCCGCCGCCGAGCGCCGCGCGGTCGGACAGGAGGCTGCTGCCTCGCCGTCGCACCGCAGCTCGGCAGGATCGGCGCGTCCCGCCGAATCGGCGCGCCACTCCTGATCCGCCCCGGGAAACACGACCATGGGGCTGCTGAACCTGCCGCATCCGCTGCTCGACTGGCTGGACGGACAGCTGGCCGGCTTCCTGCCGCCGCTGGTGCGCCTTCTGCTCTGGTCGGTGCTGGCGGCGCTGCTGGCCATGGAGCTCTACCGCCTGCTCTCGCCGCAGAAGCGCCTGACCGCGATCAAGCTGGAGGTCCGGGAGGCGCAGCGGCGGCTGAACGACTACGACGGCCCCTTCGACCAGGCCTGGCCGCTGATCGGCCGGGTGCTCGGCCTGGCGCTGCGCCGGGTCGGCCTGGTGCTGCCGGCGACGCTGGCCGCCTCGCTGCCGCTGCTGATGGTGATCGTCTGGCTCGACGCCACCTATGCCTACCGCTTTCCGGAGCCGCGCGAGGCCGTGGCGGTGGAGGTGCCGGCGCCGGGCTTCGACGGACGCCTGGAGCGGGCGGCGGCCCAGCCGCCCCGCGCCCTGGTCACCGACGGCGAGGGCGGCGTGGTGGCCGAGGTGATGCTGAACGCGCCGATCCCGCTGCTGCACAAGTGGTCGGGCTGGAACCTGCTGCTCGGCAACCCGGCGGGCTACCTGCCGGCCGACGCCCCGGTCGACCGCGTGGCCCTGGACCTGCCGCGGCTCGAGGTGCTGCCGCTCGGCCCCGCCTGGCTGCGCGGCTGGGAGCCCAGCTTCTTCGTGGCGCTGCTGGTCTTTGCCCTGCTGCTGAAGATCGTGAGGCGAATCGAATGAGCGAAAGACACGACGTGGCGGGGGCCGACACCATGCAGGTGCCGGGCTGGCAGGACTTCCTGGGCGGCCTGGTCGAGCGCCACCCGCGCCTCTGGCTCAAGCTCGGGGACTGGGAGACGGGCCTGCTGCGCGAACGGCTGGAGGCGGTCGCGATCGAGCGCCCCCTCTACGTCACCGGCCTGGCCCGCTCGGGCAGCACCATCCTGCTGGAACTGCTCTCGCGCCATCCCGAGGTCGCCACCCACCGCTACCGCGACTTCCCGGCGCTGCCGACGCCCTGGGCCTGGAACTGGTTCGTCGACCGCGCCGGCGGGACGGAGGCACCGGCCAAGGAGCGCGCCCACCAGGACGGCATCGCCGTGACGCCGGAGAGTCCCGAGGCCTTCGAGGAGCCGCTCTGGTCCGCCTTCTTCCCCGAGGCTCACGACCCGGCCGCCAGCTCGGTGCTCGACGCCGAGACCGAGCATCCCGAGTTCGAGGCCTTCTACCGCGACCACCTGCGCAAGCTGCTGCTGCTGCGCGGCGGCACGCGCTATCTGGCCAAGGGCAACTACAACGTCACCCGCCTGGGCTACCTGCTGAAGCTCTTCCCGGACGCGCGCTTCGTGCTGCCGATCCGCGACCCGCTGTGGCATGTGGCCTCGCTGATGAAGCAGCACCGCCTCTTCTGCGAGGAGGAGACGCGCGACGAGAAGGTGCGGCGGCACATGCGGCGCAGCGGCCACTTCGAGTTCGGGCTGGACCGGCAGCCGGTCAACACCGGCGATCCGCGCGTCGGCGAGGTCGTGCGGCTGTGGGAGCAGGGCCGCGAGGTCGAGGGCTGGGCGCTCTACTGGTCGCTGCTCTACGGCCACGTCGCCGACCGGCTGGAGGCGGATCCCGCCCTGCGGCAGGCGACCCTGGTGCTGCGCTACGAGGCGTTCTGCGCCGAGCCGCGTACCGGCTTCGCCGCGGTGCTGCGCCACTGCAGGCTGGAGCCCGGCGCCCTGCCGGCCGAGGCGGCGGCGCGCGTCCGCCATCCCAGCTACTACCGCCCCTCCTTCACCCTCCGGGAAGAAGCGACGATCCGCAGCATGACCGGCGCGGTCGCGCGGCGTTTCGGCTATCCTGGCTGAACCGGTCCGGCGCGCGGCCCGGCAGGGCGCGAATCGGCGGGTCCACGCCTCTCGCGCGCGAGCCGCCGCCCGGCGCCGGCCCGATGGTCTCGACAACGACGGGGCCCGCC
>SR_TP_S13solDRAFT_1000123_pt1 | contig 41147 bp, 37 predicted proteins | sample SodReaTP_S13sol_FD_11159 | JGI IMG/M metagenome (IMG submission 11159) | reverse complement strand
GGCCAGAATGGTGATCCCGCGCTCCTGTTCCAGCACGTTGGAATCCATCATGCGCTCGGTGAGGTGAGCGCGTTCGCCGAAGGTACCGGACTGCTGGAGCAGCTTGTCCACCAGGGTGGTCTTGCCGTGGTCAACGTGGGCGATGATGGCGATATTACGGAGCTTATTGGTCATACGGGTACGGCCCTGCCTGGGCGGGTAACGGGAAAAAGGTGCAGAATTATACCGAAATCCAGGGGCAAACGTCGGATTTCTTTGGCGTGCGATCATCCGGCGCAACGCTAAGCCGCAGCCTTGACTGGATGTCCGCGAATGAACGCAAATAGGCGCAAATGAATGATTGTTTCTCTAAATTGGCGTTAAGTCGCGTTCATTTGCGGACCTTTTCCCTTCTCATAACCACGAACCTTGAATCCTGAATGACTTCCACAAACCCCGAATCCCCCTACCAGCACATGGGCGGCGAGACCGCCGTCCGTGCCCTGGTGCACCGTTTCTACGAACTCATGGACACCCTCCCCGAGGCCTGGGAGATCCGCAAACTCCACCCCGAGGACCTGTCAGGCTCCCGGGAAAAGCTGTTCAAGTTCCTCTCCGGCTGGCTGGGCGGCCCGCCCCTGTACATCCAGGAATACGGCCACCCCATGCTGCGCCGCCGTCATCTGCCGTTTCCGATCGACGAACAGGCGCGGGACCAGTGGATGCTGTGCATGAACCAGGCCCTGGACGAGCAGCCCATGGACGAACGGATCCGGGAAGGCGTCCGCCAGGCCTTCTGGCAGATGGCGGATCATATGCGGAATCGGTGAGGTTGGTGGGTACTTTGAAAATCAGGAAAGGATTGCCGCAAGGGCGAGGAGGCGCAGAGACAGCGAGGCAAGGATATAAGTCATACGCCTTGCTTGCTAGGCGCTGGCAAACATAAGTTTACTTCGGTTTGATTCTCCTCATTCTTTCACGAAGTTTTCCGCCCAGTGATTTATGAAAACGGGTTAGAGTCCCAACTTTTCCCGATGTCGTGTTCCATAATCTTTCGTATTCCTCAGTTGTGCCATCTCGCTCATAGCGAGCCTCACAAGTGTGAACCATAGATCTGATCTTTTTCCTCTCCTCCTTTGGCATTGATGGCCTGCAACCGTTTACATTTAATCCGGTCACCTGCATTCGGTGCCCACATGAGGCTATACGATGTTTGCTTCTTTTTAAGCTATACCCTTTAGATAGAAGCATTGTATAAATTTCAGATACAACGAATTCCTTTTCGGAATTTCTTAGCCTAGACCGCGAAGATACGGTGATATCGTCCATGAATCTACTATATGACAATCCGCGCTTCTCGAATCGCTCTACTAGGAATGGCTCACGATCCCAAAAGACCAAGTTGGCGAGATAAGTGCTAGTCTTCCATCCTTGCGGAAGGCTATCGTTATGTGTTGTAAGCTTGGTTAGAATTTCGGCGATCTCAGGATGAAAGTTAAATACTCTCTGCCATGCTGAGCGAATCGTCTTGGCGGTCGTGCTAGGAAAGAAGTTAGCAATATCTTCAGATATAAGTATTGTCTTGCCAGCATGTATTTGCGAGTGCCGAGCGTAATCCCTAGGCGTTAGTGAGTCATGGATTCCACCAAGAAGGTAATAAGGGTAGTCGACCTTCTTGAGAAGGCGGTTCTTAATTCTTTCGTGAATTATTTTTAGTGGCAGCCTTGCGTCGCTGGTTTGCCTTACGTCACCATTGGCTTTTCTGAGCTTTTTCCCTGGCAACCAGAGAGAGTCTATCGAACTGGAAAGACTTAATAGCTCTCTCGTAGGAATAGACAGCGTTGAAGCTAGTGCGTCGAGATTGGCAATCTGAGAAATGTTAGAAGAGGCTTTTTTGGTCCGCCATGCCATCTATAATTCCCATTATGCTTCTGGTTAATTCGGCGAACTGCTTGTCATTGAGCTCACTGATCTCATTCTCTTGCGCAGCAAGAAAGATCAGCACGCTTACGGGGATTGAGAGCCCATCACAGATTGCTTCAATAGCGGATAGACTTGGGTCTCTTTTTCCGCTTTCAACCAAGCAAAGATGAGATACAGAAATTCCTGTGCGCTCAGCCAATTCAGTCTGGGTGTATCCGGCCTTCGCTCTGCAACGCTTAATTGCACCGCCTATATTCATGATTTTATCTAGTCTGAAAATTGGGTTCGTTGTGTCAATCAGAAAGAAGTTTCAGCAAGGCCACAATGCTGGGAAGAGCCGCGAGAATCTGCCCGATAGCCGACAAAAGCTTTTCCTTATTGTCGGGACGAACTTCGCCGCTCTCAATGCATTCTCTGACCAAGCTAATCGCAAGTTCCAACTCATTCTTGACACTGGCATTCGCTTCATCGTGCATGGTTTCTTTCAATCCATCGAGGATATCCAGAACTTTCTTCAAAGACTCGCTATTCATAGCGCGTACCTCATTCCAGTTCGGTGCCAGTTGCACCAGTCCCCAGAACACGACTGGACCGAATGGAATGAAGCGGATGCCACGAACCCATTTCCAGCGGACTAGCCAGTCCCCCCTAAGAGCTAAGAGCTAAGAGCTAAGAGCTCAGGGCGAAGGGCTATGCGCTGCGAGCAAAGCTGCACAACGCGCCTAGGCACAGGTAAGGTGTTGTTTTACAACACCGGCCGCCACGGATCAGAGCATACGCGGCCTTGGTCAAGGTGCCAGTCATTGAGGTAGAGTCTTTTAAAGAGCACACAGGGTGATTCACCCTGCCATGCGAAAAACTATACACGCAAGATTTGCCCAGTGCAAATTATTTTGCTGTGTGCAAAATAACGACGTCTGGGGCACCCATGAGGCCCGGTTTGGGACATCCATATGTCCATAATGATCCTCCCCAGACAGTCCGTTCTCGACCGGATCAACGACGCTGCACCGCGCCCACTCGCATCAGTGTTTTCTTCGCGCCTTAGCGCCTTGGCGAGAGGCCGATTTTGTTTTAAGGATGTTTGGGACACGCATATTCCCTTGCCAAGCTCATACTAGAGTCGCGATGAAACAAATACTGGCACTGGCCTTCCTGATCCTCATGTCCTGGCAGCTACCTGCCTGGGGCCAGGAGCTGTACGCACCCGAAGCCGCCGTCACGGCCCCGGAGATCCAGGTGCATGACGTCCCGAAGGACGAGGCGATCCGCAGCCGTCTGCTCGCCGTGCTGGGCGCGATCGACGGCCTGCAGGACATCGAGGTGCAGGTCACTTCGGGTGTCGTCACCCTTGCTGGCGAAGTCCCCAGCTCCCGGCTGAACCGCGAGGCCTTCGAGATCGCGAGCCGTACCGATGGGGTGGTCTATGTCCTGAACCGCCTCGGCGAGGAAGCGGACGTGGCCAGCCGTCTACGCCCGGCGACCCGCAAGTTTCAGGAAATTGGCGCCAATCTGTTACGCACCTTGCCGGTCGGACTGATCGCCCTGCTGGTGGTGGTGCTGTTCTGGTTCCTCGGCCAGTGGGCGGGGTCGCGGGGTGCCTGGCTGCGCAAAGCCGGCCTGTCAGGCCTCGCCGTGAACCTGGGGCTGCGCATCATTCGACTGCTCGTCATCGCCACCGGATTCCTGATCGCCCTGGAGATCCTGGACGCCACCGCCATGGTCGGGGCGCTGCTCGGGGTCGCCGGCATCGCCGGCATCGCACTGGGCTTTGCCTTTCGCAACATCGCGGAAAACTACCTTGCCGGCGTGCTGCTCAGCGCCCGCAACCCCTTTGCGATCGGTGACCAGGTGCAGATCGGGGAATTCATCGGCACGGTGGTGCGTTTGACCTCACGGGATACGGTGCTGATGACCCCGGACGGCAACCACCTGCGCATCCCCAACAGCAACATCATCACCTCGGCCATGCTGAACTTTACCCGCAACCCTTTGCGTCGCTTCGAGTTCAAGGTGGGTGTATCCGTAGACCTGGACGTCGTGGCCGCCCGGGACCTCGGCATGGCGACTCTTCGGCAGATGAAGGGCATCCTGCCAGACCCTGGACCCCAGGTGCTGATCTCGGAACTGGGTGACAGCACGGTACAGCTGAGTTTCTTCGCCTGGATCAACCAGCGCGATACCGACTACGCGAAGGCGCGCAGCGAGGCCATCCGCGTGGTGAAGGCCGCCTTCGATGAAGCGGGCATCGATATGCCCGAACCCATCTACCGCATCCACCTGCGCGATGCGGTTGGCCTCAAGCCTGCCGAAGGCGGGGCCGCGCGCCCTGAACCGCCGCCACGCCAGGCCGCCCCCATGGTCGAAAGCAGCGACGTAACGGCGGACCATACAATCGACAAGCAGGTGGCCCATGACCTGCGCACCTCCGACGAAGAGAACCTGCTGAAGAAGGGCGACTGAGTTGCCGGCTGAGAATGACGGAGTCTCAGTCTAGGACATCCACAATCCCATCCTGATCCTCCCCGGGCAGCCCATTCGCGGCGGGGTCGCCGTTCCTACGCAACGCCCACTCGCATGAGTGGTTTCTTCGCGCCTTGGCGCCTTGGCGAGAGACCGATCTTGGCCTGTTTGGGGCCGGTTTGGGACACCCACAATTCCATCCTGATCCTGCCCGGACCGCCCAATCGCGGCGGGGTCGCCGCTCCTACGCAAAGACCACTCGCATGAGTGCTTTCTTCGCGTCTTGGCGCCTTGGCGAGAAACCGCATTTGTTCAGACTCTGGCTGCCGCAGGATGCGCTGGTTCGCTCGGGTTCACGGCTTGATGGGGGAGCTACGGAGGCTCACGCCCACAATGCCCTGACCGTTGGCGACGACGCTGGCCCCTGTTTCAGGGGCGCGGCCTGACATCCACCCGGCTGCTGCTCACGATATTGCCCTCGCGATCCACGTAGCAGTTGAATCGGAACACCGTCTCGGCACCGTCATTATCCATGCTGCCGATCTCCACTTCCTCGACATAGAAGCCGTCCCGGGTGTCATGCACCGTACCCGCCTCGCGCAACCTTGCGTATCCGGGATACTCCGCCGCGTTCAGGGCGGCGCGACGGCAGGCCTCGCCGGCCGAGAAACGCTCCGGGGCGGTGAGCTTCTGGACCCACTGGTTCACCGCCGGCACCTCCTGACTGAGGATGAACAGGCCGACCAGCACGATGATGACCACCGGCACGAAACGACCAGGGCTGCGTCGATGACCGGATGGGCGGCGCGAGCCGGGATCGGGGGCCGTATGTTGCATGGGTGGTCCTTGTGACGCGCGTTTGTTTGTCCGACGAGTTTATCGCGAAGCCCTGCCTTTGGCGTGGTCTGTTGATTGGACCAGGGCAGATGCGCGACCCTGTGGCCTCTCGCACACCGGTATCCCTGACGCCATGAAGACCCGCTACGCCGACATCCCCGCCTACGACACCAAGGACGGCTCCGAGATCCGGGAGCTGATGCACCCCGATCACCACGGCAACCTCGCCCAGAGCCTGGCCGAGGCCATCGTGGCGCCGGGGGCGGAGACCCGCCTGCACCGGCACGGCAAGACCGAGGAGATCTACCACATCACCCGGGGTGAGGGCTTGATGCGCCTGGGGGAAGAACGGTTCGTGGTGTCCACGGGCGATACGGTGTGTATCGCGCCCGGTACGCCCCACAACATTCGCAACACGGGTGATTCGCCGCTGCACATCCTGTGCGCCTGTTCGCCGGCCTACGGTCATGGGGACACGGAGTTGTTGTGAGTGGGATCGGGGCTGGGGAAGTCGAAAGCTTCAACGCAGGGGAAGTGGCGCTGCGCTCACCCCAATCTACCGGACATGCACCCCACACCTATTACCCACACTTCTTACATCCTTGAAGGCCCGGGGTAATCGTCCTATAGATTCACAAGTGCCACTGCGGCACCCCTCAGCCATCTACACGGAGCCCATCATGAAACTCACAACACTCTGTTTCGGCCTGGCCCTGACCCTCGCCAGCGCCACCGCCTTCGCCATGCACTGTCCGGCGGACATGCGCAAAATCGACGCCGCCATGGCCAACAACCCCTCCCTCACCGCCGAGCAAAAGGCTGACGTGCAACGCTACCGGGCCGAAGGTGAGGCCCTGCACAAGGCCGGCAAACACCAGGAATCCGTGGACACCCTGGCCAAGGCACTGAAGATCCTCGGCCAGTAACACCAGCCACAGCCACGACGCCCACCGCCTCGACACCTGTCGCGGGTGGCTGGGGACTATCCATGACAGTCCTTCGCCCTGACAGCCCCTCTAGCACGGGCCTGTCAGGTCAAAAGGCAGTAACATGGACCCAGTCTATTGACCCGGGAACATGATCATGAGCAACAAACACGCCGACGATATCCGCCAGAATGTGCGCGAGAGCTACTCAAAGGTTGCCGAGGCCAGCAACCAGGGCGATGCCTGCGGCACGGCCAGCAGCTGCTGCGGCGTCTCCGACGAGGCGGCCATCAACACGCTGATTTCCACCCGCCTTGGCTACACCGAGCAGGACCTGAGCGCCGTTCCGCAAGGGGCCGACATGGGCCTGGGCTGCGGCAACCCCCGGGCCATCGCCAGCCTCAGACCCGGTGAGGTGGTGGTGGACCTGGGCAGCGGCGGCGGTTTCGACTGCTTCCTGGCTTCCCCGGAGGTGGGGGAACAGGGACGGGTGATCGGCGTAGACATGACCCCGGCCATGGTCAGCAAGGCCCGCGCCAACGCGGACAAGGGGGGCTTTGGCAACGTGGAGTTTCGCCTCGGGGAGATCGAGCACCTGCCAGTGGCGGACAACAGCGCCGACGTGATCATCTCCAATTGCGTCATCAATCTCTCTCCCAACAAGCCCCAGGTCTTCCACGAGGCCTTTCGCATTCTCAAACCCGGCGGCCGCCTGGCCATCTCCGATGTGGTGGCCGGCACGGCCTTGCCCGATGAGATGAAAAACGATCCGGCGCTCCATGCAGGCTGCATCGCAGGCGCGGCACTGCTTCCAGAACTGGAATCCATGCTCCAGGCCGCCGGCTTCACAGAGATCCGCATCACTCCCAAGGACGAGTCCCGTGACTTCATCCAGGACTGGGCGCCCGGGCGTGGCGTGGAAGACTACGTGCTGTCCGCCCATATCGAGGCCTTCAAGCCCGCGAACGCACCGTGATGCACTTCACCTTGGGGCATCCCCAACGATGCCTGAACCTCGCATACTGAACATCCTGCGACATTAGTGGTGCCCTTTACTTGCTCCACTGACATACTTGGACCGTGACGACACACGGGGCGTATCGCCGCTCATTCATGCACTGAACCAGACACGGGCTTCATGGATCGACGCAAAGCCAAATCAGGCCTGCCCCTGCAACTGCTGGTCGCTGGTACCGTCGTCATCGCCATGATGCTCACCGCGTCACTGCTGCTCTACCAGGGCAAGCGGGGCGCCGAACGGGTGCTCATCTCGGCGGGCGCCGATGCCGCCTCCCAACTGGCAAACACCATCGATGAACAGGTAGGGCGCCTGCTGGAGCCCGCCGAGGTGGCCATGCGGCTGCTCAGTCATGAACCCATGACCAGTGCGCCGGACATGGACGCGCGCCTGGAGCGCCTGCCCGTGGCCTTCGAGATGCTGGATGCCAACCCGGTCATCAGCGCCTTCTACATGGGCTATCCCGATGGTGAATTCCTGCTCACCCGCACCCTGTGGGACCCCGCCATGCATGAACGTTTCCGGGCGCCGGTCACCAGCGCCTACATGGTGCAGCTGATCCTGCGTGACGACCTGGGGGAGATGCGCGGCGAATGGCTTTTCTACGATGCCAGCCGGCGCCTGCTGGAACACCGCGAGCAACCCGGCTACCGCTACGACCCCCGGGACCGCCCCTGGTACATCGAGGCCGCCCAGGGGGATGGCACCATCATCACCCAACCCTACGTGTTTTTTACCACCCGCGAGGTGGGCATTACCCTGGCCCGTACCAGTGCAACCGGCCGGGCAGTGGTGGGCATGGACACCGCCCTGGCGGACCTGGGACCGGAGATGGCCCGCCTACGGCTCACGCCGGGCACAGAATCGGCCATCGTCAGCCCCGGTGGCCGAGTGCTCGCCTATCCCGAGATGTCCCGGCTACTGCGTTTCGACGGCGACAACCCCCGGCTCATCCACCTGGAGGAGATCGGCGTAAACAGTCTCCTGCACGTTTTCACAAGCGCCCCGCCCATCGGCACCGTGATCAGCTTTGTGTCCGAAGGGCGGCAATGGCACGGCATCCGCCTGCCCCTGAGCTCCTTCCCGGGCAGCGGCACCCACATCCTGCTCACCATCCCCAGCGACGAACTGCTGGCCAGAGCCCGAGAGATCGCCCTGCGCCAGGGCCTGCTGGCCGCCTTGCTCGTGCTGCTGTTCCTGCCCGTAGGCTGGTTGATCGGGCGCCGCCTGGGGCGCCCGCTGCGCGCACTGGCCGACCAGGTGGACGCCCTGGCGGCCTTTGATTACCAGCGGCCCATCGGCGTGGACTCCAGCATCAGGGAGGCTCGGGAACTGAGTGACGCCCTGGGCACCATGTCTGGCACCATCACCCACTTCCTGGACATCACCCTGAGCCTGAGCCGGGAGACGCGTCTGGAGAAGATGCTGGACATGGTGCTCGAGCGCATGGTGCGCGCCTTCAGGGTGGATGGCGGCGCTATCTATCTCTATGACGAGGAAACCGATCTGTTCCGCCAGACGGTCCGCCAGGGTGAATTCAGCGTCGAGCGTCTGCCCATGGCCCAGCAGTTTCGCCTGGAGACTGAGGAATGGCGGGACAACGACACCGACCTGGCCCACAACGTGAGCCGCAACCTGAGCCCCACTGGCGGACTGTATACCCAGGCGCTGCGTCGACGTGACGGCGAGCTGCAGGGCTTCCTGGTGCTCACCTCCCCACGCACCGATGACGGCGCCCGGCGCCACGACCCGCCCTTCCGTCGCTTCGTGGAAGAACTCTCCGGGGCCGCCGCCGTGGCCATCGAGACCCGCCAGATGATGGAGGCGCAGGAACGGCTCCTGGATGCCGTGATCCGCCTGCTGGCCGACGCCATCGATGCCAAGTCCCCCTACACCAGCGGGCACTGCGAACGGGTGCCCGTGCTGGCCACCCTGTTAATGGAAAAGGTGGCCAGCACGCGCAGTGGGCCGCTAGCGGACTTCGACCTGAGCGAAGAGGAAATGGCAGAGTTCCGCATGGCCGCCTGGCTGCACGACTGTGGAAAGATCACCAGCCCCGAGCACGTGGTGGACAAGGCCACCAAACTGGAGACCCTTTATAATCGCATTCATGAGATCCGCACCCGCTTCGAGGTCCTGCTGCGCGACGCGCGCATCGAATACTGGCAGGGCGTGGCCAGGGGCGAGGACGAGTCGGTTCTCATAGACCACCTGCAAGCCCGTGAACTCCAGCTCCAGGAAGACTATGCCCTGGTGGCCCGCGCCAATCTGGGCGGTGAGTCCCTGGACGATGAGACCCTGGCACAACTCGCCCGCATCGGCGCACAAACTTGGCAACGGCATTTCGACAACCGGCTCGGGCTTTCCCGGGAGGAGTTCGAACGCATGGCCCGCCGCTGGCCCGATACCCTGCCCGTGGAAGAACGCCTGCTACAGGACAGGCAGGATCACAAGGTGCACTGGGATCGCCTGCCGCCGGTGCGCAAGGACGATCCGCGCAACCTCTGGGGCTTCGACATGGAACTGCCGGAATATGCCTATGACTTTGGTGAGCTGCACAACCTGAGCATCGGGCGCGGCACACTCACCGACGAAGAACGCTTTCACGTCAACGACCACATCGTACAGACCATCATCATGCTCAACAGCCTGCCCCTGCCCAGGCACCTGCGCCGGCTGCCGGAGATAGCCGCCAATCACCACGAAAAACTGGACGGCACCGGCTATCCCCGCCACCTATCGGAAAAGGAGCTGTCCATCCCCGCCCGGGTGGTGAGCATTGCCGACGTGTTTGAGGCGCTGACTGCCGGCGATCGTCCCTACAAGAAGGGCAAGACCCTGTCCGAGTCCCTGGACATCATGGCCCAAATGGTGCGCGACCGACACCTGGACGCCGACCTGTTCGAGCTCTTTCTAAGGGAAGGCGTGCACATGGCCTACGCCAATCGGTTCCTGCCTCCAGACCAGATCACTGACGTGGACATCGAGCACTACCTCTCCCTTTGCAGGCGGGATGCTTAAGGGCAGCTCTAACTATTCGTGAGCACGCGTTTTGGACGCGCCTATTCCAGCGTCTCATCACCCCACAGAAAACTGAGCAGCACATAACGTGTCCCGAGGCTCACGTTCGTGGCCTCATGGAGCAATCCGCCAGAGAACACCATGGCGCCGCCCCTGGGTGCGCGATAGGCCTGGGGACCGAACTCAGGAAAGCTCAGTCCGCCGCCCTGGTAATCGTCATTGAGATTGATGGACAGTGCGAAACGTCGATGCCGGGCATCCGGTGTGAGGTTGTCGCGATGGCGTCGGAAGTAGCCCCCGGTGGCGGCATGGTAGGCAACCACCTTGCAGGGCTCGTAGCGCGTCACCCGATAGTTGAAGGCGGTGGCAATCATGGGCAGGACCCGGCTCGACAGGGCCTGTGAGACCTCCGCCACCAGATCCGTGTCCGTGAGCAGGTGGTCCTGCCGGCGCTTGACCCCGTGATCTGGCACCAGGGCAGGCGCGCCGTTGACCAGACGCATCATCCCGCTCTCCCGATGATCGCCCTCGTGGGCGGCGATGAGCCGTTGGCACAGATCCGGATTCAACACTCCGGGGAGCATCAGCACAGGCGCCGTGACCGACAAGGTATCCAATGCCTCCCTGGGCGGCATCAGCTCCTCCAGGGCCAGGGTCAACCGGGAGAGATTCGGGGACTCGATGCGCCGTACCAGACGCAGGGTGGGGTCCAGCACCCAGGCCACGGGGCCGGATTGATCCGGGGCTTCACCAAAGGCGCGGGACAGACGACCATCATCCCCCAGCGCCGGGATGTCCGCCGCCAGGGCCTCGCCACCGGCTCCGGGCACGATACCCATGAGCCCCACGCTGCCGGATAGCGCTGCGAACGGGGACAGATGCGCGACCTGTGCGGCCAGCACCACCACCGCCGGCCGTCCGCAGTAGCGTTCATAAAACGTGGCGGGCACACCATCCAGCGGCGGCAGGAGGAATTCCGGCGCCGGCGCGCCGTACAGGGGATGCTGATCAGTAGGTATGGACTGCATGGGGTGCTCGCTTCACGGTGACGACCGCTGACAAGCACCCTAGCGCCTGTTGATGACAGCCCGGTGACTACCCGGCCGGACTGAACGACTCAGTACTCCAACTCGAAACGCTCCAGCTCTTCCTTGCTGATCTCCCCCGGGCGCTTCATGGTCCAGGCCTCGTCGTCACCCACCCAGGCCTTGAACAGGGCCAGATTTTCCTGGCGCTGTTCCTCGTTGGCACCCAGGTACTGGTACATATTGCCGGGCTTGCCGTCAGCGGTGCTGCTGCCGTCGTCCAGGCGGCGCATCAGGGCACCGGTATCCGGCCAGGCCACAAAAAAGACCAGGTCGGCGTAGGTATCCATGCGTGGGCCCTTGAGTTCACGCTCGTAACGCTCCTTGTCTTCTTCGAAGTCACCCAGGTAAGGAGAGGCCGCACCATGACAGGCCGCGCAGGTGTTCTCCCAGAGAGGGCGGATGTGTTCCCGATAGGTGACCTCGTCATCGGAGTCCGCCCAGACGTGCGGCGCAGTCGCCAGGGTCAGCGCGAGTGTGGTAACCAGTGTGCGAAAGCGGGACATGCATTTCTCCTTGTGCATCGGTAGTGGCAGGTTCAGTGAACCTATTATAGGAAGCAAACGGCCGGGGAAATTCGGGTTTGGACACAAATCCTAGATGGTGCACACGCCGTCTCCACAAGGAGTGTCGGTATTCGTGCCGATCAGGCTGTGCGTACAATGCATACCTATTCTTAAAGCAGCCGGAGCCATCCCATGAGTGCATTGCAACTCCCCATATCCGTGGACAACCGCGAGAAGGGTCGCATAATCAAGCGCCTGGAAGGGCTGGAGGGGGTCAGCCTGGAATTCGTGGACATGGACCTGGGTGACTATCTGCTGCCCGGGGATCTCATCATCGAGCGAAAATCCGCAACAGACCTGATCCTGAGCGTGGTGGACCAGAGCCTGTGGGACAAGGTCGCCAAGCTGAAAAGCCAGCACGAGCGCGTCGTCTATATCGTCGAGGGTGACCTTTACAGCGCCCGTTTCCACCAGCAGGCCCTGGACATCCACCGGGCGCTGGCCATGATGGTGGTCGGCCACGGCGTCTCGATCCTGCCAAGCCCCGACGCCGACAACAGCGGCATGCTCATCTACCTGCTGGGGCTGGCTTCCGCGCAGGGTGCGGCAGGGGCTGAACGTGCGGGCAAACCCCCCATTCGCCGCGATGCGCAACTCTACCTGCTTGGCAGCCTGCCCGGTGTGGACGCAGACCGCGCCGAGGCCCTGCTCAGTCACTTCGGCAACGCCCGCCAGGTGTTCGCCGCCGATGCGGCGGCCCTGGCCCAGGTGCAAGGCATCGACACCGCCGTGGCCGAACGCATCGCAGAAGTCCTGGATCATGGCAGGCCGGCGTAGGGCCCTGCGCTGGCTTTCGGGCGAGGCATCGCATAACCTCTGAATCATGCAGGTCACTTAGCGCACGCGAAGCACCCCGACGAAACACGGAACCGGGACACCCGATAGATGGCAAGTACGACTTCAGCAGCCACGGAGCACCCCGCGTCGGGCACCGCCTTCCATTCATTCCCCCTTAGTCATTTCCACCCATCCACCCAGACCAGGCCTGCCCCGTGAACGGCTGGGTCGAGACGCATCTGGGGCTGATCTACCAGGTCTACGGCCTGTCCTTTTTCGTGCTCGGTGTGGTGGCCCTGCTCCTGCCCCGCCAGGACACCAGCCTGCGCTTTGCCCGTCACCTGCCCTGGCTGGCAGCCTTCGGCATGCTGCACGGCATCCTTGAGTTCGTGGAATGGGCGCGGCTTCAGGACGACGGCGGGACCGGGCTGGACAATGCCGCCAGCGTCCTGCTGACCGTCTCCTTTATCCCCTTGCTGGAGTTCGGCCGCCGCTGCCTGGCGGACACCCGCCCCACGCCATGGCTTGATCCCCGGCTCGTGCATGGGGTGTCCGCCCTGGGTGTACTGGTCCTGGCCCTGCTGGCCGAAAGCAGGCTCCAGGGCATGGCCACCGGAGCCCGCTATTTCATCGGTACGCCTGGCGCCCTGCTGACCGGTCTCGCCCTGCTCACCACCCGCAACGACCGCCCCGGGCGCATCGACGTAAGCGCCGGGATGCGTAGCGTCCCGATCTGGATCGCCACCCTGGCCGGCGCCTTCCTGGTCTACGGCCTGCTCACTCCATTCCTTTCCAACGTCCCGACGGGCCTGCCCCAGTGGCTGCCCACCCAATGGGACTTCCTCGCCGCCAGCGGTTTTCCGGTACAGTTGGCGCGCACCCTGTGCGCCGTGACTGCAGGCATTACACTCATGGTCCTTGTGCGCCAGGCCAGCCAAAGCAGTAGCGATGACCTGTTGAAGGTCCTGGGCACCATTGATGGGTTTGTGTACCGCTGCAAAAACGATGAGCACTGGTCACTGGTCTATCTGGCCGGCAACGTAGAGGAACTGAGTGGGTACCGCCCCGAGGATTTCCTGAATCCCGATGTGGTGACCATGGCGTCCTGGTTCCACCCGGACGACAGCGAACGGGTCTGGCGCGAAGTCCAGGCGGCCCTGGCCTCCCGCAGCCCATACACACTGTCATTTCGCATCATTGCCCGGGACGGCACGCAGCGCTGGGTCCAGGAACGGGGCCAGGGCATCTACGATGAACGGGGGCGTCTACTCTATCTGCAGGGCCATATCAGTGACGCCAGCAAGCTGGTGGCCATGAATGACGCACTGATTCAGGAACGTGCCGTCCTCGAAGGTTTTAAACGCACCCTCGACCTGACCCAGGACGCGGTGTTCATGTTCGATGCCGAGACCCTGGAGTTCATCTACGTGAACCAGGGCGCCGCCAGCCAGATGGGTTACAGCCGCGAGGAACTGCTGACCCTGCACCCCTACGACATCAAGCCCCAGTTCCCTGAGGCCCGCTTTCGCAAGCTGATCGAGCCCCTGCATAAGGGCGAGCGTGATCGAATCGTGTTCGAGACCCTGCATCGCGCCCGCGACGAGCATGACCTTCAGGTTGAGGTATCACTGCAATACGTCACGCTTCCCGGCGAGCCGGCCCGCTATGTGGCCATCACCCGGGACATCACACTGCGCAAGGAACAGGAGGCAACCCTGCTTCGGGCATTGGGGGATCTTCAGGCCTCCGAGCGCCGCCAGGCGGAACTGCTGACCATCACCCGGCGCGAGCAAAGCCGCATGGCGGCCCTGCTCTCGGGCATGAGCATCGGCATCCTGTTCGAGGACTGCGAGGGTCTGGTGGAATACGTCAACCCCGCCTTCAGGCGCATGTGGGCCATCGGCGAGCAGGTGGAGCTGATCGGGCGGCCCAGCCGGGACGTGCTGGAACATTCCACCCACCGCTTCGCCCGCCCGGATCACGCCTCCAAGCACATCCTGCACGTGCTGGACACCCACGAGATCAGCGAGCGCTTCGAAGTGGACCTCTACGACGGACGCGTGCTCACCCAGCTCTCCTATCCGGTGGCCGATCCCGACGGTCGAGTCATCGGTCGGTTGTGGATCTACGAGGACATCACCCACGAACGCCAGACCGCCCAACAGCTCATCTACATGGCCCAGCACGATGCGCTGACCGGCTTGTACAACCGCCACCGCTTCCAGGAGCATCTGGAGCGCATGATCGGCAGCGCCCAGCGCAACGACGGCCGCTTCGCCCTGCTGTACTTCGACCTGGACGAGTTCAAGTACATCAACGACACCTTCGGCCACCGGGCCGGCGACACCGTGCTGGTACGCGCCGCCGGCGAGGTCGCCAGCCTGGTGCGATCCGGAGAGGTGTTTGCCCGCCTGGGCGGAGATGAGTTCGCCGTGCTGGCGGAGATGCGCCATGCGGACGATCCCGCGCAGCTGGCCGAACGCATCGCCCACGCCATCTCCGCCATCCCGTTCCGTTTCAGGGGCACCAATCTGCGCCTGACCGCCAGCATCGGCATCGCCTGCTTCCCGGACCACGGCGATAACGTTGAAGACCTGGTGGCCCATGCGGACACCGCCATGTACCAGGCCAAGGGCAGCGGCAAGAACACCTGGGCCCTGTATGACGCCAGCCGTAATCACTCCGAGGCCATGATGGCGCGCATGACCTGGCGCGGGCGCATTGATCAGGCCCTGGAGAACGAGAGCTTCGAACTGCACTACCAGGGCATCTACCAGACCAGCGACGGTACACTCAGCCACCTGGAGGCCCTGGTGCGCATGCGCGACACCTCGGATGGGGAACAACGCCTGATCATGCCCGGGCAATTCATCCCCGTCGCGGAGAAGACCGGTCAGATTCTGGAAATCGACCGCTGGGTGCTGCGCAAGAGCATCGAGACCCTGGCCGGTCATCCCGAGCTGCGTGCCCTGGCGGTCAACGTCTCCGGGCGCAGCTTCGACGAGGCCGGCCTGCCGCAGTACATCAAGGATTTGCTCAAGCGCCACGAGGTGGAACCCCGGCGCCTGATCGTGGAACTGACAGAAACCGCCGCCGTCTCCGAGATGCAGGACGCCCAGCGTTTCATCGAGGCCCTGCAACAGGCCGGCTGCCTCATCGGCCTGGACGACTTCGGTTCCGGCTTCTCCACCTTTGCCTATCTCAAGTACCTGGGCGTGCAGATCCTCAAGATCGACGGCATGTTCATCCGCGACCTGCCCAACAACCGGGACAACCAGGCCTTCGTGAAGGCCATGATCGACGTGGCCCGGGGCCTGGACAAACTCACCGTGGCGGAATTCGTGGAAGACGCCGAGACCCTGTCCATGCTGCGCGAATTCGGCGTGGACATGGCCCAGGGCTATCATCTGGATCGCCCCACCTCGACTCACCCCATGCTCAACGGTGCCTGATAGAATCTGTGCCATGCAGACACCCCAGGACAAAAAACGCGTTCACTTCATCCTCGGCAACATCATCCTCGGCCTGGCGGCCGTGATGCTGTTGTTCATGGGACATCTCTGGGAACTGATCGGCCCCTGGTCCCTGGTCCTGTGGATGATCATGGCCGCCGGCGGGGTGTACCTGATCGCCAAGGACAAGGATGTCGGACCGGGCGGCCCGCCGAATTGAGGTGGGCGAGAGGCGAGAGGCGAGAGGCGAGAGGCGAGAGGCGAGAGGCGAGAGGCGAGAGGCGTCCAAAGTATAAATCCCCTCCCCCTCAGGGGGAGGGCTAGGGAGGGGGTGGTTTCACGCCTGACACCTGACACCTATCCCCTCTCACCTTTCCCAAAATTCACTGCACAAAATACCCCACCACCCGCCACTCCCCGTCTTCCTTCATACAGACCACCAGCTCGGCGCCGCGGCCCTGTTTTTCAAAGGTGGAGCCATACTCCATCAGGATGTACTCCCCCTCCGGCGCACCGGGCATCACGGATTCCCGGGTCAGGTCTCTAAGCAGACGCTGAGTGACAGCTCCCATCTCTTCGCGCACCTCCGCCATAGCCTCCCCCCACTCCTCGGCATTCACCTCGCCTTTGAAGAGTTCACCGGTCGCCTCCCAACTGCCCTGATGATCGTTCGCGTCCACCAGGGTCAGCCACGCATCGGCGGCCTCGATGGCGGCGGCATCATCGGCCGGGCTGGCCTGTAGCGCAAGCGGCGCCAGGGCGAGCAGGAACATCAGGGCGAAGGCGGCGATTCGATGCAGCATCAAAGGGGTCCTCTCGTAGGGATGTATGAGCACAGCGGGTCAGCTTAACACGCCGCTTCAATCCTCCCGGATCACCCCGGCCTGCAGACCGCACAACGGGGTGCCGTCTGCCAGGCCCAGGCCCGCCCGCAACTGGTCACCCCGTTCAAAGCGGGCCACACCCGCGGGCGTGCCGGTGAAGATGAGATCGCCGGGCATGAGGGTGAAGATCCCGGACAGATAATGGATGAGATAGGCCAGTCCGAAGGTCATGCCGTCGGTCGTGCCGTCCTGACGGCGTTCATCGTTGACGTCCAGCCACAGGCCCAGGGCCTGGGGGTCGGCCACACGGGTCGCAGGAACAAACCGGCCCACAGGTGCAAAGCTGTCGAAGCCCTTGCCTACCGCCCAGGGCAGGGCATTCTCCCGTGCGCGTTTCTGAAAATCCCGTGCGGTGACGTCGATGCCCACGGCATAGCCCTGCACACAGGACAGCGCCTGAGCCTCGGGGATGTCCCGTCCACCCCAGGCCCCCACGCCCTCACCCAGCAGGGCAACCATCTCCACCTCGTGATGCACGTCATCGCTCTGGCGCGGCAGGCGGATGGGGCCACCGTCCACCACCAGGGTGGTGTCAGGCTTGATGAACACCGCCGGGGATTCGGGTACCGGCGTGCCCCGCTCCCGGGCATGGGCAGCGTAGTTGTGGCCGATACAGAAGATCGTGTGCACGGGGACGGGGGTGCCGTCCTCGAACAGGACATGGGTCATGGCGGGGCTCCGAACGGGTGTGATGGTGAGGGGGCATTGTAGCGGCAATGTGCCGAATGCGGGGTCCAGCCAAGTGGCTCTCCCTGGCATGGGCGGTTCGCGGCGGGGTCGCCGCTCCTACGGGGCGTCGGGGCTGGGATCAATCCTGGAACCTCACCCTGCCCCCTCCTGTAGGAGGCCCGACCCCGGGCCGAACGGGGGTTCTTCCCAGGCATGGGCGGTTCGCGGCGGGGTCGCCGCTCCTACGGGGGAGGGGCAGAACCCCCTAGCGCCAGCTCACATTCAGGCCCAGATACACATTGCGTCCCGGTGCCGGTTCGTAATAACGCCCGAAGCCCGCATTGGGCCGGATGTTGGCATCATAGGCCCGGTCGAACAGGTTGTTCACCGCCAGGAAGGCCTCCGCTTCCCGGCCGTTGTGCCGGAACACCCGGCCGCCGCGCAGGTTGGCCACGGCCTGCCCACTTACCCGCACGCTGTTGGCGTTGTCCGCGTACTGGCGGTCCCTCACCAGGGCATCGAGGATCAGGTAATCCCGGCCCGGACGCCAGGCGGCCTCCAGGAACAGCTGTTGGCGAGGAATCACGGGCAGCTCCCGTCCGGACAATGAGACACCCCCGTCCTCGAACTCACGGAAGGTGAAATCGGACCAGGTCCAGGCACCGGTCAGCGTGAGCCCTGTTGTCGGGAACCAGCTCAGGCCGGCTTCCACCCCCTGGCGCCGGGTGCGGACCGCGTTTTCGTAGTAGGTTCGCCCATCGCCGATCTGGTAGGGCACCAGTTCATCACGCACATCCACCTGGAACAGCGCCAGCTCGTATTGCAGCGCCCCGGCAAAGCCCTTGAAGCCCAGTTCCAGGTTGCGGGCCTGCTGGGGATAGACCGCCGGATTGAAACCGCCACCCCCCGGGTTGGCGAACTCGGTGAACGACGGGGTTTCGAAGGCCGTGCCGTAGGCCAGGTAGACACGATGTTGTGGACGCCACGAATAGCCCAGGGCCACGGATTGGCTGGTCTCGTTGTAGGCCCGGCTTCCCGAATCATCGCCGTCCGCATCGAAGCGATCGGCGATACCAAAACGCACCCGGTCCCGGCGCAGGCCCAGGGTGACATCCAGGGTTTCACTCAATTGCTGCATGTGCTGCACGAACACGCCTGTCGACTCGGCGGTCTCCCGCTGATCCAGGGCCAGGTCTCCCCGAACACCCAGCAGGTTGTCATGGCGCGTTCGCCCGTCCTGCTGGCGCTCCAGGTCCAGGCCCAACGTCAACTGCCCGGGCAGGTCGCCCAGGTGGGTGTCGCGTGTGTATTGCACCCCGGCGCCATAGAAACGCCGGTCATAGGCCACCATGCCGCCGGCCTCGAAGGGCAGGCGATTGTCGAAATCACGCCAGGTGTGAAACACCCGTGCCTGCAGCCGCTCACCCTCGGCCCAATCCCCTGTATAGACCAGGCCCAGGCGCTGCTGACTTGCGGACTGGCCGGCGTCGTAGGCGGTGGCATTGGGGTTGGCGCCACGGCGGTCTGTAGCCACCTCGGCGGCAGTGAGCGCGCTCGGGTCGTCGGTGCGCGGTGCATCCAGGAAGGTGCCCAGCAGGCTCAGGCGGTGTGCGCCGGCCACGTCCCAGTCCAGGCGACTGTGCAGCAGGCGCTTGCGCGCCTCGCTGTGGTCGCGATAGCCCTCCATGGCGAAGTCCCAGCCACTCACGTGCCAGGACAGGTCCTGCGCCTGTCCCCCCGCCTGGGCGCCGATGCGCCGGTAGCCGAAACTGCCCGCTTCCAGGCGCGGCTGCAGGAAGCTCTCGGGGGGACCCGATCGCGTGGTGATGTCCAGCACACCACCGGTGGCGTTGCCGTGCAACACCGAGGAGGGCCCACGGATGACCTCGACGCGCTCCAGGGCGGTGAGGTCGATGGCATCCACCTGGGTCTGGCCGTCGGGGGTGGTCTCCGGAATGCCATCCACCAGCAGCTTCACCCCCCGGATGCCAAAGGCCGCCCGGGCACCGAAACCGCGCATGGAGATACGCAGGTCCTGGGCGAAGTTGTAGCGGTTCTGGGCGCTGACACCGGGGATGCGCACCAGGCTCTCGTCCAGTTGCAGACCCTGGCGGGCCTGCCCCAGGTCCTCACGCTCCACCACGCCCAGGGCGGCGGGGGTCTCCAGCCAGGGGCGTTCCAGGCGGGGGGCGGTGACGGTCAGGGGTTCAAGACGCTGAGACTGCGCCGCCACGGCCCCGGGCAAGAGCAGGGGCAGGGATACGAGCAACAGGGCAGTCCGGTGCAGGTAGGGAGACATGAGGATCAATCAGCCGCGGGTCATCTTTCCACCCTGCCATGTTACCTGCCCAGGCCCACTTCCAGGGTCTGCGGACTCCAGCCGCTTTGATTGTCCCGGGCCTGGATGAACACCGCTGTAGTGCCCTTGGGAATCTCCACGCCGGAGAGGCTGCGGGTGAAGGGCTGCTCCTGCACATGAGGGTGATGCAGGATGCGCTCACCCAGCACCCTGCCCTCGCCATCCAGCACCCGCCAGGCATCGGCATAGTGATCCCAGCCGGTATCGCCGTGGCGCACGGTCACGCTGACCTGCCAGGTGCCGTTGTTTTCCCGCAGTTGCGCCGAGACGACTTCTGCCGGATCGGCCAGCAGGGCGAAGGACGGGAACAAGGACGCCAGGGTACTTGCGATGATGACTGAATGCTTCCAGCACATAGTGCCTCCTTGAGTTGCCAGGTCTCTGGACTATTGCAGTGTCTGCAACACCGGATGTTCCGGCCAGTCGGACTCCAGGCGCATGAGGATGGTCCGCGCTGCCGGATCCTCGTTGCGTGCCCGGTGGGCGCTGACCAGGGCAGCCAGCGCATAGGGGGCCGATTCGGTGTTGCCGTAATGGCTCACCACGTAACGGGCGCGGGGTATCACTGCGTCGTGACGACCGGCGTCCAGGTCACGGCGGATGGCCTCCAGCTCGATACGTGCCAGGCCTTCGCGCAGATCCATGAGCAGGGGGCGCACGTCGTCGCCGTACTGGGTATCCGGGTGTTCCAGCATCAGGCTGCGAAAGCGACCAAAGGCATCGCGCACATGAGCTTCGCGCACCTCCACGGGTGCGGTGGGCGGCAGACGCTTCCAGGCGGCATAGGCCGCCAGGCCGTGCAGGTAGCGGCCATAATCCGCTGACGGGTGCCCGGGGTGATGTTCGGTAAACCCGCTGCTGAGCGCCTCGGCCGACGGAATGTCACCGGAGCGCAGACAGGCATAGGCCGCCTCCAGACGCGCATCGGGCAGACGCTGGGCGTCGGGGAAGGCCTGGGCCATGGCACCCACGGCGTCACGGGCCTCCTCACAATCGCTGCGTGACACGGCCTCGCTTACTGCCAGATGGGCGGCGCCTTCATCCTGGGACGGGCGTGTGCCCGGCGTGGCACAACCCGCGAGTGTGGCCGCGAGCAGCAAGGCGGCGATTCGGATGTGGCGCGTCGGCAAACAGGCGGGGACGGTCTTCGATAAAGGCATCGTGATTCCGGACAGCATTTCGCAAGGATTCCCATCATAAGTGTTTGGCACACACACTTCATCCGTATTGACCTGCCGCTGGACGCGCAGCCCCCCCTGTCCCACAAAAAAAGGGCCCGCACGGAGCGGGCCCAACATTAGGAGGAGAGTGGAAAAAGAGGGCGTCCCTGCCCCGTGTGCCTCTTCCGTGATCAGCTGCCGATCACACCACCGTCGTCCTTGGTGATGACCACCGTGGCGGAGCGGCCGTAGTTGCTGCCGCCCAGGGGCCAGTTGCCCTTGCCAGCGATATCACCAGTGGCGAAATCGCTGGCAGAGATGGTGGCACCCGGATGCTGCGCGTTGATGAACATGGTGGTCTGGTCCGGGGTGGTGATGACGCCGGTGATCTCCTGGCCCAGGGGGCCGGTGAAGAAGCGACGGATCTCGCCCGTGAACGGGTTGGCCGCCAGCATCATATTGTTGCCCATCATGACGTAGGTGGGGTTGGAATTGACCACGCTTTCGCTCATGTCCGTCTGAATCCATAGACGGCTGTCTGCGTCGACCCACAAACCGTCCGGCGAGCTGAAGATGTTGTCATCATTCAGGGCCTCACCATTGGCATCGAATCCACCGACCAGGGGATCCTCGCTGGTATCACCGGCCAGCACGAACAGATCCCAGGTGAAACTCAGTGCAGCGGGATTGTTGCTGTCCTCGCTCCAACGGATGATCTGGCCATGACGGTTGGGACCGCGGGGGTTGGCTTCGTCGGTGTTCTCGGCAGTGCGTCCGCTGTTGTTGGTCAGGGTGAAGTAGACCTCACCGGTGTTGGGATCCACCGCGCCCCATTCAGGGCGGTCCATCTTGGTGGCACCCACCGTGTCGGCGGCCAGACGCGTGTTCACCAGGACATCGGCCTGGCTGCTAAACAGCGGCGCGACCAGCGGACCCTGGCCGAACACCAACGGCAACCATTCACCGGTACCATCGTCGTTGAACTTGGCCACGTACAGGACCCCGGAATCCAGCAGGTGACCACCAGCGGTCGCAGCAAAATAGGACTGCGCGGAGACGTACTTGTAGATGTACTGATTACCGGAGTCATCGCCCGAGTAGCAAACCACCGGCTGACCCTCGGCGGCGGGCTGGAATACCACACCCTCGTGGGCGAAACGGCCCAGGGCGGTGCGTTTCACCGGCGTGCTTGCGGCATTGAAGGGATCAAATTCCACCATCCAGCCGAAGCAGTTGGGCTCGTTGCGATAGTCCTCCAGGGCATTCGCTCCAGTGGGCGTCACATCGAAGCGCGCGTACAGATCGTCGTTGGTGGACGGATCCACGTCCGCCCGTTCCCAGCCGTAACGCGAGAATTCATTGGTGCTCACGCCATAGCGGGCCTGTTCTCGGGGACGCTCGGCACTGGTCCTGAAATAACCGGCCCAGTTCTCCTCGGACATCACGTAGGTGTTCCAGGGGGTCACACCGTGGCCGCAGTTGTTGAGCGTGCCACGGGTCATGGTGCCGGTGGAATCATACTTGGTCTTGACGAAGTCGGTACCGCGCACGGGACCGGAGATCTCCATGGGGGTCAATGCAGTGATGCGACGATTGTAGCTGTCAGCCACCACGGCCCATTCGCCGCTCAGCTGCTTCTGTACGCGCACCACGGTCACGCCGTGGCCATTCATTTCCGTTAGCACCTCGTCCGCAACACGACGTATGACACCGCCGTCATCATAGGTCGGCACCTGGCTGCGGGTCAGCGCCTGGCCCACGGCGGAGGCGTGCATGTAGCGGGGTTCCACGTACTCGTGGTTCATCACCAGCAGGCCGTCTTCGGAGCTGCCCTCGTAGGGATCGGTACCTTCGATGGGGAAAAAGTGCATGCCGTCGTGGTGGGAACCGATGGCATCGCCCTGCTGCGCTCCGGTCAGGGGGAGATCATAAAGAATCGTGGGATTGCTGATGGAGCGACCCCACTCGGCGATCACCTGGGTGCTGTAGCCATCGGGCACGGCCACGGTGTCAGCATCGCTCACCGGGACGGCATCGAAGCCCAGCAACTGGACGGAGGTGTCAGTGCCGGCAGGAGTGGAAGAGGAGCTGGAATTACAGCCGCTGAGGGCCACGCCGCCGAAGATACCGGTAATGGCGGTGGCCAGGCTGCCCTTGAGCACCGTGCGGCGGCTCATGCGGGCTTCCACCACGTCGGCGAAGCTGCGGTTATTGGAAAAATTGGTTTCCGGCTCGTCGCCGTCGCCGTTATCGATAATCGGACCAATGGTCTTGTTGCTCATGTGGATCTCCAAGTATGAGTCATGGTGGAACAGACCCCGAGATCCTAGAGATGCACGATGACCGAATGACGATGATTAGGTAGATGAATCGTGACAATGGCGCGGACAAATATGACAGCGCAGGGAAGTGCTAACCAGTTCACGAATGGCGCCGCGGCATTGTCCGGCTGCCCGCACGGGCCGGTCGCGCCCGAGCTGAGAGGAGAGAGAAAGATCTCGTGAGCGTGGTGCCGCGCTGGCGGATCACAAACTGCCGGAGATACGCACAGACACTCGGCCGTCACGACCCGGGTTGCCGATCATGCGCAGGGCCTGTGCGATGTTGGGATGGGCGTCGTCACGGGTACCGGCGACACCGTCCACCTGGTAGACACCCGCGACGGACAGCTGCACCACGCCCTCGGCGATCAAGGGACCTCCCTGGTCGCGGACATCGAGACGCAAGCCACCCTCACCGTCATCAATGATCTCCGCACGCAGGTCACCCAGGGGCAGGGCCTCGGGCAGTCCGGCGGCGGCATCGATCCAGCCCAGCACGCCCCGGGCCTCGCGCACATGCCCCTGGTAGTCCGCACGGTAATGGGACAGGTCCAGCACCAGGCGGCCGTCCAGGCTCACCGGCCAGGTAAGGAAGGGCGTGATGGCCAGGGTGGCCGGGAGATCGCCGCGCACATCCCTGAACTGAATGGTGGACACACCCAGTGCCAGATGCCCCGCCGCACGCCCGCCCGGTGGGGTCGCCTGCAGATCCCAGCCCAGGCGGGCGGTAAACAGGCTGCCCGGTGTAACGCGCCAGCGCAGGTCGCTGAGCACCAGCCCGCCGGGCATGTGTAACTGCCCCGCGCCACCGTTCCAGAGCGTGCCGGAGATGCCGTGCAACTCGACCCCCACCGGCGTCATGCCCCGCTCCCGCACCTGCTCCCAGACCAGTCCCGCCGGCAGCAGGCTGATCAGGAACAGCCCGTAGGCCAGCAGGCCGATAATGAGCCAGGCCAACCAGCGGCGCTTGTGGGTGCGTTCAGTTTTCAAATCGGAGTCTCGTGAGTATGTACGGGGTGAGGCGAAAGGCGTCAGGCGTCAGGCGTCAGGCGTCAGGCGTTTGATGGTAGGCCGTAGGCCGGATAAGCGCAGCGCATCCGGCGCATCGAGTGGGCAAGGCTGATCACGCAGAGATCGCAAAGACGCGGAGCACGCAGAGATTTTTTTGATCAATAACTCTTTGCGCCCTCTGCGTCTCCGCGATCTCTGCGTGTCCAGATCTGCTGACATCGGCCTGTGTCTTTGTTTCCCACTTCCCAATTCACACTTCACCCTTCAGCTCACCCTTCCAGGGTAAGTCGCGCATTGACCCGTCCCGGGGCCGCCTGACGATCCACCACCAGGCTGGTGACGCGGATGCCGTGGCCTGACTCCAGGCGACCGAGCCAGCCCATAAGTTCGTCGAAGGGGGCCTCCTCCAGCCACACCCGTACCGTACTGGCGCCTTCGGGCTGTACCCGGCGCACGGTGCCGGTCAGCGCGCCTTCCCGCACGGTGCGGTCGATCACCCCGAGGAGGGACTGACCCGCTTCGGGACCGGCGGATGCCGACGCCGGGCTGACGCCCAGTTGCGCGGCCGCCTGCTGCATCCAGGCCACATCCGCACGCTGAGCCTGGACCGCCTCGGCCAAGCGTTCGGCACGATCGCTCAGGGGCAGCCAGATGAGCGCGTAGGGCAGGATGACGATCAAAAGCAGGCCGCCAAGCATCAGGATGCGTCGATCCCGTTGGGACAATCCCAGCCACCAGTGCTTCATGAACCAGCCCTCCGGATCAGGATGCGGCTTTCCACCCGGTCGTCCCGGGCACTGGCCGACTGGATCTCCACCGCCCAGGCGGCATCGGTTTCCAGGCGCTGCTTGACCTGGTCGAGGCTTTGCAGACTATCCAGCTCAAGGTCCACGTCCACCTGGCCGGGCCGGTAACGCAGGCTCTGGATACGCAGACCCGATACCTGGGCCAGCAGGGGCGCCGCATGGCCCAGGGTGTCACCCAGGTCTCCTGCGCCGGTGGTTCCCTCACCGCCCGCCCGGGCCGCCAGGATGCTTTCCATCTGGCGCCGGGGGTCACCGCCGGCACGACTGCCGGGCAAGGCCCGTTCGTAGATCTCCCGCATCTGGGCATCCAGTTCGGCCCGTTCGCGTTCCAGGCGATTGACCTCCACACCCACCAGGGCAGTCTGCACCAGGGCCCAGGCCACCAGCACGGCCGCTGCCGCCCGCCAGGGGCGCCACAGGCGACCCAGTTGTTCACGGCGGCTGTAGGGGCCGGAGAGCAGGTTAAAGGGCGGGCGGGCGGGCAGTTGCCGAGCGATGACCTCAAGCAGGGACTGCGCGCTGTCGCGGTGCTCCACGGACACCCCGTCCAGGGTATCCAGGGCCGCATCCGATTCCCGGCGTCCGCCGTGACACATCACCACCAGCCTCTCGGGCGGCCCTGCCTCCCCGGCCTCCCGGAGGCGCATCTGCACCAGCATCGCGGCATTATCCCGGTCCAGGGCCATGCCCTCGTCGCCCCCGGTGTTCAACCAGGCCTCGTCCTCTTCCAGCCACAGCAACCAGGCGTTGGGCTCATGGGGTAACAGGGCCGTCTCCGGCACCAGGCTACGGGGGTCGAGACCCGCCTCGTGTAGCGCTTCACGCCACAGATCCATTTGCTCCCGGGACACCACCGCCACTGCGATACTGCCATCTTCGTGCCGGGGGCCTGGCACACAGTGCAGGGCCTCCACGTCACCGGCCAGCTGGTCCTCCAAGGCATAGGGCAGGGCGCGGGCCAGGGCACGTGGGTTGCGCGCAGGGACATGGACCCGGGTGAGCAAGACCTGCTCGCCCGGCGTCAGCACCACAGGGACGCTACCCCGGGCCCGCTCGGCCAGGACGGCCAGTGGCGCCTGACCGGCCTCCAGGATCTCGCCCGCCTCGTCGATCAGGACGAAGGCGGCGGGTCCCTCCTGCCCAGAGAGGCGCAACAAAAGGGTTTGCTGACTCATGCTCCTGCACTCCGGTTCAAGGGCATCTCTAATTATTCTGAGTGCGTCAGATTGGACGCTCAAACTCGTGCTATCAAGGCGCAAATCGCACGTAATCGCGTGCTATTGCGAAGATTTGCAACGCCGAGAGCGCGAATTTGAGTGTTCAAGATGCGTGCTCACGAATAGTTAGAGGTGCCTTCAAGTCTGTTGCCAGGCCGTTTCCCTGTCGGGAACACGGCATCGGGGATACACACAATGCAGACAGCCCGCGCGTATTTCCAGCCCGTGTGGAGATGTCTGGATACTCACGGGCAAGCCTGCCCTCGTCGAATCAATCATCACAAGTCCCCTGGCTGCGCCACAACACCCGCCCATCGCCGCTGTCCAGCAGGCTGCACATCAGGAAATTACGCCCGGCCAGCTCCGCGTGGACCCCCAGACGGAAATACCGTGACCGGGTTTCCGCAGCCTCCATGTCGGGAAAGGCCTCCTGTAACAGCGGAGTGGCAAATTCCAGGTTCATGGTCGTCCCACTTGGCAGTGCAGTGAGGTGAGGTGACAACACCCCCCACAGGGCAGGGTTCACCCCCTGCACGCGGCGCAACTCCGCGGCCATGACCATGGGCCGGTTGGCGCTCAGGTAGGGAGGCGTGGCGAGACGGTAGACGGGATCGTCGGTCTCCGAATTCATCCAGTCCTGCACCGACGCAGTCAGCTGTTCCGGGTCGACGGCCAGTTCCGGATTCTCTCCCCGGACCAGCTCCAGCATGCGCATGAATCCATCGGCCGCCGCCTGATTCGCACCGGACAGGTTATTGAGATTAAAGCGACAGTGCATGTCTTCCAGCCAGATCTCCATGCGCGCCTCTTCAAGCTCCACCCACAGGGGCGGCGAGATGCAGCCCTCCCAGGGCAGATCCTGTTCCGCCCCTTCCCCGGACATCAGGCCCAGGGCGTAGCCCTCCGCTGCCAGGGCGATGAGGTAGGCCTGGTCCTGGCCCAGCACGTTGCCAGCACGGCGAATATCCAGGTGCTGTCGGGACACCATGGCCGCCGCCGCCAGGGTGGCCAGGACCACCACCAGCAGGGCGGTGATCAGTGCGACTCCGCGCTGATCACGGGCGCAGGCCTGATGGCGCGGCGCGGATCTCATGGCAGGACATACCAGCGGGTCAGCTGGGCGCCGTCCGCCAGCTCCAGGGTCAGCTCCACCGCCCTGGGCAGGGCCTCCGGGGCGCCCGGACTGATCTCCAGGGGCCAGGTCTCGGACACGGCGAAGGCGCCTGTCTCGTCCGTGTGGTGAAACCGCAGGCTCCAGCCCCGCACTGCCAGCACGGCAGACTCAGGCTGCTGGGCATCATCCGCCCCCACCACCGGCATCACCCCCTGGGGCTCGGCGGGATTCACGCCATCCAGCCCGCTCCAGTACAGCCGGTAGAGACGCTCCTCACGGACCTCCCAGGCCACCCGCTGCAGGCCCGAGGGGCCTCCGGCCCGCACCAGGTCCAGGCGTGGCTGGTCGCTGAAGGGGCTGAAGCGCAGCGGCGCGCGCACATCGCCGTACTCGTCACGCACCGGACGGGCCAGCACCTGTTCCAGGTCACGACCCAGCAGACTGAATGCCATCTGCAGTTCCGCCAGGGCTCGGGAGGCCCGGTCCGTGTGCTGGCGGGCATCCAGTACCGCCCGCAGTCCCCCGTAGGCCATAACCGCCACCACGCCGAACACCGCCATGGCCACCAGCAATTCCAGGAGCGTAAAACCACGCTGCCCTGGGGACCTTGAAGTTCCGGGCCACGGGTTCATCGGATGAACCCCACAACCCGGGCGAGGGGTGGGCGGTCGGGCTCATCCCGGTCACTCACCGACACCTCCACCCGGATCAGGCCGCCCAGGGTGATGCCTTCCAGCTCAAGCGGGGCATCGCTCAAGGTCGCCTGCCAGTACCAGGGCTGCTCACCCATGTGGCTGACGCCATCGCGACTGCCGAGGCTGGCGGGTTCCAGGCCGATCCGGTAACGGGCCAGCTGGTTCATGGCCACCCAGTGGGCGTGGGTGCGATCCCGCAGGTAGACCGCGTTGGCGGCGTTCTGGCTGCTCACCTTGATCAGCGCACCCAGGGCCACCGCCAGGATGACCACCGCCACCAGCACCTCCAGCAGGGTGAACCCACCCTGGCCTCGGGCACGGGCACGGGCACGGGCACGGGATGCCGGGGGCCGAATCACAGGCGCCTCAACTCGATGCGTCCGCCGGGCAGGCCGCGCAACACCCAGGATGCCTGCCGGGCGCCCTCCACGCCGATCTCCAGTTCGAAGGCGGTCATCTCGCCACCGGCGCCGATGATGACCTGGGCACCAGGGTTCTGCGCATCCCGCGGCAGCGCCACACGGGTGCCCTCCACGAACAGGTTGAAGGCCACCCCCAGGTCTTCCAGGTCGCGACGCCTGAGGGTCGGGTCTTCCTCCACCGGCAACCATTCATAGGTGCGATCAGCCACCCTGTAGCGGCGCAGGAACACATAGGCGTGTTCCGTAAAACCCATGGCCTGTTCCCGGGCCGTGAGAATCCCCTCGTCGCGCACCAGTTCCAGCAAGGCCGTCACGCGGCGCGCCTCCTGTTCCAGCACCCGGTCCTGTCCGCCGCCACCCATGCCGATGACCGCAAAGCTGGCCATGATGCCGATGATGAACAGCACCACCACCACCTCGATGAGGGTGAAGCCCCGCGGCGCGAGGTGGCGTGGGAACCAGGCAGATGAGGGCGACGTACGCACCGATCAGTCGATGTTCCAGTTGCCGATGTCGGCGTTCACCCCATCACCGCCCGCGCGGCCATCGGCGCCCAGGCTGTAGATGTCGATCTCGCCATGACGGCCTGGATGGGCATACTCGTAAGGATTGCCCCAGGGGTCGGTGGGCAGGCGATCCATGTACCCGCCGGCGCGCCAGTTGCGGGCCTCCGGCGCGGTGGTGGGACGTTCCACCAGGGCGCGCAGGCCCTGCTCCGTGGTGGGATAGCGGAAGTTGTCCAGGCGATAGAGGTTTAAGGACTGTTCCAGGGTGCGGATGTCATTGCGCGCCTTGGTGATGCGCGCCTCGTCGGGACGATCCATGATGCGCGGCACCACGATGGCCGCCAGGATGCCGAGAATCACCACCACCACCATGACCTCGATGAGGGTGAAGCCGCCCATGCGGCGGGATTTGTGTGCGATGCTGTGTTTCATGACTGGATCCATACCTCGTGCGCTGCGTTATCTCATAGTCTGACATTCTGCCATGGCTATCGCATGAACCTGCCCTTATTCGCGAGCCTGCGGCACTGGTCGCTGCCCCTGGCACTGGTCCTGGCCACGCTTCTGGCCCAGTCACTGGGCTCATTGGAAACGCTGCGCCTGGAGCGGGGCCTGTGGCTGGAACAGCCCTGGCGCCTGGTCACCGGGCAGCTCATGCACCTGGGCTGGATCCACCTGGCCATGAACCTGGCCGGCCTGGGGGTGGTCTGGCTCCTGTTTGCCCGTCACCTGCGGGCCTGGCAGTGGTGGCTCACGGTGCTGATCTGCGGGGCGGGCGTGAACCTGGGCCTGCTGGCCTTCTCCACATCCATCGACTGGTACGTAGGCCTGTCCGGGATCCTGCACGGCCTGCTGGCGGCGGGCGCCCTGGCCGGGCTGCGGCGGGATCCCCTGGCAATCTGGATCCTGGTGATACTCGCCATCAAGGTGCTTCTGGAGCAATTCGTCGGCAGCGACAACCTGACCGGCGCACTCATCGGTGCACCGGTCATCGTGGACGCACATCTCTACGGTGCCCTCACCGGCCTGCTGCTGGCGACCCTGTGGCGTCTGACCCGTCGCAGCCACGGATAGATCAGACCCAGGAGCAACAGACCGGGACTCAGGGAGCCACCACCACCGCCCCCGGTTCGGGTTGTACTCGCGAAATCTGCTGAAACACCACCCACGGTCAGGGTGGTGACCGTCCGGGTGGCAAAGGACGATGCGGCCTGATGCCGGACGCAGATTGTCCCGCCAGGGGCGACGTAGCCAGGCTCCGTGGTGAAGCCGGAGATGCCGCATCCCAGACTGTACTCACCACCACTGACCATCACCGGGGCCGGCGCATCGATCCCCTCCATGGCCACGCTCGACGAGATGACCGTCTCACTGACACCTGTCTGGTCCTGGGGCGCGAAACTGAAAGACTCCGGCTGGGTATCGGAAAAACCGGTGAGGCTGACGAAGGCGCTGCGATGATTGCCGAGACGCACCACCGTGGCAGCGGGATGTTCCGGCCGCGGCGCGCTCAGGTGACGCAGACACAGGTCCTCGCCGTTCTCGATGCTGCCATCCACCGCGGTGAACACGCCGTTGCAGCCAATGCTGTATTCACCTCCCTCCACGGAGAGGTCCAGTGTTCCGGCGCTGTCGACCACCACGTCCGTTGAGACCTGGAGTACATTCGCCTCCACACCCTCCACGGACGCAAACGCCAGGGGTGTGGGACGACCGCCAGGATCGGCTGTGGCCCCCAGGGCCAGGGCCGCATTTAGGAGTCCTGAGCCACAGGCATCCACCCCGGGGCAATCGAATCCCACAGGGAAGGCGGTGACGTTGTCTACGATGCGCTCGAACAGGGTCTGGCGGTTCAGGCCAGGGTTGCGGCTGAGCAACAGGGCCGCCACGCCGGACACCATGGGCGCGGACATGCTGGTGCCGGATTTAAAGCCGTAGCCATGGCCCGTAGGATAGTCATCGCCCAGACCTGCTGTGGCTAGAATCTCATTACCGGGTGCGGTGATATCCACGGCCGTCCCGTAACTGCTGTAGGCGGCACGGGTGCCATCCTGTTTGCTGGCCGCAACGGTCAACACACCACCGCAACTGCCCGGAGCCACCGGGGCGGGACTGTCTGTGTCACCGGTGTTGCCCGCGGCGGCTACTACCAGGGCATCACGCCCATTGGCGGCATGGATGGCGTTCTGCAATGTCATGGCGCACGAGCCGCCACCCAGGCTCAGGTTGATGATGCGTGCCGGGTGGGGGTTAGCAGGCAGGGCAGCGTCGGGCACCCCCGCGGCCCAGCGGATACCATCGGCGATATCCGAGGTATAGCCACCGCACTTGCCCAAACCCCTCACCGGCAGAATCATGGCCCCCCTGCTGATGCCCGCCACGCCTTGGGCGTTGTCAGTGGCGGCGGCGATGACCCCCGCCACGTGGGTACCGTGCCAGGAACTCCTGGCTTCACGACAGCCGAATTCCGACAGGGCCTCGGCCTCACTCGCTGTGATCCAGTCCCCGGGGTCGGTGGCGTTCCCATCCCTGCCATCACCGTCATTGGCAGTAAAAAACACCCCTTCGGGGTCCTCGTCCACGAAGTCGTAGCCGGGCAGCACCTTGCCCACCAGATCTGGGTGCAGGAAACGGATACCGGTGTCCACCACGGCCACGGTGACCGCATCCCCCACGGACAGCCCCCAGGCCCCTTCGGCGTCGATGCCATAGGTGCCTGCCCCGACCGGTTTCAGGTGCCATTGCTGTGCATACAGGGGATCGTCGGGCACCTGAAGGGGGAACAGACGCACATCGGGCTCCGCGTAATCCACCCCAGGCAACGCGGCCATGGCGGCCGCCATGGCCTGCACCTGTTCCAGCGGCATGGTCCTGGGCAGACGTACCACGTCGGCACCCCCGGACATGGCCCGTTGCCAGGACACATCCTGCCCCACCACGGTGGACAAGGCGGCGAGCCGTTCCCGGGCGCGGGGGGTCGGTCCGCCATCAGCCAGCACCGCCGGGCGCATGGTCTCACTCACCTTGATGATGATGCGATCGGTGGGGGTGGCTTGGGCCGTGGCGATGCCCAGGCAGGCGAATGCCAGGGCGGCGATGCCCAGGGTCTTTCGATATCGTTTCATGGACCTATTCCGGAGATTGATGCGTCACGCGGCGGTCTTCCTCCACGTACGCGATGACGGGATCGGCCGCCAACCGCTGGAGGATGGTTTGCGCCTGTGACGCAGTCACCGGGTCGGCAGTAACCAGCACATGCCCTCCACCGCTCATTGGACGCAGGTAGACCAGCATCGTTCCAGCCGTTCGGGACAGATGGTCCAGACCCTCGGACGAGCCGGGGTCCAGCCCGGCCTCCGGGACAGGCACCACGATGAGACGCAGTACCCCCGCCACCTCCCGGACCGGCTCACCGTTGAGCTTGCAGCCCGTGATCCACAGGGCTGCAAGACCCCCGAACAGCAGGCGACGTCTGCGCATCATGATTCAGTTCACCAGCTGGTTGAGTTCGAAGATGGGCAGCAGGATGGCCAGCACGATCACCAGCACGATCAGGCCCATGGCCAGAATCAGCACCGGCTCGAGGATGCCCATGATCATGCCGATGCGCGCCTCCAGTTCCCGCTCCTGGTTCACCGCCGCGCGCTCCAGCATGCTGTCCAGACTGCCGCTGGACTCACCGCTCTTGATCAGATGCACGGTGATGGGCGGGAAGTAGCCGGTGCGCTCCAGGGCGTTGCCGATGCCCGAGCCCTCGCGCACCCGCTGGGCCACGGTCTCGATGGCGGCACGCATGGGCAGGCTGGCCACCACCTGGGCGGAGATGCGCAGGGCCTCCAGCACGGAGACACCACTGGCGGAGAGGATGGACAGGGTGCGGGCAAAGCGGGCCGTGTTCATGCCCCGGACCATGCGCCCGGCCAGGGGCATGCGCAACAGCACACGATGCCAGCCGGCCTTGGGACCGGGACGTTTCATCAGCCAGCCCCAGCCGACACCCGCCAGCACCAGGGCGATCAGGATCAACACGCCATATTCGCGCAGACCATCACTCACCGCGATCAGGGTGCGGGTCAGCCAGGGCAGCTCCTGTCCGATGCCCTGGAACACCTGCACCACCTCCGGGACCACGTAGGTCAGCAGGGCCACGGTGACCAGCAGGGCCATGGTGGTGAGGATGGCGGGATAGAACAGGGCCAGCTGGATCTTCTGGCGCATCTGCTGGCGGTTTTCCGTGTAATCGGCCAGACGCTCCAGCACCACGTCCAGATGCCCGGACTGTTCGCCGGCCTCCACGGTGGTGCGGTAGATGTCTGGGAACACGTGGGGGAAATCCCCCAGGCCCCGGGCCAGGCTGTGACCCTCCATGACCCGGGTGCGCACGGCCATGAGCATGCTGCGAATACGGGGCTTCTCGCTCTGGCGTGCCACGGTGCCCAGGGATTCCTCGATGGGCAGACCCGAACGCACCAGGGTGGCCAGCTGGCGGGTGAGCAGGGCCAGGTCCATGGCCCCGATACCACGAGAGAGCCCCGGCATGCGCACGCGCCGTCCTTCCCGGCTTCTGACCTCCTCCACATCAAGAGGCGTCAGCCCGCCCTCGCGCAGCTGCTGGCGTACCTGGCGCGGCGTGTCGCCTTCGAGGACCCCCCGGACCTCCCGGCCCGTGGGGTTGAGTGCGGTGTATTCAAAGGCGGGCATTTGAGTACAGTGGCAAGTGGCTAGTGGCTAGTGGCAAGGAAAGGCAAAAGACTTCCTCCCTCTCCCTCAGGGAGAGGGCCGGGGTAAGAGTGGTGTTCCTTGCCACTTGCCACCTGCCACTTGCCACTGGTTTCAATCTTCCTTCGTCACGCGCAGCACCTCTTCAACCGTCGTATGGCCGGCGAGGATGCGGCGCAGGCCATCGGCGCGGATGCTGGGGCCGTGAGCGCGGGCGTGGTGTTCCAGTACCTGCTCACCGGCGCCGTCGTGGATCAGGCCGCGCAGGGTGTCGTCCACTTCCACCAGTTCGTAGATGCCGGTGCGACCCCGGTAGCCCAGGCCATTGCAGTGATCACAACCCACGGACTTGTACAGGGTGGGTGGGGCATCCTTCGGCAGGCCCAGCAACTCGCAATCGGTGGCGCCGGCCTCGTAGGGCTGCTTGCAGTGGTCACACAGCAGACGCACCAGGCGCTGGGCCAGGATCGCCACCAGGGTGGAGGACAACAGGAACGGCTCCACGCCCATGTCCCGAAGCCGGGTGATGGCGCCCACGGCGGTGTTCGTGTGCAGGGTAGAGAGCACCAGGTGGCCGGTGAGACTGGCCTGCACGGCGATCTGTACCGTCTCCAGGTCGCGGATCTCGCCCACCATCACCACGTCCGGGTCCTGGCGCAGGATGGCGCGCAGGCCCCGGGCGAATGTCATGTCCACCTTGGGGTTGATCTGGGTCTGGCCGATGCCGTCCAGGTCGTATTCGATGGGGTCTTCCACCGTGAGGATGTTGCGGCTGCGGTCGTTGAGCTGGGTCAGCCCTGCATACAGGGTCGTGGTCTTGCCCGAACCGGTGGGGCCGGTCACCAGGATGATGCCGTGGGGCCGGTGGATCGCCCGTTCCATGACGGCCAGGGTCTTGCCGTCCATGCCCAGGTGGGTGAGATCCAGGCGGCCCGCCTGCTTGTCCAGCAGACGCAGCACCACCCGCTCGCCATGGCCTGAGGGCAGGGTCGATACGCGCACGTCCACGGCCCGCCCGGCCACCTTCAACGAGATGCGCCCGTCCTGGGGAAGGCGCTTCTCTGCAATATCCAGGCGCGCCATGACCTTGATGCGGGAGGTGATCAGGGGCGCCAGCACCCGGGGCGGTTCCAGGATCTGGCGCAACACCCCGTCCACCCGAAAGCGCACCGTAAGCCGGCTTTCATAGGGTTCGATGTGGATATCCGAGGCGTTTTCCTTCACTGCCTCGGTGAGCAAGGCGTTGATGAGCCGGATGATGGGCGCATCGTCCTCGGTCTCCAGCAGGTCCTCGGGCTCGGCCAGGCTGCGAGCGACACTGTCCAGGTCCTCCTCGCCGCCCATGTCGCCCATGAGCTGCATGGCATCACTGGAACTGCGCTCGTAGCGCTCCCGCAGCAGGACCTCGAAACGGGCGTCGCTGACCATCTCGATGCGCATGGGACAGGCCAGATGCCGACGCAGCTCGGTCAGGGTCTGGCTGCTCACCCCGGCGCGACAGGCCACCGACACGCTCTCTCCCGGGGCCTCCAGCACCACCACCCCGTGGCGGCGCGCAAAGCCGAAACTTACGCCCTGCACCGGCGCAGGGACACCGGCCTCGTCGTACAGACTTGCGGACAGTTCACCGCTATCCATGGAGGGGGATCCGCTCATGGCCGGGCCGGCGGCGGTCTCACGTCGATACCGGCCGGGTGCGGAGCCGCGCCAGCTGCCTCATAGGGGGGCGGCAGATCCAGCAGTTCTTCCCAGGGGGGCAGCACGGGGATTTCGTCATCGGACATCATCAGCACCCCCCGCTGCCGGGCACTGAGCTGCTCGGCGCGGATGTAGGAATACTTGGTGGCGGTGAGACGATCCTGCACCGCGGGGTCGCGCACGATCACCGGATGCAGAAACACCATCAGGTTGCGTTTTTCCTTGCGCGCGGAATCATATCTGAACAGCCGGCCGACGCCGGGGATATCGCCCAGGCCGGGGACCTTGTCCTGGGTCTGCACCAGCACATCGTCAATGAGCCCGCCCAGCACCACCATCTGCCCGTCGTCCACCATGACGATGGTGCGCAGGCTGCGCTTGTTGGTAATCAGATCGGCGGCGGCACTGGCACCCGGCGCGATCTGGGAGACCTCCTGCTCGATCTCCAGGCGAATGGCGTTGCCCTCGTTGATCTGGGGTTTGACTCGCAGCTTCACGCCCACGTCCTGGCGCTGGATGGTGTCGAAGGCCTGGCCGGACTGTTCAATGGAGCGCCCTGCGATGAAGGGTACGTTCTGGCCTACCACGATCTCCGCCTCCTCGTTGTCCATAGTCATGAGACTGGGGGTGGAGAGGATGTTGCTGGAGGAATCCCCGGCCAGGGCGCGTACCAGGACGGCGATCTGGGTGGAGCCGGAGCTGCCCATGCCGCCCAGGAAGGCTCCATCGCCCAGGTTCGGCGGTGCCGCCACGGCACCCCGCAGAAAGGCATCGATGCCGCCGGCCAGGTTCACGATCCCGGACCCCTGGCGATTAAAGTTCACGAGCCCCACGCCGCTGTTACGGTCGCCAATCCCCCACTGCACACCCAGCTCGCTGGCCTTCTCCCAGGACACCTCGGCAATGACCGCCTCCACCAGCACCTGGGCCCGGCGCACATCCAGCTGCTGGATCACGGCGCGCAGGTCCCGCACCACATCCGGCGGGCCGTTCAGCACCAGGGCGTTGGTGCTCTCGTGGGCCTGGATGTTGATGCCCCCCGGACTGCGGGTGGCGGCACCTTCCGTACTGCCGGGCAGGTCCATGCCGTCCAGCAGACCCTTGAGCACCTCGGCCAAGTCCTCCGCGTTGGCATAACGCAGATACACCACCTGGGTATTGCCACCCTCGATACGGGTATCCAGGTGGGAGATCATGGCGCGCATGGCCACCCGGCGCTTGGGATCGCCGCCCAGCAGGACGCTGTTGGTGCGCTCATCGGCCACCATCTGCACCCGGCTGCGTGTCTGTTCCCCGCCGCCGTGCAGGCTGGACAGCACCCGCACCACCTCCGCGGCCGAGGCATGGCGCAGGGGGATCAGCTCCAGTTCCTCGCGTCCATCCAGATCGATACGCGCCACAAGGTCCGCGATGCGCTCGGCATTGCCGGCACTGTCGGAGATGATCAACACATTGGATTCCGCGGAGGCCACCAGGTGGCCGCTCTGGGGCACCAGGGGACGCAGGATGGGCACCAGTTGAGCGGCATCCACATGTTCCACCTTGATGACGCGGGTGACATATTCATCCCCACTGCCGCTGCGCGGTGGTGCCACCGTGGGCACCTCGGCCTGCTTGGCCTGCACCTCGGGGACCAGTTTCACCACCCCCTCACCAGGCACCGCCGCGAAGCCATGGATGCGCAACACCGAGAGAAAGATGCGGTAGAGCTCATCGCGGCTTACCGGTGCACCCGAGATCACCGTCACCCGGCCCCGCACCCGGGGATCCACCACGAAATTCGTGCCGGTCTCCTCGGAAACCATGCTGATCAAGGCCTGCAGATCCGCCTCCTTGAAGTTGAGCACAATCTTGTCGTCCTCGGCCGCAAGAGGCAACGCCAGTAGCAGCAACAGGCCCAGGGCGGCAGCCCGGCATACCCAGACCCGCATCACAGGTCACTCCGCTCGATCAAACTCATCACATCTCCTCTACACCGGATCATTGGCCCACCTCCACCACGACGGTGTTGGGTCGGCCGTTGCGTTCGATATCCAGAACCAGCTGCTGTGCCCCGGCAAGCTGCCCCATGAGCGCGGCGGGGTCATCAATACCCGCCAGGGTCACTCCATTGATCCCGGTCACCACATCACCCGGACGAAGTCCCGCCTGTCGGAACATACGCGCTTCTCGCCTGGGCGAGATGGCGAAGCCGCGGAGGGCACCATCCTGCATCACCGGCTGGGCCTGGACCATGTCGAACAGGGCGCTGGGATCCTCCAGCCACTGCTGACGGACGGAACTCGGAATACTGCCCCCGATCGCTGCGGAGGCAACAGGTTCCGGCGCAGACACCGCCGCGGCAGTCGGGGGCGCATCCCGGGGCAGGCGCATCTGTTCGAAGCGCCCAGCCCGGCGCAGCACAACGCGATCTGCATGAATCTGCTCCAGTGTCGCGCCACCGGGCAGCTCCGCCCCCAGGATGTAGTGCTGTTCATTGCCCTGTTCATCGGCGATCAGCGCCATACTGCGCCGTTGCGCTGTGTCGGCTACCACCCCCTTGAGGCTCAGGCTCAGCCGGGTGTCTGGGGTGTCCTCGGGCACGGGGGCGCTGCCCCCGGGTCCGGCCTCGGCCTGGCCAAACAGGTGCAGTCCCGCCACCCGGGCCAGATCGTCGGCGACCGGTGCCGAGGAGGACTCCCGCACATCAACTCCGCTGAAGGGGTCGAGGGTCGTCTGGGGCAACACAGTAGCTGCCGGCACCAGCAGGGTCCAGGTGAGGCGGGCCAGGGCGTAGGCCAGCAACAACACCAGCGCGAGGGTCACCCAGCCTGCCAGGTGCGCCGGGTTCATCCCCTGCCAGCGGCTGGACAAGGCACTCAACTGCATGGTCGAAACCTCACGCCAGGGCAGCTTGATCTGGTTTGTTGCAGGGAATCCATCAGGCGAGTGTACTCCGCGCCCCATCGCAGCATCCATAGGGCTTATGGGCAGGTGCCGGAAAACCTTACAGGGGGATGGATCAGGGAGGGGGATTATTCACTGCTCACATGACTGCAGGATGACTCGGCCGGCCAGACAGACGGCGTGACGTTTTTACAGCGGAGTTCGTTATACTCGAGCAATGAAGACACAAAAGACGGACGAGCAGACCATGGATATCCGCAGACGTGGGGATCGCCGCAACTGGAGCCGCCGCCCGGACTATCCTTTTCGGGACAGCACCGGCGAGTGGGTGGTGCACAACCGCCGCCGGGTGGTTGAGCGCCGCACCTCGCGCGCCGCGGGCGCCATGCCTGCCGACACACGGGATCTCAACATGGGCACCCTGCTGCTGCATTACCGGGACCAGGTCATCAACCTGTCCCCCCGGCCCACCGGTTTTCTCATGGGCCGGCGCCAGCAATGTGACCTGGTCCTGGATCAGGATTACGTCTCCCGGGAACATGCCCGGGTGGTGTTCCGTCATGGCCAGTTCGTACTCATCGACCAGAGCCTCAACGGCACCTACCTGCGCCTGCAAAACGGCGAGGTACACCACCTGCACCAGGGAGAACGTGTCGTAACCGGCTCCGGCTATCTGAGCCTCGGCCGCTCGTTGCTGGACAACGGCGACAACCTCATCTATTTCTTCTACCGCGAGCCCCTGGAAGTCGCTGGTTCGACCAGCCAGGGCTAGCAGGCTGTTGAAAAGCCCTCCGGCGGATGCAAGGCAAGGCGGAAAGCGACGAAAAAGCGCAGTGTACATCGGAGTACATGAGCCCAGGTCGTTTAGGCGCTTTGAGCCGCTTTCCAACGCAGCATGGCGCCGCCCGAGGGTTTTTCAACAGCCTGCTAATCAGCCAGGCACCACCGGACCACTAAGCAGCAAGGACTTCCCGCGCATGGCCTTGGGCTGAGGCAAACCCATCAGCTGCAACACCGTGGGCGCGATATTGCTCAGGCCGCCACCGGTCGTCAGGCGCCAGCGATCTCTGTCGATGAGCATCAAGGGCACCGGGTACATGGTGTGCTGGGTGTGGGGTTCACCGGTGACGGGATCCACCATCTCGTCGCAGTTGCCATGATCGGCGGTCAACAGCACCGAAAAACCCCTGGCCTTGGCCGCATCCAGCACACGACCCACCTGGGTGTCGAGCACCTCCACCGCCGCGATCACCGCCTCGCGCACCGCTGTGTGACCCACCATATCGCCATTAGCGAAGTTCACCACGATGAAGCCGTACTGGCCGCTCTCGATGGCCTTGATGGTCTCGTCGGCCACCTTGTCGGCGCTCATGGCCGGCTCCAGGTCATAGGTGGCCACGGGCGGCGAAGGCACCATGACCCGATCCTCGCCGGCGAAGGGCTCTTCCTTGCCACCGTTGAAGAAGAAGGTCACATGAGCGTACTTCTCGGTCTCCGCGCAGTGGAACTGGCGGATGCCGGCGGTGCTGATGGCCTCGCCCAGTGTGATGGACGGGCGCTCCGGCGGGAAACCGATGGGTGAGAGGAAACGCGGGTCGTATTCGGTCAGACAGGTCACCGATACCGGTTTGTAGTCGCCCCGGTCAAAGCCATCGAACTCCGCCATCCCCAGGGCAGCCGCCATCTGCCGGGGCCGGTCATTACGAAAATTGAAGAACACCAGGGAATCCCCCGGGCGCAGTACCCCCTCGGGATCGATCACCCGGGGCTTGATGAACTCATCGGTCTCCCCTGCGGCATAGGCCTCGCTGATGGCGTCCTCTGCTGAGGCCGCAGCCACGCCCTTGCCATGGGCCAGGGCCTCGAAGGCGAGCTGAGTGCGATCCCAGCGCTTGTCACGGTCCATGGCGTAGTAGCGCCCGCTTACGGTGGCGATGCTGCCGCCCGCCTCGGCCAGCTGTGCGTTCAGCTCAACCAGATAGTTGGCGGCACACTTGGGTGCCGTGTCGCGTCCGTCGGTGATCATGTGCACCACGGGCTTCACCCCCAGGCGCCCACACATCTGGATGAGGGCCTGGAGATGTCGCACGTGGCTGTGCACACCGCCATCGGACACCAGGCCCAGCAGGTGCAGGGGGCGCCCCGACTCCCTGGCCGTCAGGGCCGCGCCATTGAGGGCGGAGTTCTCGGCAAAGCTGCCGTCACTGATGGCGTCGTCGATGCGCACCAGATCCTGACGCACCACCGAACCACAACCCAGGGTCAGATGCCCCACCTCGGAATTACCCATCTGCCCGTCAGGCAGGCCCACCGCGCGACCGCAGGCATCCAGGGTGCAATGCACGTGGGTGGAGAAATACTCATCTAGCCGCGGCGTATGCGCCTCCGCGACGGCGTTGTTGATCTTGCTGGGATTGATACCCACGCCGTCCATGATGAGCAGCAAGGTGGGGCAGCGGGGGGTCTTGTGGTCTTCGCTCATGGGGCGTGATTCCGGGTCCGTTGAATGACGGGGCGGCCCGGAGAGCGCAAGGGCTTCGATCCGTGCCGGGGAGGGTATTTTAACAGATGCTTCTGAAGTGTGAGACGAAGGCAAGGGCCCCCTCCCCAACCCTCCCCCGCGGAGCGGGGCC
>SR_TP_S13solDRAFT_1000122_pt1 | contig 41218 bp, 40 predicted proteins | sample SodReaTP_S13sol_FD_11159 | JGI IMG/M metagenome (IMG submission 11159) | reverse complement strand
AAACACCGCCCCAGCATCAACGCCGGGGCGGATCTCTCAAGCCCGGCGACATCCATCAAACAACGTGAAAACACCACCATCAAATTGCGTGAACACGCTCATGAAGTCGGCTACGCGCTGCGTAAACGAAGCGAGCCGCTCCAGGAAATCGTCTGCCTGGATCGCGCCGATCAGGATCACGGATGCGGTGTCGCCGCGGTCATCCACGGTCGTGAATGGCTCTGGATACCAGTCCTTGAACGCAGTCATTCCAATGCCCTTCCTGCCGCCGCCGACACGGCCGCGGTGGGCCATATGGATATTTCCCGCGGAATCTTGCAGAAAAAGCCCGGAGACGCGACGGTCCAGGCCTGATTTTGGCGGATTGATCTCGACCACGATGCTTCGATCATCCTTGGTGGGGTCACCCAGCCCAAGCGCATTCCAGTAGCGGCGTTCGAGTTCGCTGATGGCAACCCAGAGGTTCAGATCCGGCAGCACGTGCCCTTTCGCCTCCAGTCCACCCCCCTGGAACCCTAATTGCAGCATTTCGGTCCTGGCACTGGCTGTTTCCACTCGCCGGGTGAATTCTTCCTGGGCTGCCCTGATGGCTGTTGAATCGGTGATCGTCCTCATCATGCTACGGCTCCCGTGGTCTCCCGCTTCCCCGAACAGTCTGCAACTTTTTGTACTGGAAAAGCAAGTTTCGGTGGCCGTCCTTGCTAGAGTTTGGTCGGTGCCAGGAGACGCCTCCTACGAAAGGCGGGTTTCGGGAACGTCAAGGTCGCTGGACCCCGGGTCAAGCCCGGGGCGACGTATGTAGAGGCGATTACCAGCTCGCCCATGCCTGTAACCCACTAATATTTATAAGATTATAGCCTTGGCGTTGTTTCCGAAATGCCAGTTGATCTGTTATTATGTTTTCAGGTTTGGGTGGATCTGAATTAATGGCTTCCAGCATGCAGCGGAAAACCGGCGTCAAGGTCACCCAGTCGGCGATCCGGCGGGCTGTGGCAAGCTCGACGGCCATTGAAACGGGGCAGAGCGTCAAAGTTCTCGAGCAGAGGCTCAAGCGCGAAGCGCGACAGGTACGTCGCGTGAAGCTGGCTGGCTCCAGCACCAGGTAATTTTCGTGCATCCGCCTGTCGAAGAAGGCGCATCTGAAGCCTTGGGAGGCTATGCTGCGGCGCTTCAGGCTTGCAGGGCATCTGAGAATAAAGCGGCCATTGGCTCATACCTTCGCGCCATTCCTTGCTGGATAGCGGTGAAATAGCTTTCCTTTTCGCGATCCCAGCCGCTGTAGTCCAGTAAGCCCCGGCCTGCCTGGACCGCCATCACGTCGGCCAGAAGTCGCGCCAGCCGTCCATTTCCGTCTCGGAAGGGATGGATGAGAATCAACTCGACGTGCGTGATGGCAAGGGCTTCGGCCAATGCCGCATCTTCCAGTCCATGAGCCGGGGTGTAGCAATCAAGGCATGCCTGTTGGAATTCATCAAGCAGGCGATGGATCTGTGCTGCGGCCGCGAATTGAAAGCCGTCCTTTGCCAGGTTCAAGCTGCGATTCTCGCCCGCCCAGGAGTAAACATTGCCCAGCCATTGGAAATGCCAGTGCTTGAGATCTGCCACCGTCAGCCGTCGGTCCGGGAATTCATCGGTAAAGATGAACCGGTAGAGCTGCTCAAGTAGATCCAGTTCGACATCATTCATTTCATCGGGGCTGGTGATGCCGAGCAGATTTTGCAGTACGCGCCCGTCCGAGCCGGGCTGCCAGGTGGCCTGGTTTCCGGTGGCGTCGTAGCGATTATTCATATGGCGTCTGGTGCTGGCTGGTGCACCCAGCCTGGCGCATTTTTGACGCGGCTAACCGGATGGCTTCCGAGTCCGTAATCATCCTCAACATGCTGCGGCTCCTGCGGTCTCCCACTTCCCTGGACAGTCTGCAACGTTTTGTGCCGGAAAAGCAAGGTTTCGTGTCAGGCCTTGCGTGTGTTAGATCGGCGCAGGATGCACCTCCTGCAAAAGGCGGGTTTCGGGAACGTCAAGGTCGCTGGACCCCGGGGCAAGCCCGGGGCGACAATGAAAAGATCCGGTTCGAGATTCTCGGGTTCGGAGTTCCAGGATATCGCGATCGTGAGCGATTCATATGCAGCTTGCAAATGGCATACAGATCACCGGTTCGGCAGCGGTTCGGCGCCTTCGTTGAGAATCTCGATGTATCTGCGGTATGCGTAGACGCGATCCCGCTGCCTGCCGGTGATTTCCTCGACGATGCCCAGGCGCTTCAGCGCATTTACCGCACGGGATGCCGTCGGGAAGGCGACGTTTGCGCGCCGGGCGAGGTCTCTGATGCTTGAGAGAGGGCGCCGACGGAACTCATCGAAAATGCGTGCGGCGTTCGGCGCGCCTCGACCCAATGTTCTGATTGCACGGGCATCGGTCTCGAACATGTCGCGCAGCCGATTGGCGGTTTGCACGGCACCGGATGCGGTCTCGGCCACGCCTTCGAGAAAAAAATCCAGCCAGGCCTCCCAGTCGCCTTCGAGCCGGCATTGGTCCAGCAAGCGGTAATACTCGCTTCGGTGCTTCTTGAAGAACAGGCTGAGATAGAGCAGCGGCTGTGAAAGCACTCGCTCGGAATGCAGGATGAGCGCGATCAGCAACCTGCCGATTCGGCCATTCCCGTCAAGGAACGGGTGAATCGTTTCGAATTGAACGTGCGCCAGCGCGGCCTTGACCAGCGGCGAAAGCGGTGGCGTCTGTGCATGAATGAACCGTTCCAGGTCCGCCATGCAATCCTGAATTCGGCTCGGAGGCGGGGGCACGAATGCCGCGTTTCCCGGTCGCGTTCCTCCCAGCCAGTTCTGCGTCGTCCGGAACGTGCCCGGTTGCTTGTCGGCGCCCCGTCCGCGAGCGAGCAGCCGGGCATGCAGTTCTCGGAGCAGCCGGTTGGACAAGGGGAATCCATCTCCCAGTCGTACCAGCCCGTGCTCAAGCGCATTGATGTAGTTGGACACCTCGACGACGTCGTCGAACGGGACGCCAGGGGCTTCATCGATTTCGAATAGCAACAGGTCCGACAGAGAAGACTGGGTACCCTCGATCTGGCTTGAAAGCAAGGCCTCACGACGGACGTACGCGTACAGAAAGAGGTCCGGTTCCGGTAACAGCGCGGAAATGGCATCCAGACGACCGCAGGCCAGCATCGCTCGGTCGTGCAGGTGGCCGCGCCTGCCGTCAGCTACCGGCAGCGGGTCGGGAGGAAGTGGGGCTGGCACGAACGCCCGCACCGGCTCGCCGCTGGTTGTGTCGGTTTCGTACCTGCCGCTAAGTCCTCTTTTCATAGTTGATTTCGATGCAGGATTCGTTAATAGCGCTCAGTGTTATTAACATAAAAAGCTTTAAGTGTTAATAGCAATGGCCGTTATTATCACTCGGGATGAGGCTCGATGAGTTCGCGTCCGGTTGGTCAGTTGTTCGCCGATTCGCGTTCCTGCGCGCGGATGAAGCGGGAGAGATGATACGCGGCAAGCTTGATGTCCGATTCTGCCAGGGCCTGTTCCCGGTGCTTGAGGAACTGGGGCAGGGCTTTCGGGTTGAGCACCCATAGCGGCGGGTTCGGGCGGCCGTTCTGCTTGACGAACCAGCCGGGGTAGACGATGACCGGCAGGATGGGGAAATCCCGTCCGGTGGTCTCGGTCAACAGGGCGCGCAGCCAGCCGGCCTGGGCGCGGGCCTGGATGACCGGGTTGCGGTCGGGTTGCCAGCCGCCGATGGCGACCTGCTCGCCGTCGAAGTTGATCTCGGCCGGGCCGCTGGCAGGCTTGGAGTAGGACTTGGTTTCGATTGTAAAGACGCCGCCCGGGCCGATCAGCACGTGATCGACGTTGAATCCTTCGCCGATGACGTCGTGAAACACCTCATAGCCGTCTGCGCGCAGGCGTTCGAGATACTGGCCGACCGCGCGTTCGCCGTCCCGTCCCAGTTTCAGGCGGCGGATTGCAGGACGGGTTCGGAAAAGCCGGTAGAGGAAGAATCCCACAGTCGCTGCGAATACCGCAGTAAACAACCAGGGCATCGGCTCGCGGGGCATGAACATACGGAGCCACTCCTGCATGGCGACCACACCGAATATGGCTGCGGCAAGCAAGGGTGTGATCAATCGATCCGTGACCAGCTTGAGACGCTGCTCGTCGAGTGACTGCCCCGGGTTACGAACCGGCGGATCCTTGAGCGGTGATCGGGTGGTTTTTTTCATGTTGCTGCCCTGGCCTGGTTACGCAAAGCAGTTTATCCGGTTGCGTTCCGCGCCGTCGAGAGGCTGGTGTGAGGTAGCCAACTGCGCAGGAGTGCTGGTGATTGGTCCACGCTTGACCGGGAACGACAATGCCGGCCGCGTTGGGCCGGCCTACGCGGTGCATGTCGACTCCATGCAGGCGGTTCCAGGGCGGCGGGGAGGGGGATTCATCGGCCGTTTCGAGATTTGTTCCACCTGCTTGAAATCGCCGGCCCGTGGAGCAAGATTATTATTGACAAGCACACTCAGCCAACGGCCCGTGGGCCAGGGAGCAACTCATGACGGAATCGAAACGCAACGAATTCATCGGCCAGATGAAGGATCGGCTGGACGAACTGGACAAGGAAATTGACAAGCTCAAGGGCGAGGCCGGGAAGTTCGAGTCAAAGGCGCGCATGGAGTACGAAAATCGACTGCATGATCTGCGCGAGAAGCGACGCGAAGCCAAGCGCAAGATTGATGACCTGCGGTCTGCCGGCGATGAGAAGTGGCAGCAGCTAAAGGACGAGACCGAGCATGCGTGGAAGGCGCTGGGCAACTCGTTCAACTACTTCAAATCGCATTTCAAGTAGCGACGGCTCGCGTCAGTCGAAGTTGCTGATTTCTGGACCTGTTAGGTACTCTTCGGGCGTCAATGCGGCGACTGGCGAGTGAGTAAAATCCTTGTCCAATAGAACATTCAGGTCAACGAGTATCACGCGCCGTGCTTGCCCATGAGATGGCGGCGATGCTCGGCTACGGCGTCCACATCGCGGGGTACGAGGCCGGTGATTGATTCCAGCGCCATGGAGGGTGCACGTCCCTCGATCGCCCGGATGCGGCGCAGATAGCGATCGATGACTTCGGTCACGCTGAGATTGTGGGCCTTGGCATAGGCCTTGGCGAATTCGACATCCTGCCGCGGCAGTCGGATCGTCAGCTTCGTGGTCTCGGCGGTCATCTCGGGGCCTCCATCAGCCAATACGGCATTATTCCAAGAATTATACGGCACTGGTAAAGGTGAAGGCGGCTCGTCTCAGGCGTCGCTTGTGACCCGGTAAGTGCACTCGTGCAGCGCGGTCAGGCCGCGCTCGGCAAATTTGCGGTGGGTGGCGAGAACGTTTTCGCGCGACAGGCGCTTGACTTCAAAGCCCGGCGCCTGCTTCAGCTCCTTTTCGTGCACTGAAAACGGCGGGCCGTCCATTTGCGCGGAATCGTATTCCAGCGTGATCAGCAGGCCCTGCGCGCCGTCGGCGAGCTGGGCGCGCAGGTGTTCGAGATACTTCGGCCGCATCTCCGGCGGCAGCGCGATCAGCGCGGCACGGTCGTAGAACAGCTCGAATGGTTGCCGGGCCTGCCAGGCGAAGAAATCGCCTTCGAAGATCTCGATGTTGCCGGCGTGCCAGCGGGTCAGTTGCCCGGCCGGGCTGCGCTGGGCATCCAGGTCGGCCTCATCGAAGAATTCGCGCACGGCTTTTTCACTGAGCTCGATGCCGGTGACGGCGTGGCCGCGGTCGGCCAGCCAGCGCAGGTCCAGGCTCTTGCCGCATAGCGGCACCAGTACCGGGCGTTTGGCGTCGCCGGCGGCCTTTTGCCAGTGTGCGCGCAGCGCCGGATGAATGTTGGAACGGTGAAAGCCGATCTCGTCGTTGTGCCAGCGGTCTTGCCAGAAGCTTGGTTCCATGGTGAATATTCCAGTCAGCGCAATACGCTGATTTTCACGTCCAGGTTCAACTCACGCCATGCCCGGTCGGCGGTGAGCACCGGCAGGTTCTTGTCGATGGAAAGCGCCAGGCAGGCGCGGTCTACCAGGGACAGTCCGTGCTTCCGGGTTTGCTGCCACAGAAGGGACGCGATTTCGGCCTGGTGTGTGGTGAACGGTACGAAGTTCAAACCGATGTCGATGAATTCCTGTTCCATGCCCTCGATGTCGACGTCACGATGCAGGGCTTTTTGCAGCACTTCGGACCAGTTCACGCACGACATCCAGGCCCCGTCCAGCACTTCGGCCACTGCGGATCCGCCCGGTTCGTCGTGCAGGTAGGCAAGCAAGGCGGACGCGTCGACCACGACCGTCATCGGCTGTCGGTTTCAGCGTCTGCTTCGAGGCGCCGTTCGGAGATCAGCTCATCGGCAAGGCTGACATCGGTCGGAACTTTGCCGAACCGCTGCTTGAGCCGTCGCTCGACCGTTTCGCGTCGCTCAAGAACAAGACTGTCGTCAACCTGGCGCGCGACCAGCCGATCCCCGTGCTTGAGCTGCAGGGCCTTGCGCAGCTTTGCGGGAATGACCACGCGGCCTTGTGCGCCGACCTGGATTTCATTCTGATGGGTTGTCATGAGTTCGAGTATCTGGGGTATCTTTCCCAGTATGGCACAGTAGTGATAAACCTGCCACTTTGCCTCAATTGTGTCCTGATGGTCGGTCAGGAATGTTCCGGGCGGGCCCAGCGTTGCAGGGTTTCGAGCACCTGCGGGTGATGGAGCAGGCCGGTGTGCGTGGTGGCCGGCAGGGTGTGCTGGTGTTCGAGCGGGATGGGCAGGTGCCGGTCGGGGTCGGGGTGGCGGCCCAGTGCGCTGTCGATCGGGACCAGTCCGTCGCCGAACCGGTGGGCGATGCGGGTGTCGGCGCGTTTTGCAGTGGCCGCGGCGATTGCGTAGAGATCGACATGGCCGGGCATGGACGGGCGAATGGTCTGTGAATCGGCAATGTCGTCCGGATCGACGATTCGCCCGTGGCGCAGGTCGATGATGCCGGCTGAGCGGATGCGGCCCAGGCGGTTGAACGGGGCGGAGTAGGGGCTGATGCCCAGCACCCGCTCCAGCCCGTGGCCGGCGCGTTCCAGCGGCGATCCGTGGTGCGGGGTGCCGAGAAAGATCATGCGCCGAAGCTGTGCCGGCCAGCGGTGACCGGCCTGCACGCCGTAATGGCAGGCGCTGCGCGAAACCAGCCCGCCCATGCTGTGGCCGAGCAGGGTGATCTGTTCGACCGGCACCGGCCAGTGCGCTACCAGTTGATCCAGCAACGCGGCCAGTTCGCGCCCGTTGGCGGCGATGCTCCGGCCGCTGTTGTAATGGAGATCCAGCCGGGTGTGGTCGGTCCCGCTGGCCAGCGCGGTGGGGATGTCGATGGCGGCTTCGCCGGTTTGCGGCGTCCAGCAGTGATCGCTCATGCACAGCCCGTGCAAGGTGATCAGCAGGCGGTTTGATGGTTTCTCGATGACCTCGGTCAGTTCGCCGCTTTCCGGCGAAAGCGGCCGACCGTGATGGCGCAGTCGCATCGGGACGGCCAGCGGATTGGCGGTGGCCGCGAGGTGGTCGCCGATGATGCCGTTGAGGATCGCAACCAGCTTGTCGCGCCGGGCACTGGCGGGTGCTTGTGCGGGCTCCGGGCTCAGCTGGCGGAACACGAGATCGAGGGAACCGCCGACCAGACCGGTCACGCCGTGAATGGAGCGGTAGACCAGGCCGGTGATGCCGCGGGTGCGGCCGGTGGGTATGCGACCCGCTGGTATACGACCAATGGGCGCACTGATCCGGGCAATGGTGTAGTGCATATGCTCGACCAGCCCGGTGGTTTCGGTCACGCCCCGAATGGCCAGTCGGCTCAGGCCGTGCAGGTCGGCAGCTTGCAGGGATTTCATTGCTGGACGGTCTTCTGCGAAGGTAATGAACGGAGCATACGCTGAAACCAGGGTGCGCGGAGCCTAACCGTCCGCGATGGGAGGATCCTCACACAAGAAGGTCCAAGTGTACCGGGCCTGGGGTGAAGATTGCGGTAAGTCCCTGTTTCGGCCGCCCATGTTTCGGCCATCCTTTTTCGGCCACCTTTGGCGATTCGCGCCTCCAGAGGCAATCCCGGCGGCGTCGGAACATGGTCCCGGTCAGTTGATGAGAGACTGGAGGCGCTGGACATTGGCGGAGGGTTGTTGAATAATCCTGTGTACTTAGGTGGTTGATTTGAATAAATCATGGCGGGGTGCCCATTGAAGTTTCCAGCATCGACAAGGTTTGATGCCTTGTCCGCTGTTGTCGTGCTTTCATTGTTGTTCGGGGCTGGAACGGCTGCGGCGGATCCGGCCGAAAATGAATCCGGAAGCAGGAACCTTCCCGATCAGATCGACCTGTCCGAAAGGATTCCGTTGCCGGCGCGCGAGGCGATCATGCGCAATGAATATCTGCGCAATGCCTTGAGCCGTTCGCACAAGGGGCTTGAAGTACGGCCCGGGCCGCGCGGCGGGATCATGGTTGACCTGCAGGGGCGCTTTCAGAGTGTTTCGATGGCCCGGGTCAATGCCGATGGCGAGATCGAGTTCGGATGCGTCGAAAGCCATGCATCGCTGGAAGACTTCCTGGCCGCGCATCCGGAAGCCGGCGAGCACGATTACATCCAGCCGTCCGGCGAATAGGGGCGCCCATGACAAGAAGTCTTCGAATCAACGTTGCTGCCGCGACAATGCTGCTGGTGGCAAGCATTCCTGCTTATCCGGCATCCATCGTCATCGTCAATGCAGATGCAGATGAAGTGGGTTTCAACGACACTACTCCGGTCTCGCTGGTGGGCATCAATCCGGGAACCACGCTGGGCGAGCAGCGGATGTTTGCGGTTCAGTATGTTGCCGATATCTGGGGCAGTCTGCTGGAAAGCCAGGTGACCATTGAAGTCGAGACCCAGTGGGTCGTGCTGCCCTGCTCGCAGAACTCCGGCGTGTTGGGTTCGGCCGGGCCGGCCACGATTCACGGCAACTTTACCGGCGCGACCGTTGACTACACCTGGTTTCCTGCGGCCCTGGCCGACGCGCTTGCGGGCGCAGACCTGAGCGGGGGTCTGCAGGAAATCAACATGAATATCAATATCACCTTGGATGATGGTTCGTCGGACTGTCTCAATGGCGCGACCTGGTATTACGGCCTGGACAACAATCGCCCGTTCAATACTGTGGACATCGTGCCAGTAGTGCTGCATGAACTGGGGCATGGCCTGGGGTTCATTACCTTTGTCAATCTTGATGACGAGAAACCGACTGAAGAAGACCCACAAGACGAGCCCAAGCCTGAGCCCGGTGCGATGTTAATGGACCTTCCCGATATCTTCCTTCTCAACATTCGTGATACCGAAGCCGGAAAAGACTGGCCGGACATGACCAACGAGGAGCGCTACGCCTCGGCCTCCAATGACTCGAATGTCGTCTGGACCGGGCCGAACGTGACTTCAATGGCGCCGGCTTTCGTGACCACAGCAGCCGCCTTCAGTGACGGCTTCATGCGTCTGCATGCTCCACAAGAGATTTCGCGGGGGTCTTCCATATCGCACTGGACATCGGATGCGTCCCCGAGCCTGCTGATGAGGCCCAGCATTTCCGGTTCGTTGTTCGACGATGTCGATCTGACCCTGGACCTGATGCGTGATATCGGCTGGACTACACTGGAGGATGTAATTTTCAGGAATGGCTTCGAGTCCATTCATTGATTTATGGAAAAGGTCATGAAACTCAATGGTGGTGCGAAGAGGCGGGTGGCGCGTGTTCGCCGCTGGTTGCTGGACCATGACCATCGCACGTCGTTCACCGTTGCCTACATCACGCTGGCGCTGGTGCTTTCCATGGCCATCTCGCTGTTCTGGCTGGTGGCGGTGGTAGCTGCGCATGCCGCGATCGAGTACTGGAGCCTGGGCAAGGCCGGACTGGGTCGCGGGCGGGTGCAGTTCGTGCTCTGGCATATCAAGCTCGATATCATGCTGGTGCTGGCTGCGCTCTGGCTCGGGTTGTACATCGATTTGCTGTTTGGCGTGGCCGGCCTGAGTGCAGCGGCTCGTACCGGCGCACAGGTTTCGGCCCGCATCATCGCCTGGCAACGTGCGCTGCGCGGTGTGCTCCTGACCGTGGACGAGGCCGCGCTGGCGGCCAAGGCGGCGCTTTCCGGCGGGCACGGCGGAAGCGGCGCACCACGACGTCTGATTGAAGCACCGCGACCCTGGCTCGGGCCTTGGGGTTGGGGGGACCGCCTGACCGTCGGATTCATCGCGATCTTCATCGTGCTCATTGCAGCAGCTCCGCTATTTACCCATCACGACTATTACCAGGTGCTGAGCCTGCTTGGCGAAGATCTGCACCCATGGCCCTGAAGTCGGCCGCTGTGATCTGGTAGATTTGCGCCTTTCCGGCCGGGCCTGCCGCCCGGCCCCATCGAACGAAAGGAATGAGTCATGAGGCAATCCTCGAAGTTTTCGGCGAGAAGTGCTTGTACGGGCCTGGTCGCTGCGGCGTTGGCGCTGGCTGCCGTTGCGCTCCAGGCGGAGCCGCCGATCGTCAATCCCGGGGCGCCGGGCCAGCCGTCCCGGGTGCTCAGCGCCGAGGAGGCGGTTGCACTCGCCACGGCCGGCTATTCCGAGGCGGATGTGAAGTTCATGCAGGACATGATCCCGCATCATCACCAGGCGCTGGTAATGTCGCGGCTGGTGGAAGGGCGTACCGGCCGCAATGATCTGGACGATGTTGCCGGGCGCATCGAGGCCTCGCAGGCCGACGAGATCGAGTTCATGCTGGGCTGGCTGCGCGAGCGCGGCGAGGAAGTGCCCGATCCGGAAGCACACCACGCCATGCACATTTCGCATGAAATGGCCGGCATGGCATCTGCCGAGCAGATGGCCGAGCTCGAGGCCGCTCGCGGGGATGAATTCGACCGACTGTTCCTGCAACTGATGATCCGCCACCACGAGGGTGCGCTGGAGATGGTCGAGGACCTGCTCGATGAATCGGGTGCGGCGCAGGACCCGGTACTGTTCGAATTCGTCAACGATATCCAGGCCGATCAGTCGGCTGAAATCGATCGCATGAACCTGATGCTGGCAAGCCTCTCACCCGACCCGCGGGTCGGGCTGGCGGCCGGACTGCACGATGCCGGGCAGGCAATCATGAACATGGAACTGCTCGCCGCATTGCCGCGGCCGACCGGGTTTTTCGACCCGGACAACCCGTCCGATCTGCCGCCCAGCCGGCTGCGCGAAGAGCCTGAAGCAGAGGCCGCAGCCGACGAGGACGATGCAGAAGCCGCGGTCGATGATGACGAAGATGCCGAGGATGAACGCGCCCCGTTGCTGAGTTTCTCCAACACCGACATGGCCTTTGCCGGTGATCTGCTGTTTGCCGGTAGTTACCATGGTTTCAACATCTACGATCTTTCCAGTGACGGCATTCCCGAACTGCTGACCTCGGTCGTCTGCCCGGGCGGGCAGGGCGATGTGTCGGTGGTCGGTGATCTGCTGATCATGTCCGTGGAGCAGACCCGCGGGCGGCTGGACTGCGGCCTGCAGGGTGCGGCCGGAACGGTCAACGAGGCACGCTTTCGCGGGCTGCGCATATTCGACATCAGCGACATCAGCATGCCGATTCAGGTCGGGGCGGTACAGACCTGTCGCGGATCGCATACGCATACGGTAGTGGCCGGCCCCGGCGAGGATGGCAGGCTCATCGTCTACAACTCGGGCACCTCTTCGGTGCGCGATGAGGAAGAGCTGGAAGGCTGCATCGACGAATCACCGTGGAAGGATGAACGCACCGCGCTGTTTCGCATCGACGTGATCGAGATTCCGGTAGATCGTCCCTGGGACGCGCGCATCATCGACAGCCCGGCAGTATTTGCCGACCCGGAAACCGGGGCGCTGGCCGGCTTGTGGGAAGGCGGTGACCACGGCGACGAAAGTCAGGAGACCAACGAAACCAATCATTGCCACGACATCACGGTTTTCCCCGAACTGAACATCGCCGCCGGCGCCTGTTCCGGCAACGGCATCCTGTTTGACATCTCCGACCCGCTGAATCCGCAGCGCATCGACGAGGTGGTCGATTCCGGTTTTGCCTACTGGCACTCGGCCACGTTCAACAATGACGGCACCAAGGTGCTGTTCACGGACGAGTGGGGCGGAGGTTCGCGCGCGCGTTGCCGGGCCTCGGACCCGCTGCACTGGGGTGCCAACGCCATCTACGACATCGTCGACGGCAAACTGGAATTCCGCAGCTATTACAAGATGCCGGCACCGCAGACCGACAAGGAAAACTGCGTCGCCCACAACGGCTCGATCGTGCCGGTGCCGGGCCGTGACATCTTTGTCCAGGCCTGGTACCAGGGCGGCATCTCGGTGATGGATTTCACCGACTCGTCCAACCCGGTCGAGATCGCGTTCTTCGATCGCGGGCCGATTGATGAAGAGGATCTGGTCACCGGCGGTTACTGGTCGGTGTACTGGCATCGCGACAAGGTCTATGGGACCGAAATCGTGCGCGGGCTGGATACGCTGGCGCTGACGCCCAGCGAGCATCTGAGCGCAAACGAGATCGCCGCGGCTTCGATGACCGTCAATGCCGAGCTGTTCAATCCGCAGCAGCAGTACCGGCTGCACTGGAAGCACGACCCGATTGTGGCGCGGGCCTGGATCGATCAGCTGGTACGCACCGAAGCCCTGGCCGAGGATCGCGTGCGCGAACTCGAAAGCGCGCTGAGCCGTACCGAGCAGATTCTGCACCAGGGTGCTTCCGATTCCGGGCTGGCCGCTGAACTGGAACGCCTGGCCGAAGCCGCAAGCCTGCAGTCCGGTCAATCTTCCGGCCGCGGCGCCAGCCGCCTGGCCGGCCTGGCCGAAACCCTGCACGGAATCGCTAACCGGCTTCGGAGCGGCTGATTCCCCTGGCTGTCCTTCCCCGCTTGCGGGGAAGGTGCTATCGAGGCTTGCCTGACGGGCAAACTTCGGCGAGCCCGGGTGGGGCCGAAGGCGGCATCGGGGCTCACTGCCCGCGCGAGATTCCCCCCGGATGCGCTGACGCTTATCCAGGCTACCGGCTGCCCGGAAGGCTTGCTGGTACATTGGCCCTGCCGTACTGGTACAAAAACGGGGACAATGCAAAAAAAAGGGTCTAGCTCGACTGAGCTAAACCCTTGATTTGTTTGGCTCCCCGGGTCGGATTCGAACCAACGACCTAGTGATTAACAGTCACCCGCTCTAACCAGCTGAGCTACCGGGGAATGGTTGCAAGCCCGTAATTATCTCTGTTTGGCCGTCTTTGGTCAAGGGCATTTCGGAGATTTTTTGTTGTTCGGGCCGGTCGTGAAGCTTGCAGGATCAGGCAGCGACCTGTCCGGCTTCCAGTTCCGCCGATTCCGCCTCGCGCACCTCGCGTACCGTGACCGCAAAATTGAGTTGCTGGCCGGCCAGTTCGTGGTTGGCGTCGATGGTGACTTGGTCGCCTTCGATGTCGGTGACCTTGACCACCAGCGGACCCTGGGCCGATTCGGCGTTGAAGCGCATGCCGGGCTCGACCTTGTCGACGCCGGCAAAGGCATCCATGGAGACCTTCTGGATCAGTTCGTCGCGGCGCGGGCCGTAGCCTTCCTCCGGCTCGACCTTGACCTCCAGTTCGTCGCCTTCGGCCTTGCCTTCCAGTGCTTTTTCCAGCCCCGGGATGATGTTGCCGTGGCCGTGCAGGTAGGCCAGTGGTTCGCGTCCTTCCGAGGTGTCGATGACCTCGCCGTCGTTGTTGGTCAGGGTATAGTCGATGGTCACGACGGTGTCAGCGGTTGCTTGCATGGAATTTCCGTTGATTTTGAATGTCGTTACAGGGTAACACCGCTGCCGGAGTTTTCGCCATGAAACCTGACTCAGCCACACCGGATCCGGGTGCTTCCACGGGTCGAATCGAGATCGTTATTGCTGTCGTTCTGGTCCTGGTGATTGTCGCAGGATGGTTCCTGTTCGTGGATCGGGACAGGGCACCGGAATCGCCCGAACAGCCGCCGTCGGCGCCCGTGCCGGTTGATCCGGCACCGATCGGCGAGCCCCGGCCGGCACCGCAGGAGCAGGAGGAGCCTCGGCCTCGCGAACCGGCCCTTCCCGACCCATTGCCGCAGGCCGAGGATCGGCCGGCGACCGAGATTGTCGAAGCGGCGCCGGAGCCGGTGGATCTTGAGCAGGTCGATGCCGAAATTCGCCAGGATCTGGAAATCGTGCTCGCACCGGATGAGCTTGAGCGGGTTGCCCCGGACGGCCTGGTCGAGCGGCTGGTGACAACCCTGAACAGCCTGGACGGCGACGCCGTACCGTTGCGTTTCCGGCCGCTGGAGCAGGTTCCGGGGTTGCCGAAACTGGACGAGGATGCGCTGGTGCTGCCCGACGAGCCGGATCCGCGCTACGCGCCGTATCGGGCAATGTTCGAGCGCCTGGACAATACCCTGCTGGTCGAGTGGTTCGATCAACACGAGGATGCGCTGGAGCAGGCCTGGCAGGCGATGGGCGAGGCGCCGGAGCAGGGTTTCCGCCAGCGCGCGGTGGAAGTGCTGGAGCATCTGGCCGACTTCGAGCTTCCCGAACAGCGCCCGGAACTGGTCCGGCCCGAGGTTCTGTACGAATATGCCGATCCGGCGCTGGAGGCCGAATCCTGGGGTCGCAAGATCCTGATCCGGATTGGCCCGGAACATGCGTCGGTCGTTCAGCGCCGGCTGGCCGACCTGGCGCGCCGCCTGGATGAATCCGACGAGGGTGGCCAATGAACCGGTTTGCCTTGATCGCGATGCTCTCGTTTGTGTTGGGCGGCTGTGCATCCGGCCCGTTCGACCTGTCCGGCGGTGCGGTCAGTGGCATGACGCCGGAGACGGCGCTGACTCAGCCCGAGGCCGGCGGTGAGCGTGTGATCTGGGGCGGCCGGGTGACCGGTGTCGTCAACCGGGAAACGTACACCGAGCTGGAGATGGTCGCGCTTCCGCTAAGGCGGGACCAGCGCCCGCGCCGCAATGCCGAGGAAGGAGGGCGTTTCGTGATCCGGCAGGAAGGGTTTCTGGAGCCGGTGACCTGGGCGCCGGGGCGCTTTGTCAGCGCGCTGGGTCGCTTTACCGGGATGGACTCGCGCCCGGTGGGTGGCGTCCCAGTGCGGCACGCGGTGATGGAGGCCGAGCAGATCGAGCTGTGGCCGGTCAATCCGACCAGCGATTTCAGCGAGTTCGGGAATCTGGGGCGGCCGCCGAACTGATTTCATGCCGGGCCAGCGCCCAGGCCACGTGCTCGCGCACCACCGCCGAGGGGTGATCGAGACGTGCCTGCAGCGCGTCCAGGACTGCCGGTGAGGTCGGCGCATTGCCCAGTCCCACGGCGAGATTTCTGAGCCATCTTTCATGCCCGATGCGCCGGATTGCGGTGCCTTCCGTGCGGCTCAGGAAGGACTGTTCGTCCCAGCCGAACAGCTCGACCAGGTCGCCGGCATCCAGATGCTGTCGCGGCGTGAAATCGTCCTCGCCTGAAAATTGCGCATAGCGGTTCCAGGGGCAGACCATCTGGCAGTCGTCGCAGCCGTAGACGCGGTTGCCGATGGCTTCGCGGAACTCCAGCGGAATCGAGCCCTTGAGCTCGATGGTCAGATAGGAAATGCAGCGCCGCGCATCGAGCCGGTAGGGCGCGGTGATGGCTCGGGTCGGGCAGACATCGATGCAGCGGCGGCACGAGCCGCAGTGGTCGGTGACGGGCCGGTCCGGCGGCAGCTCCAGGTCGGTGTAGATCTCGCCCAGAAAGAACCAGCTCCCGGCATGGCGATTGAGCAGGTTGGTGTGCTTGCCGATCCAGCCCAGCCCGGCCTTGGCCGCCAGCGGCTTTTCCATCACCGGGGCCGAATCGGTGAACACGCGATGGCCGAACGGGCCGATCTCGGCTTCGATACGCTGCGCCAGCCGTTTCAGGCGGGCGCGCAGCAGCTTGTGATAGTCGCGGCCGACCGCGTAGCGAGAAATGCAGGCCTTGTCGCGCTGTTCCAGCAGATTCTGCACCGGCGTGGCGGCGGCCGGCAGGTAGTCCATGCGCACGATGATCACCGAGCGCGTGCCTTCCACGAGCTCCGCCGGCCGCGTGCGCATCGTTCCGTGGCGACCCATCCACTCCATCTCGCCGTGTCGCCCCTCGGCCAGCCACTGCGCCAGATCGTGCTCGGTTTCTGCCAGATCGGTATCGGCAAACCCGACCTGCTGGAAACCGAACTCCCGGCCCCAGTCCCGAATACGGTCTTTCAACGCGTGCAGGTCGCGGCCGGTTGCGGGGGCGTGATCGTTCATGCTGACAGGGTAGCGCGGGTGGGCTGGCAATTCGCTATTTAACCACGAAGGACACGAAGAACACGAAGGATAAACCGGGGAAAAGGACCTCCCCCGGGAACATTCGGGTTTTCTTCGGCTTCTCGTGACGGGCTGTCCTGCCTTCGAAAACCGTCTGCACATTCATTATCTTCTTATCTTCTTATCTTCTTATCTTCTTATCTTCGTGCTCTTCGTGTCCTTCGTGGTTTCACGGTTTTTCATGTTCGCCGTTTCGCCGTTTCGAGGTAACAAGCCCGTGATCTGCGTTAATCTGCGTAATCTGTGGTTCCAACCGGATTTTGACCAAAACCGATGAACATCAACAATCGCCTGTACCGCGCCGACCAGGTTCGTGAGCTCGATCGCCGGGCGATCGAGGACCACGGCATTGCCGGTTACACGCTGATGCAACGGGCCGGGGCGGCGGTGTTTCGGGCGATGCGGGCGCGCTGGCCCGAGGCGCGTCGCGTGCTGGTGTGTTGCGGCGGCGGCAACAACGGCGGCGATGGTTACGTGATTGCCCGTCTGGCGCTGGAGGCCGGAATGAAAGTCCGGGTGCTGGCGCTGAAACCGCCGGATGCACTTTCCGGCGATGCGGCGACCGCGGCCGGCGACTACTCGACCGCCGGCGGGCTGGTGAACGAGCCGGGCGAATTTGATCACTCGGGGATGGATCCGGCGAAGTTCGATTTGATCGTCGATGCGCTGCTGGGCACCGGGCTGGATCGCGAAGTGCGGGATGATTACGCGAATGTCATCGAGGCGGTCAATGCAGCCGGGGTTCCGGTGGTTGCCGTGGATGTGCCTTCCGGGCTGAATTCCGATACCGGCATGCCGATGGGATCGGTGGTACGGGCCGTGCTCACGGTCAGCTTCATCGGCCGCAAGCGCGGGCTTGCAACGGGAAGCGCCGGTGATTATTGCGGCGAGATCCTGTTCGATGCCCTGGGCGTGCCGGCAACTGTGTATGACCAGCCGGAACCGGACGCCGCGCTGCTTGATGCGGTCGAGACCGATGCCATGCTGCCGGCCCGTCGGACCAGCATGCACAAGGGCGCGCTGGGCCATGTGCTGGTCTGCGGCGGCGACTTCAACATGCCCGGTGCGGTGCTGCTGGCCGCACGCGCGGCGCTGACTGCCGGCAGCGGCCTGGTTTCGGTTGCAACCCGAAGGGAGCACTCATTGGCGCTGGCCGGTAGCTTGCCAGAGGCAATGTGGGCCAATGGCGAGGATGGCGAAATTCTGGATACCTTGCTGACCCGTGCCGATGTGCTGGCGCTGGGCCCCGGGCTGGGCAAATCGGAATGGTCGGCAGCGGTCTGGCATCGCCTGGTCGCCGGCGAGTTGCCCATGGTGCTGGACGCCGATGGTCTGAACCTGCTGGCCGAGCACGATTTCGAGCACGGCTCCGAACGGGGTAACTGGATCCTGACCCCGCACCCGGGCGAGGCGGCGCGCCTGCTGGGTTGCGCCACGGCTGAAATCCAGCGCGATCGCTTTGCGGCCGTGCGGGCGATTTCCGCCAGGTTCGATGCCGTGGTCGTGCTCAAGGGTGCCGGCTCGCTGATCGCCGACCCGGCCGGCCAGGTTGCGGTCTGCCCGTACGGCAATCCGGCCATGGCCACGGCCGGGATGGGCGATGCGCTGACCGGCATCATCGCCAGCCTGGTCGGGCAGGGTCTGGATCTGTTCAACGCGGCCTGCGCCGGCGTGGTGTTGCATGCCCGGGCCGGAGATGCTGCCGCCACGGGCCGTCGTTCAATCCTGGCCGGTGAACTGATCGACGCGCTGCCGCGGGTTCTGCCTTGAGCACGGTTGCCCGTGAAGCCTTCGAGGCCGAAGACGAGGCGGCCATGCTGGGGCTGGGCGCCCGGTTGGCAGTGCAGCTGGCCGGTGGCCAGGTCTGGACGCTATCGGGTGATCTGGGTGCGGGCAAGACCACGCTGGTGCGCGGCATGCTGCGCGGGCTGGGTTTTCAGGGCCGGGTCAAGAGCCCCAGCTACGGCCTGGTCGAGAGCTATGAGCTGGATACCCTGGCCGTGCATCACCTGGATCTGTACCGGTTGGGCGAGCCGGAAGAGCTTGATTTCATCGGCATCGAGGAGCTGGCCGGGCCGGACAGCGTCTTGCTGATCGAATGGCCCGAGCGCGGCCGCGGCCGGCTTCCGGCGGCCACACATGTGGTGTCGATCGAATTCGACGATCGGCGCGATGATCGATGCGACGATCGATGCGACGATCGGCGCGACGATCGATGCGGCAATCGGGACGGGCGGGTGGTGAGGATGAGTTGAGGCGCAGCGCATCTTCATCGTCATCCCGGACTTGATCCGGGATCCAGGGTTTTGAGTCCGTCTGTCGCCGAACGGTTGTTTGACTGGATTCCCGGTCAAGCCGGGAATGACGGGTTAGAGGCTGATTTACCGTTCCGGATCCCAGACCCGGACGACTCCTTCCTGTGCCAGCGAGGCGACGAGCTGGCCGTCGCGGGTGAAGATCTGGCCGCGGGAAAAGCCGCGCCCGCCGATGGTGATCGGGCTGTCGAAGGCATACAGCAGCCACTGATCGACGCGCGCCTCGCGATGAAACCACATGGCGTGATCCAGGCTGGCCATCAGCAGCGGCTTGCTGTCGAACTCGATCTGCAGCGGCAGTGTGGCGGTGGACAGTAGTTCGTAGTCGGAGACGTAGGCCAGCAGGTTGCGGTGCAGCTCCATATCATCGGGCAGGCCGGAGCATGCGCGCATCCAGATGTGCTTGACCGGCTCGCGCGCGGACGGATCGACGAACTTCGGTGCCTGGACCGGCCGGAACTCGAACGGCGGCTTGTGGGCCAGGAAGCGGCGCATCTTCTCCGGCACCTTGTCGATGATCGAGAGATTGATGTCGACCATGCTGGTCAGCCCCTCGGGGCCGGGGACTTCGGGCATGGCGGCCTGGTGCTCGGGACCTTTTTCCGGGGTCTTGAACGAGGCGGCCAGGATCAGGATCGGCCGGCCGTGCTGGATTGCGACCACCCGGCGATTGGAGTAGCTGCCGCCGTCGCGCGAGATCTCGACCTGGTAGACCACCGACCGGTTGAAGTCGCCGGGTCGAAGGAAATAGGCGTGCAGGGAATGCGGCACGCGGCCTTCGACCGTGCAGTGGGCGGCCGACAGCGCCTGGCCGAGGATCTGCCCGCCGAACACCTGGGGCGCGCCGATGTCGCGGCTCTCGCCGCGGAACAGCAGGTCTTCCAGCCGTTCGAGCTTGAGCAGCTCGACGACTTCGGCCAGGATGGGGTTCATGCCATTCGTGTCGGAGGTGGCTGAACCGGTCCCAGGATCACGATCAGGAATGTCGCGATCGGCCCCAGGAGCAGCGAGAGCAGCCACCACGCCAGGCCGCTTCTGCCCTTGGCCTGCGCCAGCCCGGCATTGATCAGCGAAAGAGTGCCCCAGCCGACGAAATAGGGCGTGTTGTCGATCATGATTTCGTCAGGCCCTGCGGATCAGTTGCAGCAGGCCCAGCAGAATGGCCGCACCGACCGTGGCCACGATCAGGCTGCCGACCATGCCGCCGGCGTGCAGGCCGAAGAAGCCGAAAACCCAGGTGCCGATGAAGGCGCCGACGATGCCGACCACGATGTTCATGACGATGCCGTGGCCGCGGCCCTTGACCAGCAGCCCTGCAATCCAGCCGGCCAGTCCGCCGATGATGAGTACGCCGAGAAGACTTTCGATTGTCATTTCATTCTCCTTTTCTGATTACGTACTTGATGACGGCGATCAATCCAGCTCTCGCAGCAAGGCCTCCATCGACGCCTTGGCGTCGCCGTAGAACATCCGGGTGTTGTCCTTGAAGAACAGCGGGTTCTCGATCCCCGAGTAACCCGTGCCGCGTCCGCGTTTGCATACGAACACCTGGCGCGACTTCCAGACTTCCAGCACCGGCATGCCGGCGATCGGGCTGGTCGGGTCGTCCTGGGCCGAGGGATTGACGATGTCGTTGGCGCCGATGATGATGACCACGTCGGTGCGCGGGAAATCATCGTTGATCTCTTCCATCTCCAGCACGATGTCGTAGGGCACCTTGGCCTCGGCCAGCAGTACGTTCATGTGCCCGGGCAGACGACCGGCTACCGGATGGATGGCAAAGCGCACGCTCTTGCCCTGCTCGCGCAGTTTCCTTGTGAGCTCGGAGACGACCGTCTGCGCCTGGGCCACGGCCATGCCGTAGCCGGGCACAATGATCACGCTGTCGGCATCGGCCAGCGCCGAGGCCACGGCGTCGGCGTGGGCCTCGATCATTTCGCCGTCGACCGCTTCGGCAGACTGCGTCTCGCCGCCCCAGCCGCCGAGGATCACCGAGATGAACGAGCGGTTCATTCCCCTGCACATGATGTAGGACAGGATTGCCCCGGAAGAGCCGACCAGCGCGCCGACCACGATCAGCAGGTCGTTGCCGAGCGTAAAGCCGATCGCTGCCGCGGCCCAGCCGGAATACGAGTTCAGCATCGACACCACGACCGGCATGTCGGCGCCGCCGATTGCAAGAATCAGGTGGCAGCCGATCAGGCCGGCAATGATCGCGACGGCAATCATGGTCCACAGGCCCGCGCCGCCCAGGTAAAGCGCGCCGAGCACCAGGCAGGCGATGAGTGCGGTCAGGTTGAGCAGGTGGCGGCCGGGCAGGGTGAGCGCTGCGGAGCTGAGCTTTCCGGACAGCTTGCCGTAGGCGATGACCGAGCCGGTGAAGGTGATCGCCCCGATCAGAATGCCGAGGAAGAGCTCAACCTGCAGGATATTGAGCTCGACCGCCGATTTCTTCGCGATGGTGGCGGCGAAACCGGCCAGCTCGGCCACCGTGCCCGCTTCTTTCGCGGCCAGTGCCGCGGTCATCTCGAGATCGGCGTTGATGCCGATGAAGACCGCTGCAAGCCCGACCAGGCTGTGGAAGCCGGCAACCAGCTCCGGCATCTGCGTCATCTGCACGCGCTTGGCGACGGTCCAGCCGATTGTGCCGCCGATGATCACCAGCAGCCCGATTGTCAGGTACTGGTCGACGCCGGGCGTCCAGACGGTAGCCGTCACCGCCAGCGCCATGCCGACAATGCCGTACCAGATTGCGCGCTTGGCCTTCTCCTGGTTGGCCAGCCCGCCCAGCGCGAGGATGAAGAGTACTGCCGCGACAACGTAGGCGGCGGTGATCAGTCCGTTACTCATCAGTCATTCCCCTTCAGCTGCGCTTGAACATGGCGAGCATGCGTCGGGTCACCAGGAACCCGCCGAAGATATTTACCGAAGCCATCAATATCGAGGCCGCGGCCAGAACCATCACCGTTGTCGTGCCGGAGGCCACCTGCAGCAACGCGCCGACGATGATGATCGACGAGATTGCATTGGTGATCGCCATCAGCGGCGTGTGCAGCGAGTGCGCCACGCCCCAGATCACGTGGTAGCCGACGAATACCGCCAGCACGAATACGATGAAGTGCTGCATGAAACTCGGCGGTGCGACCGTACCCACGGCCAGGCACAGCAGACCGCCTATGCCCAGCATCCAGCCGGTGCGGTTGAGCGAGGCCTTCAGCGCCGCCGCTTCGCGCTTGGCCTTTTCCTCCGCCGTCTCTGCAGGTTCCTTCTTTTTGGGCTTGGCCGCCGCGATGGCCTTGACCTTCGGTGCCGGCGGCGGCCAGGTGATCTCGCCGGCGTGACAGACCAGCGTGCCGCGGATCACGTCGTCATCCATGTTGATGACCGGCGTGCCATTTTTTTCCGGCGTCAGATCGTCCAGCATGTGCCGGACGTTGGTTGCATACAGGTTGGACGCCTGCGTGGCCATGCGGCTGGGGAAGTCGGTGTAGCCGATGATGGTCACGCCGTTGTCGGTGACGAACTTCTCGTCGGCCCGGGTCAGCGTGCAGTTACCGCCGCGCTCGGCGGCCAGGTCGACGACCACCGAGCCGGGTTTCATGGCCTCGACCATGTCTTCGGTCCAGAGCTCCGGCGCCGGGCGGTTGGGAATCAGCGCGGTGGTGATGACGATATCGACGTCCGGTGCCAGCTCGCGGAACTTCTCCAGCTGCTTCTCGCGAAATTCCGGACTGGACGGGGCTGCGTAGCCGCCGGTTTCGGCGCCGTCGGTTTGCTCCTCTTCGAATTCGAGAAAGACGAACTCGGCACCCATGGACTCGATCTGCTCGGCCACTTCGGGGCGCACGTCGAAGGCCATGGTGATGGCGCCCAGCGCCACCGAGGTGCCGATCGCGGCCAGGCCTGCGACACCGGCGCCGACGACCAGAACCTTCGCCGGCGGCACCTTGCCGGCGGCGGTGATCTGGCCCATGAAGAAGCGCCCGAAGTTGTTGCCGGCCTCGATCGTGGCCCGATAGCCGGCGATGTTGGCCATCGACGAGAGCGCGTCCATCTTCTGAGCCCGGCTGATGCGCGGCACCATGTCCATTGCCAGCACGGACATGTTCTTGGCCTTCATCTTCTCGAGCAGGTCCTCGTTGGCCGCCGGCCAGACGAAGCTGATCAGGATCTTGCCGTCGGGTGCGGCGTCGAGTTCTTCCGCGGAGGGCTCGCGAACCTTCACGATTACGTCGGCGTTCTTCCAGAGCGCCTCGGCCGAATCGACGACTTCGACACCGGCCTTCTCGTAGGCCTGGTCGGTGATCGAGGCGGCCAGCCCCGCGCCCTTTTCGACGAGACATTCGTAGCCGAGTTTCTTGAGTCGCCCGGCGCTTTCGGGCGTCAGCGCAACCCGCGCTTCACCCGGTGCGGTCTCTTTCGGTGCACCTATCTTCATTCACGTGCTCCTGGAATTGCTTTTTGTGGTCACTCTCACGCGCCTGATCGGTCCCGAGCGCCGTTCGCCTGCGCAGTTTGGGGCGGTACTCCAAGAATCAGGCTGATCGATTTTCCCCGGTGCTTTTACATCCCGCCAGAGTGTAGCCGCAAACAGACGCGCGGTTGAATGCAATTCATGCCTTCCGGACTGAATTTGTGTCGTGATTCACGCTGGATGCAACCCCGGGGTCATGCAATTTGGTTAGCATTGCCGGCATGAATATCTCCAGAATCGCGAATATTTCCAGAAACACGCATATTCCCAGAACCGCAATCGGCCTTGCCCTGATCTGCGCTCTATGCGGCGCGCACGAGTTCATAAAGGCCGAAGAGACCCCGGCAGGCTGGTACCAGTCCGGCGCGCAGGCTATCGCCGAACGTCGGGACCGGATGCAAGCCGGTGATGCGAAGAACGTCATTCTGTTCATCGGCGACGGCATGAGCATGGCCACGATTGCCGCGACGCGAATTCTGGCCGGCCAGCAGGCCGGCGGACGCGGCGAGGAGTACCGGCTTTCATTCGAGGACTTTCCGCATATCGCGCTGGCCAGGACCTACAACACCGATCAGCAGACGCCGGACTCGGCCGGCACCATGACGGCCATGGCCACGGGCGTGAAGTCGTTTGTGGGTGCGATCGGGGTCGACCAGCATGCGGTGCGCAACGACTGTGATTCGATGGCCGGAACCGAGCGGGTATCGCTGACTGAACTGGCCAGCGCCGCCGGGCTGGCAACCGGTGTGGTTACCACCACCCGAATCACGCATGCCACGCCGGCGGCAGTCTATGCCAAGGCGCCGGAGCGCGGCTGGGAAGCCGATAGCGGGATGCCGCCGTCAGCACGCAAGGCCGGCTGTCGGGACATTGCCCGGCAACTGGTCGAATACGATATCAACGGGCCGATCGATATCGTGCTGGGCGGCGGGCGCGCGGCATTCCTGCCCAATGACCTCGACGACCCGGAGTATCCGGGCCGCAAGGGTCAACGCGGTGATGGATTGAACCTGATCGAGCAGTGGAAGCAACGGCATCCGGACGGACACTGGGCCTGGAACCGGAAGGGTTTCGATGCCATTGACCCTGGACATGCCGGCCCGGTTCTGGGCCTGTTCGAGCCCTCGCACATGCAGTACGAGCACGACCGTCCGCAGGACCCGGCCGGCGAGCCTTCGATTGCCGAGATGACGGTCAAGGCACTGGAGGTGCTGGAACAGCGCTCGGAGCATGGTTACATGCTGATGGTCGAGGGTGGCCGCATCGATCACGCCCATCATGTGGGCAATGCGTATCGGGCGCTGACCGACACGATCGCATTTGCACAAGCGGTTGCTGCGACCGTCGAACGCGTGAATCTGGACGAGACCTTGATCGTGGTCACGGCCGACCACGGTCATGCCATGTATTTTGCCGGTTACAGCCAGCGCGGCCACCCCATTCTCGGCCTTGCTCGCGGCACCGGGCCGGCAGGCGGTGAGCCACGGCTGGCGCGCGATCTGGACGGCAAGCCGTTCACCACGCTGGGCTACATCAATGGCCCGGGTTATCGTCCCGGGCCTCGACCGGATTACGAGGGCATCGATCCGGAAGATCCGGACTTCCAGCAGGAAGCTCTGGTCGGGCTTTCGTCATCGACCCACAGCGGCGAGGATGTGGCCGTGTATTCCGTCGGGCCCGGCGCCGAAGCGCTGCATGGCTCCATCGAGCAGCATCTGATCTTTCATGCGCTGTTGCAGGCCCAGCCGCGGCTGGCGGCCATGGCCGATGAAATCCGCGGAGATGACGGCCTGCCGGACTGGCGGAAGCTGCTGGAGCGGGAGTAGCGGTAGTCAGGAGCTGACCCCGTCACCGCCTCAATTCCTCCAGCCGCCCGGGCGTGCCGATGTCCACCCATTGTCCGGTATGCAGCTCGGCGGTGATTTCATCGCGTGCGATTGTCTGTTCCAGCACCGGCCGCAACGGCCGCACGCCCGCGTCCAGATCGAGGAACATTTCCGGGCGAAACACGCCGATGCCGCTGTAGGTCAGGCGCGGCTCGCCGTCCAGCCGCAGCCGGCCGTCGACCAGCGCAAAATCGCCGCTGCGATGATGGCCGGGATTTTCGACCATGACCAGGTGGGCCAGGCCCTCGGGTTCCTTTGCGTACAGCGTTTCAAGCGGAAAGTCGCACAACACGTCGGCGTTGACCACCAGAAACGAAGGTCCGCCCAGCAGCGGCAACGCGTGGCGAATGCCGCCGGCCGTCTCCAGTGCGCCCGGCGGTTCACGCGAATATTCGATCGTGACGCCGAAGCGGCTGCCGTCGCCCAGCGCGGTTTCGATCTGTTCGCCCAGCCAGCCCAGGTTGATGACCAGTTGCCTGAATCCGGCTGCCGCCAGCGCCTCGATGCGATGTGCGATCAGGGGTTTGCCGTGAAGTTCAAGCAATGGTTTCGGTGTTGTGTCGGTCAACGGTCGCATGCGTTCACCGCGGCCGGCCGCCAGGATCATTGCCTGCATTTCGTCTCTCGCATATCGTTGGAACCCGGGCGATCATTCGGCCCACTATGGTGCCGGAGTCAGAGCCTGCAGATTGATCTTTCGAGGTCGGAGTGCACAAGCTTCCGGGATTGCACATCCGGCCCCATGTTCCGGGTTATTCTGCCGAATCCCCCAATCAATCGATGACTGGATCATGCAGTTGAAAGAGTTTCTGATCAGTGCCGCGGCCCTGATGTTGTCCATTGTTGTCGCTGGAGTCGCAGCGGCGCAGGAAACGGATCATGCCGCGCTGTTTGAAACCCTGCAGCCGGGGTTGTTCACGGTCGAGGTCGTCGACCGTGCCAGTGGGAACCGGGCCGCCCAGGGCAGTGCCTTCGCGGTGGATCCGTCCGGCCTGCTGGCGACCAACTATCACGTGGTTTCTGAGTTCATGCTGCATCCGGAACGCTTCCGCCTGCGCGTTCGCGGTCGGAATGGCGCCTCGGGCGCACTCGAGCTGATGGCCGTCGATGTGTTGCACGACCTGGCGCTGGTTCGGCTGGATCCGGCGGCATTCGAGGTCGAGCAGGCAATCCGGGCATTTGTGCTGGCCGAGATTCCGCCGCGCAACGGTGACCGCGTGATCGCATTGGGCAACCCCTGGGATATCGGCATCAGCCTGGTGCCCGGGACCTACAACGGGTTGCTGGAGAACCAGTATCGCAAGAACATCCATTTTACCGGCGCGCTCAACCCCGGCATGTCGGGTGGCCCGACGGTCAATTCGGCAGGTGAAGTCATTGGCATCAACGTCGCTGGAGCCGGCAATTCGGTCAGTTTCCTGGTGCCGGTCGAGCGCTTGGTCGAGTTGCTGGAACGCAGTGGCGGCGCGCCCGGGTCGGTCCAGGAGCTGCGTGCCGGGCTGACCGATCGCATCCTGCAACATCAGGCCGGCATGATCGATGAGTTGCTGGCCGGCGACTGGAGCACCGAAGCCTTCGGCCCGCTGATGATCCCGCGCGAAGTCACGCCCTGGGTTTCGTGCAGCGGTTCCAGCTCCAATCCGGACAGTGATACGCCCTGGCGAACCAGCAGTTCCAACTGCCAGCTCAACGATCGCATCTACCTGTCACGCAGGCTCGATACCGGGCCGGTGGAAATGCTGTTTGGCTGGTATGAGAGCGGCAGTCTGAATGCCTTCCAGCTTGCGCGCGTGTTCGGGCAGATCACTTTTGTGCCGTTCAATCGCAGTTCCGACGACGACGTGACCGAGTTCGAGTGCCGCGAGGGCTGGGTCGACATCGAGAGCCTGGAGCCGGTGCCGTTCAAGGTCTCGCATTGCCTGCGCAGCTACCTCGACTATCCCGGGCTCTACGATGTGTTGTACGTGGCGCGCGCCCAGATGCCGGGGCCTGAATCGGTGTTCATTCATTACACCCTGGCCGGCGTCGGTCGGGACAAGGCGATGGAGTTCCACGAACACTTTCTCGGGAGCGTTTCATGGAAGTGATCGTCGAGCAACTGGGCACGACCAACAACGTACTGGAACGACAGAAATTCGACCGGCACGCAGTCTGGCTGGGCCGGGCGCTCAGCAACGACGTACTACTGAGCGATGAGCATGTCGACGCGGTTCATGCGCGGCTGTGGTTTGACGAAGAAGGGCAGTTGTGGATCGAGGACCAGGGCAGCGTCAACGGTATCCGGCGACCGCGTCACAAGCAACGCATCGAACGCGAGCGGGTTCGAAGCGGCGATGTATTCCTGATTGGCCGCAGCCGGGTGCGGATCCTGACATCCGATCATCCGGTTCCACCGGCAGTCCGGATACGCGCCTCGGAAGTCTTCCTGCTCTGGCTGGGCAAGCCCCAGGTTGCGGCCGCACTGGCGCTTGTTTTTGTCACTGCGCGTTTGCTGGAAACCTGGTTGACCACAATCGGCGAGTTTCGCTGGGGCCTGCTGCTGGACCGTCACCTTGGTTCGACCCTGATGTTTCTGGCGCTGGCCGTGGGCGTGTATTTCCTGTCGGTGCTGTTCCGGCGCGGCGGTAATTTCCTGGCCCATATCAGCCTGCTGATCCTGATCTTCCTGATCGCTTCGCTGGTTGATCTGGCCCTGATGGTGGGCGTGTTCAATGCCGGTGACAACGCCTACCCGATGTTTTCCGTGCTATCGGATTCCGAAAAATATATCAAGCTTTTTATATATTTATGGAGTATTTTTTACCTGGCTTTTCATATTCCATTGCTCCGGCGCAGCATCATCAGCTTCGTCATCGTGCTGGCGGTGCTGGGGGTGGACCGCATTACCGAGGACGAGCGCCTGCAGTTCATGCCTGCAGACACGTATCCGCTCGAGTCGGTATTTCTGCCGCAGGGATTGCTGCTGCGGGCGCCATCCCCGGCGGCCGAGTTTGATGCCGATGTCGAGGAGTTGTTCCGCAGAATCGACGAGGCTCGCCGGGAGGCGGTCGAGGAACGTGAGAGAAAGCGAAGCGAGCGCGTCGGTGCCAATACCCAGCCGGAGCCCCCGCCGGAGTCCCGGCCGGAGTCCGAACAGCCGCCCGGATCCGAATCCGCCGGCCAAGCGCCCCCGGTGCCAGACGAAGGGCCATCTGTGCCTGACGAGGAAGCAGGTTCAGGGCAAAGCGTCGGGGAGCCCGGCTGACTTCGGCGCGCGCGACCGCCAGGCCCCCAGCAGGCCGGCCAGTGGCGCAAGCTCCGGGTTTCTTGCGATCGCGGGATTCAGATAGCTGAAAAAGCGCGGCGCGTCTTCCAGATAGTGCGGTTTGCCGTCGCGGTAGCGAATGCGCGCGAAGATGCCGAGCACCTTCAAATGACGCTGGGCACCCATCAGGTCGCAGGTCCGACGCCACAGGTCCGGGTCTTCGGGCACTTCCAGGCCGGCGGCCAGCGCGCGCTGGCGGTAGTCTTCCAGCCACCGGTCGACGCGTTCGGACGGCCACGACAGGAAAGCATCGCGGAACAGGCAGACCGGGTCGTAGCTGATCGGGCCGAGCACTGCATCCTGAAAATCCAGGATGCCGGGGTTGGGCTCGGTGAGCATCAGGTTGCGCGGCATGAAGTCGCGGTGGACGAAGACCCTGGGCTGGTCCAGCGCCCAGCGGATCAGCGTCATGCACAGCATTTCCCAGTCGTCCAGCTCCGCCTCGGTCGGTTCGACCTGCCAGTGACGGGCGAGAAACCAGTCCGGAAAAAGTTCGAGTTCTCGCAGCAGCAGCGCGGCGTCGTACTCGGGCAGCCCGGCGGGATCGGCCTCAGACTGCATCCGGATCAGCGCTTCGATGGCGTCGGCGAACATCGCGCCTGCGTTGGCATCGTCGAGTTGCCGGTGCCAGGGCCGATCACCCAGATCGTCCAGCAGCAGGAAGCCCTGATCGTGATCGGCGGCATGAATGGCCGGGACATTCAGCCCGGCGCGGGCCAGCCGGCCGGCGACATCGATGAATGAATCCAGCGATTCGCGCTCGGGCGGGGCATCCATGACGATGCGGCTTTGCCCGCCGCGGCTGATGCGGAAATAGCGCCGGAAACTGGCATCGGCCGAAGCTGTCTCGAAGCGGGCCTGGGGCCAGCCGGTCTGCTCAAGCGCCCAGTCGTACGCCTGTTCGCGGCGTGGGTCGGGTTCAGGGTTCATGGGGCCCGATTGTGCATTGGATCCACGTCGGGGGGTTGAATGAGTTAAAATAATACCGAATTGGTCTTGTTTTGACGCCGATTCAATAATCTGTGTAAATCTGCGTAATCTGTGGAGAGGTTTTTAGCGATGGCTGAAGCAGGTACGTAATCAGGAAGACGGAAATGGTGCGCGAATGCTGAGAATCTCGAAACTGACGGATTACGCGACGGTGGTCATGGCCGAGCTTGCCCGCGACAGCGGCCAGTGCCGCTCGGCCTCGCAGGTTGCCGAGACAACCCGGCTGGAGCTGCCGACCGCGGCCAAGGTGCTCAAGACCCTGGCACGCTCGGGCCTGATCGAATCGGTACGCGGCGTGAACGGCGGCTACCGCCTGCCCGGCAGCGCGAACGACATTTCCGTTGCCGCGATCATCCGGGCGATGGAAGGGCCGATCGCGCTGACCGAGTGCGCGCTGGAGCCCGGCCTGTGCTCGCGCGAGGACGAATGTCATCTGCGGGGCAACTGGCAGCGGATCGGCGAGACCGTCGAGCAGGCGCTGGAAGCATTGTCGCTGGCCGATCTGGCCGCACCCGCATCGCCCGGCCTGAAGCTGGTCACGAGGTCGGCGCGGACTGAACTGGAGAGTGCCTGAAGATGAGTGAAACGCGCGAACAAGTCCAGGAGCTGATCCAGGGCCGATACAAGGCCGGCTTCTACACCGATATCGAATCGGACACCGTCGATGCCGGACTGAACGAGGAAGTCATCGCCATGATCTCGGCCAAGAAGAACGAGCCGAGCTGGCTGCTGGAGTGGCGGCTGCAGGCGTTTCATCACTGGCTGACACTGACCGGCCCCGACTGGGCCAAGCTCAAGTTGCCGGGCATCGATTTCCAGGCCATTCATTACTACTCCTCGCCCAAGCAGAAGGACCGGCCCAAGAGCCTGGACGAAGTCGACCCGAAGCTGCTCGAGACCTTCGACAAGCTGGGCGTGCCGTTGCACGAGCGCGCCCGCCTGGCCGGCGTGGCGGTGGATGCGGTGTTCGATTCGGTCTCGGTCGGCACGACCTTCCAGAAGGAACTGAAAGAGGCCGGCGTGATCTTCTGTTCGTTCTCCGAGGCGGTACAGGAGCATCCCGAACTGGTACGCGAATACCTGGGCTCGGTGGTGCCGTACCGCGACAATTACTTTGCATGCCTGAACTCGGCGGTGTTTTCCGACGGCTCGTTCGTCTACATTCCGGAAAACACCCGTTGCCCGATGGAGTTGTCGACCTACTTCCGCATCAATGCGCGCGACACCGGGCAGTTCGAGCGCACGCTGATCATTGCCGAGCCGGGCAGCGAAGTCAGCTATCTCGAAGGCTGTACCGCGCCGATGCGCGACGAAAACCAGTTGCACGCCGCGGTCGTCGAGCTGGTGGCCAGAAAGAGCGCGAAGATCAAGTATTCGACCGTGCAGAACTGGTATCCCGGCGACGAGAACGGCAAGGGCGGCATCTACAACTTCGTGACCAAGCGCGGCGATTGCCGCGAGGATGACGCGCGCATTTCCTGGACCCAGGTCGAGACCGGTTCGGCAATCACCTGGAAATATCCATCGTGCATTCTCAGGGGCGACCGCTCGGCCGGCGAGTTCTATTCGGTTGCCTTGACCCACAACTACCAGCAGGCCGACACCGGTACCAAGATGATTCACCTGGGCAAGAACACCAGCAGCAAGATCATCTCCAAGGGCATCTCGGCCGGCCACAGCTCCAACAGCTATCGCGGGCTGGTGCGCATGACGAAGAAGGCTGAAAACGCGCGCAACTACACCCAGTGCGATTCCTTGCTGATCGGCAAGCACTGCGGCGCGCACACCTTCCCGTATATCGAATCGGCCAACCCCACGGCGAAGATCGAGCACGAAGCAACAACTTCCCGGATCGGCGAAGACCAGCTCTTCTACTGCCGCTCCCGGGGCATGGACGAAGAAGAAGCCGTCGCCCTGATCGTCGACGGATTCTGCAAGGAAGTGTTCAAGGAACTGCCGATGGAATTCGCAGTGGAAGCGAAGGCGTTGCTGGAGATTTCGCTGGAAGGTGCTGTCGGATAAAAGGCATGGAACCGCAGATTACGCAGATTGACGCAGATTATGACAGTCAGGTCAGGGACCCTGGGGATCCCGAGAGCCATGCAGTCATTGGTGCCGCAATGGAAGTGCATCGGGAACTAGGCCCCGGGTTTCTTGAAGCGGTATATCAACAAGCGCTTGCGCGGGAGTTTGCGCTGCGGTCCATTCCATTCAAATCAGAAGCTTTGTTGAAGGTCTACTACAAAGGAGATGTTCTCGACTGCACGTATCGTGCAGACTTTCTATGTTTCGATGACTTGGTTGTCGAAATCAAGGCAGTTCAGGCAACAGGTCCAGTAGATTCCGCCCAGTTGCTCAACTATCTGAAGGCGGGACGTTGTTCACGAGGGCTGTTATTTAATTTTTGTTCACGTTCTCTTGAATACCGGCGGTTCGTTTCCGGTTATCAATCTGCGTGAATCTGCGTAATCTGCGGTTTCAAAGAGGTTTTATGCTGAAGATCAACAACCTCCACGTCGCTGTCGGTGGCGAGGAAATCATCAAGGGGCTGGACCTGGAAATCGGGTCCGGTGAGTTGCATGCCGTGATGGGGCCGAACGGTTCCGGCAAGTCGACGCTGGGCTATGCGCTGGCCGGGCGTGACGGTTATGAGGTCACCGAAGGTTCGGTCGAATTCGACGGCCAGGATCTGCTGGCGCTGGAAGTCGAGCAGCGCGCCGCGGCCGGGCTGTTTCTGGCGATGCAGTACCCGGTCGAGATTCCCGGTGTCAACAACGCCTATTTTCTGCGCGCCGCGCTCAATGCCCAGCGCAAGGCGCGCGGTGAGGACGAGATCGATTCGGTTTCGTTTCTCAAGACCGTGCGCGAGGAATTGAAGCATCTGAAGATGGATGAAGCCTTGCTCAAGCGCGGCGTCAACGAGGGGTTTTCCGGCGGCGAGAAGAAGCGCAACGAGATCGTGCAGCTTGCCGTGCTGCAGCCGAAGCTGGCGATCCTGGACGAGACCGATTCCGGGCTGGATATCGACGCGCTGAAACTGGTGGCCGAAGGCGTGAACCGGATGCGCAACGAAAATCGCTCGTTCCTGGTCATCACCCATTACCAGCGGCTGCTCGACTACCTCCAGCCCGATACCGTGCACGTGCTGTCCGACGGTCGCATCGTCGAGTCCGGCGACCGCTCGCTGTCCGAGCGCCTGGAGCGCGAGGGCTATGCGTTCCTGGACACGCAGGAGGCCTGAGCGCAAATGTCGGCATTGCTGGAAAAACTGGTTCCCGAACAGGCTGGATCGGAGGCCGGTGCGTTCGATGCGCTGCGCCGCGAAGCGATGCGCGTGCTGATGCAGCACGGCTTCCCGGACCGCAAGACCGAGAACTGGAAGTACACGCCGCTTTCGCTGCTCGAAAAGCGCGTATTCGAGACCGCCCCCGGCAAGACCGAGTGGCCGGCACCGCCGGATCTGCCATTCGCCGGCGGCCTGATCCACATTCATGACGGCGAGCTGGACCCGGCCCGCTGCCGGCTGCCCGACGGCGTGACGCTGACCGGCATGGTGTCTTCGGATGTGGAAATCGAAGGCCTGGACCGTGCCGGCCCGGGCGATGCGTTTGCCTGGCTGAACCTGGCACGCTTTGACCAGGGCTGGCGGATCCGGATCGATCACGACCTGAATAACCCGCTGGTGCTGCTCAAGACCACCAGCGCCGGGTTCACTGCCGCGGTGCATCCGCGCCTGAAGCTGGAAGTCGGAAGCGATGTGTCGGCCTGCCTGGTCGAGATCGACCGGGTCGAGGGCGCCGGGCTGGTCAATACCGTGTTCGAGATCCGGTTGTCCGACCGCGCCCGGCTGGATCACCTGATCGATCGCAGCGGCAGCGAGACCGCGCTGATCGAGCGCACGGATGTCGCTGTTTCCGCCCATGCCTGCTACCGCGCATTCGCGCTGGACGGCGGCGGGCGCCTCAACCGCCAGGACCTGAAGATTCATCTGCTGGAACCCGAAGCAAACGGCGCCATTCACGGCGTCGCGGTGCTGGGCGGACGCTCGCTGGTCGATTGGCATACCAGCATCGAGCATGGGGTCGGCCCGACCGAAAGCGCCGAGGATTTCCGCATCCTGGCCGACGACCAGTCGGTCGGGGTGTTCAACGGACGCATCCGGATCGTGCCCGGGGCCGATTTCAGCGATTCCCGGATGAATACCGGCAATCTGCTGCTCAGCGACACCGCCCGCATCAACACCAAGCCGGAACTGGAAATCGATGCCGAGGAAGTCACCGCCAGCCACGGGGCGACGGTCGGCCAGCTCGATGATCTGGCGCGTTTTTACCTGCGTTCGCGAGGACTTTCCGACGAGCAGGCGCTGGTGCTGCTCAAGTTCGGGTTTGCCGCGGCGGTGTTCGAGACGATGCCGGCCGGTGACGTCGGCGACTGGCTGGCCGGCCGCCTGAAGGAGCTGATGTGAGATGAACTCGACCGCCGAAAACTTCCAGCCGAAACTGGATCCAGATGCAATCCGCGCCCAGTTCCCGATCCTGGCGCGGGAAATCCACGGCAAGCCGCTGGTCTATCTGGATTCGGCCGCGACCGCGCAGCGTCCGGCCTGCGTGATCGAGGCGGTGGATGACTTCTATCGCCGCCACAATGCCAACGTGCACCGCGGCGTGCACCAGCTCAGCGTCGAGGCCTCGGGGTTGTTCGAGCAGGCACGAACCCGGGCCCGAGACTGGCTGAATGCGGCCAGCGAACGCGAGATCGTGTTCACCCGCGGCACCACCGAGGCGATCAACCTGGTCGCCAATGCCTTTCTTGCGCCGAACCTGCAACCGGGTGATGAAATCCTGATCACGCACATGGAGCATCACTCCAACATCGTGCCGTGGCAGTTGCTGTGCGAGCGCACCGGTGCGGTGCTGAAAGTGGCGCCGATCAACCAGAAGGGCGAACTGGAGCTCGATCGCCTGCGCGAAATGATCGGCGAGCGCACCCGGCTGATCGGCATCGTGCACGTTTCCAACGCCCTGGGCACCGTCAACCCGGTCGCCGAAGTCTGCCGGATGGCGCGCGAGCGCGGGGTTGCAACGCTGGTCGACGGTGCCCAGGCCACGCCGCATGTCAAGGTCGATGTCCAGGACCTGGGCTGCGATTTCTACTGCCTGTCGGCGCACAAGATGTACGGCCCGACCGGAATCGGCTTGCTGTACGGGCGCGAGTCCGTGCTCGAAGCCATGCCGCCGTGGCAGGGCGGCGGCGAGATGATCAAGCATGTCAGTTTCGAAGGCACAACCTTCAACGATCTGCCGCACAAATTCGAGGCCGGCACGCCCAATATCGCCGGCGCCATCGGCATGGGCGAGGCCTTCGAATTCCTGCGCCGCACCGGCATCGAGGCCATCGCCGCGCATGAACATGGCCTGCTGGCCCATGCCACCGAGCGCATGTCTGCCATCGACGGCCTGCGCATCATCGGCACCGCGGCAAACAAGGGGCCGGTGGTCTCGTTCACGCTGAAAGGCGCACACGCCAACGACATCGGCACCATCGTCGATCATTTCGGGGTTGCCATTCGCACAGGGCACCACTGCGCCATGCCGGTCATGCAGTTCTTCGGCGTGGCGGCCACGGCGCGGGTGTCGTTCGGGGTCTACAACACCATCGAGGAAATCGAGGTCTTCCTCGAAGCACTGGGCCGGGCCCGGGAAATGCTGGCCGGTTGATTCGCGCGGCTTTCCCGGCGCTACAATCCCGGCGCTACAATGATCACAGGCCTCATTCTGGAGCAGTTCAATGCGCGCAATGCTGATTTTCCTGGCGGCCGTGGTCGTGATCATGCTGGGCCTGTGGGCCACGCTGGTGATGTATTTCGACGAGGACCGCCTCAAGCAGCTTGCCATCGAGCAGGTCCGCGAGCAGACCGGGCGCGAGCTGAGCATAGACGGCGCGCTGGAGCTCAAACTGTTGCCGCGCCTGTCGCTGCTTGCGCGCGACGTGAAACTTTCCGGCCCGCCGGGCTTCGACGGTCCGGACCTGTTCCAGGCCGATGAATTCCGCATGTCGCTTTCGTTGTTGCCGCTGTTGCGCGGCGAAGTAGAGACCGGCGACATCGGTCTGGATAATGCCAGCCTGACGATACATACCGATCGCGCAGGGCGCAGTTCGCTGAATGGATTGGTGGCGGCATCCGGCGAGCCGCAAGCGCTCCCCGACGACGACCGGGCCCGCGCGCCGCGCGTATCGACCGGTGCCATTGCTCTTTCCGGCACCCGGTTGGAAATCAGTGATGCGGCCACGGATGTGCGCCAGGTGTTCGTGGTCGAGCGGCTGCAGATCGATTCATTTGCGTTCGATCAGCCGGTCCGGTTCAGCTTCAAGGGCGAGGTCGGTGATCCGCCGTCGATCGACGGAATCGACGTGAGGGGAATGCTGACGGTGCCGTCCGGTGCCGGTGCGATCCGGGTCGACGATCTGGAAATGACGGCCACTGCCGCCGGTTTGCCGCTGGGCCTGACCGGCCGTGCGACCCTGGATCCGGGGCCGCCGCTGGTGATGCAGTTCGAGGACGGGCGGGTCGATCTGAACGGCACGGAGCTGGCGGCATCGTTTTCCTATCGCGACAGCGCGCGCCCGAAGATCGATGCAACCGCCAGCGGAGAGCGCCTGAACGTGGATGCGTTGCTGGCAGTGATGCCCGAAAGCGGCGAGGCGGCCGACGACGCTCAATCCCCGCTTTTGCTGTTGCGCGAATTCGATGTCGACGCGCGCCTGGAGCTTGAACAGATGACCGTGGCCGGCCTCGATCTTGCCAACGTCCGGACTCGCCTGAGTGCGGTCAATGGTGTGGTCACGGTCGATCCGCTGGCGGCCGAACTCGAGGGCGGGCGGGTCGATGCGGTCGCGATGGTCGATCTCAACCAGCAGCCGGCACGGGTCACGATCGCACCGGTTTTCGATCTTCAAAGCCTGGGCCAGGCGTTGGCACCCTGGGGCATGGACCGCTTCCTGTCCGGCTCGGGTGTACTGGACATGAGTCTGGAAGCCAGGGGGCTGGATGCGACGGAAATCCTGGCCTCGCTGAATGGCGGCGGCGAATACAGGTTTTCCGATGGCAGCATCCGGGGTGTGGATCTGGACGGCATGGTCGATAGCCTGTCGGCCCGCAACATCGCCGAGGCGGTGCGTGCCGGGACTGGTGGCGAGACGGCATTCGAGACCATGCAGGGTATTCTCGAAGTGCGTGACGGTACGATTCGGCTGCCGGGGATGCGCCTGGTCACCGAGCTGCTGGGCGTGGAAGGCGAGGTACGGCTGGGGCTGGGTGACCTTTCGCTGGGCGGCGAGCTGTCGCTGCAGAACGAGTCGCTGGGCCGCATTCCAATGAGCCTGGGCGGTAGTCTGACCGAACCGAGGCTGAGCCCGGACATTGCCGGTGTGGTGCGCGAGGAGGCGGGCAGGAGAGTATTGGACGCACTCAGGGAACGCGGTCTGCGCCGGGACGGCGATGACGACAACGGCAACGGTAACGGCAACGATTGAGCCACCGAACCGTTCATGAGCGCGCCCGTGGCGACTGACCCCGAGTTGGCGCGCGGCAGGCGCAACGCGTTGCTGGCCGGGCTGGGTGCCTACGGCCTGTGGGGCCTGGTGCCGCTGTACTTCAAGCTGATCGGTGCCGCGGGCGCCGACGAGATCATTGCCCACCGGGTGGTCTGGGCCGTCGCTTTTCTGTTCATCTTTCTGGCGCTGCGCCACCGCAAGGGGCTGGTTGCGCATATCCGAATCCGCCCACGGGTGCTGCTGGCGCTGATGCTCAGTGGTGCGCTGGTGGCGGTCAACTGGCTTGTATTCGTCCATGCGGTCAACACGGACCGGGTTCTTTCGACCAGCCTCGGGTACTTCATCAATCCTCTGGTCAGCGTGGTGCTGGGCACGCTGGTATTGCGCGAAGCCATGTTCGGCGCCCAGTTGCTGGCCGTGCTGCTGGCCGCGGCCGGCACCTTGTGGCTGACCGTGCGCGTCGGTCAGCCGCCGTGGCTGGCGCTGGCGCTGGCGTTCACGTTCGGGCTGTACGGCCTGGTACGCAAGATGACCGACGTCGGTCCGATGGTCGGCCTGTTCTGGGAAACGCTGATGATGACACCGCTTGCACTGATCTGGCTGTGGTGGGCAGGGAGCCAGGGGGCGCTGGTATTCGGCCGGTCGGGCGTGGATCTGGACCTGCTGCTGATCGGCTCCGGCCTGGTCACCGTGGTGCCGCTGGTGCTGTTTGCCACCGCCGCGCGCGGCCTGCCGCTGATTACCGTCGGCCTGATGCAATACATTGCCCCGTCCATCTCGTTCTGCCTGGCGGTGTTTATGTTCGGCGAGGCGTTCACGTTCGACCATGCTGTGGCCTTCGGTGCAATCTGGGGCGCGCTTGCGCTGTACTCGTGGGCCAGTTTGCACAGAAGCCGGCAACTTCGCCGGCTGGCGCGTGCCCAGTCCGTGCATTGACCCCGCGCACTGCAACCGACCGGCGCAAATTGACACCGGCGGCAATACAATAGCGCCATGGCAGTCGATTCCACAACCCAGGAGCGCAAACCCAGCCGGGACTTCACATCGCTGAAGGCGCTCCGGCCCTACCTGCGAAGCTACCGCTGGCAAATGGCCGCGATCGGTCTGTTCCTGACCCTGGCCGCGGCCGGCACAATCGCGATCCCGGCCGCGGTCGGGCAGGTCATCGACAAGGGTTTCATGGCCGATGACCCGGACACGATCAACCTGTGGTTCTGGCTGCTGTTCGGGGCCGCGACACTGATGGCGGTCGCCGGCGGGATGCGTTTCTACTGGGTTTCATGGCTGGGCCAGCGCATCGTGACCGATCTCCGGCGCGATGTCTACGCGCGCGTGATCCGCATGGAGCCGGAATTCTTTGCCACCACCCGCACCGGCGAAGTCCTGTCCAGGCTCAATACCGACACCACGCTGGTCGAGTCGCTGATCGGCTCGGCCGCCTCGGTTGCGATTCGCAACCTGCTGATGCTGATTGCCAGCACCGCCATGCTGGTGGTGACAGCACCATCGCTGGCCGGCGTGATCGGGGGGATGATCCTGTTGATCTTCCTGCCGGTGGCGCTGCTCGGGCGCTGGGTTCGAAGATTGTCGCGGGACGCGCAGGACCGGGTGGCCGATTTCTCGGCCCACGGCGACGAGACCATCAACGCGGTCGCGACCGTCCAGGCTTTCGCCCAGGAGGCGCGCGAGGCGCTGAAATTCACAGGCCAGGTCGAGCGCGCATTCGACGCTCAGAAGCAGCGCATCTTCGCCACCACCATCCTGATCGTGCTGGTCATCGTGCTGACCTTTGGTGCGGTCACCTTCGTGCTGTGGCTGGGTGCGCATGCGGTGCTGGACAACCGCCTGACGCCGGGCCAGTTGAGCCAGTTCGTGCTCTATGCCCTGCTTGCGGCCGGTTCCACCGCCTCGCTGAGCGAGGTCTGGGGGGGTGTTCAGCGCGCGGCCGGGGCGATGGAACGGCTGGCTGAATTGCTGACCGCGACCCGCCAGCTCGAACTGGCCAAAACACCACGACCGATGCCGGAAGGTTCGCTGGACCTGGAATTCGACTCGGTCGAGTTCGCCTACCCGGCGCGGCCCGACGAACCGGTGCTGCGCGGATTGTCATTCCGCATCGAGCCGGGCGAGACGGTGGCGCTGGTCGGGCCCTCGGGTGCCGGCAAGTCGACCATTTTCCAGCTCATCCTGCGCTTCTACGACCCGGATTCGGGCAATGTTCGTATCGGCGGCCACGATCTGCGCGACTATGATCCGACCGAATTGCGCGACCGGCTGGGGGTCGTCGCGCAGGACATCGTGCTGTTTTCGGGATCGGCCGCCGAAAACATCCGCTACGGTCGGCCCGAGGCCGAAGAAGGGGACATGACGCTGGCCTCACGGCTGGCCCATGCGCATGAGTTCATCCAGGCCCTTCCGCAAGGCTACGCGACCTTCCTCGGCGAGCGCGGCGTGCGCTTGTCGGGCGGCCAGCGCCAGCGCCTGGCGATTGCCCGCGCGTTGCTCAAGACGCCGGGTATCCTGCTGCTCGATGAAGCCACTGCCAGCCTGGATGCCGAGAGCGAGCAACTGGTTCAGCAGGCCATCGATGATGCCAGCCGCGAGCGCACCGTGCTGGTCATTGCCCATCGCCTGGCCACGGTGCGCGGTGCCGACCGCATCCTGGTCATCGAGAACGGCGAACTTGTTGCCCAGGGCACGCACGACCGGCTGATTCGTGAATCGGGGCTTTATCAACGGCTGGCGCGGCTGCAGTTTCCGGATGAGTCGATGGAACCGGAACAAGCGGCTACAATCTGACTCTGTAATCTACTTCCGGGAAATCACAACATGCAAACCAAAGTACCCGCTTCACGCGCCCGAATCCTTTCGGTATTCGCCATCTGGGCTTTTTCGGTATTGATGCTCGGCGGTTGCGCATCCGCGCCGTCGGACAATGTGCGGATCTCGGATGCCCGCAACACACTGGTACGGTTTGTCGACCGTGATCCCAGTCTGCAGGAATGGATTGATCATGCGCACGGGTATGCGGTGTTTCCAAGCGTCGGCAAGGCCGGTTTCGGCATTGGTGGTTCCTATGGCACCGGTATCGTGTTCGAGCGTGGCGAGCCCATCGGACGCACGAGCAGCACCCAGGGCACGATCGGATTGCAGATCGGCGTACAGAACTTTTCTCAGGTGATTTTCTTCCAGGACGATGCCGCGCTCAGAACCTTCCAGCGCGGCAACTTCGAATTCTCCGCCCAGGCCACGGCCGTGGTCGCGACCGCCGGCGCCGGTGCCACCACCAGCTACGAGCGCGGCGTCGCGGTATTCATCATGGCCCGCGGCGGCCTGATGGCCGAGGCCACGGTCGGCGGTCAGAAGTTCGACTACGAGCCGCTCTGAGTCTTTACCCCGTACCGTGCATGTCGGCAAGCAGGGCCATTCGCCGGCTTGCCGGCATTCCGCAGGTCAACAAATCCTCGGCAGTGGATCGTCTTCAAGTTCGTCGACCAGGCGTTGACCGCCCAAGCCGGTGGTCAGGGTCACGCAGGCCGGTTTTTCTCCAATCCGGCCGATGATTGCGGCACCCGCGGCTGTGCCGGAGCGGTGCAGTTCATCGACGGCCTGTTCGGCGTCGTCGGGGGCCATGACTGCTACCACGCGGCCCTCGCAGGCAAGATACAGCGGATCGTAGCCGAGCAGTTCGCAGACCGCTTTGACCGCATCGCTCAGCGGGATGGACGATTCATCCAGCGTGATGCCGAAGCCCGTTTCACGGACCAGGTCCAGGGCCACGGTGGCCAGGCCGCCGCGGGTGGGGTCGCGCATGAAGCGCAGGCCGGCGTACTTCTGCAGCACTTCGGTGACCGGCAGCACGCTGGCCGAATCCGAGGCGAGATCCCCGTGCAGGCCGTACTGCTCGCGTGCCAGCAGCACCGCAGTGCCGTGGTCGCCGACGCTGCCCGAGACGATGATGGCGTCGCCTGACTGAATTCGATCCTGGCCCAGTTGCAGCGCGGTCTCGACAATGCCGACCCCGGTGGTGGCCAGGTAGACGCCGCCGCACTGGCCCTTGCCCAGCACCTTGGTGTCGCCGGCCACGATCCGGACATTGGCCTCCAGGGCGGCCGCGGCCAGCGCGTCGACGATGCGCTCCAGCAAGACCATTTCAGTGCCTTCCTCGATGAACGCGTTGAGCGTCAGGTGCAGCGGCCGTGCCCCGGCCACGGCCAGGTCGTTGACCGTGCCGTGGATGGCCAGCGAGCCGATGTTGCCGCCGGGGAATTCCAGCGGCTCGACCGTGAAGCCGTCGGTG